>WPCK01182944.1_pt1 | contig 63532 bp, 67 predicted proteins | sample 5399851 | NCBI WGS metagenome assembly WPCK01 (sample SAMN12869471, study PRJNA574797) | sludge metagenome | isolation source: wastewater treatment of pH11 | place: China:Beijing | collected 2019-05-20
TCCAGGGGATTAGCAAGCAAAGGGAGACCCAGCAGCGACAAAGTCGCGATGCGGCTCCCTGCTTGCCCCCAGAAAAGCGAGCTGTGCCCGGTCGGGCAAATAAAAAAGACTGCAGACAATGTTTTGTCTACAGTCTGAAAAGACATCGACTGAGTCGATGTCTTTTTTAGTCTGGTAGCTTTTCGAGCCATTGTTCAATTTTTTCCGTGATGACGTCTTCTCCGTCCGTTTCGGACACATCGTCGTATAATCCAAGCTCCGCGGCGGTGCGTGCCGTCACGGCAAGGATGTGACTATACTTGCCGCGTTGCTCTTTCACCGCGGACATTGTCCGAGCCTCGCTTGACCCGGATTCGTCTAAAATGAACATTTCGACATGGTCATTACAGACGTAGGCGCCGTACGGTCGATAGACAATCTCGTAGCGGCGATGCTGCTTCGGCAACTGGTCGGCCAAAAGCGCATATTTTTTCGAGCTCATCGTGACGTAGGCCAGACGTTTCTCATCCCGGACCGCCGTCGAGTATCGGATGATCCGGTTGCGTCCGTCCCGTTTCGCCTTGTAGAGCGCTTCATCCGCATACGCACACCATTCCCCGAGCGTCATGCCGAGCTGACAGACGCGGGTATAGCCGATCGACACCGTCACGTGATGCTCGTACGGGAACGTCATCTGTTCGATGCGCGTCCGAACACGTTCGAGGACGGCATCGACAACGGCCCGGTCCGAGACGTTCAAGATGATGAGAAACTCCTCACCACCGTAGCGAATCAATTCGTCGCTCGAACGGATCGCGAGCCGAATCTCTTCAGCGACCCGGTGGAGCACTTCATCCCCGTATGCGTGACCGAACGTGTCGTTCAGTTGCTTGAAGTGATCGATGTCTAGTAAGGCGAGCGTAAAACTCTCTCCCGAACGTTCGAGCCGGGACATGAAGCGACCGAACGTCGCTTTCAAATATTTACGATTGAAGGCGCCGGTCAACTCATCGACGAGTAGCGCGTTCGAGACGAGACGCGCCTTTTCGATATGCAACCCGAGACGGACAAGACGTTCTTCCATCGGGATCCACGACTCCCAGTAGTCATCAAAGCCATACGAGTAAGCGGCGAGACGATAATGTTCGTTCGTCCCGATGACGATGAGCGGTACGTATAGTTTTTTCATTTTGCTGACAAACGATTGGATGTCACGTTCAAGGAAGTTAGGCCATAGCTCCACATCCATGATGATCGCTTTCGGCACGTCTTCATAATCGTATTCGACGGCTTCTTCCAACGTCTGTAAAAACACCGGTCTCGCCCCAAGTTTTTCGATGCGCGATTTGTATCGGCTGAACGTCGAGAAGCTCGCCGCCAAAACGAGCACGAGATCCTCATCTTCTTGATCGATTCCGAGAATCGTATGTATGTAACGTTTGACCGGTGCAAGCAACGCGTTCGCTTCCGCCTGCGATAAGACGGGTGGTAAATCCCGAACTTCCGACTCGACACGGCTGAATATTTCAAGTAAATGCATCAGCCGCCGCTTCCGGACTTCCGTCTTCACCCAACTTAAAAGAAATTCGATATCGTGTGTCGGAAGCTGTCGTGCCTCCGTCAGTTTCGATAATATATCGTGTACGCGATCTGTTGGTTGATGCTTCATTCCCGACCCCCCAGTTTCGTTCTTCCCGAAATTCGCTTCTGTCTTCGATTATGCGACTTCCTACACGAAAATACAACTATTTCCTCATTTAATTCCTATTGTTTGCCATATCGTTAGTACTTATGTCCTAAAATAAATAAGAGAACAGCGGCTTTTCAGCCGCTGTTCTCTTATTTTTCCACTTTTAAGTTCGGAGACGTCATTTCTTCCGGACGAATCCACTTGTCAAATTGTTCCTCGCTCAACAATCCGGTTTCAAGCGCCGCTTCTTTAAGCGATGTCCCTTGTGTATGAGCCAACTTGGCAATTTTCGCCGCGTTCTCATAACCGATGTGTGGGTTGAGCGCCGTGACGAGCATGAGGGAGCGTTCCACGTTATGGGCAATCACATCCAAATCGGGCTCGATGCCGACCGCACAGTGTACATCGAACGAATGCAGACTGTCCGTCAACAAACGGCACGTCTGTAAGAAGTTGTACATGATGACCGGTTTGAACACGTTCAATTCAAAATTTCCTTGGCTCGCGCCGAACCCGATCGTCGCATCGTTGCCGAGCACTTGGGCCGCCACCATCGTCAACGCCTCGCTCTGTGTCGGGTTCACTTTACCCGGCATGATCGAGCTGCCTGGCTCATTTTCAGGTATCGTGATTTCACCGATACCGGCACGTGGGCCTGAGGCGAGCCAACGGACGTCGTTGGCAATCTTCATCGCATCCATAGCAAGCGCCTTCAATGCACCGTGTGTGAACACGAGCTGGTCGTGGCTCGTGAGCGCATGGAATTTGTTCACAGCCGTCACGAATTGTTTTCCGGTCTCCGCCGAAATTTTAGCCGCGACGACTTCCCCGAACTCAGGATGAGCGTTAATCCCAGTGCCGACTGCCGTTCCGCCGAGCGCGAGTTCCGTCAACGGGTCGAGCGTCCGTTCGATCATCTGTTTTGATAATTCAAGCATCCGGACCCAACCGCTGATTTCTTGCCCGAGTGTGACCGGCGTCGCGTCTTGCAAGTGGGTGCGTCCAATTTTGACGACGTCCATATACGCCTCTGCTTTTTTATCGAGCGTCGCATGGAGCGCCTCAATCGCTGGGAGGACTTTGTCTTCTACCGCGAGGATGGCTGCGATATGCATTGCTGTCGGATACGTGTCATTTGAACTTTGTGATTTATTGACGTCATCGTTCGGATGAATCGTGATCGACTGACCGCGTGCTTTCAACTTGTCGTTCGCCAAATGGGCGATGACTTCATTGACGTTCATGTTTGATTGCGTACCCGAACCTGTCTGCCAGACGACGAGCGGAAACTCGGCGTCGTGGTCGCCCGCCACAATCTCATCTGCGACTTCGGCGATGATGTCCGCCTTGTCCTGCTCGAGAACGCCGAGTTCAGCGTTGGCCAAGGCAGCGCCTTTCTTCAAAATCGCGAACGCATGCACGACCTCAAGCGGCATCTTCTCCGTCCCGATTTTAAAGTTTTGCAAGCTCCGTTGAGTTTGTGCGCCCCATTTCGCTGAAGCAGGAACGTTGATTTCCCCCATCGTGTCCCTTTCAATCCGATATTCCATGAAAATTCCCCCTCTTTTTTTGACTACGCTTTCATTCTAGCGAAACTTATGTGAAAAAGAAACGGGCGTGGCGTCAAATCTAAAAAAAGTCGAGACCTTGTCCCGACTTTTTCAATCATTCCCTTGATAACGCCTGTTTGGCGACGCGGTCAGCCTTGTTTTCACTACGTGGCACCCATTTGATGAATGTGACGGGCAACTCATCATAAGCGATGAGCACCTCAAGAAAAAGCGGCTTTACCGAACGATCTTTTAAGAACCGTTGTTCAAGTGCCCGAACGATTGTTTCGGCGTCCGAGTGGATCATGAACGTCGTCTCACCGTGTAACCGATGGGCTTGTTCAAGCGCAAAGCGGAGCGCGGCGAGCTCGGCTTGGACGCTCGTCAGTCCCGATGTTTTGTGTGTATGGATACTGACCGTACCGTCCGACGTCTTCATCCAGACCCCGAGGCCGACCTCGCTCGTCTGTTGATTCGTCGCCGCATCAAAATAGATGTGAACCAAACCGGTACGCCTCCCAGTCTGTCTCGATCGGCGCATGCACGTCGATACGCGACAATTGCTTTGACAACAACGCGATTTCCTCGTGTCCGTCGAGCTTCTTCGAAAACTTGCGATGTGCCTCGAGCAGTTGCTCGTTCTTCAGACGTTCGTACAGGATTTCAACGGTATTATACGATTGAACGAGCAACGTCGCCGTCTTCGGTCCGATACCGCGCACACCGGGGATGTTGTCTGACGCATCGCCTTGGAGTGCCTTCACATCGACGAAATGGAGCGGTTTGATGCCGTATATGGACTCGAACAGCTCGCCGTTCATAAGAACTTCTTCTCCTTTTTTCGGGACGATTTGAAACACCGTATCCGATAACAGTTGGTGCATGTCGCGGTCTGAAGAGTACAAGTATGATTCACCTGGAAACTGGGTCGCGACCGCTCCCATCAAATCATCTGCCTCATAACCGGCAAGTTCAGATTGAAAAATCCCGCGTTCTGTCAACGCTGCTCGCAATTTGACGTAGTCGTCAAATAACGGTTCCGGTAACCCGGTACGCGTCGCCTTATAGTCCGGAAACAGGGCGAAACGATGAGTTGATTCACGGGGGCCGTCCCAGAAGAAGGCGATATGAGTGAAGTCGTTCGTCCACCCATCCACTTTTCGAAGCAATCCTTTCACCGTTACGTCAGGGTCGAGAGCACGGCGACGCTCCGTCGCAAAATAATAACGTGATAGCAAATTAAAGCCATCCACTAGCATGAGTTTCATATTTGATTCACCTCGCAAGCTTTTAATCCACGTTCGAGCGCATCGCGGTCGAGTTCTTTTCCGATCCATACGAATACGGAACGGGAATCGTCGCTCGCCTCGTTTGCGAACGTCGCTCCCATGAGCTGGTTCGTCGCCTGCACGACAAACTTGGACGCCTCACCGTCTAATCGGACAATCGCCTTCAAACGGTACAAGTCCTCCTCATAATGCATGAGCACTTCACGCACGTAACGTGTGACGCGGTCTCTGGCGAGCGGAACGTCCGTCGTTAACGTGATGGCGCGGAGCGAAGCGACCGAACCATGTCCATCCGTCAACTCCGACAGCACGGTTTCGTCGACTCGAGAGAGCTGGAACGTGTTCTCGAGCAAGTCATAATCTCCTTCTGTCTGTACCGTCTCGATGACACGCACGGTCGGATTGATGGTCCGAATCCGCTCATAAGCTCGCTCAAGCGCCGCCCTGTCCACAAGATCTGTCTTGTTTAACAAAATCATATCGGCGTAAGCGATTTGATGGATCCCTTCGATGAACAAATCACGATCCATCTGGCTCGCATCGACGACGGTCAAGATGGCCGTAAATTTAAAGCGTGACCGTAAGTAATCATCATAATAGATGGTCTGAATGATCGGGGCCGGATCGGCGACCCCTGTCGTCTCGATGACGACGCGATCGAACGTCTTGTCACGAGCTGCGAGTTGATAAAACGTCTTGCTCAAATCATTTTGAATCGAGCAACAGATACATCCGTTAGACAGCTCGATCTGTTCTTGGTCCATTTGGACGATCAATTGTTCGTCGAGATTGACCGAACCGAGCTCGTTGACGATGAGCAAAATGCGTTCATTCGTCGCGGCGAGCAATCGATTCATATATGTCGTTTTACCGGCGCCTAAAAAACCGGTCACTAATTGCACGGGAATCATCACGTATACCTCACTTCATAGATTGTCATGGACTCGTGCCCATTTTTCATAGCGGGCGTCGAGCAAGTCGATCAAGTGAAGGAGCCAGCCTTCCGTCGTCACCGGGAGCACGCTCGATCCCCATTCCCGCTTCCCGTGGTGCGATAAGATCATATGCCAGATTCGGTGATGGACGTCGAGCGGTAACACGACGCCCGCGCTGCGTTGGCTCTTCTCGAACAACAGCCCACCATACGGCATATGACCGATCAAACTTCCCATCGGGTTGATCGAGATGCCTGTTGTCTCACTCGTGCCACTGACGGCGAACAACTCTTCGAATCGTCGTGGTGACGATAACAGGTGACTATACTCGTATAACTTGCCGATATCATGGAACAAGATACCAAGGGCAAGCTCGTCCCAACGTAACGGTTCTTTCAACTCAGCGATCGCCTCACACGCCGCATAGAGCGACTCGAACGTCCCACGGAACGCTTGCTCGACTTTTACACCGTTCATCGTATTCCATACGTCTACTTTGTGCAACTGCTCGGCTTCTTTAATTATACGAAACGCCGTCGCCAAGTAATCGTCTTGTTCTTGGATCCGATAACCGAGCCGCAGCATACACGTCGTATGCTTCAATAGCCCACCGGCGTAGTTGTGATGATGATACAAAGCCGCTGGCGCCAAAACGAAATCGTCCCACACATCTTCGAGCAGCGCATAGGCGATTTTCTGGGCGTCTGATGACAGCGTGGATAGGAGCGCGAACAGCTCTTCAGCGAACTGTTCGATCGTCTCCTCACCTGGCAATCCCGGCAGTAACGACACCGCCTCGTCGCGTGAGATCGGTTGCACTTTGTCGATGGTGATCGACTTGGCCCCGTCCGGCTTCGGATAGACATCGATTTTTCCTGACAGTTCGACGACGCCCGATTCGTAAATCGGCAACATCTGATCTTCGTTCCCGCGCAACCAATGTTTGGCGCGAATTAATCCGCTTGCCGTCGTCACGTTCAGTTGGAGCCACTTCGCCCCTGATTTCCCTTCTCGGACTTCGACAGTGCTGACAAGCGCCTTCGTCTGAACGGGTGTCCCGTCCGTAAGGTCTGTCAAACGTTCGTCGGACTTCTCCATCGCCGGGATACGATACGTCTGTCGGTCGAACGTTCCTCCGGTGACCGGATCGATCTGTTGATAATATTTCATGTTAGCCCCTCCTTCACATCTGTGCCCATTGTACCGTGTTTTACCCTTGTAGGCGAACATACTTTCGTTATAGGTGGAAAAATCCGCTCGATATATTGAAAGCGCTTACCTTTATTGATACGATATAGATAGTTCGAAAAAGGGGGAATCGACATGATTTCATTAATTGATACGTATGAACGTTTCATCGCGACAGGGGAAGCGACACGTTATGCGAACGACCATCCGACCATTCAACATATTTTAGACGCGGCCGCCTGCCCGGTACCTGAAGCCGAGCTTGAGCAAGCCGTAACCGGTCATGCCGGTAATCCATATACGCACGACTCGGTGCTTGAATCCGTGATCGAGCACGAGTTGAAAGGGGCAATGGCAGCCCTCATCGTCGCCGGTTATCCGGTTCAAACGCCGCTCGCGAAAGCGGTCGTCCTATCGGCGTTCGCGCGGACGAACCGCATGAACATCGAGAAGCTAAAAGAGCTCGGCCATGCTGACTTGCTCGTCCGGATTCAATCAGCGGAGCGTTCTTGGAAGCGGACGTTCGCCCATCTGTATCGTTCGGCACCGGCCCAGCTATGTGACCAACTCGAATCGATTCTCGGCGGTTGCGCGATTCATCGCGTCCTCGAAGCGATCGACCGTGATCCGAACGTAAAAACGGCATAAGAAAAGAGCGGTCCCCGGGCCGCTCTTTTCTTATGCGTTAATCACCCTTCTGTCACTTCGACCGCATCCGGCTCATAAAGCGTGACGTTTCGTGCTGGCGAGAACGTCGAAATCGCATGCTTGTAAATCAATTGTTGGCGCCCCTCCGACTCAACGATGACGGTAAAGTTGTCAAACGACTTGATAACGCCCCTAATTTGGAACCCGCTTACTAAAAACACGGTCGTCGGCACCATTTCTTTGCGCAACTGGTTCAAAAAGTGGTCTTGGATGTTATAGCTTGCCTTCATGTTGCATTCCCCCTAGTCTATGTCTCTTTCAAATAATCGGAATTTTCGAAAAAACCCCTCAACCTCATCATAAATATTTTTATACGATAGTTCAAATGATTTTCTTCCCATATCTACCCAAATCCCATCAAATTGATGGCGGAACCACGTTAATTGCCGTTTCGCGAATTGTCGCGTATGTTGTTTCAGCGTCTCCCGCATCCGTTCTTCGGACATACGTCCCTCGACGTAAGGTACGACTTCCTTGTACCCGATTGCTCGCATCGCCTGGGTATCTCCATATCCTGATTCGAGAAGCCGCTCCACTTCCTCGATGAGTCCCGAGGCGAGCATGACGTCCACCCGTTCGTTGATACGCTCGTATAACACGTCACGATCGGCGTGCAAGACGAACAGTTTGTACGCGTAGTGTTCAGACGGCGCGCTGTCCATCGCTTGAACATCTCCTTGCAGCGCCACCTCGAGCGCCCGGATGACACGACGGACGTTATTCGGATGGATGAGTTCGGCACGTCTCGGGTCAAGAGATCGCAACCGCTCATGTAACACTGCAGCGCCTTGTTGTTCCGCTTCTTGCTCGAGCTTCGAACGCAACGCCTCGTCGACCGGACGTTCCGTGAACTCGTAATCATATAATATCGACCGAATGTATAGGCCGGTGCCGCCGACGAGAATCGGCAGCTTCCCACGCGCATATATATCGTCAATCGCCGCGCGGGCGAGTTGTTGGAACTTGGCGACACTCATCGGTTCATCCGGATCACAGATGTCAATCAAGTGGTGCGGGATGCCCTCCGCTTCTTCGACCGTTACTTTGGCCGAACCGATGTCCATTCCGCGATACACTTGAACCGAATCTCCCGAAACGATCTCACCATTGAACGCTTTCGCCAGTTCGATCCCGGTCTTCGTCTTCCCGACTGCCGTCGGACCGACGATGACGATGACTGGTGTTTTTTCCATCTTGCTCACTCCTCAAACGAAAGACCGTTTCGTAAGGAAACGGCCTGTCAAATTCTTCGTTTAATTGTATCATCAAATACGACGGCAAACAGCATCCATCCACATAATAGTAGCCCAAGCAACAAAACTAATCCATCACTCATGTAAGTCCGCCTCCTTTTCTTTCTCATTCCCCCTTTTCACATTTTAGACACAATTTAACCCGCAAAAAAGACGCTCACGGGGAGCGTCTTTCATTGGGTCACTTCGACGAGACGGCGTTGCCGCCAAATCGTGAAACTGAAATAAAGCACGGCCGTGCCGCTCGCGGCCCACCAGATGACCGTATAGAGCGGAGTCGTCAGCCCGGCGAGACCGACCATCGCAGGTACGATCAACGTGAGCCAAGCGAGGACAAAAGCGACGCGCGCCGTCAACGCATCGACAGGACGACCGAGTCCCATGCCGAGGAAAAACAGCGCCCAAAGGAACGCCCAAAACGCCCACATCGCCCCGTCCACAAAGTCGGCACGTCCGAAGCCGATGCCTGCGTAAAACAGGGCCGCAATCGCGACGAAGAGTGAGAACCACCCGACGCCTCGCCCGTCCATGTCAAACAAGAACGTCACGCCGACATACAAGTACGTGAAGGCGAACAAGTAAATGCCGGCATACCCGAACACTTCGGCCGGCGCGGCGTTAACAACGAGCCACGTCGCGATGAACGCTTGCAATATACCCGTGAACAAGCTGAACACGCCAGCGCTTTTCACATCGACTTTCCCGAACATGACGAGGCTGTTTAAAAACAACGCCACGCCGCCAAACAATAAACTAATATTCCCCACGAGCATTACTCCTTTGTACAGATGTCAGACGTCTTTCGATATATCCACTGTACTGTGAATTCGCTTTCAATGCAAGAGGGGAAATCGCTGTTCACGAGAACGCCTTTATTCACTCGTTCTCGAGCGTTCGAATCGCTTCGTCGATCCTGTCTTGCTCTTCATCTGTGAACGTCGGGAACTCAGGGTCGATCTGTTCTAACACATCGATCATGACCGAAGAGACGATGTAGCGGGCGTACCATTCATCGTCGGCCGGCAACACATACCACGGCGCATGTTCGGTCGCCGTATTCGACAACACGTCGGCGAAGATGGCTTGATAGTCGTCCCAACGTTTCCGCTCCTCGACGTCACTGAAGGAAAACTCCCAATTTTTCTTCGGGTCTTTCAACCGTTCAAGCAACCGGTCGCGTTGGACATCTTTCGAGACGTTGAAGAAAAACTTGATGATTTTGAACCCGTTTTCGTATAAGTAGCGCTCGAAGTCATTGATCTGACGATAACGAATCGACCAGACCTCCGCTTTATCCGTCTCATCCGGGATGGCTTCTTCCCCTAGCAAGTCGTGGACCCGGGGGGCGATAACTTCCTCATAATGTGAGCGATTGAGGATGCCGACTTGCCCCCGCTCGGGCATCAAGTCGTGCATGCGCCACAAATAGTCGTGCTTCTTCTCTTTCTCGGACGGTTTTTGAAACGCGTTCGTCTTCAACCCTTGGGCGTTCAAGTTCGAGAAGATGTAACTGATCGCCTCATCTTTCCCGCCGGCGTCGAGCGCCTGTAAGACGACGACGACACCTTTCTCCGCCTCGGCATACAGCTTCCAATGTAGCTCTTTCAGGCGGTTTATACTGTCAGGTATGAGTTCATCCCGCAATACGTCATCATCCGGCCGCTCGGCAACGGTCGTGTCGAATTCCTCGAGCCTTCGTGTTTGTTGCTTGTCAATTTTGTATGCATCGATATCAATCACTTGGATACACCTCGCTTTTTTTCATACCTTTCCTTTTACCCATAAGTTCATAGCCAGTATCCCCCATACGAAAAAACACCGACTCCTTTCGAAGTCGATGTCTGTCTGTTAGTTGATGCCGACCGCGTCGAATGACTTCGCTGCCGCGACCGCTTCCGGGCTCGTCGCACCGTACAAGTCTTTCGCCGACTGGACGACCGCCTGACGGAGGCTTGAGAAGTTCGAAGTCGGTGTCAAGTATACCGTGAGGGCACGGTAGTAGATGTCCCCCATCTTCATGACGCCCACGCCTTGGACCGAGACGCCGTAATGTGTGCCGCCGTTTCCAAGCAGGTAGGCCGCCTTGTTGACGATCCCTGAGTTGATATGGACGCCACCGTTATCTTGTGTGCCTGTGTAACGTTTCGAGTAGTGGTCCGGGTCGCCGTAAGCAGCCGGGTTCGCCATCGAACGGAGTCCATCGCCGGCGACGCCAGGCGTGTAGATGTCTTCCCCGATCAACCAGTCAAAGTCCGTGCCGACGCTGTACTCGGCGACCGTCCCGAAGATATCCGAGACCGCTTCGTTGATCGCCCCGGACTCGTTTTGATAGATGAGCCCTGCCGTGTACTCCGTGACGGCGTGAGACAACTCGTGGGCGACGACGTCAAGCGCACCAGAGAGGTACGTGAACGTTTGGCCGTCCCCGTCTCCGTAAACCATCTTACTGCCGTCCCAGAACGCGTTGTTGTAACTGCGGCTATAGTGGACCGTCGAGTTAAGCGCGGCCCCGTTGTTGTCGTAACTGTTCCGTCCATACGTGTTCTTGAAGAAATCATACGTCTTCGTCGCGTTGACGTGCGCGCTGACAGCGGCCCGGTCGTACGTCGTGTTCAAGACGTTATCGAGGTCGGCCCAAAGCGCACCTGGAAGTGTCGTGCGGTTTTTCGCGTCATACGTGTAAATCCCTTTACCGCGAGTCGAGTCTTGAAGATAGTAGTACGAGCCGCTCTTCGTCGTCTTGAACGTCTGGCTCTGTCCGAGGACGTCAATGCCCGTTCCCGTGTACGTCGTGCCGGTCACCCCGTTCGTCGGTTTCGCATGCGCCAGCTGATTGTATTTGTTCAACACTTCTCCTCTCGCCGCGTCGATGAAGTACGTCCAACGTGACGGCTCGTCCGCGTCAAGGATCGTTCCCGTCACTTCATACGCATATACGGAAGAATCTCCTTGTGGATAGACGACGAGTTCTGCTTTCGGTTCAAGCTCATACGCGCCTTGATGACCGACGAGCTCTTTATAGCGGTGGATCGCTTTTTGTTCGTTCAACTTGATCGATTTATGTAACCCTCTGACTTCTTTCGTATCATCGACGACCGTCTTCAATTGACCAGACTCATCGACGACACCGACGACGATGCCACCGAACACCGGTACCCCGTCAACGGTCTGTTGCAATTTGACGACTTGACCGACTTTGTCTCGTTTCGACTCAATCGTCTTGAACTGCCCTTTCGCTTTCGCATATTCTTTGACGATTGTCGTCGGGGCCTCGTTCGACGGTTTCGTCAACGTGCCCGATTTGAGTTCGCTCGCACCGACGAGTTGCGGTACGAGTAAGACGCCGGCGATGATCGATGTGGATAATACTTTTTTCATTTGTGTGTCCCTCCTTATGTGGTGATTCAAACTTTACATAGTTTCACACAATTATGGTATCCAACCTTTTAATTATTTTGATAATTTGAAATATTAAGTCAATAGAACTAGTTCTCACTTCCCGATTAGCCCTTTTAACCGCACAAAAAAACGTCGCCCGTGAAGGCGACGCCAAATCAATACACATCTTTTTGCGTGAAATGGTAAAACGCGAATGTAAGAGCAGCTAGTGACCAGAGCGTGATCACGACGAGCGAGAACGGTAACGTCATCCCATCGATTGGGGGCGCCTGCCCTTCGAGATAGGTATGAAGACCGAAGTTGACGTTGACGAGGTACTTCGAGCTGTCCCAGTTCGACCCGAGCGACGTCAAAAGCGGTCCCGAGATGAGGACGGCCATCATGATCCCAATCCCGGTCGCCGTGTTTTTGACTACGACCGACACCATGAGTGCGATTGTCCCGACCGCGGCGACGACGAACCAGGCGAGGCCGACGGACATGAGTAGATATTGCCACATCGGCAACGTGTGGACGAAGTCGGTCGAGAACGTACCGGTCGGCGAGGCTTGGAATCCGGTCAGTATCGGCGCGGTCCAACCGTCCCAGCCGAGCACGATACCGGAGATCGCATAACTGACGAGCGCCGTGATAAAGATGAGGAGCGACGTATACAGAAGCGTCGTCATCCATTTCGCGAGCAGGATCTTGAAGCGCCGGACCGGTCGCGACAAGAGCGTCTTAATCGTCCCGTCGTTATGCTCGCCGCTGACGATATCGGCCATCAAGACGATAATGAAGAGCGGCAGGACGAGCGTCGTCCCTTGTGAGAAGAAGACGCGCATGAACGTTGGTGCCCCCGGGTAACTCGGGTTAATGTCGTTATCTAAGTAATATTGGTTCTGTTGCACCCGAAATTCGAGGATTTGCCGGAACTCGTCTTGGACGTTCGCCGAGGCGAGCCGGTTTTGCGTGTCGATAATCTCTTGCTGCAAATCGACGCGCCAGTCAATCGTTCCCTGTTCTTCCCGCTGCTTCTCGATCTGTCGATAGTTCGCATACGTGAACATCGAGACGAGGACAACGAGAATCGTCGAGACGACAAGCAAGCGTCGTTTGCGATGAATCTTTAACACTTCATTTCGAATCAGTCCGATGATTGAAGGATTAGACAATGTGGTCACCCCCGGTCAACGAAATAAACAACTCTTCGAGCGTTTGAACGCGTCGCTCTAAACCGGAGACTGCGACGTTCCGCTCGAGTAAATAGCGGTTCAAGTCGGCGGTATCCTCCAAGTTCATCGAGACGCGAATCGTCCGTTCATCGATGACGTCGGCTTGGGTCACCGAGTCAAATCCGCGCACAATCGGGAGTGCCTCGAAGCTGTCCGGCACATGAACGTCGACCGTCGAGGCGAGCTCGTTGATCAAGTCCCCGACCGTGCCGACTTTGACGATTTTGCCGCGTGACATGATGGCGACGCGATCGGCGAGCAGTTCAATCTCGGCTAAAATATGGCTCGAGACGAGCACGCTTAAGCCCGTCTCTTCGACGAGTCGGCGGATGAAAAGGCGCAAGTCACGAATCCCCATCGGGTCGAGTCCGTTCGTCGGCTCATCTAAGATCAAGACGCGCGGGTTGTTGAGGAGCGCTTGGGCGATCCCGAGCCGTTGCCGCATCCCGAGCGAGTACGTCTTCACTTTGTCATCGATGCGCGCCGTCAAATCGACGAGGTCAATCACTTCTTGGATTCTCGCCTCAGTCACATCCGGCAACATGCGGGCGAACACTTCCAAGTTTTCTCGGCCGCTCAAAAACTTGTATAGCTCCGGGTTTTCGACAATCGCCCCGATTTGGTTCATCGCTTGGACGAATTCTCGTTCGACGTTATAGCCGCAGATCGAGACGGTCCCGTTCGTCGGTTTGATCAAACCGACGATCATTCGTATCGTCGTCGTCTTCCCGGCTCCGTTCGGTCCTAAGAAGCCGAACACTTCACCTGGGAACACATCGAACGACATATTGTCGATAATCGTCTTTTTCCCAATCACTTTTGTCAATTGATCAATCTTCAATGTTGGTTGCATCGTCTCACCTCTTTTCCATTCTAGCGGACGCAGGCCTGATCTGTCCTATTCGAACATTCACATAGGGCAGGTTCGGGAATATTTGATATGATAGTGGCAACGAAAGCGAGGTCATCAGATGAAAAATCGAAAATGGTATGCCTTTTTGATTGGTACGCTGTTTCTCACAGGGACAGCATTATATGGACTATGGATCGGTTATCAGGACATCGTTCATCCTCCGGAACGGACACTTTCCGTGAACGAAGACTCCCGCCCGGCCCCGGAAGGCGAAGTGTTCGTCGCACTCGGTGACTCACTCACACGCGGTGTCGGATCAACGTCCGGCGCTGGTTACGTCCAGCCGGTCAGTCGAGTGTTGCAAGAAGACGGCATCCGCTCACAAAACTTGGCCGTCTCCGGTGCCAGAACCGAAGACTTGCTCGCCCAGCTCGAGCAACCTGAAGTACGACGTACGATTGCGAACGCCCGGTACATCACGTTGACGATTGGGGGCAACGACTTGTTTAACCGCGGTGAGAACGTCGACAATTTCGATTCAGTCGATATTGAGCAAGTTGTCACCGACGCGAAAACGAATTTGAATGACATCTTCGCTGAATTGCGCGCTTTAAACGATAACGCCCAAATCATTTACATCGCCCTCTATAATCCGTTCCAAGACAATGAGAACGGTCAAGCGTTCAACCAACTCATCCTCGATTGGAACGCTTCCGCCGCGAGTTTCGGCAATACACATCGCATCGACGTCATCGACCCGTTCGCTTATGTGTCCGACGTCTCCCGAGACTTAGCGACCGACCAGTTCCATCCGAGCGACCGGACGTATGAGAAGTTTGCGGAAGACGTGTTGTTCGTCCTCGATTAATAAACAGGCCTGATCAAATGATCAGGCCTGTTCGCGTTCATAACGGACGTACCAGCTGTCTGCCTCTTGACGCATCCCTGTGCCGTACCATCCTTCTTCTAACCGTTCCGCCTGCAACGACGTGTCTGCCATGTCAATCCATTCCGTCTCTCCGCTCGGTCGCCAGCCGGTATGGAGCTCTTTCATGAAAATATATCGAAGCTTGCCGCCGTACTTCCACTTCAACGCCCCAACCCGTAATCCAAGGGCAAACTTGTCTTTTAGACTCGGGATGTTGAACGGGGCGACGGTCGCGCAGACGAGGTCGAATCGGCTATCTTGGCTCAACTCCTCCATCAACAAACGGCCAAGATGTTGTTGCAGCCGATACCCACGAAAAGATGGGTGCACGTTCGTCACTTCTTGATAGATGATCCGGGCGAGCAAATGCTCGGGATAACCGATGTCCCGTCCGAGATGTTCGTCGTCGATCGGAGGGATGAGCAGCGCTCGAAACGCGATCAACGTCTCGTCATGAAACGCTCCAAGTATCGTCTTGTCCCCCAACAATTTTAAAAACTCTTCAGTCGAGAGCGACTCATACTGGCTCGCGAACGCCAACTCGGCCACGACAGCGTCTTGAACCGCTTCGATCGCCGGGAGGTCATGTTCCGACAAATAGCGGACGTTTAGAGTGAGTCCGTTCCATACCCCGGTCCATACGCCGTCCCCCATCAGCCGCTCACCTCATAACGTGCCGTCGTCAATCGCTCGAGCACGGCTTCATCGACCTCGATCCCGAGACCGGGTTGATCGTTCAATCGAATGTGTGGCAAATCATACGACAAGTTGCCGATGTCTTCAGAGAAGCGGAGCGGCCCCGTTAATTCGACCGAATGGACGATTTTGCTCGAGAAAGCGACGTGGAACCCGGCGCTCGAGGCGACGGACGATTCGACCATCGACCCGATTTGACACTCGATACCAGACATCTCAGCGACGTGTAATAGTTTTTTCGCCGGATAGATGCCCCCGCACTTCATCAGTTTGATGTTCACTTTGTGGGCCGCCTGCATCATCGTCAATCGACGCATCTCGTTCATGCCGCGGACGCCCTCGTCGATCATAAGCGGCACATTGATCTTCGATTTCACTTCGACCATGCCCTCGAAATCATCGGCACGGACCGGCTGTTCGACCCAATCGATGTCGTAACCGTCGAGTTGCTTCATCGCCTGGAGTGTCTTCCCGGCATTGACCCAACCTTGGTTCACGTCGATTCGAATCGGCACACCGGGCCCTACCGCTTGACGTACCGCCGCGACGCGCTCGACGTCTGAAGCGACGTCGACGCCCACTTTCATCTTGACCGACGTGTAGCCCGCCTCGATTTGTTGCTTCGCCTCGCGCGCCATCGCTTCCGGCTCTCCGATGCTTAAGACGTGTGTCACCGGGAAGGCGTCATGATAACGGCCACCAATCCATTCATAGACCGGGAGCCCGAGCTTCTTCCCGACAAGGTCATGACACGCGATGTCGAGTGCCGCCTTAGCGGCTGGCACGTCACGGATGGCCCGATCCATCGCCTCATGGATCTGTTCGAGGTGCATCGGGTTTTTACCGATCAACATCGGTCCGAGCAAGTGACGGATGACACTGATCGTGCTCTCGAGCGACTCGCCGGTGACGTGTTCGTCAGCGACGGCTTCGCCATATCCGACATGGCCGCATGCGCTCGTCATTTTGACGATGACCGACGGCATGTCGTCATAACGATGATAACTGACGATAAATGGCACTTTGAGTGGTAACCGAATCGCAAATAATTCAATCTTGTCTATTAACATGTTGTTTGCTCCTTTACTTATAACGTGTCGTTAGTTATATTGTCGTTAAATAGTCGCTATATTGCAAGGAGGAGTTTTCATGACCATCCACATCGCCATCGTCGGTTCGACAACATTTGTCGAGACCGTTTCACACGCCGCGCCGAAGTTCGACGACGTACGCTTCTCCCACTTCACGTATGCGCATCCTCGCGAAGCGGCCGACATCGCGACACAGCTCGGGTCTTTCGACGGCGTCTTTTTTTCTGGATCGTTCCCTTATGCCTACGCGTCGCCTTTTTTGAACGAGACGATCGCCCATCACGTCGTACAAGATGAGACCGTCCTCTTGACGACCGTCCTATACGCGACGCTCACCCAAAAGCTTGCCCTCGATGAAGTGACGATTGATGTGAACGAACCGGAACGGTTACACACCATCTTCACGTCGTTCACCGATTTGACGCAACCTGCTGTCATGAAGATCCATCCAGATGTCGATTTCTCAGACGTCTTTCGTTTCCACGCCTCCCATCAACAACGTGACACCAAGTTGGCCGTAACGAGCATCGAGCGGGTCCATCGGCAACTGCTCGAAGAAGGATTTAACAGCCAACTTATGATCGAACCGGTCAGTACGGTCATCCGCCACCTTGAAAAACTCATCGATCAGGTCCGGAGACATCTCGCCGACCTGTCCCAGTTCGCAGTTGTCCTTTACGCCTCGACGAGCGCTTCGTTACACGAGTACTTGCGTACGATGCGTCATCAAGGTCACGTCGAAATTCAAGACGATACAATTTTGTTGCTCACGACGAAAGGCGAGATCGTCCACGCCCTCGAGGAAGCGACGTTGTCCCCTCGCGATGACGACTCCTTGATCGGGATCGGGTATGGCACCGACTACAAGACGGCTTTCGAGCATGCCCGCATCGCCTTGTCCGCTTCAACCGAACAGCAGCTAAGAATCGTCGATGCGGCGAAACGGTTGTCGTTCCCGGCCAGCGGCGAGACCGTCCAGTATCGGGTGACCGACGAGATCGCGTTTGATATGGTCAAACGAATCGGCATCAGTCCGCTGAACGTCGGTAAGATCCTTGGCTTTTCGAAACGAAAGCATGAGTTCACCGCCAAAGATCTGACCGACTATCTCGGGGTATCTCGACGGACGACGGAACGGCTCATCAAAAAACTTCATGATGGCGGATTCGTCGACGTGATCGGCGAGGAGATGAGTTATACCCAGGGACGTCCCCGCGCCGTCTATATCTTTAAGTTACCCTCCTGAAGAAAGGCGCATCGCTTATGGGCGACGCGCCTGTTCTTATTGTGCTTGCTGTTCGATAGGCGCTTCTGCCTTTAACACATGAAGCTTCGCAATCGTGAAACCGGTGAACGCGTAAACGATCGAGATGACCGGCACAATGAAGTTCAAGATGGCGTATGGCGCATACTCGAACGCCCCGACGCCGAGCGTACCGAGGATGAACACCCCGCACGTGTTCCATGGAATGAACACCGACGTGAGCGTCCCGCCGTCCTCAAGCGCACGGGATAGGTTTTTTGACTGAAGTCCCATCTTCTCGTAGGCACCGGCAAACATGCGTGCCGGGACGACGATGGATATGTACTGTTCAGAACACGTCGCGTTCGTGGCAAAACCGGCTAAAATGGTCGACGCGATCAGTGAACCGGCCGACTTCGCAAGTTTCACGATTTGATTCATGATCGATTGGAGCATGCCCGAGTATTCCAATATTCCTCCGAACGTCATCGCGACGATCGTCATCGAGACGGTGTACATCATCGCGTCTAAGCCGCCCCGACTGAACAAGTTGTCGACGAGTTCGTTTCCTGTATCGATGACGTACCCGCTCTGCAACGCCCCGACGCTATCAGCGAGCGAACCGCCTTGGACGACGACTTGAGCTAGGAAACCGAGCGCAATCCCGACGACGAGCGCGGGGATGGCCGGCACTTTTTTCGCGACGAGCACGATGACGGCAAGCGGGATCAACAACAGCCATGGTGAAATGAGGAAGCTGTCCTTTAAAATCACAAGCGTCTGCGTGATCTCAGACGAATCCGTCGACGTCTCGCTAAACCGTCTGCCAATCCAGAAATATACTCCGAGCGCAATCAACAATCCCGGAATCGTCGTGTAAAGCATATGACGAATGTGTTCAAATAAATTCGTGTGTGTCAGTCCGGCTGCAAGGTTCGTCGTATCTGATAGCGGCGACATCTTGTCCCCGAAGTACGCCCCCGAAATGACCGCCCCCGCGACCATCGCTGCCGGAATCCCCATGCTGAGGCCGATCCCCATGCCAGCGACCCCGATTGTCCCCATCGTCGACCAAGAACTGCCGATCGATAAGGCGACGACCGCACAAATCAAACAAATCGTGACGAGAAAATAGGCTGGCGAAATGATCGTCAAACCGTAGTAAATCATCGTCGCAACGATGCCGCCCCCGATCCATGCGCCAATCGTCAAGCCGACGAGAATGATAATGACAACGGCCGGCAACGCGAGCCGAATCCCTTTGTACATCATCTCCTCGATCTCTTTCCACTTGAATCCATGTTTATAGGCGACGATCGATGCGACGGCCGTCCCGATGATGAGCGGGATGTGCGGTCCTTGCTCGAGTAAGACGATCGCCACGAGCATGACCCCGATCATGACAAGTAGCGGTAGGATCGCCCACCCGAGCTTCATTTCTAGTTTGTTCCCCTGTTCCATACGTTTTCCTCCCCGATAGCGAAAAATTCAGAATTGTCGTTATATTGTCGCTAATAGGATTATGATAACGCTTACATCAATTCTTGGCAATAAAAAAAGACGAAAGCGTCATGCTCTCGTCTCAATCCCGCTCTACCGCTCGCCGTATCGTTTCGGCGAGCAGAAGCGCACCTTCTTGCAGGACGGACCGATCAAACGTCATCTCGGGATGATGGAGGCCTGGTGTCAAGTTCGCGCCAATGCCGATCATCGTCGCGTCAAGGTCCGGCTGTTTCACCGTATAAAAATGAAAATCATCGCTTCCGGACGTGACGATGCGCTCGACGAGTGCCGAAGGGCCGTACCGTTCCAAAATCGCCTCGCTCGCCTGACGGCTCGACTTTGGTCCAACGACGGCGCCTGGCGTGAAATCTTCCCATGCCCAGTCGATTGTCACCCCATGAAGGCTGGCGATTTGCGCCAGCATCACCTCGACCCGGTCACGTAAAGCGAGCAATTCATCGTTTGCTTGCGCACGCACATCGATCGAGAACGTGGCGTTGCCCGGGATGATGTTCAAGTTATCACTTCCCGCCTGCACGCCCGTCAACTTGATCGAGTGCGGCTCGAACGGAGACAGATAGATGCTTTTCAACTGTTGCTGGATCGTGAATATGACGTCGAGCGCGTTTTGGCCTTGATGCGGACGCGCACCGTGGGCATCGGCACCGATGACGCGTCCTCTTAAAAAGATGGCGGCCCCGTGTTGAATCGTCGCCGCGAACTGACCGAGGGCGAGTTCTTCTGCCGGGCGCAAATGAATGCCAAACAGCTGGGTCACGTCGGCAAGAGCACCTTTCTCAATCATCGCGAGCGATCCGTTCCCTTGTTCTTCGGCCGGTTGAAAGATGAACCGAATCCGTTTGGTCAATGCCTCACTTCTCAGCACGTCGAGCGCACCGAGCACCATACTGATGTTGGCGTCGTGACCGCACGAATGGTTTGCTTTGAACGTTCCGTCAACTTGTTGCCATAAGGCGTCAATGTCGGCCCGGACGGCAATGACTTCCTCCCCTGAACCGATTTCGGCGATGACGCCGGTGACGTCGTCAAACGTCTCATGACGTACTCCCCATGTCGCCAAGATATCCGCGATCGTCGACGTCGTTTCAACTTCTTTCCAACTCACTTCAGGATGAGCGTGAAAGTGTTCGAACCACGTCAGTACGTTTGTACTCATGTAGCATCCCTCCGTATGTACATTATATTTTCTTGACTCCTTTGATCAGCACCCACTGCAGCGGCAGACGTGCCCATGTCACCCAGTTCGGGATTGGCTTTCCGCCGATACGCGTCGGTTTCAGCGCCATATTGATGTTTGCCGGGAACACGGCGAGCAAGAAGGCCGGCAACGTCTTTTTGACGAAGCCCGTTCCGCGGTTCATGAGCAACAACGCCCCGTAGACGATTTCAATCACACCGCTTGCCTGAACCATAAATCGTTTGAACGGCCAAGACTTCGGAATGATGGACATAAAGGCACGCTCTTGGACGAAATGCATGATTCCGGCTCCTAGAAACAACATGCCGTATAACGAACGGATCATATGAACTCCCCCTTTTTTTAAGCATACCAAAAAAGGCGGGCAACATGCCCACCTTTACAATGCCGAACCGTTCACGTTTTGTATCTCGACGTCAACTGTATCCGTTTGACCGTCTCGAATATATTCAATCGACACCGTCCCGTCCGTATCACGGATCAATTCGCTCCGGAGGTCGATGAAAGAAGACACGTCTTGGTCGTTGATTTTGACGATGACATCGCGTGCCTGTAGCCCGGCCCGTGCCGCTGAACTGTTCGCCTGTACATCGATGATAATTGTCCCGTTCGTCACCGATTCTGGCAAGTTGATCTGTTCCGTCAAGTATCCCGGAGGAAATTCAGACACGTCCCGGAGCGACACGCCGAGAGATGGATGGTTCACTTCCCCCGTCTGCTCGATTTGATTGATGAGCGGCAAAGCGATATCGATTGGAATCGAGAATCCGACACCTTCCACGGAGTCGGTCGCGATTTTCATCGAGTTGATACCGATCAATTGACCTGCTTCGTTGATGAGCGCGCCGCCTGAGTTACCTGGGTTGATGGCAGCGTCGGTCTGGATGACCTCGGCGTTGAAATCGGCTTGTCCGTTCTCGTCCGTGTCGACCGGTACGAGACGGGACGTCGATGAGACGACACCGCGCGTCACTGAGTTCTCAAACTGACCGAGCGGGTTACCGATCGCGATGACCGTTTGCCCCGGCTTCAACTCACCAGACTTGCCGATATTGATCACGGCCGGCACGTCGGCCGCATCGACTTTCAAGACGGCCAAGTCATACGTCGCATCGCTGCCCATCAATGTCGCATCCGCCGTCTTTCCATCGTTGAACGTGACCGTCAAACGGTCTGCGCCGTTGACGACGTGATGGTTCGTGACGATATATGCGGCGTCGCCTTCTTTTTTATATATGACCCCGGAGCCGACACCTGCCTCGACCGATTGGCTCGAGAAACCTTGCGTCGCGAAATTGTTCACGGTCACGACGGCCGGTTGCGCGGCAGCGACGGCATCCGTCACGGACGTATCCCCGACGTTCGAAGACGTCTGAAGCGGCGTCCCTTCCGATGTGACCGCCGTATCGTTCACGTTGATCGGTGTTTGATCCAAGAATGGTAACGCGACCGCCCCCGTGACGAGCGCGCCGATGACCCCGCCCACAAAGCCAGGGAACATCCGCCCGACAAAAGACGGTTTAGCCTTTTGCTCGACAAGTGGCTGTTCCGGCGGACGGGTCGACGAGCCGAGCTCCGAGTCGAGCCAATCTTCGCGTCGTTTGTCTTCAGGTGTATGATCGTTTCGTTCCATGTTGATTCATCTCCTCAATGATGTTTCCTCTAATCTTTAACCTGATTATAATCGGAACCAATCCGTTCATCGAGAATTGACGGAGCGTTTACAAGATTCTTCACAATTTGCGTCAATGTCAGTTTAGACGATGACGTTCCGCAACGTCCCAAGCCCGGTGATCGATACTTCGACCGTATCACCCGTCTGCAAATAGACGGGCGGCTTCATCCCATGGCCGACCCCGGCCGGTGTGCCCGTCGCGATGATGTCGCCCGCTTCAAGCGTCATCCCTGTCGATAACGTCCGGATCAGTTCTTCAATCGGTCGAATCATCTCGTCTGTCGTTCCGGACTGACGTTTTTGTCCGTTCACCGTCGTCTCGATTGTCAACGGGAACGATAGCTCGTCCGGAGTGACGACGTATGGACCGATCGGACAAAACGTATCAAACGATTTACCACGGAAAAACTGGACATGCTGCTTTTGGACGTCGCGCGCAGTAATATCATTCAGGATGGTATACCCAAAAATATGGTCCGCGACGTGTTCAATGTCTCGACCGGACTTACCGATGATGACGGCGAGTTCCCCTTCATAGTCGAGCTGGTCGGTCAGTTCCGGATGCCGCTCGACGACCGCCTCGGGGCCGACGACCGCCGTCGGTGCCTTCGTGAAGATGACGAGTTTCCCGGCGCCGGCCGTGTCCATCTCTTTCACGTGCTCTTCGTAATTCTTCCCGATACAAATTACGTTTTTAAGCGGACGGTACGGCGCGAGCAGTTTGACCGAATCGAGTGGATAGACTGGAGCGACATCGAGGTCGATGTCCGGCTCGAATTCGCGAGCGATCACTTCTAATAACGAGTTCGTATGTAATTGATTGCTGACGTCATAGACGTTCTCACCTTCGACGACACCGACCGCCACTTCCCCGTCACGTTCATATGTACACCATTTCATGTAAATTCCCCCTTTTTATTAGTATACAAAAAATCGGGGCGGTGTCGCCCCGATTAAACTTTGTTCAAAAAGATGATGCGCTGGTTGCTCGAACCTCTAAAACGAAGCGAGCGGTCGAGTAACGTTTCGACGAACTTGCCGTCGACGAGTACGTCGGCATTGTCGAGAACGTCCTTGACCTGTTCATCTTCTAGTTGTTCGAGCGCCTCGAGCGTATATCCGGTGTACACCCAGACGTTTTTCCCAAGTGCTTTGCAGCCACGGACGAGTCGTGACAGCTCGCGCGGTTGCAAGAACGGTTCACCTCCCGACACCGTGACGCCGTCCCAACCGGACGCTTCGACCCGTTCGAGCAGTGACTCGACCGTCACCTCTTCCCCGCCTCTCGGATTCCATGACTCCGGGTTATGGCAGCCCGGGCAACGGTGCGGGCAACCGGCTGTAAAGATGACGGTCCGCACGCCCGGTCCGTCGACGACCGATTCATCAAGTACGGATAGGACGCGCATCATGCTTCACCCTCGCTTTTTCTTCTTCTCGTTTCGCCGAGTTCCATCGGTCCATCGTGCCGACCAAATACCCAGTGATCCGGCGAATTCGCTCAATCTGCTCGACCTCGCCGCACGTTGGGCACGCCTCATCGATGATTCCTTCGAGTCCGCAACTACCGCAACGATCGACCGGATGGTTGATTGATCCGTAACCGATATTATACTGACGCATAAGCCTGACAATCGACTCGACCGCTTCCGGGTTATGGGCGAGTGACCCGTCGACTTCGACGTACGTGATATGACCGGCGTCACAAAGTGCATGATACGGGGCCTCTAGCCGAATTTTCTCTCGGATTGACACGTTCTGGTATACGGGGACGTGGTACGAGTTCGTGTAAAAGGCCCGGTCAGTCACTCCTTCGATCATCCCGAATGACTGTTGATCTTTTATGACGAACTTTCCGGACAATCCTTCCGCAGGCGTCGCCAAAAGCGAGAAGTTCAAGTCATAGCGTTCTGCCGCCGCTTTCACCCGCTCGGCCAATCGCGCAACGATGTCGAGACCGAGCCGTTCAGCGTCCCTCGACTCTGCATGCGTCGCACCGACGAGAACACGTAACGTTTCAGCGAGTCCAATGAAACCGACCGACAACGTCCCTTGTTTCAACACTTCCCGCAGCTCATCGTCAGGTGCGAGCGTCTCACTACCGCGCCACACGTGTTGGGCGTATAAGAAGCGGAACTCATCGGCACGACGTTTGCATTGATACTCAAATCGCTCGAGCAACTGTTCGATGGCGATGTCGATATACGTGTCGAGCGTCTCATAAAATGATTTCAAATCCGACGATACGAGCGCGATTTTGACGAGGTTCAACGTCGAGAACGACAAGTTCCCTCTTCCGATCGACGTCTCTGCACCGTGACGATTGCCCATGACCCGGGTTCGGCACCCCATGTAAGCGACTTCTGAAGCAGGTGTCCCGTCATAGTACGCTGCATTGAACGGAGCGTCGATAAAGGAGAAGTTCGGGAACAACCTCTTTCCGGTAACACGACACGCCAACTGGAACAAGTCAACGTTCGGATCGCCTTCGTTAAAGTTGACCCCCTCTTTCACTTTGAAAATTTGAATCGGGAAGATCGGCGTCTCACCGTTCCCGAGTCCCCGTTCTGTCGCCTGTAACAGTTCCCGAATGAAGACGCGGCCCCAAGGTGATGTGTCGGTCCCATAATTGATGGAGACGAACGGTACTTGACCGCCACCGCGGGAGTGCATCGAGTTCGCGTTATGGATGAACGCCTCACACGCTTGGTACGTGGCCGTGACCGTCTCTTGCTCTGCAATCGCTTCGATTTGGCTATCCGATAAATCGACCGGAAGCGATTTCAAGCGTTTAACATGTCGCTCGTACGTTTTCTCGACGTATGGGGCGAGGTCGGCATCGAACGTCGGAAACGCCTGTCCACCATGCTGCATGTTTTGATTCGCTTGAAGGATGATCGATGCGAGCGCCATCGCCGAACGGATATCCTGGGGTGATCTTATCGTCCCATGACCCGTATGGAATCCGTTCGCAAGCAAGTCCCCGAGTGGGATTTGACAACATGTCGTCGAGCCTGTCACATAGTAGTCCGCATCATGGACGTAAAGGAAATTGTCCGCAATTGCCTGCCTCGAGCGCTTCGACAACAAGTATGTTGTGGCCAACTCTTTTGATACTTCAGACGATAGACGCGCCAGTTTCCCGAGCGGCGATTTCCCGTCGACGTTGGCGTTTTCTTGTACTAAATCTTGATCGGGCAGGACACAGACGTCCTCGTACAGCTGAACTAAATTCACTTCGCAACACCTCACTATATATTGATTCATAATTCGTTATAACCGGTTGAACCACCTATATATTGATTATGTCACGTTTATCGAATCGAAGGCGGCACGAAATTGTGACAGTTGAAACGAACGAATATGAAAAAAACAGCCGAATCCTAGGCGTGGACTCGACTGTTCGATATCGTGATGTATGTCATACCTCTTTTGCCGATTTGACGATTTTCAGTTCGACTTCTTCCGATTCTTGCGCTTCACGCAATCCTTTCGCGTTCAACCATGTGTAAATCGCTCCCATGAATAACGCCCCACCGATGATGTTCCCGAACGTCGCCGGGACCAAGTTGTGGATCGCGCCAGCGAAGCTGATTGTCTCCGGATGCGGGACGACGAGCGTGAGCGCGAACAAGACGAAGTTCGCGATGACGTGATCGAACCCAGAGGCGAAGAAGACGGCGACGAGAAAGATCATCGAGAAGATTTGGGCGAACTCATTTTTCATTTGTTTCGGTAAGAAGATTGCAAGACAGACCATCCAGTTACAGAAGATGGCACGGAAGAAGATCTCGACCGTCGTGTGGTGCATCTTGCTCTCGACGACCGCGAACAACCAGTTGTTCATCCCAAGTTCTTGAATGATTCCGGTCGGGGCAAGCAATATGGCGAACAAAATTCCGCCGACTGCATTCCCAACAAAGCACAATAACCAGACGAGCATCGTATCACTGAGCGTCGTATATCCGCGCAACGTCGACGTCGTGAAGTACATCGTATTCCCCGTGAACAGCTCAGCTCCCCCATAAATGATCATCACGAGTGCAATCCCGAACGAAAAGCCGCCAATGAGCGTCGTGAACGGCGAATCAAGCAGATACATGCCATTGACGACTTTTAGTGTGAAGATGGCGGCGAACCCGATAAAGATCCCGGCGAGCATCGCCCGTAAAAAGTATTCCATTGGCCGATAATGAATCATGTGCGATGACGCCTGGGCTTTTTTTCGCAATGATTCAAGTGCATGGATTTCCATTGATGCCATGTCACAAACCCTTCTTTCTGTTTGAATGAACCTTTATAATAAGAACGAACATGTGAAATCATTAACAATATAAGCCCGAATCCAATAAATTGCAATCGACCTTGGATCATGTTGACACATTTTTCACATCGTAATCGTTTACATATGTCGGATTTGTGACGAAAAAAACGACCCTTCGCAAAGGGTCGTTCGATCGAGCTTATTCTTTGTCTTCAGACTTCTCTTCAGACTCTTCCGAAGATGCTTCAGCCGACTCTTCTTCAGTCGCTTCAGTTTCACCTTCTTGCGTAGTATCTGTGTCTGCTTCAAGCTCTTCAAGTGATACCGGCTCATTAACCGATGCGATTTGAAGTTCGCCATCCGAGACAACCTCGTAGTCTTTGTTTTCTGGAATGTCCGCTACCGTCACCGAGTCACCGATGCCAAGTTCAGATACATCGAGTTCGATGCGCTCTGGGATGTTGGCAGGTGTGGCCGATACCGTGACTTTATAGAGCGTTTGTGCCAAGAAGCCGCCTTCTTTGACACCTTTCGCGTCGCCGACGAGCGTGACGTCCGCTTCGACTTCTGTTGCTTCGTCCATCTTCACGGCCATGAACTCGACGTGCTTATACTCGTTCGTGAACGGGTCAACTTCCGTCCCGTGAACGAGCGTGTTCACTTTCTTGCCGTCGATGTTGAGTTCGATCAAGGCGTTATCACCATGCTCACGAAGGATTTTACGAAGTGCCATCTCTTCAAACGCGACTGGTGTGCTCTCGACTTTGTAGCCGTAAACGACACCTAGCACTTTTCCTTCTTTGCGTAAGTTTGCACGGACCGATCGTGGTCGTAACTCTCGTTTCGTTACATTAAGCTTGTCTGCCATAATCTTATCCCCCTACTGGTTTATCGATCATGTCTACATCTTGAGGGTGAGGCAGTGAAAGAGCCACCTCTCAACCTCGATGCGTTGAGCGACATGTGTATATTGTTCCCAGTGGCCGGTCAAGATAAACGTTACAGCCCGTTAAAAAAAGATTACAGCGGTGTCACATAACGCGCTTGAATAGCTTCTCAAGTTCATACGTGCTCCACTTCACGAGAATCGGTCGTCCGTGCGGACACGTGTACGGGGAAGCGGTCTGATTCAAATCGTCGATCAGTTGGCGCATCATCTCGATGTTCAACGGATGGTTCGCTTTGATCGAACGTTTACACGCCATTAAGATTGAGGCCTCTTCGCGGTACTTGGCAATATTAATGGACCGGTCCCGAATCGCCATCTCGATCAAATCCCGGACCGTCCCTTCGAGGTCATGTTGCGGATACCACGTCGGAATCTCACGGACGAGGAACGTGTTGCCACCGAACGGTTCGAGTTGCAGACCCGCCTCTTCTAATAGCGTAGTGACTTCTTCGATGGCGAGCGCTTCTTCTTGCGTGAACTCGAGCGTGAGTGGAAGCAGCAACAACTGATATTCTTTTTCAGGACGCCCGAGTTGTTCATAAAACAGCTCGTATTTGATACGTTCTTGGGCGGCATGTTGGTCAATGACGTACATGCCGTCCTCGGCGCCACAGACGATATAGCTCGCATGCAGTTGACCGATGACGTCGAGCGACGGGAGCCGCTCCCCTTGTTTCTTTTTAGGCGTGGCCTCAAACTCACGTTTAGGCGTGGCCTCTTGCGTGTGCGGCGTCGGCGCCCAATTGCTCGGTGACGTGATTGGCTCACGAGGGATCGGATAGTTCCATTCAACGTCCTCTTTCACTTCAGGCGAACGTTCCACGGTGAAGTCGAGCCGTTCTTGCTCAGACTGAATGCGCTCCGGTTTCGGTTTTGGTTGAACAGACGGGATGAGGCGTTGCTCGCGCAACGTCAGCTGGACCGTCTCTCGAATCAATTGGCACAGTTCTTTCTCTTTGGAGAGCCGGACTTCCCGCTTCGTCGGGTGGACGTTGACGTCAATGAGCATCGGATCCATATTCACCTCGAGTACGGCAATCGGATAGCGCCCGATTGGAAGGAGCGTATGATACCCGTCGAGCACGCTTTGGGTCAAGGCAAAATTTTTAATGCTCCGTCCGTTCAAGATGAGCGTCACGTACTGTTTGTTCGAGCGGGTCACTTCGGGACGGACGAGATACGCGCTTAAACTGTAATCGTTCGTCTTGCCCGACGCCGTGACGATTTGCGAGGCGACTTGCCGGCCGTAAATGGCGAGCATCACTTGTTTGACGTCTCCGTTTCCGTTCGTCCGAAGCAGCTCTTTGTCTTCATGAAACGCGGATAGACGGACTTCTGGATGGGATAGCGCGATTCGGTTGAGTGTATCGGTGATGCTTGCGAGTTCTGTCGCCGACGTCTTCAAATACTTCAGCCGAGCCGGTGTATTAAAAAATAGCTGACTGACGGCAATCTCTGTGCCGACGTTGGCCGCTGTCGGCATCGTCTCGGCCACGACGCCGCCTTGGAGCGTCATTTCAAACCCGTCTTCTTCTGTCCGTCGAGACTTGAGTGTGACGTGACTCACCGAAGCGATCGACGCGAGCGCCTCGCCTCGAAAGCCGAGCGTACGAATGCGGAACAAGTCGTGTTCATCGCGAATCTTACTCGTCGCATGCCTTAAAAAGGCGCGCGCGGCATCGTCTTCATAGAAACCGTGGCCGTTGTCACGAACTTTGATCAACCGAATCCCGGCTTCTACGAGTTCGACCTCGATTTTCGTCGCACCGGCATCGATTGCGTTCTCGACAAGCTCTTTTACGACCGAGGCCGGGCGCTCGACGACTTCACCGGCAGCGATCCGGTTCGCTAACTGTTCTGGCAGTTCTTGAATGATGCCCATCGTCTCACCCTTTCTTTGCAGACTGTTGTAGCGCATAAAGCGCCTGCATCGCCTCGATTGGGTTCATGGCGAGCAGATCAAGCTCGAGCAGTTGTTGGCGGACGTCATCGCTCGTCTCGAACAACGACAGTTGAGCCGCCTCGTCTGTCGCCTCCTTTTCGATCGGCGACCGTGGGGTCGTGACCGGTTCGGCTTCAAGTGCAGACAAGATCGTTCTCGCCCGGTCAATCAGTTCCGGGGGCAGGTCGGCCAGTTCGGCGACATGAATCCCGTACGACTTATCCGCTTTGCCTGGGTGTACCTCATGCAAGAAGACGACGCGCCCGTCCCGTTCGATCGCACGCACGTGGACGTTTTCAAGCGCCGGAATCGACTCTTCTAAGACAGTGAGCTCATGGTAGTGGGTCGAGAACAGCGTCTTCGCCCCGATCGAGGCCGCGATATATTCGACGATCGCCTGGGCGAGCGCCATCCCGTCATACGTCGACGTGCCGCGACCAATCTCATCTAGTAAAATCAGACTGTTCGCTGTCGCTTCTGTCACGGCTTGACGCGTCTCGGTCATTTCGACCATGAACGTCGACTGACCGCTCACGAGGTCATCGGCCGCACCGATGCGCGTGAATATACGGTCAAACAGCGGGAGTTCGGCCGCTTCAGCCGGAACGAACGATCCGATTTGATGCATGATCGTGATGAGAGCGAACTGACGCATGTACGTCGATTTACCGGACATGTTCGGTCCTGTGATCAACAACATACGTCGACTGTCGTCAAGCGTCAAATCGTTTGCGACGTATTCGCCGCGCGGGAGCACCGTCTCGATGACAGGATGGCGGCCGCGGTCGATTTGAACATGTTTAGACGTCTTTGCTCGCACGTAGTCACGTTTCTCGGCGACGAGGGCGAGACTGAGCAACACGTCAAGCTCGCTGAGCGAACGGGCGAGCTGTTGCAACGGCTTCGTCTCTCGTTTGACACGGTCACGAAGTTCGACGAACAACTCATATTCGAGCGTGCAACTTTTCTCTTCGGCTCCAAGAATGAGGGCTTCTTTTTCTTTCAATTCTGGCGTGACATAGCGCTCGGCGTTCGTAAGCGTCTGTTTGCGCTCATAACGCCCCTCTTCGAGCAAGCGTGCGTTTGCTTTCGTCACTTCCAAGTAATAGCCAAAGACGCGATTGTAGCCGATTTTGAGTGATTTAATCCCAGTCGCGAGTCGCTCTTGTTGCTCAAGGTTGGCAATCCACGTCTTTCCGTTCGCTTTCGCCTCGAGTAGCTCGTCCAACTCACTCGAATAACCGGCACGAATCATTCCGCCTTCTTTTGTCGAGATCGCCGGCGCATCAACAAGCGCTGAATGAAGCAACTTCGTCAACTCGTCGAACGTGTCGAGGTCTGTGTCAATTTGACGGAGACGTGACGCCGTGACCGATTGTAACAAGTGCTGAACGTCAGGGATGCGGGTGAGCGTATCGCGCAATTGCACGAGATCTCGGGCATTCGCCGTCCCGTATCCGACTTTTGCAACAAGACGTTCGATATCGTACACGTGTTTCAACTGTTCTCGGAGTTGGTCACGTAACATGAAGTCGTCTAACAAGTTCTCGACTGCGTCCAATCGGTCTTGAATCGCCGTTTCCGTATAAAGCGGTTGCTCGAGCCAACGCTTCAACAACCGGCCGCCCATCGCGGTCGTCGTTTCATCTAACAAGGCTAGGAGCGATCCTTTTCGTTCTCCGGACCGGGCTGAACGGAACAACTCTAAGTTCCTAGCCGTATTCGCATCGAGCTGCATATGTTGCTCGACTTCATAGGCGATGGCAGGTTGCAGGTGGTCGAGGGAACGCTTTTGTGTCCGTGTCAAATACGCGTATAGCAACGCGAACGCATCCCGTTGCGCCCCGTCCTTCGCGCCGTCGGCAAGGTCGGAATCGATGCGCTCCGATTGAATGGAGAGTGGGATGCCTAACGGCGCAAGCGCGTCTGCTAATCGCTCGTCATCGACGAGCACCTCGTTCGGGAGCAACCCTTCCATTTCCCGAAGGACGGCTTCTTTTGTCGGAAGCGTCGTCAACCACGATTCGCCGGTCGTCACATCGCCACGGGCCACTCCATATACAGCGCCGTGCTTCGAGACGGCGACCAAGTAACGGTTCTCTTTCTCACCGAGTGACGCCATATAGGTCCCTGGTGTGATCACTTGAATGACTTCCCGTTTGACGAGACCTTTTGTCGCCTTCGGGTCCTCCATTTGTTCACAGATGGCCACGTTGAACCCTTTTTCGATCAATTGCTCGATATAAATCGCTGCCGAGTGATGCGGGACCCCGCACATCGGGATCGGATGCTCCGCGTTTTTCCCGTTTTTTGCGGTGAGTGTCAATTCGAGCTCTTTGGCGACAATTTGTGCATCATCAAAAAACAGCTCATAAAAATCACCGAGCCGATAGAATAAAAAGGCGTCTGGATAGTCCGCCTTGATTGAAAAGTATTGTTTCATCATCGGGGTTTGATGTATCGTTTCCATTCGTTTTCACCTCTAGAAATTAGAACAGCTGACCAATGGCCAGCTGTTTGTTAGTATCCGCAGCCGCCGCGTGATTTCTCGGCCGCCATGCCACTTCCTGTTTTTCCTGCGAGGACATCGCCGTCCGTCGCTTCGATGATGCGATCGGTCACCGAGTTGGCGAGCGTCACCGTCACGTATTGAAGTAAGTCGTTCACTTCGACTTGTGTCTCTTGAAACGCTTGGACGACTGGAATCGCGTCAAGCTCATCCATCGCTTTATCGATTTTCTGTTCGACTTTCGCGAGGGCTTCCGTCTTCCCGTAGTGCTGACAATTGACCGCTTCTTTTTGCAAGAACTTGATGCGTTTGATGAGCGTCTGAACGCGCTCGCTTTCATTCACTTTCGTCTCTGCTTCTTTGAAACGCGCCACTTCAGGCGTCTTCGCGAGAAGTTCGGCCAATTCTTTTGCTTTTTCAATCACTTGTTGGTCAGTCACGTTCGTAAACCCCTTTGCTGTCTATAATGTTATCGCACGAATCGTGCGCGAGTGTTCTCCACCATTCTACCATGAACGAATTCGGAAAGGTACATCATGGCTTCAGTTCAAGCCTTGCTTTTTCGGACCATGTCGACGTGGGGAATCCCGTCCTCATCGTATTCATCGCTCGTCCGCTCGAATCTGAAACTCGCATAAAACGGTTCGACGTATGTCTGGGCTTGCAAATAGAGGTCTTCTGCCCCGAAATCTTCGATAGCGGCCTCCATCAGTTGACGCGAATAGCCGTTGCCACGATGCCCCGGGCTCGTCACGACTCGCCCGATCGCAACGGGGGAGGCATGGATTAAAATCCTTAACGTAGCGACGATCTCGCCTCCTTCTTCCATCCAATAATGGACGGCATCGAGGTCTTTCCCGTCGACTTCCTGATACGCACATTGTTGCTCGACGACGAACACTTCCGTCCGAAGTGCGAGTAGCGCATACAGTTCATGCGTCGTCAGTTCACTAAATTGTTTTTTTCTGATCATCGTTCATCGTCTCCTTATAACGTCACACCGAGCGCCCGGGCCACGTGCAACCCGCTCGTCATCGCCCCGACCGTGCCCGCCCCCGGAAAGACGGTGTCACCGCAGACGAACAAGTTTGGAACGTCCGTCCGATAGCTCGCGGCGTGAAACAATGCTTGTCCCGGCGTTTGCGCATAGCCCCCGACGGCGCCGTGCGGCCGTTTCGTATACTTCACCCAGGCACCCGGCCCCCCAGGCAAGACGATCCCAGCGTCCCCTGTCCAATCGGGAAAGCCGATGTGCACGGCTTCGACTAACCGCTCGGTCCATTCACTCTCAAGTTTCTCATAGACGGCGCGCTGTTTCCAATCAATCCATTCCGAAAGATCGAGATGGGTCGATACCGTCACGGTCCGCTCCGGCTTTTCGGTGCGCAACACGTCGCCACCTGCTGACATCGACAGGAACGCATGGCCGCTCGGTAAATGTTGTGTATACACTTGTTGAAACAATGGCCGGTTCACACAGACGTGTTCCGGGAGCGTGATATAGAGACTGAACGTCCCCCACTGCGAACGGCTCAAGTGGCGCCGATATTGTCGCATGAACGATTCGGCATCGTTACCAGTCAGTAATCGACTCGTCGCTTCGAGCGGGATGGCCGATACGACCGTATCGACGATGTCGAGTCGACCGCGCCGATCTGTCAGCAACCAGCCATCACTCACCCGTTCGACAGAGGTGATGTGACGACCGAGCAGCGCCGTCCCACCGTCGTGACGCAGTGCCCGCTCGAGCGCATGGGCGAGCTGATACAGTCCCCCTTCGACGTAAAAGGCCCCCTCATGGTAAATCGACAAGGCGACCGCGGCGAGCAGATGGCTCGCATCTTTTGATCCCGTCTGCAGACTGTCGAGCAAGACGCCGTCAATCAATCGTTCGAACATCGTCCCGCTCAGCTGATGACGGGCGAGCGTCTTCTGTAACGGACGATACAACTTCGGCGCGATGGTGAGAGTATTTGGCCGAAGTCCTTGCAGGGCGACGAGGACGTCTTGAAGACTACGAAACGGCAAGGCTGGTAGTCGTTCGAATAAAGGCCGGAGTGTCTCGAAGTCACGCCACATTTCCTTCATGAACGCGCGGATAAGGTGCGCTTCCGTCGTGAACTTCGCCTCCAGTTCAGCTAGAAAACGACCGCGGTCCTGATAATAGATGACGGTCTGGTCGAACAAGTGAATCTGCATGACTTCCTGTAACGGCCGGAACGGGACGGCCTCCTCTAAATGGCGAAGCACACGGTCATGAATTCCGCCAGGCTCGAAGCCCATGCCGAGTGTCGCCCCGGCCGGGAACAAATAATCCCCCCGCTCGAACTTGCCGGCGCAGCCTCCCCATTCACGTGACGCTTCATATACTGTCACGTCATGTCCGTTTCGTTGTGCGAGCGCGGCCGCAGTCAATCCTGCGATGCCGCCTCCAATCACCCCAATTCGCATCGATATCGCCTCCTTCTTTCATCATACCTCGACACGTCTTTTTCGTGACGATGTAACCTGTTTTTCTGAGGTTTTTGGACAAGGAGGCAGGGTTCTCGCGGACGATGGCGAAAAAACGAATAAAGGACAGGTGAAACCATATGCGAAGTCGGGTCATCATTTATTTGCTCATCCCAATATTAATTTTCATCGGCATACTGATCACACCTCCATCAGAGGAATCGCAAAAAGTGGCCACGATGACGGCCGTCAACATTCAAGAAATGATTCCTTATGAGCGAGAGTACACATCCCAAAAACTACTGCTCGAAGAGACGTTGCACGATTATGAAGCGGTGCTTGAAGAATGGCAACTTGAACGTGGTGCCCGTACATCGTATAGTTACGTCCTTCGATTGCGCGGTTTTGAGACGGTCGTCCAAGTTGATGCTGGTGCGGCCAATACGCGCTCGGACGGTTACTACGCCATGCAGGCGCACAGCCCGATCTATGAGGCGGATAAACCGCTCTCGATTAGTTATCCGATTATCCTCTTCGCCACGGAACAACGGCTCGTCCTCAATCAAATGGAGGTACGAGTCATTTATGAAGAGAACGGAGAGTTAAAAAAGTGGCGCATCACGAGTCAAGAATCATGACATGTGAAAGGAGTTATCCATGCACTTCAAACTTGAACCTGCCGTAGCGGCAAGGACGTTCGTCGCTACGCACTTCCCCGGCTGTCGAGCCGCGCTGCTCGCCGGGAGCGTCGTCCGTGGTGAGGCGACCGCGACGTCAGATCTTGACATCATCATCTTCGACGACAGACTCGTCTCGTCTTATCGGGAATCGTTTATCGAGGCAGGATGGCCTATCGAGCTGTTCGCCCATAACTTGACGTCGTATCGCGAATTCTTTGAGCAGGATTGCCGACGCGCCATTCCGTCGTTGCCAAGAATGGTCTCCGAAGGCATCGTCTTGATCGATACGGATGTCGTCGAACACATCAAACGTGAAGCGAGAGCCTTACTCGACATCGGGCCGGAGCCTTGGTCAGACGAGACGATTGAGATGAAGCGATATTTTCTGACCGATGCGCTCGATGATCTGATCGGATGTACGAATCGCGCAGAGGGGTTGTTCATCGCGAGCACCCTCGCTACGTCAGTCTGTGAGTTCATCCTGCGTACGAATCGGCAATGGACGGGATCCTCCAAATGGACGTACCGCGCTCTCGATCGCTATGATGCCCAAGCAGCCCGTGAGCTCGCCGATGCACTCGAACGCTATTATCAAACGAACGAAACCGACGCCCTCATCCGTTACGTCGATGAGACGCTCTCCCCGTTCGGCGGCCGGTTGTTCGCCGGATTCAGCCGCGGAAAATCAAACGAAATGTGAGGTTGCCCCATGTTCTTTCTTCAACTGTCCGGTTTCCCCGGATCCGGTAAATCGACGCTGTCTCGCGAGATCGCTCGACGACTGGATGCGGTCATCGTCGATCACGATGTCACGAAGACGGCACTTCTTGAATCGACCGCACAGCATCCGCTTGACCCGGCGCTGACCGGAAAAATCGCTTATGACATCGACTGGGCGCTCGTCGAGTTCAATCTATCTTTAGGGAGAAACGTCATGTTGGATAGCCCTTGTTTATATGACGTGATGATTGACCGCGGCTTGGCGATTGCGGCAAATAGCGGAGCCACCTATCGTTACATCGAATGTCTCGTCGATGACATCGATGAAATCAATCGCCGGTTGCGTGAGCGCGATCGAAAGCTCAGCCAAATCGAACACGTTTCCCCATCTGATTTTCACCAAACCGTGGCGAACAGCAAAAAGCCACCGAATATGCATACGCTTACAATCGATACGAATCGTCCGCTCGAGACGTACATTCCCGCAGTCATCGCCTATCTTCAACAAATTGATTGAATACCTGATGCATCCGGCGGCTAGGAAGCTGGATGCATCTTTTTTTATTTATTTGAATTTTTATACTTTACAATTAATAATTATGCAATTACACTTAGTCTCATATCTTGAAGGAGGAATTCATACATGAAGAAATGGATCGTTACAGGGGCACTCGTCATGAGTGCCATCGTACTTGGGGCTTGCAGTCAAGAGACAACGGGAGAAGAAAAAAAGACACTCGTCATGGGGACGAGCGCCGACTACTTCCCGTATGAATTCGTCGACACGGCGAACGGGGACGCCATTGTCGGCTTTGACATTGAAATCGCTGAGACGATTACGGAACGTCTCGGTTATGAGTTAAAGATTGAAGATATGGATTTTGGAAGTCTGCTTGGCGCTCTCAACGCTGGACGTGTCGACTTTGTCATGGCGGGCATGACGCCGACCGAGGAACGTAAAGAGAATGCGGACTTCACGGACATTTATTTGTCGGCGACGAACTTGATCATGTCGAAGGATGAATCGCTACAATCGATTGAAGCGCTTGCTGGCAAAAAAATCGGTGTCCAGACGGCTTCGATTCAAGAAAACATCGCCAAAGAGCAAGCACCGGATGCGGAGCTCGTCTCATTAAACAAGATTCCAGAAATCGTCCAGGAATTGAACACAGGTCGGATCGACGCGATGGTCATCGAGGATACGGTCGCTCAGAAGTACTTGGACCAAGATCAAGGGTTCTACACGTTCGCGTTGAAAGAAGACGGCGAAAAGGGCTCGGCGGCCGCCTTCAAGTTAGACGATGAGCTGCGCGACCAATTCAATGATGAGTTGAAAAAGATGATGGAGTCAGGCGAAATTGATGAATTGACGAAGAAATGGTTCTCGATGGAGCCGACAGAATGAGACAAGTCTCATTGCCGATTTATCCCGTCACCTATCCGACCGGATTTCGATTAAATCAAAACGAGAGCCAGTTCCCGGTGCCGACACGGTTGCACGAACAGCTTTCAACGCTCTCGTTTCACGATTTACATGAGTATCCGGTGCAACCGATTGACGAGTTGTTCAGGCGTTATGCGGCGTACGTTGGCGTGGAACCGAATCAACTGCTCGTCGGGTGTGGCAGTGACGAGATGATTCACGTCGTCACGCAGGCGTTGTTATCGCCGGAAGACGTCGTCTTGTCACCGAATCCCGATTTCGCCCTTTATCCGATCTTCACGACGATCGCACACGGACGTCACGTGCAAACTGACGGTTTATCGTTCGATGCCCTCGTCTCGTCGGTGGAACACTATGCACCAAAACTATTGCTGCTATCGAACCCGAACAATCCGACTGGAAAGCTATGGACGGTTGCCGAGTTGAGTGACCTCGCCGCACGCGTTCCGTATCTCGTCGTCGACGAAGCATACATCGATTTCACACCGGACGCGAGCATGATTTCACATCTCGATGCTTTCCCGAACGTAATCGTGCTCCGAACGTTATCGAAGGCGTTCGGTCTCGCCAACGTCCGTCTTGGTTTCATGGTCACAACGACTGAACTAGCGGCTTACTTCCGGCAATTCGTTCCTCCGTTCAACATTAGCGGTGTCAGTGCAAAAATTGCCAACGTCTTTTTACAAGATTCATCTTATCTTGACGAGGCGATCGCTTGGCATGCCGAGATGCGCGACAAGTGGTCATCGTTACTCGCCACAATCGGTCAAGTTCACCCCGCTAAAGCGAATTTCCTATACGTGACGCTCGACGAACCGGAATTGATATGGTCCCATCTCGCCACGAACGGGATTCACACGTCGCGTCAATCAAGCGGGATTCGAGTGACGCTCGGAACCGAGCAAGCTCTGTTAGCTACAAAACGTGCGTTGATGACGTGGTCGCCCGTTTCTCAACCATAAACGGCACGCCCTTTGAAGTTCGGTACTCTTCCGACTTTATAGGGCGTTTTTGATTTAGGTCAATATTTTTCAAGAAGTGCACGTCTTTCGTTGACAAGATCAAAAAAGGCCATCAAATTTCATCTTACTGCGCTAACTTCTAAGTTGATTGGCTGTTATCGATTTATTGACGATTCGGCCTCCACCAGTCGCAGCTTATACTTTACAGATATGGAGGAAACAGCATGGTTTCACGCAATGAACCGGTCGAGACGAAATGGGGACGAAAACGCATCGGGAATCGCTGGTATTGGACGATTTTAACGCGTTTTTGGCTGTCACACGGTTTCTCACTCGCCTGGTTGCTCTTCTCGATTTACATCTCGCTTCCTTGGCTCATGGATTTAGCCAAATTGACCAATCTCCCACTTGCACTCTTCATTATCGGTGGCATCGCCTACATACCAGGATATTTGATGGCCTTTTTACTCGCCAGTCTCGTCCTCGATCGCCAACCTCCGTTCAAAGATGAACATCCAAATGAGGCCGTAACGGTTATGATTGCCGCTTATAATGAAGAGGCTTCAATCTATGAGACAATCCGCTACGTTGCAACGCAAGATTATACAGGTCCCCTTCACTTACTTGTCATCGATAACAATTCAAATGACAATACGTCAGCGGAAGTGTTACGAGCTAAAGAAGATTTTTCGATTCCGATCACATTATTACATGAACAAAAACCAGGAAAGTTCCAAGCACTTAATTTCGGCTTAACCCACGTGACAACACCGTACGTCATCACCCTCGACGCCGACACGTTGATTCATCCGTCCGCGGTTCGATTTTTAGTGGCTCGACTCGTGAGCAGTCCGAAAGATGTGTGCGCCGTCGCCGGCAGCATGCTCGTCCGGAATAGCCGCAGCTCGTTTTGGACACGCCTTCAAGAATGGGATTATTTCTTAGGAATCGCTTCAATCAAACGGCTTCAAGGACTTTATCAAGGAACGCTCGTCGCACAAGGGGCGTTTAGTTTATATGAAACGGCGGCCGTTCAAGAAGTCGGTGGTTGGCCCGACGCAATCGGTGAAGATATCGTGCTCACTTGGCGCTTGCTTGAGAAGAAACGCCGTGTCTACTTTGAACCGCTCGCGGTCGCCTTCACCGACGCCCCGGAGTCGTTCCGCCACTTTGCCCGCCAACGCTCGCGCTGGGCCCGAGGCATGGTCGAGGGATTGCAGGAAGTGAAGCCGTGGCGTCAGCCCCAGCTGTATACAAAATACTTAACGGGCGTCAACTTGATCATGCCTTATCTCGATATCGCTTATACGTTCTTTTGGATCCCTGGTCTGATCCTCGCCATGTTCGGTCACTATTGGATCGTCGGTCCGATGACGTTGCTCGTTTTGCCCCTCACCGTCCTTAGCTACGGTCTCCTCTACTTTTATCAACGCGATTACGTGTTCAAAAACTTGAACTTACGTGTCCGTAAAAACTTGTTCGGTTTCATCTTTTTCGTGTTGAGCTATCAGCTGTTCATGTCCCCGATTTCAGTGTGGGGCTATGCACAAGAGACGTTCAAACTAAAACGTGTTTGGGAATGATCAAAGGCCCCACAACTATTTTGCGGGGCCTCCTTTTTTATGTGATCGTCTTGATGACGCGCGCCGGGTTGCCCCCGACGACGGTAGAGGCGGGCACGTCTTTCGTCACGACCGCGCCGGAAGCGATCACGGCATCATTCCCGATTGTCACACCAGGATTGATGATGGCGCCACCGCCGATCCAGACGCGATGTCCGACCGTGACCGGTTTCCCATATTCTATGCCGGAGATGCGCTCCGTCGGGTCGAGCGGATGAGTCGCCGTGTAAACGTGCACGCCCGGTCCGAGCATACAATCGTCACCGAACCGGATTGGACAGATGTCTAAAAACACACAATCGAAATTTGCGAAGAACCGCTCCCCGATGTGGATATTGAAGCCATAATCACATTTGAACGTCGGCTCGAAGTAAAACGACTCCCCGGTCGACCCGAACAACTCGCTTAATGTTTCTTTTCGAATGGCGAGATCATCGATGCCTGATTGATTGAACTGCTCCATCAATCGACGCGCATGGCGCCGTGCGGTCACAAGCTCTTCATCTCCGGCAAGGTAGCGCTCGCCTCGAACCATCTTTTCTTTTTCCGTCATCGTCTTTCCCCCTATTCTTTTTCAGTATAGAGGATTTTCGCCAGAAATGGGGAATAGGATGTTGACGAACTTGAGGAGGAATTGACAGATGAAACGTATTCTAGATTGCAGAGCCAGCGACTTTTTGACGTTCAACCGCAGCGATTTGATTGAGTCCATTCGAAAAGCCGAAGGACGCACCGTCCTCGCGGAGGTCATCCCGACCGTCCAACCGTTGTATCCCGAAGTGACGAACGCGGAACTTGCCAGAGCCTTCGGTGCAGATATGATCTTACTCAACATGTTTGACGTGTTTCACCCGTACGTGAAAGGACTGGAAAGTCACGCCTTGTTCGGTAACGACCCGGAAGAAACGATGTCAGACAATCCGATTTTAGAGTTGAAACGGCTCGTCGGGTTGCCGATCGGTGTCAATTTAGAACCGGTCGACTTCTCCGAGAAGTCTTCTGAAATGCATGACGTCAAGCATGGACGGCTCGCGACACGTGAAGCGTTCGCGAAAGCGTCTGAACTTGGCATCGACTTTATTTGTCTGACCGGCAACCCGAACACCGGCGTGACGAATGAGGCGATCGAGCAAGCCATTATCAGCGCCCGTCAAGAGTTTGCCGGCGTCATCATCGCCGGCAAGATGCATCAAGCCGGTGTCGGCCGAGTGCTCGACCGCGAGGCGTACACGCGCTTCGCCGAAGCCGGTGCCGATATCATCTTGATTCCAGCCCCAGGTACCGTCCCTGGTGTTCGCGAAGACGAGTTTTTCGAAGTCACCCGCGACATCCAAGCGCTGAACAAACTCGTCGTCGCCGCCATCGGGACTTCACAAGAAGGAGCAGACGAGGCGACGATTCGGGAAATCGCCTTGTCCTCGAAACGTGGTGGGACGGACGTGTTTCATATCGGGGACGCTGGACTGTCAGGCATCGCCACACCGGAAAATATTCAAGCGTTATCGATTGCCATCCGCGGTCGGCGTCATACGTATATCCGCATGGCCACCTCGGTCAATCGCTAAAAAAAGGAACGGAGCCTTGAGGCTTCGTTCCTTTCTCGTCTTACCAGTCTTCGACGTCACGGCGTGGTTTCGCCGGTGTTGTCGTCCCATGGCGCTCACTGAGAAGCGTCTCGACGTCTTCAAGCGAGACACCTTTCGCTGCGAGCAAGACGAGCAAGTGATAGATCACGTCCGCCGCCTCTTCGACGACGTTCTCATCCTGCAATGCCGCAATCACGACCTCGAACGATTCCTCGCCGAACTTTTTGGCGATTTTATCGACGCCTGACTCGAACAAATACGTCGTATACGACCCGTCTTTCGGTGTCGTCTTCCGTTCTTGAATCAATTTCTCTAACTCGTGAATCATCCTTCCACCTCCGTGAAAAAGCAACTTCGATTACCCGTGTGACACGTCGGCCCATTGGCCCGGACGCGGACGAGAAGCGCGTCTTGATCGCAGTCGACATGAATGCTTTCAAGTTCGAGCGTGTTCCCGCTCGATTCGCCTTTCATCCAAAGCCGCCCTTTTGAGCGCGACCAGAACGTGACCGTGTTCGTCTCAAGCGTCTGTTGAATCGCTTCATCGTTCATATAGCCGAGCATGAGTACGGCGTTATCTTCCGTCGACACGATGATCGCCGGGATCAATCCACTGTCGTCGTAACAAACCGCATCGGCAAGTTGTGTTCGCTGCATACGTGCTTCACCTCTTCCACTGTCGTTTTCCGGTCATGTAGAATCGAAGCGAGCAGCGCCGCATCGACACGTTCGAGCGCATCGACGACGTGACTCGCGTTGCCGGCCCCACCCGAGGCGATGATTGGTATATCGACCGCGTCACGGAGAAGCTCGAGAATGGCCAAATCATACCCGCTCTGTTTCCCGTCTTGGTTCATCGACGTGACGAGCAGTTCCCCTGCCCCAAGTTCGGCGACGCGTTTCGCCCAGTCAATGGCGCGCAGTTCCGTCTTCTGTTTGCCGCCATACGTGTAGACGAAGTACTCCCCGTCCTCGAAGCGAACGTCGATGGCGACGACGATACATTGAGACCCGAAACGTTCGGCCGCCTGTTTAATCAAATCAGGCGATTCGACGGCGAGCGTGTTGAGTGAGACTTTATCCGCCCCTGCTTTTAAAAGCGAAGAGATGTCTTCAAGCGAACGAATACCGCCGCCGACCGTGAGCGGGATGAACACTTTCCGGGCGACGGCGCTGACGACGTCGAGCATCGTCTGGCGCCGCTCGGTGCTGGCCGTGATATCCAAAAAGACGAGCTCGTCGGCCCCGGAGGCGTCATAATATTTCGCGATTTCCACCGGGTCACCGATATCGCGTAGCGCCACGAATTCGACGCCTTTGACGACACGTCCTTCTTTTACATCAAGACATGGGATGATGCGTCGTTTAAGCATGGCGCGCCTCCCACTCGATCAACTGGTCGAGACTGACTTTTCCTGAAAGCAACGCCTTGCCGACGACGGCCTCATCGATCTGCGCGTCGCTTAGTGCCTGGACGTCTGCCTCTGTCGTCACCCCGCCTGAAGCGATGAGAGTGACCGTGACCGCCTCACGGAGCGCGCGCATGCGCTCGAGGTTCGGGCCGTTCAGTTTGCCGTCCGAACCGATATCTGTGTAAAGGATCGTCTTCACGCCACGGGCGACCAAATCATTCGCGGCCTCGATATCACGCAATGTCGTCGCCTCTTGCCAGCCGTTGACGGCGACCATCCCGTCATACGCATCGAGCGCGACGGCAATACGGTCGCCGTATTTGGCGAGCGCCGCATCCAAGAAATCGGGATCCGTGAACGCCTTCGTCCCGAGTAGGACGCGGTCGGCCCCGGTCTCCATGACAGCATCGAGTGCTTCGACTGAACGGATGCCCCCGCCCGTCTGGACGAAAAATCCGCATTCTTTCGCGAAACGGACGACGTCAAGGTGTCTCGGCTCACCCGCCTTTGCTCCCTCGAGGTCGATCAAATGGAGCATCGGGACACGCCCTTGCCATTCTTTCAACTTTTCGTATGGGTCCCCGTACTGTTCTTCTGTATTAAAATCCCCTTCTGTCAGACGGACGATTTTACCATCGATTAAATCAATTGCCGGTAGTAATCTCACGCTCGACCGACTCCTTCCATTCTTGTAGTAAACGTAATCCGAACGTCCCGCTCTTCTCTGGATGGAACTGCATCCCCGTGACAAGACCGTCCTGTACGATCGCAGGAACGCGCTCGCCCATATAGTCGGCTGAGGCGACAATATTCGCCTCAGCGGTCACGACGTGATACGAATGGACGAAGTACACGTCCTCATCGCGTAAAATCGAGTTCCACCCAACGTGCGGCAACCGCTTCGCTCGCATCCGTTCGACGCGTCCTTCGATGAGTCCGAGTCCTTCGGTCAACATTCCTTCTGTGCTCGAGTCGAACAACAGTTGCATGCCGAGGCAAATCCCGAGGAACGGTTTCTCCGTCGCCATCCGTTTCAACAACGGCACGAGTCCCGTCGCATGGAGGGACGCCATCGCTTGCGGGAAAGCGCCGACACCTGGTAGCAAGATCGCATCGGCCGCCTCAATTTCCGTCGCATCGTTCGTGATGACGACGTGACAACCGATTGCTTTCAGCGCCCGTTCGACGTTAAAGACGTTCCCCATCCCATAATCAATGACCGCGACGTTCATCCTTCGATCCGTCCTTTCGTTGAGGGCAGGCGGTTCGACCCGTCCTGTCCAATCGCTTCGGCGAGCGAGCGACCGAACGCTTTGAATAACCCTTCGACCATATGGTGTGAGTTCGTGCCGTATAGCACTTCAAGATGCAGCGTCAGTCGGGCGTTCATCGCGACAGCGCGGAAAAACTCCTCGGCAAGCTCTGTATCAAAGTCACCGAGCTTAGGATTTTTGATGTCGGCGTTAAACACGAGGAACGGGCGACCCGACACGTCGACGACACTGCGTGCGAGCGTCTCGTCCATCGGGAGGTAACTCGTACCGTAGCGGCGAATCCCGACCTTGTCACCGAGCGCCTCTAAAATCATCTGCCCTAAGGCAATCCCGACGTCTTCGACCGTATGGTGGGCGTCGACCCACGTATCTCCTTCGACGTGAACCGATAAATCGATTTGGCTATGGAAAGCGAACAACGTCAACATGTGGTCGAAGAAGCCGACGCCCGTTTGAATATCGCTTTGTCCCGTCCCGTTCAAATCTAACTTCAGTTCAATCTTTGTCTCGTTCGTCTCGCGTTTCGTTTCAGCTGTTCTCAAGTGAACTCACCTCTTCTATCGTTTGTTGAATCAATCGATACGCCTCATCCGTCCCGGCACTGACACGGATGCCATCGGAGAAAGCCCGGACGTGGACCCCGTTGGCAAGAAACCGACTCGCCCACGCTTCACTGTCTCGTATCACGACGTATAAGAAATTGGCCCGACTCGGGAGGATTTTCCCGACCGGTGCCAGTAATGGTTTCAGTTTTTCACGTTGTTCATTATGGTACGCGACAGCGTCACGAATGTAGGCCACATCCTCTAAGACGACGGCCGCAACGGCCGCGCTCAGTCCGCTCACGTTGAACGGTGAGCGAAAGCGGTCGATGTTCTCGATCAATGCCGGGTCCGCAATCATGAAACCAATCCGTAAATTCGCCAACCCGAACGCTTTTGACAACGTTCGAAGAATGATGACGTTTCGATGATCAGCGAGACGGGGGTTGAACGAATCGTCCATCGTGAAGTCAATATACGCCTCATCGACGACGAGATATGGCACCCGTTCTGCGACCATCGCGAGCTCGTCAAGCGTCCACATTTTCCCCGTCGGATTGTTCGGGTTTGAGACGAGGACGAGTTTCGGATGGTTCGCCTCGATCGTCTGTACGAGTGATTGGAACGATAATCCGTCCTCGTCCGGCTGCACGAAGTTCCCTCGCGCGATGTGTGCATAAATGCCATACATCGAAAAGTCCGGGAGCGGTGCGACGACGACGTCATCGACGTCGAGAAGTGCCTGGCAAAGTATCGCGAGCAACTCATCGCTACCGCTGCCGACCATCAATTGGTTCACTTCAACGCCCGCGTATTCGGCATAACGTTGTTTCAAGCGAATCAACTCTTCGACCGGATAACGGCTTAAACCGGTCAAGTCGATTGAACGAATCTTGTCTTGGATTCGCTCGGGAAGTTCGTATTGGCTCTCGTTTTGATTTAACGCATGTCCCTTGACCGCATGTGGGACGTAACGCGGAATCGTTTCGTATCGTTGTCTCATAGATCCTCCAATCGGGCCGCCATCGCTCGAGCATGCCCTTCTAACTGTTCTTGTTTGGCGATCCGGATGGCGGCCCGTGTCACCGTCTCGTCGAGTTCCGTCATTTGCAGGAACGTCTGACGCCGATAGAAGTCATCGACCGACAGCCCGCTCGAGAATCGAGCCGTCCCGCTCGTCGGCAGGACATGGTTCGGTCCAGCAATATAGTCACCGAACGCTTCGGCCGCCTCGTGACCAAGGAAGAATGAACCGCCGTGACGAATTTGTCTCATATAATCGTCCGGATTCTCGACGGCGAGTTGGACGTGTTCGGCCGCCATCTCATTCGCCTGGCGAATCGCCTCATCTTTTGACTTCACGACCACACCACCGCGTTCGAGCGCCTCGATGGCGATGTCTCGTCGGGGGAGGTCGCTCAGTTGACGTGCGAGCTCTTCCTTGACGGCGCGAGCCATCCGGTCTGTCGAGACGAGCGCGAGCGCCGTCGCCTCGACGTCGTGCTCGGCTTGGGCGAGGAGGTCGGCCGCGACCCATTTCGGATTAGCCGTCTCGTCGGCGATAATGAGCACTTCGGAAGGTCCTGCCACCGAATCGATTCCGACGATGTGAGAGACGAGCGCTTTGGCAGTGGCGACGTAGGCGTTCCCTGGCCCGACGATTTTATCGACCGGCCGAATCGACTCCGTGCCGAACGCGAGCGCCGCGACCGCTTGGGCGCCACCGACGAGATAGCATTCATCGGCCCCGGCGATTTTAGCGGCAATCAATAAGGAGACGTCAATTCCATCCGGTTTTGGCGGTGTCACCATGACGACACGATTCACGCCGGCCACTTTTGCCGGGATGACGTTCATCAAGACGCTAGACGGATAGACAGCCGTCCCACCCGGAACGTACACCCCGACCGAGTCGAGCGGCATGTAACGGCGGCCCAGTCGGAACATCTCGTCTTCGAAGACGTCGTCGTCCCGGCGTTGGCGTTCGTGGAACGCACGAATCCGCTCTGCGGCGAGCGTCAACGCGTCCGTCAGCTCGTCATAAGCCGTCGGTGGTGTGAACGTAGTCAAATCGACAGCTTCGATTTGGTTGACGCCATCAAACTTAACCGTGTATTCGAGGAGTGCCTCGTCTCCTCTCGCCTCGATGGCCTCAAGGATCGGTTTGACCGCTTCGGCCCAAGTTTCACGTCGTGTCCGGTTTTGTGAGCTCATGCGCCTTCCTCCTTGCTGAGACGACGAATCCATGCCTTCAATTCGTCCGGATCGTTCGCGAGCGCCGTCTCACTCGTGATGAACTTGGCGTTAATATCAAAAATCGTCTCATATTCTTCAAGGTCGTTCGCCCGAAGCGTCGCCCCCGTCTCGACGATGTCGACGATGCAGTCGGCAAGGCCGGTCAATGGAGCGAGTTCGACGGACCCGTTCAAGGCGATCACTTCGACGTTTTGTCGTTTCGATGCGAAGTGCGAGATGGCGATGTTCGGATATTTGCTCGCGACTTTCAACTTCTTCGTCCCGTTCTTCCGTTGTTTCGGACCGCATACCGCCATGCGGCAACGGCCGAACGGCAAGTCGACGACTTCGAGGACACCAGGTGTCTTCTCACGTAAAATGTCACCGCCGACGATACCGACGTCTGCCGCGCCGTGCATGACGTATTTATAGACGTCGTCGCCTTTGACGAAGATGAACTCGTGCCCGTCGACTTCGACCGTCAACTCACGGCCGCGTTTCTCCGGCCAGACGGTCAGTCCGACTTGTTCAAAATAGTCTCGTGCCGCTTTTTCGATGCGACCTTTCGCGATTGCTACTTTCATGAAATCACCTCACCTAACTGTTCTAAATCGAGTGATAACCCGAACGCGCGACGCGATTGACCGAAGTGGCCATATAGCGAATCATAGCGTCCGCCAGACAAGACACGGCGACCGTCCATCGTTCCAGTGACGGTCAGTCCCGAATAATAATCGAAATCGCCAGTCTGTCCAAAATCATAGGAAGCGTTCAATCCGATGGCCCGCAAATGCAAGACGGCACGCTCGACGTCTTCAATGTTACCCGTCAGGCTCGAATCGGCTTCTTGTTTCAATTCTTCAACGGCCGAATCGCCAATCAAGAATGGCAATTTTGCGATAAGTGGATAGTCATACGTCACAGCCAGCTCGCGAAGCGACTCGAGGTTGCGGAGCGCCAAATATTGTCTGAGCGTCCGTTCCGGTATGCCTGCCGCCTCGGCGATTGATGCGACGAGTGCGGCCGAGCCGACTTGGATGCGCAATCCTCGGCGAGGCATGATGTCTTTTGTCATCGATAAGAACGATTCAATCAATTCCGTGTCGGCCGCCTCACCGTCAATCCATTCAAGTCCGAGTTGTTGCCGTTCATGTGGCTGGCCCGAATGTTTTGGGGTCCTGCGGTATACGGCACCGGCATAGGCAACACGCATCGGCTCGCTACCATCCGCTAGTTTCCGTGCGATTTGAAGCGTATAGTCCGGTCGCATGACGAGCAACTCCCCATCGTTGCCGAACAACCGATAATAGGCCGATTCATCGAATAAAGCGAGATCTTGGTAATGCGAATAGTACTCGACAAGCGGCGGCTCGATGACGCGATATCCGTTCGTCGTCGCCTGTTCGAGGAAAGAGAGCATCCATTGTTTCGGACGTACGACGTCCTTATCTTCTAATTCGTGCCATCCTTCCGGGATGGAACCTTTCGTATTGAACCAAATCATCTATATCACCCTTTATCTTGTTATCACTTTACCAAACTAAAGTAGTGTGTTAAATTTATCAAACGAAGCCGGTGCTGTCAACCGGCGAACTCGAAAGGAAGGTTGCTCGATGATTGACTTTACCCATGATGGCCACATCCATACCCCCTTTTGTCCGCACGGCTCGAGGGATGCGTTAGAGGCGTACGTCGCGGCTGCCCGTGCACGCGGTTTGAAGACGATCACGTTCACCGAACACGCCCCGTTCCCGAAACGGTTCACCGACCCGGTCCCGGATCAGGATTCAGCGATGGCACTCGATGTCCTCCCTCGTTATCTTGACGCGATTCAACAACTCAAACAGTCGTATGCCGGTGAGCTCGATATCCGTGTCGGCCTAGAGATTGACTTTGTTCCCGGATTCGCTGAAGAGACGATTTCCTTATTAGAGCCGTATGCCGCAGCCCTAGACGAAACGATCTTGTCGCAACATTTCCTTCTCATTGAAGACGAGTACTTCCCGGTCGACTTCTCGCTCGAGACGTTTGATGTACTCGTCGAGCGTCTCGGCTCGTTCGAGGCGGTCGTGCGTGCTTACTATGAATCACTCGAGGCTGGGCTTAAATTTGAATGGGAACGATTGAACGTGAAGCGGATCGGACACTTGGATTTGCCGATCAAATACGAAAAACAGTATGTATGGGAGCGTGAACACGTCAAAGACGTTGAGAAGCGCCTGTTGCGAACGATTCAAGCCCACGGTTTCGGTCTTGACTTGAATACGGCAGGTTTACGAAAAGTCGACTGTGGCCGAGTGTACGCGGAAGCCGTCGCCACAGAAGCGATCACACTCGGCATCCCGCTCGTCCTCGGTTCAGACGCACACGTCGCGATCGATGTCGGCCGTAATTTTGAAGATATACAAAAAAAAGCCACGTTCCGTTGAACGTGGCTTCTTTAACAGCGATCTAGCTATCTAGATCCCCATGTTTGGTTGTCGATAACGATATGGCGTTCCATTTCTTCATCTATTGATTATAATACCACACTGATTACGTGTTGCAAATATAAAATGAAAAAAGATGGCACAGAGGCCATCTTTATACCGTCATCGCTGCATACAACTCTTTCAACTCTTTCGTTGCGGCTTCGTCCATCTGTAACGCCACGAGTTCGACGAATTGTAAGGCCGGGTCCGTGTCCCCCGACATGCGGACAATCTCTGCTGCCGCATCGTCAAGCGCGAGCAAGATGCCCGACACACCGAGCGTCGGATAGTAACGGAGCAGCGCGCGGACGTGCTTCATCTCCGAGATGTCGTTCCCGTTAATCTTGAGCGCTTTGACCGCCAATTCTTTATGCGTCCCGATCGCGAATTTATCTTCCCACACTTCCTCAAGTGTGATTACTGCTTCCACTTCATAGGCACCGTCAGTGAAACGAACTAGTTTTTCCATGTTCCATATCCCCTCTCGTTTATCTACTTTTATTATAAAAGACGATGACGGGAATAGTTTGTGAAATATTGAACATTATGTGTAAACTTTGTCTCACCGGATGGACACAATTGAATAAGTGACAAAAAAAGGCCCCTCCGAGGAGGGGCGAATAATGGAAGAGTAAAACACCATTGGCAGTACATTAATAATATAACACCGAATGTAAACGTTTACAATGTGTTTTTATAACTTTTTTCAAGTGGCATGTGAACGACTTCAATCCCGCTCTCTCGCATCAAATCAAGCCCGTCGCCGTGCTCATATCCGACTGCGTAGACGACGCGAGCGACACGCGACGCAATCAGGGCGAGAGAACAAGCGTGGCAAGGCGAGTGTGTGACGTACGCCGTCGCCCCGAACGCGTTCGTCGAATCGGCGGCGAGTTTCCCGATCGCATTGATCTCGGCATGAATCTCATGTTGTTTCGACCAGTTGTGATGCTCATACGGGTCGTGACATTTAACAAATGTCACACCTTCATGGACGAGTTGCACTGCGGGCTCCATCAAATCGATGGTCTCGTCACGTACATATTCCGCTCGTTTATAGAAACCGTCGTCTCGTTTCAAAAAGATCTCATTACAGTTCGTGTGACCGGACGGCGTACCGTTCAACCCGATCGAAATCGGTTTCTCGTCTTTGACGATGACACAAGCGACACTCTTTGAGGCACACTTCGAGTGACGCTCGGCCATCATGTCGGCGAACTGTAACCACGTCTCATCCCATAATCGTTGTTTCTCCATATGTATCCTCCTTAAGGAAAAGGAAAGTCCGATTGCTCAGACTTTCCCCGGTCAATACCCTGTATCTTTCGGTAACTCTTTGTTTTTTGCTGCGATTTCGATGACTTTTTCTTTCAACTCATGTTCCATCCGGTCCAGCTCACGCTCGGCCTCACGACGTTTCTGCTTCCCTTCTTGCTGGATGCGGAGCGTCTCGTCAAGCGTCGACAACAAGTTCTCGTGTGCGACTTTCAATGATTCGACCGAGACGATGCCTTTCTCGTTCTCTTTCGCAATCTCAATCGAAGAGTCTTTCAACATCTTCGAGTTTTGCTCGAGCAATTGGTTCGTCGTTTTCGTCACGTCTTGCTGCATCCGAAGCGCCGTCTTTTGACGCGTCAGGCTGAGCGCGAGGACGACCTGGTTTTTCCAAAGCGGAATCGTGTTGACGACAGCGGACTCGATCTTTTCGGCCAAGATTTGGTTGTTCTGCTGAATGACGCGGATTTGAGGCGCCATTTGCAAGCTGATCGTCCGACTGAGCTTCAAATCATGCAACTTCTTCTCGAACCGGTCGGCGAGTTGAATCATGTCGTTCAGTTGTTGCAGTTTCACTTGGTCTCTCGACAGCTCCACTTCTTGACGAAGCGGCGCGATCTCGTGGTCGCGGACGTGATCAAGTTTCGTCTCCCCCGCTGCGATATACACGTTCAACTCTTCGAAGTACCGTTTGTTTTTGTCATACATCTGGTCGAGCATCGTGATATCTTTCATGAGACCGAACTTGGCACGATCTAAATTATGGATGACCTCTTCGAGATAGACGTTCATCTTCTCGAACTGGAGCTTATAGTTCTCCGCCTTTTTCTTCGCTCGTCCGATGAGCGGCAAGTTGTCGACGAAGCTCTTTTTCTCCGGTTGAAGCATGTCCGGGTCCATTTTACGGACGTTTTGCATCAAATCGGATAACAGTTTGCCGGCGTCGCCGCCATCCTTCATCCGGACTTCAGTCAAGATTTGATCAGAGAATTGGGACAGCTCGCGCTGTACGCTCGAACCGAACAACATGACGGAATCCGTCTTTTTGATGTCAATCGACTCAGCGAGACGTGTGATTCGCTCACGGTGTTGGTCTGGGACGTCAGGCTTTACTTGGATGGCTGGCACCTCGTGCTTCGCCGTCATCGCCGACCAATCCATCGACGGGTCAGAAATCGACTCCGTCTCGGTCTCTGTTTTTGTCTTCGTCTCCGAAGTGAGTTCTTCTTCTGGCCATGACTGCCAGTTCGTTTCATTCGATGAAGTCATGTTTTTTTCTCCCTTCTGGTTGATCTGCCAATACGCGTTCCATCATGATCAATTCCCGTTCAAAGTCGACAGCGTCGTCTTCTAATAGACGGCCGCGCTGTTCTTTGAACTTGTCGACGATGAGTCGCATATTCGTGATCAGCTGCTCTCGTGTCTCTTCTTGAATGACGACACGTTTTCCTTCTAATTCTTTAAATTTCAAGACGACCGATACGAGCGAGTCCAAGTAAAATGTGAACAAGTCGCGGACGTGTTTGGCGTCTTGCGGGTTCTCGAACAGTTCGGCGAATAGGTCATGCGCTTCTTTCGATACCGCCTTCATCTCACGCCGGACCTCGATGTCTTTAATTTCGGGAAGAACGCGGTCGATTTGTTGCAACTTCTCGTATCCTTGCTCGATCGTTCGTTGCAAAAATTGAAGTTCTAAGTCGTCGGTCGCCTCGAACTGACGGGCCGGAGCCGGTTCCTCTATCGGTTTCAAGATGCGTGACCCGACGAACGTCTCTTCCTCGTCGAGTAACAGTTTCTTTTTCGCTCGTTTGGCTATCGGGGCCGGATTGCGATTCCGTCGTTTGTTTGTCGACCACACCTCGTTCAAAACGAGTGCCCCGACGATGATGAACAGCCAAGAAAAATCAAACACACTGATGGCAAAATATAAAACTGCGCCGGTTAAGGCCCATTTCATCCATGTCTTCATTCGTTTCACCTCGTCTCGTGATACTTCTATTGTACCTTACGTCACCCGTCAAAAAAAGTTTCGTCATCTTTCTAAGCTTAGCACAACGATACGCCTCACTCTCTCGGTCGCAAGGACGAAAAAAAGCAAGGGGAGAGCCCCTTGCTTACGTGTTGAGCCACGTCGACACCATAACGATGGCAACTGTGACCGGGATGACATAGCGAATCAAGAAACGCCATACCGGATACAGTTTCTTACCTGTGTCTGAAGTTTGAATTTCTTCTTGCAAGATGCGTTGGTCGACGATATATCCGACGAAGATTGATGTGAGCAACGCGCCTGTTGGCATTAAGATGTAACTAACGATGTAATCCATCGAATCGAAGAACGTGCGCCCATTTAAGAATTGCATCTCGCTCATCACACCGAACGAGAGCGCGGACGGAATTCCGACTGCGAACACGACCGCAGCGGACAAGAGCGTCACGTTTCGTTTTGACAACGTCTGTTTCTTCTCGTTCAAGCGGTCCGTCACACCAGCAACGACGACTTCAAGCATCGCAATCGATGACGTGATCGAGGCGAACGTGAACAGTAAGAAGAACTGTACCATGAAGAAGCCGCCGAGCGGCACTTGGTTGAAGACGGCAGGTAATACGACGAACAGAAGCGCCGGGCCTTCCGCCGGGTCAAGCCCTGACGCGAACACTGCCGGGAAAATCGCGAGACCGGCTAGTAGCGATACTGTGATGTTCAACAGGACGATCATGTTGGCCGAGCGGTTGAGCGTCCCTTTCGTCTGAATGTAAGACGCGTACGTCAGCATCGCCGCCACACCGAGCGAAAGCGAGAAGAACGCTTGCCCGAGCGCGAACAACACCGATTCTCCTGTGAGTGCCGAGAAGTCAGGTTGTAAGAAGAAACGGACCCCTTCCATCGCCCCGTCTAGCGTCAAGGAACGGATGACGAGCACGATGAAGCTGACGAACAGAAGCGGCATTAAAATCTTGCTCATACGCTCGATTCCGGCTTCAACACCTTTTAAGACGATCAAGAGCGTGATCAACAAGAACAAGAACTGTCCGAACACCGCGATGCCCGGCGTCGAGACGACGTCCCCGAAGACGGCGCCGAATTCATCAGGTGAACGACCGCTGAGAGTCCCGCTCAAACCGAGACCGACATAAATGAGTACCCAACCGCCGATGACGCTGTAGAATGAGAGCAATAAGAAACATGCGATGACACCGAGGTAACCGATCAACGTCCAGCGACCGTGGCCAAGCTTTTTAAATGCGAGCAACGCCGTCCGTTGTGTCGAACGTCCAACGATGAACTCACCGATTAAAAGTGGTAATCCGAGCAAAAGCGTAAATGCCAAAAACATGAGCAAAAAGGCGCCGCCTCCACTTGTACCGGTTACGTATGGAAATTTCCATATCGCTCCGAGACCGATTGCCGACCCTGCGGCCGCTAAGATGAATCCAATTTTTGAGGCGAACGAGTTTTGCGCCATTCCTATCCCTACTTCCTGTTTTCATTTCATTTTCATAATAATAGTGAAATACTAACACGGTTCAGAATCGAGGACAACAAAAAAAGAGAAAAGTCTGAATTCTTTTCTCTTTAAACGGTTTCATGGGTCGGCACGAAGAAAGCCAGCTCGTTCGGAAGGACGTCAATGTGCAATTCATCGGTTGTGAAATGTTCCCCATCGACATCGATGAGTTGTGGCTCTTCCAATCGGATTGTCAGATCGCTCATTTGGAGATGCACCCATTCGTCGGACGATTGTTCGAGCCCGAGTTGTTGCGCTAGCAACTGACGGATCATCGGGAAGCCGATCGCCGAGCTATGGACGACTTCCACGAGCCCATCGTTGAACGATTGGGTCGGTAGCTTCGTCGGAACCGTGCCCAAGTAAGCCCCGTTCCCGATATATAAAAAGCTGACCGCCCCATCATGGACGATGTCCCCGTCCCGTTCGATTCGAACGTTGAACGGGTCAAGCTCTCGAAATTGGCGAATCGTCGCCAAAAAATATCCGATGGAACCGAGCGTCTCTTTTTGGATTGGGTCGATCTGTCTCGACGCATCGGCAATCAAGCCGACACCGACAAAGTTGAGACCAAAACGTTCATTGATGCGCATGACGTCGACACTTTCCGTATGGTTCATTTTAATGATGCGGGCCGCCTCAATCGGCTCGACCGGGAGCCCGAGGGCACGTGCGAAGTCGTTGCACGTGCCTCCTGGAATCAACCCGATGCTTGGCCGCTCGTCTTTGGCGAGATGCATCAACCCGTTGACGACTTCATGGAGCGTCCCATCTCCGCCAATGACGAGTAAATGATCATACGATTTACTTGCTTGAGCGAGTCGTGCAGCATCCCCTTCGGCTAACGTCTTTTGAATATGGATTTCATCGTACAGCGATTCGACCGTGGCGACGACCTCCCCGAGCATCGTCTCGGACGTCCCAGATGACGGGTTCGAGATGACGAGTGCCTTCATAACAACCCTGCTTCCTCTAAAAAGTCTTTCGCCACGTCATAGGCGCGTTCATTCCCGTAGGCGACACGTCGATTCAGCTCGGACATTTCTTCATCCGTAATGAGACCGGCCAACTGATTGAGGGCGTCCTCGATTTCGGGATGTTCTTCGAGCGTCTCAGCTTTCAACAAAGGCGCACCTTGATAAGGCGGGAAGAACTGTTGATCGTCCTCTAAGACGACGAGATCGTTTTCGGCGATATCCGGGTCGGTCGCATACGCATCGACAAGATTGACGTCTCCACGGGCGATGGCCCGGTAGCGGAGCTTTTGCTCCATCGACGTCACTGATGGGAAATCAAGGCCGTAAGCTTGCTGTAATCCTGGATAGCCGTCTTCACGGTCTGTAAATTCAAGCGTGAACCCGGCCTGAATATCGTTTTGGACGTTCCGTAAATTAGAAATCGTCGTGATGCCTTCTGCTTCCGCGTAATCTCGCGGAATGGCGATCGCGTACGTGTTGTTGAACTGCATCGGTTCGAGCAAGACGAAACCGTCTTCAGCCAAGGCGTCACGCGCTTGTTCGTATACTTCTTGCGCATCGTTCGAGTTCGGTGTCTCGTCAACGAGGCTGGCGAGTACCGTCCCGGTGAATTCCGGATAAATGTCGACATCGCCGGAGCGGAGCGCCCCCCAGACGAATGTCGTCTCGCCGAAGTTCGGTCTGACTGAGACGCTTAAATCCGTTTCTTCTTCGATGAGCAGTTTATACATGTTCATTAAAATCTCTGGTTCTGGTCCTAGCTTACCGGCGACGACGAGGTCCGTCTGTTGCGTCCGGCCAAACGCGAGCGGGGCCGCGATAATCAACACAAGGATAGAGGAAACCGCGATGAGTTTCGTTCGGTTACGTGTCGCAGTCGCGCCTTCCATTTGACGAAGCAAGAAATCAAACAATAGGGCGAGAATGGCAGCCGGGATCGCGCCGAGCAGGATTAAGTAATTATCGTTCCGGTTGATCCCTAGCAAGATGAGTGTCCCGAGACCACCGGCCCCGACGAGAGCAGCGAGCGTGGCCGTTCCGACGATGAGCACCATCGCCGTCCGTATCCCCGCCATGATGACAGGCAGTGCGAGCGGGAGTTCGACCTTCAGCAAACTTTGATTCGGTTTCATCCCGCAGGCACGTGCCGCTTCGAGCAATGACTGATCGACCTCGTTCAATCCTGTGAACGTGTTGCGCAGGATTGGCAGGAGTGCATACAAGACGAGGGCGATTGTCGCCGGAAGCGCCCCGATCCCAACGAGCGGGATCATGAGGCCGAGCAAGGCCAAGGACGGGATCGTTTGAATGATTGCCGTGACACCGATTGCCGTCTCTGCGACTTTCTTACGGCGTGTGAGCCAAATTCCAAGCGGCACAGCGATCAACACCGCGATTAAAAGAGAAACGACAGAGAGCTGTAAGTGTTCGATGAGCGCTTCAACGAGCTCTCCACGGCGATTTTGAAACGTTTCAAGCATCGACCTCACCTCTTCCGCGTTGTGTGAATTCAAGGACGAACGGGTCATCACTCGCCCGAATCTCTGAAGGCGTCCCGACGACGACGAGCTTACCGTCTCGCATGAGGGCGATGCGATCGCCGAGCTTCATCGCCTCCTCAATATCATGGGTGACGAACAGAATCGTTTTTCCAAGCTCGTCGTTCAATCGTTTCACGTCATCTTGTAATTGACCGCGACTGATCGGGTCGAGCGCTGAGAACGGTTCATCCATCAAGATGACTTCCGGGTCGGCGGCAAGCGCGCGTAATACCCCGACGCGTTGCTGTTGACCACCGGACAATTCCGTCGGTTTCTTTTGACGGAGCACTGGGTCGAGCCCGGCAATTTCCATCAGTTCGGTCACGCGATCTTTCGTCTTTTGCTTCGGCCACTTCAATAATTCCGGCACGACCGAAATATTCTCTTCGACTGTTAAATGAGGGAATAAGGCAATTTGTTGCAACACATAACCGATGTTGCGACGAAGCTCATAAATATCAAACTGATAAATCTCACGTCCATCAATTAAAATTTTCCCGTCCGTGTGATCGATGAGGCGATTGACCATTTTCATCGTCGTCGTCTTCCCGCACCCGGACGGTCCGATCAATACGAAGATTTCCCCTTTTTGGACCGTCAACGTCAACTCTTTGACGGCCAACGTCCCGTCGTCGTAACGCTTGGAAACGTTTTGAAATTCTATCAACACAATCCCTCCTCGGCGCATTCCATAATGGAAAGTCAAATAATAATTTGCCCGATTTTTGACTTTATTAAACAACAAAAGGTTCTCCCTCTCGGAAGAACCTTGGTCAGTAGACAGTTACTTGAATATGGCGTCGGCCCCATTGAATGGCCTCTTGTTTCGTATCGACGAGCAAATCGACGATGTTTCCTTTAATGCGTCCGCCTGTATCGAGCGCGATCGCATCACCAATCCCCTCGAGATGGACTTTCGAACCGAGCGGGATGATGGTCGGGTCAACGGCAATGATTCGCATCCCGTTGTAGAAGATCGAGTCTGTCACGTCATGCCCGGTCGCAGTCAAGACTCGTCCGCCATACGTACCGTTATCGGCCGCATCGTTCGTATAAGCTGTTGACTCGACTTGAATGACCCGTCCTGTCGATTTCGTCGCCATCGGCTGAGCGACCGGAGCCTCTTCGGCACGTCGTTCCGCTCCTTGAGCCTGCTCGTCGGCGAGACGTGCGGCTTCGGCTTCTTCTGCCTTGCGCTTAGCTTCGAGTTCGGCGAGGCGTTTTGCTTCTGCTTCAGCTTTCCGCTCGGCTTCTTGTCGCGCTGTTTCTTCGGCAAGGCGTTTCGCTTCCGCAATCCGTTTCTCTTCGGCAAGACGTTCCTGTTCAGCGAGACGTTTTTGTTCCGCCGCCAGTTCGATTGCCTGTCGTTCTAATTCTAGTGGATTTTGGACAATTTTTTGTTCCGTCCCGATTCCGATTTGGGCGGCGTCAGCGGTCGTCGTGACGACGAGAGCACCGGCAATGGCAAACAAGACGGTCAACATATATTTAATGAGTTGCTTCATAGTAGGTTAGCACCTTTCGCGTTATGTAACGAACAGGTGTTAATTTACCATAATAGAACGGCTTAAAGTAGCTGTTCGCTTGAAGTGAAATATTTCTGACATATGACCGTCAATCCGGTTACAGATTGTAATATTTAATAAAAACGTTGCGGCAGTGCTCTTTGCGAAAAAAATTACAGACCCGTTACAACATGTCGTGTAACGAATCTGTAATCTGTTTGTCAAACTTATTCGGCATCAATCGGACGCAATTCGTGAGCCCGCACCATTCCCCACGGGGCTACATCGACATCGACTTCAAATTCTTTCTTGCCTCGAATATTTTCGACTTCGCTCTCCGGGACCCTGTATGAACTCAAGTCGTCGACATACACTTGTCGATCGAAATAGTTCGCCCGCGTCCCGCCAAAGAACGGACGAGAACTGACCCGGTCGACGGTCGCAAATCCATCTTCATCGGTCTTGAACGTGACGTACACCGTTCCGGGGTCGACGTCTTGTCGTCCTTTGAACGACTCATACTCCAAATAAATCGAATCACTGAAAAACGGATCGTATGGCTCGTAAGAGGTTGCCTTGAACGTGTAAGTTTGTCCAAACCACGTCACGGCATATACGAGTAAAACGAAACCGACGGCAATAAGCACTTGAACAATCGGCAACAGCCAAGGTGTCATGCGTTTCATGTCCGTACATCTCCTCTCGTCCGGCTACGCCACCACAATGCAAGCGACAACGCGAATACGATGAGCGCACCAATCAAGAAGAAGAGCGAGATGTCGAGACGGTCCCACACATAGATGAAGTAAATCGTCATTTGAACGAGCAAGAAATAAATGAACGCAAGCACGATCGGTTTTCGATTGTGGTCTTGCCAGACGAGATAGCCGAGCGCCACCACTTCTAAAAAGATGGCGAGCAAGATGCCACTATCTTCGAACAACGAGAATGGGACGACAGCGAGCAAACTCACCCACACTAATTCCGGACGTCGATGCAACAAATACACCCCGACGAGGATAGCGGACAAGGCTGTCGCTTCGAGCACGGACGGTTGGCGTTGTGACAACCATCCTTCCGTCGCATTAATCAAATAACCGATGGACAGGACAGCCGCGACGAACAAGTACAAGTAATTCCACTGGGCCCGTTCACGATAGACGAGAAACAGCACGTGAAGGATGACGAGCGCCCAAATCGGCCAAAATCGGCCTTCGTAATTGGCATATTGACCGACCGTGATCAAAAGCCCATAAAAACTGAACCAGGCGAAGATTCGGTCAATCTCATTGTCCACATAATGAAACCACACCCATGTGATCGCAAAACCGAGGATGATCAATGTCAGCCCGACCCCTTGAAAACTATTCGTATTCGCTAAAAACGCGGCCAAAGCGGTGATGAACGTAAAAATCGGATGTTGATAGATCAGTTTATGCAGGACGGCCACAGCGAACATGAGCCAAAATAAGAGCGGGATTTGCGAGGATAAGTTATAAGTGGTGAAGATGACAATCATCGTGGCGACGAAAAATACGATGCCGAGCACACGAAACAGCGTCACGTAACGCGGAGCCCGTGTTTGAAGTTGTTCTGCTGTCACATACATGGCTACCATAAAGATAAGGAAAATCGATACTTTAAGCAGGTCCGGAATCGCTTGCCAATTCGCGGCGACGAAACTAAACAGACTGAGAGCGAGCAGAATCGACCCGATAATCACGAGAATCGGCGGTTTGTGTTCGCGTTTCTCACGCACCGCCAATCGCTCATGTTCGTAGTCGACGAGCCGTTGACCCGTCACTTCGTCTAGCAAACCCGCCTCTTTCCATTCACGTACTTTTTTGTCAATGGACACCTGAATCATCCCTTTCTAAAAAAAGGTCAGCTGGCGCGTTCGATTAGTTCCAATTCTGTTTTTAGTAAAACTTGTTTCTCAAACTCGAGACCGAGTTGTTGAAATTCTTCCATTATGGAAACGTCTCCGATGACCGTATTCGTCAATACGGCAGTCACTTCAGCGACCCATCCTTCACGAGTAGACTTGACGATATCACCCACAGCGAATTCTACAGACACACCCATTCACTTCCAATCTTAAATTTGTTTCTATCATTATAACGAAATTATATCGGTTTGAATACGTTTTCTTTTATGTGTTTAATGAATTGTGACAATATTTTTCCAGTCAATCCCCAAATAATGTAGTCTCCATGTTCATAAAAAGGTTCTCTCATTTTAATTACCCGTTTTTCGTACGCTTTAGCGTTCGCCATGCGATCGAATGGTATATTTTGCGCCGGGTTCATCGTCCACTCCATCTCACCGTGGAACGGGTCCAAGTAGAGTAACGTATCGACCGGTACGGTGAACAAATGATCGACTTCTTCCGTCATGTGCACGTCCGGCAAAGTCGGGATGATGCCGACGAACGGATAGATGAGTTGACGATGCGGGGTGGCGAGTGGTTGCAGTCGACCGATGACTTCGATTTCACCAATCTTCATCTCGAGCTCCTCACTCGTCTCCCGCACTGCCGCCTCGACCGGCGTCTCTCCAGGATCGAGTCGTCCCCCGGGAAAAGCAATCTCCCCTGGCTGACGTCGCATCGTATGGGCCCGTACTTCGAAGATGACGTGCCAGACCCCTTCCCGCTCGATCAACGGGATCAACACGGCAGCGGACTGCTCGTAGTTCTCTTCCATGGAAAAGCTGTTGCGAAGCTCTGCTTCATTGATTGACGAATATTTCATTCGTTTCACCTCACTGTTCTTCTTTTCTACACTTCCACCGTTGTCTCCTCGTTTAAACGTGGCCGATGACGGAAATATCAATATTAACGATAGGAGATGGTAGATGTGGACCAACAAGTTGACGTATTGATTGTCGGTGCCGGACCGACGGGGCTCACCCTCGCCCTGACGCTCGCCCGATACGGCATATCGTTTGAAATCATCGATCGCAAGACGACACCATCAAACAACTCACGCGCGATCGGGATTCAGCCACGGACGATTGAAGTCTTTTCCCGGCTTGACGTCGCTAAAGAAGTACTCGACCGGGCCCGGACGATTGAAAAAGGAAATTTATATTTTTCGGGGCAATGGACAGCCAAACTCGAGTTTTCTCGTCTCGTCACCCCGTACCCGTTCGTGACGCTGCTCCGGCAAAACGAGACGGAAGCGATTCTCGAGCGCGCCCTCAACGCTCACGGACATGAAGTGAAACGCGGTGAATCGCTCATGTCCTTGACCCATTATCCGTCACGTGTCCTGGCCCACCTTGAATCGGATTCCTCGCGCACCCGGACGGTCGAAGCGAAATACGTCGTCGCGGCTGATGGGGCCAACAGTTCGATTCGACGCATGCTCGCCCTACCGTTCAGCGGTAAATCGTTCAAAGAGTCGTGGGTGCTCGCCGATATGAAGGCAAGATGGAACATCTCACGCGAAGAAGTGCATATCTTCTTCTCGGACCGCGGCGTACTAGAAGTATTCCCGCTGACCGACGATACGATTCGGATTACCGGTAACCTCGCCAACGACGAGGCGTTCAGCGAATCAAGATTGCGCGAACTCGTCGAGCAACGCAGTCACATGCCTGTCGACATCGATGAAGTCGAGTGGTTCTCGCTATTCCGCGTCCACAATCGGATGGTCGATGCGTTCATCCATAACCGCGTCATCTTAATGGGAGATGCCGCCCACATCAACTCACCGGTCGGTGGACAAGGCATGAACACGGGCATCGCCGACTCGTTCAATCTTGGCTGGAAGCTTTGGCTCCATCTCAAAGCCGGCGCCCCGTTCCGTGTCGTCGCGACATATCGTGATGAGCGTGAGCACGTCGCCAGGAATGTGCTTCAAACGACGAACGTGGCGACCGAGGTACTCCAGACGACGCTGCCGGTTTTATTACCGTTTCAAGCGCTCGGAGCCGACGTCTTCACCCGTGTCAATTTGATCAACCAAAAAATCACCGAGCGAATCGCTCAGCTCCACTTGTCCTACCCGTCTCATTCGCGTGTCCCGTTCCAACGTGTCGCCGAAGGAAAGATATTCCCGGAGATTGAAATGATTCGTACCGACGATGGCATGCGCCAAAAGATATCGGAAGTCGCTGACGGCCGCTTCCAAGTGCTCGTCCTCGACGACGGCGCCCGTGACTCGACCGAGCTTTATGATTATTTAAATACCCATCAAGCATACTTTCAAATTATTACGTTATCGAAGACGAGCCGTCCGTTCTTTGATCAAGGCAACGAACTCGCCAAATCGCTCTTCATGCGACGCGGTGTGCTCGTCATCCGTCCAGACGGCTATTTACTCCATAAGCAACGACATTTGCGGGTCGCCCCGTTCCGCGACACGATGCGTGAATGGTTGCCATACGCGTAGACGACAAAACGCCCGACTCTCATTTAGAGTCGAGCGTTTCTTTGTTGTAATACAAGATGCCTGGCGAGGAGAGCGTCAAATCATAGAACGCCTCGAACGCCTCGATGTCTTCAAGTTTTCGGAAGTCGATCTTGTTCGTCTCGCTGTTCGGGATGGCGACGATGATTCCTTCAGCGGTCGACCGGATCATCCCCGTCTGCCCGTTATGGATCCGGATGTAGAGCACATGCTCACTTTCAAGTAGTTTCACGGCCTCACGGCGTGATTGAATAGACGTTTTCACAGTCATCCTCCTCTTCCTTTTGAGTATAACGGGCGAAGTCGGTTGCTTTCAACTGTCCACATCGATAAAATTATGTAAAGAAGGGGTGGAACGATGTGGATATTGTATGGAATGATTTAAAAACGGTGATGATCCTTGCGCTCGGTGCGCTATTCGTCATCCTCGTGACGATTCGAACGATTCGAAACGTCCGCTGGGTTCGTTTTGGCGAAGCGTTCGGTAAACAAGGCGAGTCGCTGCTTGAAGATTATGCGTATTTGATTGAGAAAGGCATTGAATGCCGGGTCGAGCAAGGATTGCCGACCGGACGACTGTTTCGTCCGCTCGCAAAAAACTTAGATGACCGTGTCGCCCTGTTTGTCCATCGTAAAGATGAGGCCGCGGCCAGAGAACTATTAAAATAAGAAAAGGTGCCGTGTGGCACCTTTTCAGGCTGTTGACGAACCCATTCGCTTCTGGCGAATGGGTTCGTCTTTTTTTTGTGTTCAACGAGCTCGAGGCGCTCTGCCCGACATAAAATTGAAAAAATGCTATGTAGACGGTCGTTTTCGGCCAACAGGTTGGCCAGC
>WPCK01286188.1_pt1 | contig 63365 bp, 80 predicted proteins | sample 5399851 | NCBI WGS metagenome assembly WPCK01 (sample SAMN12869471, study PRJNA574797) | sludge metagenome | isolation source: wastewater treatment of pH11 | place: China:Beijing | collected 2019-05-20
AACCTTCATCGCAGAACGCCTAGAACTCGAAATCTAACGTCCGTTCGGGCATCGAGGTCCATGTCGGGGTGGGACGGGCCCGTGGCTTCAAGATCACTTGCAGTCCGACCGCGATGTCTTGGTTGCGCGAGAGGTTGTCGACAGGCCATGCTGAGTGTGCGATGGTTGATCGCTTCCTCGCCGCTCTCCACGGCGACGATGGCCGCCGCCATCAGCAAGTGCGCCAGTTCCCCTATGGTGCCCTCGCTGCGTGTGAGCAGGTAGCGAGCCATGTCCAGCGTGGCAATTGGGGAAGGCCGGCGCAGCGGGAGCGAAGCGGCGAAGCTGGCCAGCAGTGAGCAGCAATCGTCGTTGGCCTCCCATACCGGCAGCATCATCGGCTCGAAGCGATTTTCCAACTGGTCATCGGAGCGGATGGCTAGGTAGGCGTCGCGCGTGCCTACCCCAACCAACGGGATGCGCAGTTCGTTGCCGAGGAAGCGCAGCAGGTTGAGGAATTCCCGGCGGTTGACGCTGTTGCCGGCCAGCACGTTGTGCAGCTCGTCGATCACCAGCATGCGCACGCCGACCTTGCGCAGCAGTGCCAGAGCCAGTTGCTCCATTTCCGGCAACCGTGGGCGTGGGCGCAGCGGCGCGCCCATCGCGGCGAGCAGCGCGACGTAGAAGCGGATCACGGACGGCTCGGACGGCATCTGCACGACCAACACCGGGATGTGCTCCTGGTCGGCGTCGGAGCTGGCCGGGTGGGTGCGGCGGAACTTCTCGACGATCATCGACTTGCCATTGTTGGTCGGGCCAACCAGCAGCAGGTTGGGCATGCGTTGCTTGTTTGGCCACGCATAAAGGGCTTCCAGCCGGTTCAGCGCCTCGACTGCGCGCGGATAGCCGATCCAGCGGTCGGCGCGAAGGCGCTGGATGCGCTCGTCCGCCGGAAGACGGGCCAAGCCCTGGGCCGCCGGCAGCAGGTGGGACAGGTCGATGATGGGATATTCGTCCACGGCTACCACTCCTCAATCTGGTCGAACGGTTTGGCGGGTGGCAAGTTGTCTGCCTGCGGGTCGGCAATATCCGTATCCGGCGGAACGGGCTTGTCCGGCCGAGCTGATGTCTTGAGGTGCTGGCGGCGATCCGCGTCACGCCGCGCCTTGCGTGTGGCCTTCTGCGCGCTGGTCACAATCTCACGCATCTGGCCGATCATGCGGAACAGCGCCGACTCATCCACCTGTTCGCGCCCTTGCTGCCGCAGTTTCGCCAGCGCCTGCCGTTGTTCCCAGAGGGTGACAGCCGGATGCGACAAGGTACGGTAGGGAATTTCCAGGTAATGCTGTCCCTCCGGTTCCAGGACCCAGATACGGCTGATGTCGCGCGGATCGCGCCGGATCAGAAAGGACGGCCAGCGTTCACGCCGCGCAATCCACGGCTTGAGCGCATCGGCGTAGTAGTGGATGTGGTCGATGACAAAGCCGGTGCGGGTCAGCGTGCGCCGGAGGATCGGCAGAAAATCGACCAGGAACGAAGTAGCGCGTGTGACGACGGCCGGTACGCCGACACGCGCCACGGCCTCGGCCCAGCGCGCGGCCGGCGGTTGGAGCAGGCCGTTGTGCACCGAACCGTGGTAGGTGCCGACCGCCAATGTGAGCCAGCGCTCTAGCTCGCGCAGCGTCAGGGCGGCCTTGTTTTCGGAATCGTAGTCGCCGCGCTGGTCAGGGTTGGAGAAGGTCGTTCCCGGCAGTTCGTCGTGAATCATCTGCATCGCCGTGCCGATGATCCGTTCCACGATGCCGCCATAGTGCGGCTGTCCCAGCGGGCGATAGTCCAGCCGGATGCCATGCTGCTCGCAACCCCGGCGCAGGGCCTCGCTCTTGAACTCGGCCGCGTTGTCTAGGTAGAGCAGCAAGGGCTTGCCGCTCATCTGCCAATCCATTTCCACGTTCAGTCCTTCCAGCCAAGGGCGCTTGTCGCAGGCGACATGCACGAGGCACAGGCCAACCGAAACGGCAGACGGCGCTTCCAGCGTGACGACCATGCCGAGCACGCAGCGGGTGAACACGTCGATGGCGAGGGTCAGGTACGGGCGGCCAATAGGTTGCCGGTCGCGGTCATCGACCACGATCAGGTCGATGACCGTATGGTCTATCTGCACCTGCTCCAGCGGCGCGGTCACGGCAGGAGGCTCGCCGCCCACACCTTGTAGGTCACGAGCGGCATCCTGGCCTTCCCGCCGGCGGATGACCTTGCGCGGGTCAAGGCTAGCGATCCGTAAGGCCACGGTATTGCGCGCCGGCACTCGCAGTTTTTGAGCCTTGCACACCTGAGTGACTTCGCGGTGAAAGGCCGCTAGGCTGCGCTTCTGCTTGGTCAGGAACCGCTTTTGCAGTAGCTCGTGGATGACGCGCTCGACCGGTTCCGGCAAGCGCCCCTTACCTTTACCTCCACCGGACTGGCCGGGCACCAGATCCGTCACGAGGCCGCTGCCTTGCCGGGCACGCCGGATCAGAACGTATACCTGGCGCCGAGACAAGCCCAGCGCCTGAGCCGCCATATCGGCCGCTTCGTGCCCGACCGTCTCCGACTGCGCCAACGGACTGATGATCTCCGCACGACGGCGCGCACGCTCCCAAGCCTCATCAGGCAGAGTGGCCACGCCTTGTTCTGGAATCCGTGGGGTGTCCGTCGCCATGCTCACCTCGCTTTGGTGCACACGAGTATTGAGCATAGTCGAGATTGGTGCAGATCACTTCTGATATTGAACTGTCAGGAGCTGGCTGCACAACAGCCATTACGCCCAATCAACTGGTGCAGTCGTCTTCTGAAAATGACACCGTGGTCGCCAACACACCTGTCGAGTTCTTATCGTTGAGGTCGCATTACCTTCGTGCAGATCAACGCCTGAATAAGGAGATGAAACATGTACGAAGAAGTCAGGAAGCAAGTTCCGCTGTCGTCGTTCTTGGCATCAATACTGGGGGAGCCGGTGGAGACAAGAACTGGGCCTCGCTGGTCCAGCTGCCCTCACTGCGGTCCAAGTGAGCACGATTCCAGAAAGACGACTCTTTCTGGGAAAGGAGAGTTTTTTCGGTGCTTCGCGTGTGGGTCACATGGAGATGTGATTGAGGCAGCGGCTTTGTACTACCGCTGCTCTCACAAGGAAGCAGCAGCTAAGCTTGCCGGAGACGCACGGGTTGTTGTCCCGTTTCGCCATAGTAGGAGAGCGGCCATTCCTTCGTCTCCGGACGCTGGCTTGGTTGCTGAGGCAATGCAGAAGCTACTGGATGCTCAGGTTGGGTACTGGGACTACAACGTAGTCACTTACCTCACACAGGAGCGAGGACTGCCAATGCCGCTGTTGAGGGAGGCTCACGATAAAGGGTATCTCCGGATGCTCTCGTCCGATGTGGGAATCGCAGCAAGCCAGGTGGCTCGCACTGTCGGAAATAAACTGTTGTTGGCAAGCGGGTTGCTTAGTCCGGAAAAGAAGCTCCCTGCTATCGTCTATCGACCGATCATGTTCGGGTTTCCCGGTAATGATGCGGTTGAATTCCGTCGCCTCCCTGGTGAGTCATACGGGCCAAAGGCGCTGCGACATGGGAGCGTACTCATGCCGTGGCGATGGAACGAAGGCAGGGGTACGGTTGCGCTGGTGGAAGGTCTGATAGACCTGTTGTCACTTGTGGCAATGGGGTACGAGGACGAGGTGATTGCTGTTCCAGGTTGCCGGCAGTGGAACCATGCATGGAATCCGCTCCTTGCAGATCGGACTGTAATCATCAAGTTCGACCCTGATGGACCAGGTCAGACTGCAGCAGCAGACCTATCAAGTGAACTTCAGTCTGAGGGAATTCGTGCATGGGTCGATTGCCCCAAGGACGGAGATATCAATGACGTGCTGCTGGCTTCGTTGCGACGGAGGGTGGCATGAAGGTGAAGTTCAGCAAGGGCTACAAGATGGCCTCGAGCTCGGTAGCCACTGCCGGATACGACGTCCTCAAGCAAAGGCTGGGTGTTGTGTTCTCAAGCGGCAGCGGCTACGTCTACGATGGTGTATCTCAAAACGTATGGGCCGCTTGGAAGAAGTCCTCCAGTAGGGGGAAGTACTTCAGCGAGAACATCCGCTCGAACTATGCTGGCACCGAGGCGGAGATCTCCTTTTCCACCTTGCGGAACCTGGATGAGTCATCAGTGATTCAGTACACGGCAGAGGACTATATGCTGCCAGAAGATGCTGTGTCCGAAGCCTGGTTCTAGCACCCACTCGCCCGCCCTCACAAACCACATTGTGAGCGGCGGGCTTTTCATTACTGGCCTTTGACATCTCTCCTGTGCAGTCTCAACAGGAGCGAAAAATGGAAAACAAGGGCGACACCTATTCGGAAGACTTCAGGCACGTCTGCGAGTGCAAGTCGTGGGCAAAGAAGGCGCTTCGTCTCAAAAACGAGGGACAAGTGGATGTTCAGGCATGGTGGGTATCGACTTTCGAGCTCATCAAGGGGTACAGGGGGGGCGCGGCTGCTGTGCGCCTGGAGAAAGGCGTTCAGGAGTGGCTGCTGACACGTAAGCAGCAGCTGATTGATGAGCTCTCGAAAGAGCAGAACCTTGAAGGAGCCTAGCTCGGTTGTACATTCTGATAGGATTAAAGTAGGTTCATGCAGCGTTGCATGTGAAATTCAATTTTTACCAATCGACGAACTGCATCTCACTCGTGCAGTTCAACTACCTACCAGGAGAAGATTATGAGCATCATCACCATCACTTCGGCCCTTCAAGGCGCCATGTTCACCCTCACAGCTGAGGAAAAGACGAAAGCCCGCGAGATCCCTGTCGGTAAAGGTGTCAAAGCGGCCGTCGTTCTGGCTGGACACTTGTCCGCCCAGGATGTACGTCAGCCGGACGGTTCCTATAGCCCCGGGGCCTTTGGGCGCTTGCCGATTGAGTGTGCCGTCCATGACGGCCGTTACATCATTTCGGTTGCAGGCGGGCTTCGTGGCACCCTCTTCAAAATGACTGAAGAGGAACGATCGAAAGCGAAGGAGCGTCTCGAGAAGGCGCGCAACAAGGCAGTGTCTGACTCCGACGTGCCGTATTACAACGGCGACCTTGAGGTCGGCGGCGGCCGCAAAGTCTGGCTTTCCGGCTTCGTTCGCGAAGTTGGCGCCGGCAAAGAGCGTCCCCAGGGCGAGAAGTTCATCAGTCTTCAGACTGGTGAAGAGAAGGCTGAACGCCAAGGTGGTGCAAAGCAGCAAGTTGCTGCTGATTCACTTCCGATGTAATAACCAAAACGCACATGCTCATTCTTTGAGTGTGTGCGTTTTTTTTCGTCTGGAGATTTTGAGATGCAGCAGAAAATGAAAATTAAGGTCACAGCGGCTCTGGCTTTAGCCTTGGCTGCGCTTGCTATGGGGTGCGCTTCGATGACCAAAGACACACAAGGCCGCGACCTGGTCTATCTGCAAGAGGTGAAATTCGACGTAAGTAACCCTGATCTCGGACTGTTTGTTCCCTGGTTCAAGGTGCCGGTTGATGCGGTCGTCAAGGTTGGAGTCGGTGCGTTTGCTGGGACAAAAGTCGCGTCGGCGCTTGAGGCGAAGAAGGAAGTTCCTGAGGTGTTCATCACCTATTCGAAAAAGGAAGGTGAGATCAGCCTCGCCAATGTGGGACATAACTTCTCTCGGCCTGTCTGGGAGGGGATGCCCGAGCTCCAGACAAAACGGTGGTACATCCTTGCCAAAGACGATAAGGGAAAATACCTCATTCCGTGCGATGCCTCCTGCCAGCCTGCAGCGCGTTGACGCCTCCCGCACGTTTTCTTCCTTTAGTACCCGCATTTCCTCCCCGCATCACTGACCTTAATAGGAGGAAATCGTTATGAAGATCGTTAAACTCGACCAGCGTAGCCAGGAGTGGCACGACTGGAGGGCAGGAAAGGACATTGACGGCCCGCGAATCACTGCAAGCAACATCGCCGTGATCGCCGGCATCTCGCCCTTCAAGTCGAGGTATCAGTTGTGGGAAGAGATGACCGGCCGCAGGGAGCCAGACAAGATGAACCCTGCTATGGCGCATGGCGTAGAGACGGAAGATGAGGCTTTGGCTGCCTGGATTCAGGATCATGGCGATTATGCCCAGCCGTGCTGCATCGAACATGATGGCATTCCGTGGGTTGCTGCCAGTCTCGATGGTTTGACCTTGACGGGCACAAAAGCCGTTGAGATCAAGTGCCCATACTCCCGCTACGGGGATGCGCCGAAGCTATGGGTTTCCGCGCAAGCCGGTGAAATCCCTGCTTACTATCTCGCCCAGATGCAGTGGCAGATGTTTGCATCGAATGGCGAGATCCTCTCGATGGACTTCTGGGTCTATTGGGCGGGGAAGGGGATCAAGATCCCCGTGCAGTCTGATCCGCTGGAGCAGCAGCGTTTGTACGCTGAAGCAAAGACTTTCAGGGAGGCTGTCATCAACGATGACATCCCTGCGACCGATGCTTGGATCGATGCAGCAAGTGCATGGCGTCAAGCGAAGCTTGAGTACGACATGGCAAAAGAAACCCTCGATGCGCGTGCAAAAGACATCGAGAACCTTCTTGCAGCTAATGGAGAGTCGTCGTACGAAGGTTGCGGCATCGTCGCCACCAAGTACTCAAGCAAGGGAGCGGTGGATTACGGCGCGCTTTTCGAGAGCGTGAAGGAGCACCACGGCATCGATCTCGTTATGCTTGCTGAGCAGTTCCGCAAGGATGACTCTGAGCGATTCAAGATCACTTTGCAGAAGAAGGCTCCTGCGGCAAAAGCTTCTACGAAGCGAACGACAGAGGCTGAGACTGAAATCGCTGATGCAATGCTTCAGAGTGCAGCAGAGGAAGCTTGGTTCTAGAAACCTAACCCCGTCACAAGCCTGTATTGCTTGTGACGGGGTTTTTTGTTGCTCTGCGGGTATCTCGTTGCACCGCGATAAAAACTATATGCGGTTCATTCGCCGGAAGAGCTCTGTTCTGCGTCGGCGTCTTTCTTCTTCGTCCGAGATCTCTTTGTCTTGGGCTCTTCAATAACCCACTCTTTTCGCTGTATCTTTCTAAGTATCTCAGTTTCGTACATTCTTTCGTAGATCATGCAGATAAAGAATTTTGTTCTGTCCGAAAGGATGTCCCACTCGTCCTTGCTTGGAGCAAACTGACTTACGGTTGGGTCTTCACTTATCTTTTGAATAGTAAGACGCATCCGATCCCCAAGATCCTGCTCAATCAGGAAGTCGTTGGGTTCCAAAATCTCGGCCAGGATATAAACATCGACCGTACTTACTCCAAGCCATTCCGCAAGAAGGCGCTTGGCTTCATCAGACATGCTCTGAATCGGCCTTGTTCCTGAAAGCATTGCTTGGAAATAAGGCGGAGAAAGATTGATTGCAGCTGCGGCGTCTTGTGTTGTTACGCCCAACTCCCATTTACGTTTATGAATGGCGTCAATCAGCGGCTTCCCCTTGGGGATATCCTTGGTCATGTTATTTCCGATGTTAAGTCTTTGGGTCGAATTCTCTCTTGGTGGATTGGGATGCATGTAGTACCGATGCAAAAAAACAGGCTCCCGTCCGGAAACGGCCTGTACGGTCTTGCATTGGTTCCTTGTTTTCCATCACACCTTGCGTTCTGCATGGTCATTGTATGCGCAAAAAAGGCGCTCTGTGCTTCCTTCCTTCGTCTGAAAGGAAGGATTTTTCTTCAGCTTGTAGCGTTTGGTTACGACGTCGGCGCCGATCCGATGATCACAGATACGCACAGTTTGCAACTGGTTCCTGCGAGTATGCCCTGGATTGCTTGCAATCTGGTGGCGTCGAGTTATCATCTATCCTAGATGTAACACTTCCGATGCCACGAAATAGGGAATCATCATGCTTTCACAAGAGCGCAGACGTATCGCAGCCCTGTACCAGTACCCTGACGGCTTCTTGAATGTGGGGTGGTTCGCTGGGTATCTGCGACGCAAGGCAGGAGATGGTCGTCACTTCCAGATCCAGCAGACCAACCTGGATAACCATAACCTCGACCTTGTTCTGCGAAAGAACGACGAGATCCCGCCTCAGTTTCACGATCTGAAGCCGCTTCGAGCGATCTGCAACCTGACCGGTAAGATCATCGGCGAAGACCCTGTGACGAAGGAGCCGATTCGGACTGTTGTTGCGACCGCAGTCGGCTTCGATGTGGCAACCGTTCTCGACATGCCGATCGATTCGGCGTTTGACAAGATTCCAGTGGCAGGTGCCCCGACGACGAACTTCGAGGACCACGGCGTCAAGCTCTTTAGCGGCAGGGACGACAAGCTTTCTGACTCGAGCAATATGGTCCGTCTGGCCGGCATCATCGCTGCGACACGCTTCCGGGCCCCGAACCCTGAAAAGGGAATTCGAGCGCGATGCGAGATTCTGCTCAGACAAAAAGAGGATGAGTCTCAACTGATCCCGGTTCGCTACTACGGGCGTTTGGCATCGGCTGTGTATGAGCGCGTGATGCGTGGCGCCGCATGTGAGATCGTTGGCCGGCTACTGGCCGACGTGAAAAGGACGGGAGAGCCGATTGATCCTGAAACGGGCATTGAGCCCGTACGGAAGATCCATTTCATTGAATGTACAACCGCGCCTGGGGTAACGACCAAGAATGAAATCAAGGTCACTCCGGAGTGGATGGTCAAGATGCGCCAAGAGCTTCAGGACTCCCAGCGCCAACGCGCGGAAGCGCGAGCTCGCCGGATTGAGCAACAGAAGGCAGCCTTGTTGGCCGGGGGCGGTTCGAAGCAGTCTCCGGTGGCCGAAGTGAGTGACGCAGAGGCGCAAGCGCTTTTCGATACGCTTTGAGAAAGGTTGGTTTTGAGACAAGGGGGCGCCGGTTTATCGGCTAGGCCCCCTTTTTCATTTTTCGGGTTGTGTGGAATGCGCTACAAACTTGTCCAGTCCGTTGCCTTGGTGACTTCATTCTGGTGGTTTTGCCTAACGCTCTATGGGCTATTTGATGGCTCATGGAATGGAACAGAAGAACTGTCTAGCTACGTGCTAGAGGCAGGGTCTTCCATCAGTCTTGCCATCTTCATCGCCATTGGCATAGTCGTTTCTGCCTACATCATTAACGAATATCTTTTGAGCAAGTATTTAAAGGGGAAAAGGGTTCGTGGTTTGAGCTGCTCCCTTGGGGCACCTCCCATTCCTCCATATCACATCCCCATGGCGCAGAACGTTCCACAAAAAACGGGGAGGGATTCAGTTGATCGGTGGCTTTCATATCTCAAGAGAGCGCACCCCGAACATTACCGTCTCGCAAAGCAGATTCTTCGCATCCTGCTATCTGACCCGAAGATGCCTGCGTCTCACGTTCGCGGAGGTCATGGAGGAAAAACTCTGTGGGAACATTCGCTGTTGGTCTGCGAAAGAGCGATCGTTATCGCGCCTACTTGGACCTATGAGGGATTGAAGACGCCGAAGGGTGATTTGGTGACAGCCCTCCGGGACACCAGCTACACCTTTGATCCCGCGGACCCCCTAGTAGGTATCATCGCGCTCGCTCATGATATTGGGAAGCTAAAAACCTTCCTGCGCGATCCCAAGACGGGTGAAGTCCTTAAAGAAACTCACGAGCACGATAGCGTCTCAGCGCTTATGGTGACAAAACTCGACGAATTTTGGCAGATCCCACGAAGCGACCAGGAGGCAATTCTTGGAGCCGTCGGATACTACCATCGCCCTCAGTCTTTCCCCCTCGATAAGGGGCAGCGTGCGTATGACGATCGTACGCACGCCTTGATGGAGCTACTGATTGCGGCAGATCGGTCCGCAGGCCAAATCGAATCTGGCATAGCTCCATCGGTTCAAACCGGACAGCAAACGGTGGAATTCATGACTCGCCTTTGGGCGGCTTTTCAGGAGCTTACTTCCGAACCTGGTCGCGTCAATGGGAGTAACAAGGCGCAAACCATAGGCCAGAAGAGAGGTGAGATCGTTGTTTTCAAAGAGCGTGAACTTCTCCGGTTTCTCGGCCAAAAGCTGGCCGTCAATCCAACTGAAGACCTGAAGAGGGCTCTCCTCGAAGTGCTTGCTGACCAGGAAGTTTTGTTCGACCCTAACCCGAACATGCGTTCCTCATCAAATCCTGCGCCTCCGCTCAGAACCTATTCGGTTTCGTTCTTTAATGCTTCGAACGGGAAGCATGTGGCAACGTGGCGTGGTGCTGTTGTGATCATGCCAAAACACATCCTCCCCGGGCTCTCCAGCCTGTTCGACCACCCTGCGCTTTTTGAGGTCCACACTGAAGATGCGCATCTTCCCGCTGAGGGCATCGGGCAAGACAACTCGGCTGTAGCTCAAGTCAATGACGGCGGCGCACAAGATCAAGCGCCTGCGGAGGCTTCCTCTCCTGCGGCTGAAGTGAAGCCAAACAATGCCCAGGAAAAGGTAGCACCAGACGGGGCATCATCCCTTTCTGAAGAACCCGCTGAACAAACATCTGCCGCTGTTAGTGCAGCTCTCGACAATTTCATCTCAGGTGAAAGAGGTGCCATTCAGAACGAAAGCTTTGAGAACGATCTTGAGATGACTGACGAGGAAGGTGGCCTCTCTGGGGCCAACGAGGCTTCTGATCAACCTGGAAGCGATGATGTCCTCGATGAGGATGTGATGCATGAGCTTTCGAAAGTCATCGAAAAGCAGGCTGAAGAAAAAGCGGTAATGATCGTTGAAAAGGAAGATGAGATGGATCGCGAGCGCAAAGAAAAGCAGTTGAAAAAACTACGAAAAAAAGATAAAGAAAAACTAAGTGCGTTCGCAGAAGAGTGTCAAGGCAATATTAAAGATCAGCCGGAGGCGCTTGCTTTGGTTCTCAAAGCGATGCAAGGTAAGCCGTATTTAGAAAAGCGCGGATTAAAATGGTACAAAGCGGCTGATTTGGGTTTAACGGACGAACAGTTTTCTGTGTTAGCAGAAAATGCAGCGCCGGGTTTTATTGAGTTGGGTAAGAACAAAGACGGTCAGTTAGTTTGGATTGCTGTTTCGGAGGCCTTATGCGCAAGCTAGTCTATTTTGCCGGTCCCGACTTATTCTTTGCGGGCTATCGAAGGAAGAAAGAGTTTTTAAGGGAGGTGTGTGAGGCGAAAAATATATACCCTCTTTTTCCCGGCGATGATGAGATCAGCGATCCGAATGTTATTTTCAGGGAAAATGTAGCGAAAATACGCGAAGCCCATGTGGTGATTGCAAACCTGAAGCCCTTCAGAAGCTCAATCGAACCGGATTCCGGAACTGCTTTTGAGTGCGGACTTGCCTGGAGTTCTGGTATCCCTGTGATTGGGATATGTCAGGATCGGCGACCAATGATGTTGAGAATTGACCCGTCTACCCATCTTTGCAATGACGAGGGGTTGTTGACCTGCTCGGATGGCGCAGTGATCGAAAACTTTGGCTTTCCCGTGAACCTGATGCTGGCTACGTGTGCGACCGCCATCGTTACGACTGTAGTAGACGCGATTAACTTGGCTGCTCGTCTCGAGTTGCCTTCATAGAACGCTCGCCGCATCTCGCTCCTGCAGCCGTAACCAACAGGAGTCTGAAATGCTCAAGCAGAACCGTAAGGAGGCGCTTCGCCTCGTAGCAACCATGTTGGGGCGTCGCTTCGGCGTCCAGGTCGTCTTCGGCAACATTAAAACAGCAGCGACGACGGGCAAGGTGATCTATCTGCCCAACCTCGCAACGACTGGCTCAGAGGAGGACATGATCCTTCTGTACGGGCTGGTCGCGCATGAGGCGGCGCACTGCCGCTTTACCGAGTTCAAGGACAGCTCGAAAGGGAACGTCCTTGTTCGCGCCCTCGATAACGTGTTCGAGGACATACGGATCGAGTTGGCATTGGCCAGGATCTTTCCTGGGGCGGCTCGAATGCTCTTCGATGCGGCCAACGGTCTCGCAGCGCGGGGCATCCTTGATGCTCCACAGCAAGACGAGGAGTATCAGCCGGCCGACATCTTGTGCAGGGCGCTTGTGATGGGGCTTCGCAGTCGGCACCTGAAGCAGCACTGCTTAGATGAAATGGCTGGCCAGTGGCGGACTCTTGCCGAGGACGTGTTTGGTGACGAGCTGATCGAGGCGGTTTTCGAACTTGCTGACCGCTCTGCAACGCTCACATCCACGGACGAGGCTTCGGCCTTGGCGTGGGAAGTCTATGAGCTACTGGAGACTTCTGCCGAGGAGAAGGAAAAGCAGGAGGAACAACAGAAGCAAAAGCAGCAGTCCAAGTCATCGCAAGATGAGGAGGACGAATCCCATGTCCCCTCTCAGGCAGGGCAGGACGAAGATGAGGGTGATTCGTCGCCGTCGTCTGGGGCAGGTGATGAGGAGGAGCAGGATTCGTCCTCGTCGGGTTCTGGTGAGGAAGATGAGAATGGGGAGGATTCGTCGCCGGGATCGTCTGACGATCGGGGCGAAGATGATTCCTCTAACTCAGATGAGTCTCAGGGCGACCAGGGTGATTCTGAGGCAGGTGACTCTGACGAAAGGGGGGAGGCGGACGCTGGCGATTTTTCCTCTCAAGGGGAAGAAGGTGACTCGGGCGAGCAAGCTGCTGCGATGCGCCAGGCGCTCAAGGCGCAGTCGGTCAGTTCGGTCAGCATGGAAGACATGCTGAGGCAACAAATGGGTGCCAATCAGGTTATGGGCGCCGGTGCTCGGACGCAACACGCAAGTCGAACCAATGGCGTCAAGGACCAGGGGCAGGTCAGGGCGTATCTGAAGCGGCACGAGCTCAAGGCGAAGCTGGGCACCCGCCTTGCAAGCCTGATCGAGTCGACCGTGGAAGAATCGTTGTGGGACGGTTACACCGGGCGCAAGCTCTCTCACAGTGCACCGGAGAGGCTTTCGCGTGGTGACCTGAAAATCTTCCTCAAGAAGGAAGAAACCGCAGGCACCAACACTGCGGTCGCCCTGTTGGTCGATTACTCGGGGTCGATGTGGACAACGATGCCGCTCACCGAGGGGGGCTCAAGGGCTGCGGGCGGGCAAACGACCGCACAGGAAGCCGCCTATGAGACGCACTTCGCGCTAGCTTCAGTGCTGTCGACCTACGAGGTGCCGTTCCTCTCGATCGCGTTCGCCAATCACGTGTGCGTGCTCAAGGAGTTCGATGAGCCGCTCTCTGCTCACCGTTGGGATGATGGTTCTTCGGGCGACACCGCGACGGGCGATGCGGTTGAAGAAGCTCTTATCCGTATGACGGAGCGCGAGGAGGAAAAGCGCATCCTGGTTGTCGTCACAGATGGCGAGCCCAACGATCACGATTCGCTGATGGCTGGGTGCAGGTTTGCCCGCCAGAACGGAATCCAGATCGCGGTCGTGTTCATTGGCTCAATGGGCCACGCCCTCGAATCAATGCTCAACGAAGAGGAGGTTGCCTTTGACCGGGCAATGAGTGCTGACCGGCTTTCGCAAGCGGTCTTTGGTGCTGTCGCGAAAGCGGTAGCCTGATCCAACCACGAGGGCTCAAGCGAAATCGCTTGGGCCCTTTTTTATCACCGTGCTACGCACATCTCTGAGGGCAGACCTAACCCAAGGAGATTGACGTGTCATTACTCAGTTTTGTAGTCATCGGTGCCCTCGCGCTCTTGTCGCTTCGTCTTTTCATGACATCGCGCAGAGACAGGAAGCGTGCTCAGCTTCGCGAGCTGCAGCAAGCTCTTCGGAGGAATCTCGACGGAGACAAAGAGAAGCGCCAACCGACAGCTAATCGTCGCGAGGCCCCTTCAGCAGATGAACGGCGTATCGCCGAGCTCGAGCGCACCGTAAGGCGCGCAGAAGAAGAGAGCAAGAAGCTTGCTCTCGCTCTTGAGCAGCTTCAGCTTGCTCATGACAAACCGATCATGTCCAGGGCTCGTAAGAGCCAACGGAAAATCGAGCCGGTTGTTGCTCCTCAAGCATCATTGCTCCCTGCAGTGATGAGGAGTGGTCGCACTGGTGAGCCTATCGCCAGGAGCTTGCACTGATTAACATCAGTGTCACCCCTCGCACCCTCTCGCTTCGGCAGAGGGTGTTTTTTTCGCGCACGTTCAGTTTTCACTTCACCTTCTTGCCATCTCTCCTTGCAGCCCTAAACACAAGGAGATTCAAATGTCACAAACGACAGCAGTAACGGAGAAGCTTGGCAACATCTTTGGGTCTGCCTTCAAGGACCCCCAGGCAGCTCAAAGGGCGGTTCCTGTAAGGACATCGGGGCCGTTCACGCCCGCAGATAACCCGTCCCATAGCTTCACCGAAGCTCATGCACGCCTGTTGGTGGCATGGGTGTGGGCCGGGGTGAGCAAGAATCTGATGCTGACTGGTCCTACTGGATCTGGGAAGTCCTCGATGGTCGAGGTCTTCGCGGCTCGCACCGGGTGGCCGCTCTTTCGTGTTGCTTGCCACGGGCGAATGGAGTTTCAGGAGCTCGTCGGCGCCTGGCGCATGGCGTCCGTACCTGGTGGCGGCCAAGAGTGGAAGTGGGCTGACGGCCCACTACTGGCAGCCATGAAGGTAGGGGGTATCCTGCTTCTGGATGAAGGCAACTTCCTCCATCCAGCCGTAGTCGGTGGCTTGAACACGATCCTGGATGGGGCGCCGCTCTTGGTGCCTGAAACGGGTGAAATGGTTCAGCCGCACCCGGATTTTCGGGTCGCATTCACGGCTAACGCTGTGGCGCACGACATGGATGCCGCTAACTACCGGGGCATTCAGCGGCAGAGCATTGCTTTGCTAGATCGCTTCCTTGTGGGGACGGTGGACTACCTGACCCCGATGGAGGAAAGCAAGATTCTGCACGCGAAGTGCAAGCATCTTGCCGGTCCTTTCATCCAGCTCCTCGTTGAGGTGGCTGGGGACGTTCGGGAAGCCTTCAAGCAGGGCGAAATGACCACTACCATCTCGACCCGCGGCCTCATCCGCTGGGGAAAGATGTTGCTGGCGAATGGTCGTTCGCTTGCGGATGCCAGTGCTCGAGGCGCCACGGAAGAAGTGTTGGCTTGCCTCAACGGAGCCCTCCACGCCGCTGTTACGGCGCGATCACCGGAAGCTGAGCGGGAAGCCATCGAGAAGATCGTCTCTGCTCGATACGCCCCTGTGAAGTGATGATGTAACACCGCCGCCTCAGAAAGTCATTTTCTGAGGCGGTTTTTTTTGTGCCCGTTTTCCCTGCCCTCGCTTCGCATTCCCTCCTTGCACATCAACCACAAGGAGGTCATCAGAGATGTCGTCAGTCGTCACTTTTGGGAAGTTCAAGGGGCAGTCTTACGCGGAGCTCCCTTATTGGTACCTGCGTTGGATGGTGCTTGAGAAGCACACCAAGGCAGATCTTGCCGAGCAGGAGATGCAAAGGCGCATGGCGTTGCAAAGCGACGTGCTCATCGAGCCGAAGGTGCTCGCGAGGCTTGAGCGCTATCACAAGGCCTCGTGGCAGCGGACTCGGAAGCCTAGAGAGTCGTTCTTGCCTTGGCTCAACCGGTTGGCCAGCGCTGCACTACGAACGAGCCCGATCCATGGTGGGCGGTATGCGCTGCCTGGGTTCGTTTTTGTTTTTGATGAGGATGGAGCTGTACCCAAGCTCGTCGACGTCGTTCAGCAGCGTCAGTACGTGCCCTGATTTCTCATGGTTCAAACGGCATAGCTCAGTGCAGTTCTAACCAAGGAGAAAGAAATGTCACGCGTTCTTGTATTTGCCTCGATTGCGGCTCTTTCGATTTGTCCCGAAGGAATGAGGCGTAAGGGGCTTGCGAGGCTGGAAAGGGCTCTGTGCTTTGGCGATATCGGCATGGCGCCGGCGAGTAGATTCAGGGCTATCACCCTGATCAGGAAGCAAAGGATGTCTGGTCTCGGACAAGACGTGCTTGGGTGGTTGATTGTCGGCTTCGTGGCCGCTTTCATCCTCTACTGATACCAAACCCGTAGATTTCGATTCAATTCGAGACTGCGGGTTTTTCATTGAGTTCGAATATGGATTTCGGAAAAGAGGTCTTGGCTGGCGTGTTCGTTGAGCTGGTTCAGGAGGGCCGGTGGCTTGTCCGTTCCTCCTTGAAAAGCAGCAAGACACCTGAGCGTGTGGGTGAAGTGATGGGGCGCCCGGGGAAATACGTGGCCTTCACGATGAAGGGACAGCGTGTCTGTGTGTCGAAGACGCTCAAGGGGGCGGCTTTGAAGATTTCAGAAGAGGAGCTTTGAAATGGTTCGGCTATTGAGTTTGCGGGCTGATCTGCCTGCCGTGGTTGCGGTGAATGTTGTGTCCACCATGCGGGAAGAAAATGATGCGGAGGAGTGGGATTTCTATGCCTGGAGCGCCCTTCATATTGCTTTCAACATGTGGTGCAGGGAGGTCATTCATCAAGGGGTTCTCAGTTCAGAAAGTGCTGCTAAACGAGGCGTTGTAGATCTGTTCCGAGAAGCTTCGCGCACCGCAACTTTTCGCGATGCTTTTAAGCTGAAGGGAGCAGAACTTCTGGGCATGGATGTTCTTGATCTGTCCACTGAAATGACTTCGGCCCTACCTGCGCCGAGGATGGGAATGAGGCCATTTTCTGTTACAAGGCTTGATAAGCTGCCACCTCCCAATCTGCGGTTCACGTCATGTCGCCCTCCAGCCATGAAAGTGCAGCTGACTGTGTCTGATCTTGCAGATGAGTATGGAGAGGGGATGCCGATCGCGTGGGAAACGACGTATGAGGATCTGATCGAAGGTCGTGTGCGTGTGAAATCCGGTTATGGTCAATATACGCAGGGCATCGTTGAGTTTGCTGATGACGATGGGGCCTTTGCTACTCAGGTTCCTGATGGGATGAGCGTGATGTACGCCCCCGTCGTGGACGAGCTTGATCATGTGACCCTTCTCGAGACTTGCATCTTTGAAACCCGAGAGTCCGTTGAAGCCCGGATTCGCTCGGCCGTAGAGGCCTACGCAAGGGTGGCAGTGCTTGCAAGGATCACTTACGACCGCGAATGCCTTGGAATCCCAGCGGATCTGGAGCCCGCTTCCGTTACGGTAACGCAAGAGGGCAATGGGGCCAAATCTGTTGTTCAAGTTGCATTTTCGGGTAAAGGCGAGCAGATGGTCCGTAAGGCGAACTGGTGGTGCAACGCCATCTTTGGCGATCGGGCGAACCAGTTGGCGTTGGAAGCAGCGAATCGGTTGGCACAAAGTCTGAAGGTGCCGTTCTTGATCTAAATGAAAGGCCGGCTGACGTCATTGTCACCGGCCTTTTTTCTATGGTGCCTCCCTGCATGTCATTCCATGCAGTTCAACAACAAACAGGAGAGCATCATGAAGATCGATAGCGAAGAGTTCGCCCTTGCGCTGGAGTGTAAGAGCGAGGGCGACCGCGGCGTCGCAGCGCTGCTGTTGCAGGCAGCCAGAAGAAGGGCGCAGAACCGCAGTCTGGTGGAGCGCCTCATGCGGGATAGGGGCGGTGCGGAGGGGATGGAACTCTCCAATGTTCCTGAAGGTGCCACCCAGAAAGAGCCTGCCTATGTGGCGATCCTTCCCGAGCCGGACGGGAGCGGTAAGAGTCGGCTCGTGAGCTTTCGCCAGAACGGCTTTCATGGGCATCAGGTGTTCGCAACCCCGGAGGCCGCGCTCGAAGAGGCGGTCCGGGACGGCTACCGCTGGCCCGTCCAGGTGCTTGATCAATTGGCCCTTCAGCCACTCTTCCAGAAGGGGCAGCGGTTCGTTGAGCTGGTCTACGCCTACAACATCGGAAAGCTCGATGCTGCGGCGTTTCATGCGGCAGTTGATGCGCTCGATCGTGAGTATGACTTGAAGGAGGCAGCGTGATGGAACGGTTGCCAGTAAAGGTGGGCTGCGGTGTGCTTGAAAAGCCCATGACGCGTAGCCAGGCAGAGCGGTGGGGGCGTCAGAACATGCCGTCGGACCTGCGAAAGGCAGGCTTCGTGGTTGATGTCTATCGAACGGACCCCGTGATCAACGGCGGCGATTGGTTTCGCGTGAACTACGTGAAGCGCTACTAAGGAGAAAGCGATGATCGATGACGAGGAGCCAGGGTTCGATCTCTTCGATCACGGCCTGCATGCGTTTGAGGCCTTCGACAGCCTGCTCGAGGACTTGCTTTCATGGTTCTGTTGGTGGCGACACTGACCTGATCCGAGTTTCCTGCGCCCCTCCACCGTTGGAGGGGCGTTTTTACGTATAGCACCACATGGATCGGATTCCGATTGATGTCACTGCATCTCTAGCCTGCAGATCCAACTCGCAGGAGAAGGGCAATGACAGGAGAAGAAAATGGCAAGTTTTTCGCACATCAGATCCACCGGAGTATGCTTGAACCCGAAGGAGGGTTTGATCATGCCAACTGTTTTCACTGTGACGTTCTCCGACAACGAGACGACGCCGGAGCACATCGAGTCGAGGGCGGCCGAACTGGGAATCACGCCCGAGATGCTAATCCGACGCGCCATTGCGGAGCATCTTGGGGACTACGGCCTGAAGGAAGTGCCAGAGGGAGCCAAGATCAACTCCATCACGGAACTCCTAATTCACTCGGGAGTGTTCAAACCTGGAGCAGGGGAGGATGAGCTATGTCTCAACTTGAATCCCCCTGCCCGGGGGAAGTCGTAGGGGCTTGGATGCCCGAGACTGAGGAGGTTTGCAGTCCCGGCAGCAAGTTCCGGCCTGTGCTCGTGATGGCAGTCGATGAGCACGACGGTCAAATCGATGTGCTCTGTGCCTACGGGACGAGTCAGAACGTCGATCGTGTCGGCAGAGGGGAGTTTGTGGTGACGCCTGCTGATCTTCGGCTCGAAAAAACGACGAAGTTCTGCCTCCGGAAGATGTATTGGTTGCCACTCGAGGCGAGCTACTTCGCCCGGGGTGGCGCTCAGGAAGTGGCAGGGCGTTTGTCTTCCAAGCTTCTCAGCAAACTCGCGTTTGCCGCCAAGGAGGTGGGGCTGAAGTAGTCTTTCTGGACCACAACCTCCCTCGATACTCAAAGCCCGCATCCTCACAGGACGCGGGCTTTAGTTTTTTACGAGCCCGTCAGCGGTATCCCCTTCAGTGCAGCACAAACCCATTCACTGAGGAGTTACACCATGAAGGCACTGAAGTTTGTCACCGATGTCCGTTCCGATGCCGATTATGCGGACATCCCTGAGCAGGCCATTTTCGAGATCGACGAGAAGGCTGCGGCCAGGATCGCCGCCTTGTCGCGCATGGTCAGCGCTTCCGAAGCGCACAAGATCGAGGTCTTTGACGCGCGCACGGTCTGGCTCAAGGAGGAGGCGAAATCCGATGAGGAGGCCGACGACCCCGAGAACCAGGAACGTGTGGAGCTCGATTCACTGGTCGTGAGCAATGAGGAGTTCTGGTTCGCTGGATACCTCAAGCACACCAACGTGCGGATTTTCACGGCACGTCAGCGGATCGACTCGCTGCTGAACTACTTTGGCGTCAAGGCAAGCGAGACCGCCGAGGTCCGCGCCCGCCAGTTCATCGAGTCCATGGCACGGCTGAGCCTGTGGGACTGGTCGAACGAAGCCGGTGAGCCGGTCAACGAGTGCTCTTCGCCTTCGGACGGCTACGAGGATTCGCATGCTGCGCTTATGACGCTGATCGAAGAGGCTCGCGCCTTGTCCGTGAGTTGATCTCAGACCCCCAACCGTCGATGCGAGGGCGGTTTTTTTCGCATGTGCCCCGTGTCATTCCTCTGGTGCAGTTCTTTCTCATACGAAAAAAGGAGTTGATCATGTTTTTTGTGATGGAAAACGGTGGCCTGTACAGCGAGTTTGTTGCGCTTGAGGCCGCGGTGGACATGGCCGAGATGGTCTTTGGCTATGTCGATCCTCAAGGGGAAGCGACTGTATCGGTCGAAAATGCGGAGGGTAAGTGCGTTGCTGTGTTCACGAACCGCAAGATCATCGGCAGCTTCACAAAACAGGCATGGGGCGGTCGAAAGGGCGACGACGCAATCTATGTCGGTACGGAGGAGTTTGATGCAACCGACCATGTTCTGTTGCTCGATCACGCCGAGCTAGTCGCCCTGGTCGACGGAGAGGAGCGTACGGACGAGGTCGGCCTGGCGCACTTCGACTGGCGTGGCCCCAGCGAAACTGCTGTGTGCGAGTCGATCTGCGATTACTTCGGCGTGCAGGAGCTCGAACAGATCTCACCCGAAGCGCTCTCGTTTGCACGTGCCCGCAGGAGCCCGAAGCCGGCCGTTGAGCAGACGCTGACGTTGAGCATCAAGGTCGATGTCTCGATGATCGGCGATGCGACCCTTGAGGATTTCGTCGAAAACCTCGACTACAGCGTGATCTCGAACACCCCTGGGGTTCGGGTTCGCATGACTGAGCTGGTCGACGCCTAGACGTTCACCGCCCATCCCAAAGCCCGCTTTGCCTCTGTTTTCAGGGGCTGGCGGGCTTTTTACATTCAGCTTGATGCATCTCCCGGTTGCAGCACTAACCAACCAGGAGAAGGAAATGCAAACCGTTCAGATCTCGGAAATTGTCGTTGGCAACAACCCGCGGAAGTTCTTTGACCCTGCGGAGATGGAGGAGCTGACCGCTTCGATCCGCGAGAAGGGGGTCATCCAGCCGATTCTCGTTCGTCCCTTGCTGGACGGCGGGTACCAGGTTGTCGCTGGTGGTCGCCGCTACGCGGCAGCTAAGGCGGCACATGGGGATGACTACCCCATGCCCGTTGTCATCAAGGATCTGGACGACGATGAAGCCGAAGAACTGGCGCTCATCGAAAACGTTCAGCGGGCGGACATGTCGCCAGCAGAGGAAGCTGAGGCGGCCGCGAAAATCCTGGCTCGCTCAGAAGGTGATCGGGACGATGCAGCGCGGCGCCTTGGCTGGAGTCGGGCCACCCTCGACAAACGCCTGGGCCTGATGAACGCCACGGACGCAGTTCGCTCTGCGCTCGCTGAGCGTCGCATCAAGTTGGGCCACGCCGAGTTGTTGGCGGGTCTTCCGCGACCAAAGCAAGACGCTGTTCTTGGGGCACTTCTCAAGGCTCCCGAGCTTGTCGGTGTCGGTGAGTTCAAGCAGCAAATCCAGAAGCTCGCCAACGCGTTGTCGACGGCGGTATTCGACAAGACGGAGTGTGCGCAATGCCCCCACAGCAGCGGGAATCAGCAAGCGCTCTTTGGGGAGGCCGTCGAAGATGGCCATTGCACCAACCGTGAGTGCTGGGACGGAAAGACCGAAGCGGCGCTCGACGAGATTCGCAAAGGGCTTATCGAGGACTTTCCTGAAGTCAGGATTGTTCGCCCCGGTGAGAACTTCACCGTCATCAAGCTCGTCGCCGAAGGTGGTTCTGGCGTCGGTGATGTTCAGGCTCAGGCCTGCCGTTCCTGCGGCAAGTTTGGGGCGGCCATCAGCGCGGTGCCCGGCAAGGTGGGCAAGGTCTTCAAGGACTTGTGCTTCGACTCTGCATGTAACGCCGAGAAGGTGAAGGCGAATCATCAGGCGATCGTTGCAGCCGCTCAACCGGCTCAACCCGCTGCGCCTACCCCGGGAGCAACAACGACTGGCTCAGCGAGCAACACATCGCCCGCTGCGAAACCTGTAACTCAGAAGAAGGCTGCTGAGGTGCAGGACTCCACGCGGGTCAAGGAGTATCGGGCGAAGGTCTGGCGATCTGCATTGGCCAAGCACCTCTACATGAATCCCGAAGTTGGGGAGCGTGTTCTGCTTGCCCTTTGCATGAGTGGGGATGCGCGTCACATCAGCGCAACTCAGCTTGGCAAAGCGTTCGCCAAGCTCACTCAAGGGACGTCGTCCAGTCTGTCTTTGACAGTGGCGCTGACCCAGGTCGGTGAAGCAAGCGACGAGGTTGTCTCCAAGCTGAAGGTCATGTTGCCGGCCGCAACCGCAGAGGGGCTCGAGGAGCACAAGGTGGTCGCGCTGCTCAACGAGCTGAAGGTGAACCTCGCGGATCACTGGACGCTTAACGCCGACTACCTGGGGTTGCTCACCAAGAGTGAGATCAAGGTCGTGGCCGAGCAAATCGGGCTTGCCGCACATATGGGCAAGGATCTGGACAAGGCTCTCGGGGAGAAGAAGGACGAGTGCGTCAAGAAGCTGTTGGCCGTATCGGGCTTTGACTATGCCGGGAAGCTTCCGGCGAACGTGATGTGGAAGGCGTAACGCCTTTTTCAATGCAGGAAGGCCTGGTTGCAGGCCAGGCCCTTAAATCAAGGAGAAATGGGATGTTTGAAACGTTGAAGTCGTTCCTGGCGAGCAATACCGCCACCCTGATGCTGACGTCAGAGGGTGACCAGATCACCGTCACGGTGATCCCAAAACCCAAAGCGGAAGGTGATCCGGCGCTGAAGACGCCCCTGGTGATCTCCGGCACCACTGCGGAGCTCGACGAGGGCTTTGCCGGTGTGCTGGCGGGCTACGTGAGTGCTCACAAGAGCCTTGCAGAGCAGCTGGCCGAAACCCAAGCGGTCCTGGATCGCGCAAAGAAGGAAAGCGCGGCCAAGGCGGTCAAGGGGGCACCCAAGGCAGCAGGGCCCAAAGCGGTGACGCTCGATGAGCTCACTGACGAAGGCGATGAGGACGTCGATGGTGATGCTGAGGAAGTGGGTGAGGCGCAAGCCAAGCCTGCGGCTGTTCAACAACCAGTTGCCAAGGCCAAGACGGAAGTCTCTTCCGCGCTTGACCTGGCCAGCCTGCTTTAAGGGGGCGTCATGGCGATCCAAGTTGAAGAAGCCGTTCGCGAGTTCCACTACAACGGAACCTGTCTTGGTGATCCGGGTAAGGGGATGTCGGTAAATCAGGTTCGGGATCTTTACTCCGCAACCTTCCCGGAGCTCACAAGCGCGGTGGTCGAAGGGCCGACGCGAAAGGGGAACAGGTTGATCTACGAATTCCGGCGTGCAGCAGGCACAAAGGGGTGATTTATGAGTTCGCTGAAGGATAGGCTTGAGGCCATCTCCAAAGGCGAAATCATCGAGACGGGAAGCACAGTTTCTGTGCTTCCCGTTTTTAATGATAAGGAGATGACGAAATGCGTTGCCGCACTTTTGCAGTTAGTCGAAAGCTCACAGAGGAGTTCGGCGTCAGCGGTTCGGCTCCGGCCCCCGTCCAACGCCATTCACATGATCCTCTGAGGCTGCCCAGAAGCTGCGCGGCCCCTGGTGCTTATGTTGAGCATGCATCCGAGGGGTTGCCGTTGGCCAATCTTGCCTTGGCGTTGTACGACGAGGGCCTTGTTACCGAGAAAGACTCCGAGGAACGGTTGCCCGAGCTTGTAAAGGTGGGTTTGAAGCGTCTGATGGAAGCGGTCTTGGGTGATCTTGTTTTTGTTGCACCTCTGGACCTGGCCGTTTCAAGCACGCTGAGTGGATGCGAAGGGTATTCGGTCGAGGAAGGTGAGCATGTTCCCCAGACCTATTGGTTGGCTCTTGAGCTCAACCCCGACTTGGAGACCTGTCTGGTCGGAAGCCGGCTGCTCGCACTCGAGGAATCGGTCCCAGGTTTGGGTAGGACTGCACTTGAGGTAGCGCAGACAGCAGGGGCTAGAACGGCGGGTTGCTGGTCACCGCTTTTCGTTCAAGAACTGGCCTCGTACATCTACTGGCGGGGAGCGTCTTCCCAGGAGGAATGGATCGAAGAGCTCGAGAGTTCGGGAGAAGACCCCGAGGAATACAGTTTCTCACCGGAGCAGTATGAGGACGGGTTCCCGGTCGATTGGGCGATCTCTACGAAAAGGGTGCTCGATGGTTTCTCTCTTATCCAGGCGCTTGATCATCCAGATCCCACGGTCGGGGATGTTGCCGAAAAATTGTGCGAGGTGATCCGGTTAATGGATCAGGGGGCGATGTTTCCCGGTGCGCAGGAGACAGATCGCGAGCCGGTATATCGCGGTGCTCTGATTCGTTGGGATGGGGACGATCCTGTCCAGCAGGTCATTGATGACCATATCGAGTATGCCAATCAAGGTTGTGACGGATACACCACCTTGTGCTCGGTATGGGACGTGAAGATCACGCGAGAAGCCTTTGCGGAGTGGCTCAAGCGCTACCGCTTGGGTCTGCAACTTTACAAATCGCTCGACCAGCTTCTTGTCATGCTGCATACGTGCGAAAAGGAGGAATAAATGCAAGTCAGCGTCAACACCGAAGAGGTGCCATACCGGGCCTCGCACGCGATCCTGCTCTACGGGCAGCATCGTCCAGGTTATGCCTCAGTGCATGACGTGGAGGTGGATTCATCGGGGGAGCTTTCGATTGAAGCTGGTGTGCCGGCAACAGTCGACGGTTTGAGGAAAATGTTTGACTCCCTCGATCCGTCCAGAAGCGCTCGGCCTGTCTTCCTCGAGCCGAACATCCTGTCGCAAGGACCCGGATGGCTTGTATGGTGGATGAGGCCTCAAACACGACGTGTCTGGTTCGAAAGCAAAGAAATCCAGGTCGAGACAGCAGATGTTCCGCATCCCGGCCTGGTGTTTGCTGTCACAAGCCGCCAATGGCGAGTTTTTGCTGTTAAAGGCAAGTCCAGACCTCGGCCAGGAACCAAGCTCTATCAGGCGCCCTACTGGAACGTCTGGAAGGGTGGTGGCATCTGCGTGGGCTCTGCACAGACACCAAGTGCAGGCGTCCAGGCCGATCCGGCGGACTGGGAGGAGAGCTTCTTCTCGAGCCGTTTCTCGCATCCGAACATCCATGAGCAGAACTTGCTTGTGAAGTACAGGGGCGGTTCCGCGAAGTTCTGGAACGCGATGCTCAAGGGGAAATTCAAGGCCTTTCCGCTGGATACGCTTGTGCCAACAGAACTGACCGTCAGGGATGTTCTGGCTCAGATCGGGAGGGATGTTTGATGGACCCTCGAGATGCGGCGTTACAGGCCCTCACGCCCACCGTGATGGTGCCGCGGTTCGGTGAGTTCGAACCGCTGGCCCAGCCAGGGCATCGTTTTCTGGCAGGGCAGAACGGGGACTGGCTTGAGGTGCGTCGAGCGTGGCTGTATGCACGTATGCCGCTCACAAAGGCTTCTTCTGTGGTGAAGCCATACGGCACGGTCACTGCCAGTCTGGAGTGGATGTGTCCGCCGATCCCGCTTGCGCTGTTTGAGCGTTTTGCAGGAATGGCGAGAGAAAGCTGTCCGCTCGAGGCGGCCGGCTGGATCACCTGGAACGAAGTCAGCAACGAGTTCGCTTTCCGAGAAGTGGGGGTGCGAGAAGCTTCGGCTTCTCGTATCCACTTTGACAGGCCACGCTTGGGAGAAGGGGAGCATCTGGTTGTTGATCTGCACTCGCATGGCCGGTCGTCGGCGTTCTTTTCCGGCACCGATGACGAGGACGACAGAGGGGAGGTCAAACTTTCCGTGGTATTGGGTCGTTGTGACCAGAAGTTGGTTACGGCCCAGCGGCTCTGCCTGATGGGGATGTTCGTTCCAATGCAACTGGCCTCAGCCGTCGATGGATTGATGTTCAAGCCCGCGCCCGTTGAGGAGCCGCGAACCTTTGTGGCCGATGCCTTGGTGTAAAGCCTGTATCGAGCCGACCATAACCGCCACCTCTCGTTGAGAGGTGGCTTTTTTACGCCCCGCGCTTCTGCATTTCCCCATGCAGTCATTACACATGGAGAGAAAAATGGAGCATTTCATCAACCCTGACCTGTTGCAACGAAAAGCTCGAATCGTCGTCATCGGCGCTGGCGGTACTGGGAGTCATGTCATCAACGGCCTTGTGCAGCTTCATACGGCCTTGCTTGCGCTCGGTCACCCAGGCGGCCTTCACGTTACCGCGTTCGACGACGACACCGTGTCGGAATCCAACGTCGGCCGCCAGGCGTTTGTGCGGTCCGATATTGGCGCCAACAAGGCGTCGGTGCTGATCAATCGACTCAACCAAGCCTTCGGGCTTGACTGGGATGCGTACCCGCATCGTCTTGAGATTTGCGAAGAGGGGCGATTGCGGATGCGACCGGATCTCGTCATCGGGTGCGTCGATAACCGGCTTGCCAGAAAAGCGATCGCAAAAACCTTCGATTACGGTTACTGGATGGATATCGGAAACAACCAGAACGATGGTCAAGTCATCTTGGGCGAATTTGGGGAGCGACCATACGTCACATTCCGAGGAACAACACGACTCAGGCTGCCGACGGTTGCAGATCTGCTGCCCGAGGCCGTCGATGACAAGCTGGATGCCACCGATGACCAGCCTAGCTGTTCGCTTGTCGAGGCGCTCGAGAAGCAATCGTTGTTCATCAACCGCGCGATGGCTCTGCACGGATTGAACCTTCTCTGGAAGCTATTCCGTACCGCACGCCTGGAAGCCCACGGCGTTTTCGTCAATCTCGCGACTGACAGAACCTCGCCGCTTCTGATCGGCCCTGACACGTGGGGGCGATTCGGCTATCAGGTCAAAGAGGCTGCTTAGGCTGCTTTGACTCGGCCCATACCGCCGCTCTCTCCTACACGGGGAAGAGCGGCGTTTTCTTATGGGGCGCGAGGTATCTCACCGGCGCAGCACGTCAACTACCGTCCTTCAAGGAGAATGAAATGCACCCCGACAACTGGCGCAACAACGCCATCCAGTTTCCTCGCCTGATCTCAGAAATCCTGGCAACGCAAGAGATCGACCTGGAGCTTCTTGCGCAATCGATGGACCTTGCCATCGAGGACGTAGAAGAGTTGTTTGATCGAGCAGACGCCATTTGGCAGGAGATCAAGGCGCCATCGGCCTGAACTCCATCGATACCCCAACCGCCCCCTGGGCGGTTTTTCTTCGCCCGTAGGGTGCGTGTGCCGCGTTTCACCCCTCCATGCGCGCATCTCCTCCCACGCAGATCAACAACTTTGGAGGTGGTGAAAATGGATTTCTTTGCAGCAGCACCTGTCGTGCGTCAGGAAGTGTCTCTGGACGACCTGATTGCGGGGTCAGTCGCTTCCATCAGGCGCCTGTTCGATGAGGGGTATCCAACCCTCATCGCATTTAGCAGCGGAAAGGATAGTTCTGTGTTGATGATATTGACGTTCATGGCAGCTATTCAGGCAAAAAACGAGGGTCGGCATCCGAAGATCGCAGTCTGCCATTCCAACACCGGGATTGAGAATCCGTTGATCGCAGAGTTGGCAAAGTGCGAGATGAAGAAGATCGAAGCCTATGCTGCAAAGCATGGCCTGGACGTTCAGGTGCGTGTGGCTCAACCGGAGCTGCTCGATAGTTGGGGGCCACGGATTTGCGGTGGTCGTGCGCTTCCGTCCTACCCAGGACTGAACGCCGATTGCAGCGTAGCGTGGAAGTGTGAGCCAAGCAGAAAGTTGAGGCACACGCTGTCGGAGCAGTTGGGTGGGGAAAAGGAGGTTGTCGTTTGCACCGGAACCAGGCGTTCGGAGTCGGTCCGCCGTGGAGCAAACATGTTGAAGCGAAAGGACTCCTCTGTTGAGCCTGTGCGCAACAAGGAGGGTGAGCTCGTTCTCTCTCCCATTGCGGAGTGGGATACCGATTCCGTCTTCGAGCTGCTTGGGTTGTGTGGGGCTGGAATCATCGAGTCCTACACGGATGCACAAGAAGTCCTCACCGCTTATCGCGATGCAGGGCCGACTTCGTGTGCGGTTGTGAACGACTCCATCATGGAGGGGGAAGGCAAAGCGAAAAACTGCGGCGCCCGGTTCGGTTGCGCCTTGTGCACGGTAGTTCAGAACGACAGCAGCATGGACAACCTGCTCAATAACGATCCGCAGTACGGCTTCATGCGCGGATTGGGCCGGCTTCGCAACTACCTGATGGCGATCCAGAACGACATGGGGCGTCGTCTATGGGTTGGCAGAACGATCCGAGAGGGTCACATCGCGATACGACCTGACGTTTTCAGCCCAGAAGAGATGCGTCGCATCTATCGGTATGCCGTGACGCTCGACGCTGAAGAGGAAGAGGCGGCGCAGGCACTTGGGATCGAGCCCAGGTTCCGCCTGATTCCACCGGAGGCCGCAGTCTGTATCGACATGCTGTGGAGCAGGGATGGTCACTTCGATGGCTTCGCTGCCGTCGCTGACTATCTGGACATCTGGCAGGGGAGAGAACGATACCCCGTGCCGGAGAAGGTCGAGATGCTGTCTGCCGAACGACCTGAACCTCGTTTCCTAGAAGTAGGAGAAAACTGGGCAGAGGCGTGCGGTGATCATTGGGCGGGCATCCGTGAGCCGTTCGTGGCTGCAATGCTGGAGGACTGCTTGCCTGTGAAGTCGTATGGCAAGAAGAACGCCGTCGCTGCCTGGGCGGATCTCGAATCTGAGGACGGATTCGTGATCGATCAGGAGTCCTTGGCGATGTTTTTCCACTTCGAAGCAGATGGGATGGTCCGTCAGTACAGGGACCGACAGATGGACACCCGCGGCATCGCTTATCGCTGGTACTTGCAGTACGGATTGGCGAGGCTGTCAGCTCGCCAGATTCTCAACCACGACAAGGCGTTGCGCCGAACCGCTTACAAGCGGCTCGCCGGCGTTAGCGGACCCGAGGTTGATGTCGATCGGCTGTTCGATGCGGCAAAACCATGGGATCAGGTGCCTGCGTCGGTTCAGGCGTCGTTCCTGTCAGAGTCGAGGCTAAAGCAGCTTCGCGAGACCAAGGAAAGTGAGCAGCGCAAGAAGATGCAGGCTTCACTTTTCTGACCAACCCCACCGGCACATTCCTTCCAGGGTGTGCCGGTTTTTTTATGCCTCTCCTTGGCGCATTACCTCTGCGCAGTCTCAATCAAGGAGAAATCATCATGGAAGTCCTGAAAAGTTGCGTTTTGCTCAACTACAGCGCCAGGCAGCTCTCCGCTGTCCGGGAAATCTCAACCCTCCGCGAGGGGGCCAAGGTAGAGAAGAAGGGGGTTGTGCTGTTCAATCCGAAGAAACTGAATCCGTTTCAGCGGCTCAAGCGCGAGATGTTCACTTGCGCCAGAAAGTACGGTACGAAGCTGGACGCCTTGGGCGCTTGGCTGGTCCCTCTTGATCGTGCAGATGCGGCCGATGAAGAGTTCAAGCGACTGGTGCAGCAGTACGAGGACGCTGCGGTGGCTTTTTGTGCAGAGTATCGGGATCTGGTTGATGCTCAATGCATCGCGCACCCTCTCGATGCGGAAGACATCCGCGGCGCAGCGCCTGTAGAGACTGCGGTGCGTGAGGTTCTGCGTGCGTCATGCGTGCTCTATCAGCTGCCAGAGGAGATTCGGGAAACGGGGCTTGAGCGCGAGCTCGACTCGCTGCCCGGGCAGGTTGCTTCCGAGATGGCCCAGGACCTCAGGGATTCACTCGGAAGTGGTCATCGCTACACCCGAGACACCCTGAATGTGATTCGGCGGGTTGCCAAGAAAGCAGGGTCGTTTGGTTTTCTTCATCCGTCCTTGGCTGCTGTTCCAGGGTTGGTCGACGGATTGTTAAGCCGACTGCCTCCTGACGGGCCTTATCGGGGTGAGGAAGCCCTGAACATCGGGGTGGTGATTGCGTTCCTCCAAGATCCTGTGCGGCTGTTGGCCGAAGGAGAGAATCTTGGCGAGGATCTGTTCGTCAAGCCGACCGATCTTTTACCGGATCAAGAGGGACCGGAGAGCGCTGTGCCCTCGGCTCCCGGTGAGGCCGTCGTAGTGTCCCTCGCAGACATGGCTAGTTCGGCGGAGTCTGTGGAGCGTGTGTCTCCCGACGAAGACGTTGAGTCTTGGTTCTGACGGTGACTGGCATGGATTTTCATGTCTTGTTTCACCCAAATCCAGGCAAGCGACTTCCGAAGGTGTGGGCGGGCGGTGTCCGTGGGGACGTTGTGGTGTTCGGCTCCATTGGTAATGTCCTGGTCGAAAAATCGGTCACTGCGGATCTCTGGAAAACGATCCAGGACAAGCTCAGCAATGGCTATCTTGATCTTGGCGTGCTCCATGATGCGGACCTGACCTCTCTTCAGGCGCTCTCACAGGCGATGAAGCGGATGCATCAGTCTTCACACGGAGGTTCTGTCACCATCGACCTTGAACACGCTGACGTGCTTCGTACGTTCAGAAAGAGGCAGGGATACCGGTGCGAGCTTACGCTCGAAGGGGTGTCTTCAAGGAGGCCGCAGCCTCGAACGTTCGAAGGGCCGGTTGTTGTCAACACATCGGAGTCCTGGTTTTAACCCAAAGGCCGTCCTCTTCCGAGGCGGCCTTTTTTACTATTTTGCTGACCGCATTACCTCCCTGCAGACCCACTAGCAAGGAGAGGATCATGAACGAACGTAGTTTTGCTGCACTCTGGATCGAACTCCTGAGTGTTTCTATTGCTGATGCTGAGCGTTGCGGTGATCACATTGCACGCGGCTTCACTGCCAAATCCACCCCTCTTATTCAAGAAGGGCTGGAGGCGATTGAATGGATTTTCTATACGAGCCTCAAGGATCGATCAAGAGGTTCATTTGCCTTCGTTTGTGACTTGCTCGGCGCCGACCCTGTTGTTGTTCGCCGCAAGCTTGCGCAGCGTCCGTCCATTCAAATTGCCGGCAAGCATTACCGTCAGCATGTATTGAAATTACCTACAAAAGGGGTGGTTCAAAGCCAGTTTTGTGGCAAAAGCCTGCGTATCGCAGCGTGATGAAAATCATTAGCCATCAATCTGGCTGGGCATAGTCCTTCCTTCAGAGCACCTGGAGGAAGGACATTTACTATGTCCTCCACCGCATCTCAGCATTATCAATAGGATCTTCAGGAGCATCTCAACATGGAAAACGATCTCAAATCGCTCTTCAGAAAACGGTTCCTGCTTGCTGACCTTGCCAGCCTCGCTCATGAAACGGGTGACGCTGATCTCGTTCAGCGCCTCAAAATTGCCTTGGCCAATGTCGAGCTGGCCATACAGTCAAGAACAGGCAGCGCCGCAATGTAACCATTTCTCCTCTTACGCCCGTTCCGCCTTTGCCCGTACTCATTGAGTGCGGGTTTTTTTTCGAATTTTTTTGCGTTTTAGGAAAATGAAAACTGAAACAGCAGCTGCAAGAATAAGACCAAAAATGATTGCGGCGATGAGTGGTGGGATGGGGTCCATGATTTGAGCGCAAGAAAAAACCCTTCAATTCTAGAAAAGAAATGAAGGGTTGGTGTCAGTCCTGGTGAGAGGACTTGATTTTCAGAACAACGGCGATAGAACTTGCCGCTGCAACAACAGCAACCACAATGGCGGCTTGAAGTGCAGGCAGTAAATCCATTTACTTTGTCCTTTGGCCGACTTATCGACCTTCACTGTCTACTTCGGTAGCGACCCAGGTCGCAACCCCCCAGAGCACAGCGGCTACGAATAGTCCAACTGCGCCCCATACAAACGCCTCTGGCGTGTTCTTCGCAAATGCCCCAAGAGCAAGCATGGCCACAACAGCGGCTACCTTGTCCAGCATCTCCTTGATCCGCTTAAGGACTACTTTCTCCTTTGATGTATGCATAGTCAATTCTCCTTATGGTTAAGACTGCAAGGAGAGATGTTTTCTGCTGGATGGTAAAAGTCGCTTGGTAGCTGAACGGGCTGATGGGTGTTCTGGTTCTTGGTTTTTCCTACGCGGCTTCTTGCATGACCGATGTGCAGACTTGTTGGTTTGCTGCGCTGGTAGCTCGAAGTTGGCCGCTTCGGGTGTGTCACTACCGCGCAACTCACCTTTGCCGAGTGACACCGGCGGAGATCATGTTCATGTCTGAAGTAGAGATTCAGCAGAAGGAGGCACGTTTGCGCGACGTGCTCCAGTTCGCCACCGAGCAAGGTGACGAAGAGTTGAAAGCAGCGGCTACCAAGGCGCTGTTTGAACTGAAGCGCTCCTCGATTGACCGAGAGCGGCATCATGAGTTTGAAAGGTGGAAGTTCGCCTAACAAACTGTCCTCAACCCCCAAGTCCTTGAGTTTCTCAAGGTCTTGGGGGTTTTTTCATTTACGCCTCTTTGAATCAAAACAGATTCTCGTTGTATTATTTAAGTGCCCTATCTCGTTTTGGGCTGTTTGTCAATTTTCGTTGGAGGAAGGATGATGGAAAAGCGAAAGATGTACGACTGGAGCCCGGAGTTGAAGGCTGCCCTGGTTGCGGACGACGACTTCAATGACATCGAGTACGTCGATCTTGAGACGGCGCCTCAGCAGGCAGAAGTTGGGTCGACGGGGTACTTGCTCCTGCCGATGCTGCACACGCTGGCCTATGCGCGCCTACTTGGCGGGTTTCTGCGCAAGAACGAGTACGTTCTTGCGAAAAAATGGGTGAACTACGCAAGGTTGCGCATGGAGCCCGCGCTACCCGCGGCGCAAGGGGAAAACATTTGAATGCGAGGCGGGCTGCTCAGGCTTCGGCCGGAACTGATCGAGAATTTCATCGGCAGTCTCGAGATCGTCTTCCAGGATGCTGGCAAACGCGGCCCACAGCGGCTTCTCGTCGGCTTTCTGTCGGGCTTCAATCAACAGCCCTTGCAGAACAGATTCGCTATGGGAGCTGGAGAAACCGCGGATTGTGCCCATGTCGAACCTCGTTATGTTGGCAGCAAGAGAATCTTTCACAGCATCATTTTACGCCCAAGAGACAATCAGTCCAGTTTTGCCGCAGCATAGAAAACCCGGTGTCCACAAGGTTGGGACTACCGGGTTCGGGGTTGTCAGGTGCGCGAAGCGTCGAGTAGATCGGCTAACTCGAAAAACCGTGCGTTCGGTTGCCTCCTTTCGTCCAGTCCGCTCTCGAACAGCGCTTGGGCAATCTGCTTCGGAACGCCAATTCGGTCCGATGCGGCCAGATAGCACCGCAACTGAGAAACATGAGGCAGGCCAGAGCCTTGTGCATCACGCCAATACATTCGGGCAAGCCCGAACCACCTTTTGAAAAGAACTTGATCCACTTTGAGTCTCCCTGGAGTTGCTGTTTGTGAGGGAGAAATGCGGTCAAAGCAGGGAGAAATCACCGATGGCTTGGCAGGTGCTTCAGAAGGCAGTTTTCGACGGCGCCGAGTACGGGCTGCTGTTCCATTATCACGATGGAAAGATCGCGACAGCCATCAAGCGTGGTGAAGTGCGCCCGTTCTACGTCCACGATGCAGACCATCCGTATCGCCGGTACTGGCGCTTCCATCGTTCTGTGATCGACAACGCGGAGCCGTTCGAGGTGCTTGTGTCGACGGTCGCGCGGGCGGTCGGCCTGGCGCTTCCGGCTGTCCGCGAGGAATTCTTCGAGGCGCTGGCAGCCGCCGAGCTCAACCCCGGCGCGTTCGGGCACGGGATTACGCAGACGATCTATCCGGTCGGCGAGCACGAGTGTGTCGTGATCGGATCGAAGTTCCACGCCTGCGCGGTCAAGACCTTCAAGGACATGGGCGGGCGATGGCTCAAGGAGGCGAACGGCTGGCACCTTCGTGATGTTTCGATGCCGATGCTGGTGACGACGCTTGAGCGCGAGGCTGGCTACGATGAGGACAGCATTCTGGTGCATCCAGGGCGATTCACGGTCCAGGACGTGCATTTGCTGTCGAACCTGGGTGCTGCGCCGATCCCGTTTCCTCAATTTGATAGGGACGAGACGGGCTCGGGCGAGGAGGGCGAGGGCGATCACGGCCTTGTTGTCCCGGAGCTCGGAAATGTCGCGGAAACGGGGCTGACCGAATCCGATGTGCTGTCGTGTATCCCCCAAGGTGCGGCTCACGATTATCAAATGACCGGCGCGGTTTTCATGGCCACACGGACAGGGGCGCTCAACGCTGACGACATGGGTGTTGGAAAGACGCGGCAGGCGATCCTGGCTGCCTACGCGGTGAAGGCGCATCACGAGCGAAAGCTGGTGATCCTGGTCGTGCCCAAGTCCGTTCGTTACAAGTGGCAGCGGGAGATTCTGGCGGTTTACCCAGACGAAAAGATCGAGGTTGTCGAGGGCACACAGCTGTCGTCGGATGCCCAGTGGGCGATCCTCAACTATGAGCAGGCCGCGAAATGGCAGGAGATTGGCGAGCGAGCTTGCGTCCTGATCGTCGATGAGGCGCACAAGCTCAAGTCGGAAACAGCGCTGAGAACGCAGTCGGTCATGGCGATGGCGGCATCGATCCCTGTCCGGTACATGCTCACCGCCACGCCCATCTTGAATCGAGAGTCTGAAATTTTCGCGCTCTTGAAAATCACTGGTCATCCATTGGGCCGCATGGAACTGCCCGATTTCGTGAGTCGCTTCGCGGGCTCGAGAGAGTTTCGATCCGCACTCAACGTAGCGATTCGAGAAAACTGGATGATCCGGCGCAGCAAGCACCAGGTTCTGCGGGGCAAGGTTCCGGGCAAAGACCGCAACTATCGGTCGATTCCGATGCCGCGGAAAATGGAACAGGCTTATCAGGAAGCGCTTAACAACGGGACGTCGACCTTTGGCGTTCTGCACAGCACTCGCCGCTTCCTCCAGGAGGCCTGCATCAAGGAAGCGGGCAAGTACCTCAAGAAGGAGGTGGCCAAGGACGAGAAGATGGTCGTCTTTGTGAACTACACCGAGGATGCCCACGCTCACGCAGAATACCTTTCAAGCCTGGGCAAAGGGCGTTTCGTGGTGCTCACCGGCGATATCCTGTCCGATGCAAAGCGGCAGGAAATTCTCGACAGCGTTCAGAACGACGATACGGTCAAAGGTATCGTTGGCTCATACGGGGTGCTGGCCGAAGGCGTCGATCTCTGGCGTGCAAACCACGTCTATATTGCCTCGCAGCCGTGGACACCGGCCACGCAGGAGCAGGCCGAAGACCGCTGCAACCGACTGGGCCAGACGCGCCGTGTCCGAGTCGAGGTTCCGATCTTCGAAGGGACGATCGACGCGGCGATCCGGGAACTGATTTCAGGCAAGGCCGAGATCGTTGAGGATGTGCTCGATCCCGAAGAGGCCGAGCGGGCTGCGATCCGCAAGGTGGCCGAGATGGTGAAGGGCGGCAGGAAGGCCGCAGCGTTGGCTTAGGCGTCCAGGCCGGCGATCAGCAGCGCCTTCTTGAGTTCGTGGACGCCGACCTTCAGGTTTGGGAACAGGAACGTCGTCTTTCCGTGCTGGCTGGAGCCGGTCGAGGTGAGGTCGCCCAGGCCGCGCAACTCAGCATCTTTCTCAGCCAGATCGAAACCGTTGCTGTGGTCGACCAGAAGTTGAAGGCGCTTCATCGTACGCTCGGCGGCCGTCTTGCCGTAGGTCGCATCCTCTTCGTCGTCATCGGTCACTGGTTGCGGCAGGTACAGGAAGAAGTATCCCCGCCCACCGTGCCTGGACACGCGGCCCCGCAACTGGTGGAGCTGCGCGACACCGAAGCGTTCGGCGTTCACTACGATCAGGCATGCTAGCGAGGGCAGCGTGATGCCCACCTCGATGACGGTTGACGATACGAGGATCAGCTTTTCCTTATCGCGCATCTGGCGCAGTGCTTCTTGCTTTTCATCCGCAGGCATCTGCCCGTGGGCGATCGCGACCTGACCGGGGAAGTGCTTTTGCCACTTCGCCGCGTTGTCCTCGATGCTCTTGCCTTCCGATCCTGCGTTCACAGCGGCATAGACGATCGCCGTTTGCCGGCCTGCTGCCGCGACCTTCTTGATGAAGTCCAGCAGGCGGTCCTTCTCGGTGGACAGAACAATGCGGGAGGCGATGTCCTTCTGGACCGGACATTCTCGCAACAGCGAGACGTCCATGCCTCCGAACTGAACCACGGCCAGCGTCCGGGGGATCGCGGTCGCCGTTGCTTCGAGCAGGTTCGTGTGCTCGTCCATCAACGACTGCTTCTGGCTCACGGCAAACTTGTGCTGTTCGTCGGTTACGACAAAATCGAGCATGCCCTTAGCGCGAGCGAGTGCTCCGATCACGGATGTTGTCCCGATCAGGATTGCGTTGGGCAGATCCTTCGTTCCTGGCTTGACCTGAAATGTCGGCACGTCCGGAAAATACTCGGCCAGCTCGCGCAAGGCTTGTTCGACCAGCAACTGGTTGGCGGTCATCACTGCGACTCTGGCGCCGGCCAGATGAGCCGCAACCAAGGGAATCAGGAAAACGAGCGTTTTGCCCGTACCTACGTCGCCGGCCAGAAGGCGGTTCATCGGTCGTGCGCTACGAAGGTCGGCCACGATCTCTCGGATGGCCGTCTGCTGATCTTTGGTTAAGGTGTAGGGCAGGGCAGAGAGAAGTCTTGCAACCACGTCATCTTGGATCGGGATCGACGAGGCCGGGACGTTGCGCGTGATCTTGTTTGCTTGAGCGGCCTTCACAATGGACTGCACGCACAGCTCGCGGGTGATGGCCAGTGCTTCTTCGCCCTCTCGGACAGAGTTCGGTGCGTGCAGTGCGAGGAGCAACGCGTGCGGTGTTGGATAGCCGGTGAGTCGCTCGAACTCGGCGAGCGATAGGCGGCATTTTTGCAGCAGCAGCTTGCCGGCTTTCTCGAGCAGGGTTAGGTTTTCCGATATCGCTGCGCTGACGGTCTGGGCCTTCAGTCGCCCGGGGATGCCCTTGTAGAGGGCCACGATCGACCCCAGTTGCGAGGGGTCGATGGTCAAGGCTTTCCGAATCTGCAGCGTTTTGTTGAAGAAGTCGGTCTCGGCGTAGAGGTAGAGCTCCTGCTGCTGGATCGCATCCTTCCAGTCCCAGACGTTGCCGAAAACCGGGATTTCAGCAGCGTTGCCCCAATGGTCCTTCACGCTGATCACCAGGCGACGCGCTTGACGCATCGAGTTCGTCGGGAAGCCATCCTTGTCGAACATCCGATGCCCGTTTACGAGGCAAGCGAAGAGACGCTTGCCTGTGTTGGCCTCGGGGAACGCGTAGTGCGGCGTCGAAAAGTCGAGGTACCCGTGCGGGGCCCATAGCAGTAGCTCTTCGGGTGTGGTCAGTCCCATCCGCTTCCAGGTGGGCGGTGCTTCTTTCTTGTCGGAGGGGGCGGGCGCGGTGGGCATGGCTAGAAATTGGCGAGGAGTTCTGTGAGAAGGTCGTCCGCGCTCGGTGGTTGTGGATCTGCGCCGGGATGCATCTGTTGAGCCGGGGCTGTAGTGACTGTCGGTACGCTATCCGGGGCGGGTTGAGGTGGGGCAACGGGTCCGGGTGGTGGCGAATAAGCAACGGCTGCCTGGGCGGGTTGGGTCGGTGTAGTTACGGCAGAGGCTGGGGAGTAAGGCACGGGTTCCGGGGCTGGTTGAGCAGCAGCGGTCTGCACTGATTTCCGAGCGTTTGTCGTTACGGTAACGGGCGCGGTCAGGGGCTGTTCTGTTGTTTTGCGACGGGTTCTTCGAATCGGCGGTACCGACTCGGCTGCGAGATGCTTCGTTGCTCCGGGATGTACCCCGGTCAGGAGGTAGGTTCGAACGGCTTCTTGGAGAAAATTTGACACGCTACCGTTAGGTAGAGAGTCCAGGAAATTACACAGGTCGGCGTGCTTGCTCTTGTTCAGATAGAGGATGTAGCGGTTCCGGATTTCTGTTTTACCGGCGTTGCGATTAGCAGCCATCACGAACTCCAGTGTTGTGGGTAAGGCTTCCCGGGGTCAGTATTAGCGCGCAGCTCGAGGGCGTGAGCTTTTGATTGCGCCACCTCGATTGGAGTGGTGGATGGCAGCAGAGCATCACCTTCACGTGTTCGGTTTTGCTGCGGCAAGGGAGAGGAAAATCCGCCCGACTGGATGTACTTCTCAAGTACATCCCGAACAAAGGTCGGCATCGTCCCGTCGGGCAGTGCGACCAGAAACTCGAACAGTTCCGCATGCTTCTTTCTGTTCAGGTACAGCGTGAGACGCAGGCTGTCTTTCTGGGGCGGGTATGGAATCTCGGGCATCGTGCGTAATCTGTCAGGCTGCGGCCGGCTCTTTCGCGCCTTGGGTCTTGGCTGAAATGCTCATGCCGAAACGACAGAAACCTTCAGCGATGGCCATGCGAGGCTCGTTGGCGATCGTGGCGTGAGGCCATTTCAGGGACAGCTCGGGGAAGATGACTGGAGCTCCGCCGCCTGCGATGAGGATGCCGTCGAGCTTGCGGGCGACGGGGTCGAGGACGCGAGAGGCAGTGTCCATCACTTCGGACGCGATGAGGCTGATTGCCTGTTTCGCGTATTCGGTCACATCGAGCGCCTTGCCGAAATACTTGATGCGGCGCTCCCGCAGCGCTTGCTCGGCTTCGAAGTGATCGACCTGGATGTTCTCCTGGTTGAGAAGTCGCTGCATGTGCTCGACGGCGAGCCTGACACCACCGCATGACCCTGAGGCCTTCTCGACAATCCGGCCGGACTGGATCAGCAGGAAGTCCGTGGTGAAATGGCCGATTTCGACCACGGCCCAGTTTTCTTCGCGCATATCGTGGGCGCTCGAAAGGGTCCCGGCAGGGGTCAGCATCAAGGTCTGGAGGGGTCCGAACGGCTGCGGAGCAACAAGCACTTCGGCCTGAATTTGCTGCCGAACCACCTCGCGCATTCTGGCTTTTTGGTGGGTGTGGAGAGCGGAGGGGAGGCCGGTCACTACCAGGCAGTTGCGAAGGTCGAGACCCAGGCGTTCGAGTTTTTTTGCTGCACCGGCGATTAGTGCGCTGTGCTCTGGCGTTTCGATCCAGTCGTTTGTGAGTCCCAGAGCAGGCGGCTGGCCGCATGATTGGACGAGCGCCGTCTCACCAACGAAGAACTTCCGCTGCCCTACGGTGACTGTTTCCGTTGCGGCGATCCGCGCTTCGCCTTCATCGGAAATGGCAAAGGCCGGGATTGCCACCGACGGAAAAATAAACTGGTGGCGGCCGGATGAGGAGGCGGCTACCACCTTGACGGAGCTGTGGCCGATATCGAGGCCGATGATTGTTCGTTGCATTATTTTTTCCTTAGCGATGGTTTGTGCGTCTCGCGCCGCATCCAGATCTGTGCCCAGTTCTGGATGCAGATCTGCATGCAGCTTTTAATTTGCTGTACCCAGTTCTGTGCCCAGTTTTTTATTTGCTGTGCCCAGTTCTGGATGCAGTTCTGTGCTCAGTTCTGGATGCAGTTCTGGATGCAGTTTTGCTTGCATCGACCTGGCGAAAGCAGCTCAGGCAACTCTAACAGACACACAAAGCATGTCAAATTGCATCGCTCTCGATTCAATTTGAACGGAGGTTTTCGGGGTGCGGCGGCCCTGCCCGGAGAGCTCGGGTGGGCGAAAGGTGGAAGAAAAGAGAGCCGCGCGGGTGTGCTGGAGAAGCCGAGAGCGCCCGCCAGACGGCCGGCTTTGGCCCCACCAGAGGGGGTCGTGGTGGCTGCGGTTCGCGCTTCTAAGCCAGAACGCGACAAGCCGTGAAGCTGTTGGGTGTATGGCGTATACTGTGCCGCGATAAGCAGTGAATGGTATAAACCTGCGCCACAAGACATCCAAAGTCAGGATTTAGCCCGGTTTTCACTGCGCCTGAAGGTATGGCAAAGCTGTATATACCTATGCCGCGAGACCCTGCAAAGCCAAGTCAATTCGGCCGGATGATGAGGCGTTAATTCCGGGTCACTCCCCCGAAGCCATCTATAACCAACTGTACCGGGAGACCCCCCAAAGTGACGCCCTCTGAAGAATCCCTGGCCAAGCTTCCAGCAGAAGGTGCCCAGCTGTACGAAGGGTTGAGGCAGTACCTCCTCGAGATCGACAGCAATCTGGTTCGGCTGGACAAAGTGCTGTCTCGACTCCAACCCCCTGTGAGTGGCCGGGTGAGGCTGGCATGGAGAAAGGACGGGTCCAGCATCCTGACTGAGCGCCGGCCCATTCTTGTGCAATGGAAGAAGATCGGCGAGAAGTGGACGTACGAGCGAATGGGCGACAAGTCGCTTGTGCAAAAGCTGCCCCGTTCTGGCGCGTTCTACTTTGTGCGTGAAGAGCTGCGCGAAACGACCCGACAGATTTCGGTGTTGTTGAACAAGCGCTCAACGGCGATCGAGACGGTTCGTCGGACGCAGCAGTCAATCCGGTTTCTGGTCGAGAAGAATCAGGAGTCGATGAGTCAGACGGGCAGCGAGATTGAAGCCCTTGAAGACCGCGCAACGATGATTCCGTGCACCTGGCGGGACGGGCAGCAGGTGGGTGAGCAGCAGATGTACGTGAGTCCGGAAGACCAGGCGCTGTTCGACAGTCTGTGAGTTGGCCTTCGAATCGGAGGCATCAGGGGGGGAGGGGAGACCTTCCCCTTTTTTTCGTCCAGCCGTTTCGCCCTCTGTGCTGGAGGGGGCAGGGGAATGCTCGGTTCGCCCTGAAGGTCTGGGTGTTGCCGTTCTGCGGAGGATGTCCATCTGCCCGAAGTTCGCCCGGCTTTTCAGTCTGCCCCGAAAAGAACGGGTGAAGCGTTACCGTAACGCAAGGGAGGGGCGGGCGACCTTCTGGCTGGAGGGCGCAGGGGGGTGCTCGTTTCGCCATCAGGCCTGAGGGCTGCTGCAAGGGATACGGCACCCGGTTCGCCGGCCCTGCCCGATGAGGCCGTCTGGCCGGAGGCGGCAACGGGAATGAGCGTCCTTCCCGAGATTCGGCTTGACCCTTCCGGTGGAATCCCATCAGTTCAGACGCAAGGGCGGTGACATCCGGTTCGTCGGCCCTGCCCAAGCGTCCTGGCCGGAGGCGCCAACGAGGGTTTCTCGTCCATCCCCTTCAACGCCTGCGAGCCGCTCGGTATCGTCACCGAGGCCGGAAGCCCACTTGCCTTCTCTGCCAAACCGAACGGCGGTGGAGAAGGCCATCACGCCCGGAGGGAGCACGGCTCGTCGGTCCCGCTGGAACGGAGGGTGCGATCTGCGACGCGGCCCTGCCTGTGCGTGCCCATCTGGTCGGAGGCCTCAACGGGGGAGTGGGTTGCCCGGCCTGGATCGTTCGTCTTTTGGCGTTACCGTAACGAAAGACGTTCAAGCCGGAGGGCGCAGCGTTGCCGGTGCCGGAATTCCGTTCGGAGGGACAACGCCGTCCGCGCTTCGGGCGACAAGGGGGGCTTCACTGATGAGGCGGCTCTGCCCTGGATGCAGTCGAGGGATGCCCTTGATCTGAGCCAGATGGGTGTCTGCGCGTTCGCCCGTTCGGTTTGGAGGCCACATGGAGGGGTGGCGTCGGTCCTTTGGGCGGGAGGCCTGCGGGATGCTCGCTTCCAGCCGGAGGCCGCAGCGGGGGAGGCGTCCTTCCTTGAGGCAGGAGGCGAGGCTTGCCGGTGGCTTCCTTCGGGCGGGAGGCTGCATGGAGGGTGCGCCCTTCCTTCGGGTGGGAGGTCAGTCGGCATGAGTCCCATGGGCCGGGTGAGGCTCGCCGGGATCGGCCCTGCCGGAGGGCTTCGTTCCAGTCGGATGGCGCAAGGGCGTTCTTCCTTCCTTCGGGCGGGAGGCGGGTCGGATGAAGCACAGAGGCCGGAGTGTTGCCGGTCGCCTTCGAGCTGGAGGCCGCAACGGGGTGCGCGTCCTGCTGCAAGGTCGGGATCGGCAGCAGTCGCCGGCCAGCCTCGATCTCGGACGGAAGGGCGCCGAGGTGGTCCTTTGGGATGGAGGCCGCAGCAGGGGTGTCGTTCTGCCCGAAGGACGGATGCCCGCGGCGGTGACATCGGGGCCGGAGGGGCGGCGCTGGAGGTGGCCTTCTCGCCGGAGGCCGCAACGAGGGTGCTCGAGCGCCCACGACAACACCTTCGCCGGCGGGGCGGTCCGCATCGAGCTCGGAAGCCACCGCCTTTCTCTGCCAGACCGGTCTGCGTCTGAGCGGCCACTGCGGTGCGGGGTGGCGGTGGACGGCGGGTGCGCGGCGGGGTGGCGGTGGACGGTGGATCGGTGGCGGTGCAGCGGCGTGGAGCCGGCCGGTGGGGCGCCGTAGGGGGTCGGAGGACGGCTCAGGTTGGGCTGCCGAGGCTGGGGCTATCCCTCTGGCTGGGAGATGGGTCGGGGCGTGCCTTTTGCCTCGGCCGGAGGATGGGTGTCTACTGGTACTCGCCTTGAGGTCGGCGGCCGCAGGGGGAAGGGCGGCCTGCCGTCTGTCCCGGAGGGCGGTGCCGGGTCCTTCCTTGGGGCTGGATGAAGCGGGGTGCGGGCATCCGGATCTGGGTCACGGCCGGCACACCCTCGGTTGTCAGGCTGCAGGGGGAAGGTCGTCCGGCCTTCTGTTTGGATGGCGTTCGGGAGGGGTCGGATGAGGGCCGGATGGGGCTGTGGCCGTCCAATCGTTTCCTCTTGTCTGGAGGCAGGACGGGTGCCGTGCGGTTGTCAGGCGGTCGTCCGGAGGCGGGCTTCTGGTCGGAGGCTGCGGGCGAAGGGCATCTGAGCCGGAGGCCGCAACGAGGGGGTGGGGCAGCCCTCGGTTCGGATGCGAAGCAGGAAGGCGTCCAGAGGGCTGGAGGGCGGTCTGGCGGGCGCCGGTAGGGCCGGAGGCGCCAACGAGGGAGTGGTGTGCGGCCTCGAGCTCGGAAGCCGGGCGACGGGGGAGGCACGGCAGCTCGGTCAGCGCCAACCCCTTTCCGCTTCTCTGCCCAACACAACGGCGGTTGATCAGGCTACTGCGCTCGGCGGGGCTCGGAAGGCAGTGCTGAGCGCTCGGCGGTCGGTCGGGCGATGGCCGTTGGGACGCACGCAGGCGCGGGCAGGGGAAGTGCCGGGGTCTGCCCTTCGGTCCAAACGGATGCGCCTGCCGCAAACCAAAAAGCGGCGGGCGCGGCCTCCTGTTGTTGTCTGCTGCTGTCCGTCGTTCGTCCTCTTGGCTGGATGAAGGCCGGGTGGTGCGTCCCGGTGTCAGGCTGTCTCCGGTGGGGTTTACCGTGGCAGGGGTGGATAACTATTTAGCCACGTTGGCCAGGTTGAGGTCGGGCCGGGTGATGGGCATCGGGACGGCCGAGGCAGGGGGAGGGCGAAGTTCGGCCTTGGGGCTGGAGGGGTGAGCGCGTGTCCGTGTGGTCGGAGGAAGGCGGGCGGTGTCCTCTAGTCTGAAGGAAGGACGGCTGCGGCTTCCTGTTCGGGGCAATCGGGTGCGCTCTCTCGGGCCCGGGCTTTGGGCTGGAGGAGGCAGGAGGGGGCGAGTGATGCAGCCAGGCAGGCGGGGTCGAGTCGCTCCCTCGATCTGGATGGGAGGCAGGCGGTGTGTGCGTTGGCGTTGGAGGAGCGAGGTCTTGCCTTCGGGTCAGAGGGCCGCAGGCGGAGGGGTTCCTCGGGCAAGGGTGGATAACTGTTTAGCCACCAGCCAGGAGGCGAGGCGGCAGGACGGCGGCCGATGAGAACCGGGTGGTGCTCCAGGGCGGTGAGATGTCGGAGGCGGCAAGGGGGAGGAAGACCTCGATCTCGGTGTGGTGCGCAAGCTGCCTCCGATTCAAGGGGAAGGCGGCAGGCGGTGTGGCCTCGGGTCCAGAGGGCCGAAGGCGCGGGGTTCAGCCGTATAGGGTGGATAACCAATTAGCCAGCAGAGGGCGACGGCAGCCCAGGAGAACAGGAACTGGCCCTCAGGACGCAGGACGCCGGAGGATGCAGGGGGAGGGGAAGACAGCCTCGAGGTCGGCAGTGACCCGAAGGGGATTCCGGGTGGCAGAGGCGGTCGTGCGCGCGGGGTTTGTGCGGTCATCCGGATAATTGGTTATCCGCTTGGCGGAACCTCAAAGAAGCCCTCCCCTGCACGAAAAAGCGCATCACTTGATGATGCTATAGTAGGGCGTGCCTTTTGTTGGGAGATACGGTATGCGCACCACGCTCGCGCTCGACGATGAACTTTTAGCCAAGGCCCAGGCGCTGACCGGCATGACCGAAAAATCTGCCTTGGTGAAGGAGGCTTTGCGAGCGCTCATCCAACGCGAAAGCGCCCGCCGGCTGGCCCTGCTAGGCGGCTCAGAACCACAGCTGACCGACATCCCGCGACGCCGGCCGGAACACGACGAATGATCCTGGTGGACACCTCGGTCTGGATCGACCACTTGCGTAGCACCGAAGCGCACTTGTCCGAACTCTTGAACGAAGGACGGGTGTGCATGCATCCCCATGTGCTGGGCGAGATCGCACTCGGCAGTCTCAAGCATCGGGCAGTCGTGCTCGAGGCCATGCAGAATCTGCCGCCTGCGATCGTGGCCACCGACGACGAAGTCTTTCGCTTCATCGACCATCACGCCCTCTTCGGGCTGGGCGTCGGCTATACCGATGCGCACCTGCTGGCAGCGACCAAGCTATCACCAGGTACCCGGCTCTGGACGCGCGATCGACGCCTCGGCAGCGCAACTGCCCGGCTCGGGATCGCTTACGAATTGGCCCACTGAAAAGAGATCGCCATGCAACCCACGCCCCCTGTTGCCCAACTCCTCGATAGCCTCGGCCTGGCACTTGGTACCTACCAGGTCGAGCTCGTCGACATCCATCAGGCTGAGACGGCATACATCCATCACTCACTCGTTCCAGTGGCAGTTGTTGGCTACGCACAGGTATCCCCCACATTCGCCACGGGACGGTTTCCGAAATTCACCTTCATCGACCTCATTCACAAGCGGCCTTCGATGGACGAGATCGAGGCTCGGGCACTGGCTGCGGTCTGCGGGCTCGATCTCGAACCTGGCTCTTGGAGCAACCCCGAACCGTTCGGCACCCACCTGTGGTCGATGATCGAGCGCTTCGACCTTGGGGCGTTCTTCCAACGCGTCGATCGACCCTACGGCAGCCGCGGTGAGCACTACTACATGCGCCCCCGCGGTTTCGACTGGAGTAACGCAGACAATCCAGAGATCCCTGGAGCACTGGATCAGTGGCGATCCGATTATCGGAAGCTGCCGACGTACCGCCAACTACTGGTGGCAACGATCCTGCAGCTCTACTTTCAGTCCGATGACCGTTACTGGATGGTACGCGTGCCGAAAAAATGGCATGCCGCTGAAGGCATCGAGATCCTCAAGACCAACGGCGCGTTACAGGACTGGGCCCGGCTGTATGCGCTCTACCCGGGGTGGTGAGCCTTGGGGTGGGCAACCCTCGAGATCCCGGTCTCGCATGCGCCGGCGATCGTCGCCCTTGCTGCACTCAACGTCTTCTTATCCTGTTTATCCGCTGATTTTTCGGCTAGAAATCACCGTGCATCTGCACGTTCGCCAACGCTCATCTTGGCGGCTGGATTCCGATGGAAGAATCTATAAAAAAACCCCTCAGCAGCGTCCCCGCCGAGGCAGGGTCACCGAGAGGGGCCGTGTTGAGCAGAACTCTAGGTCACCAGGAGTGGCACGTCAATGAGCGCTGGCTTGTTGCTTCTTTTGTGAAGAACGCCACGCTTTTGCTTGCTTGTACGCGCTCTTTTGCGCGCTAGAAAACACGCCCTTTTAAGACAACGTCGCCAGATTCTCAGCACGCCCTGTGCATCTCCTTCAGGCAGCACTAACCCATTGCCTACAAGGAGAGCACCATGAACAGCAAGAAACACCGCAAGTACATCGAAACCGCAAAGGCACTGCCCGCGTATTGCATCTACCCCGACGATTATCACTTCTCGGATGCGTGGGCCGACAAGCTCATCGCCGGATGGATCTCGCTCAAGCGGGTGCAGGTCGAGAGCAAATGGGACAACGCTCGTTTCCGTGACGCCCTGATCGATCTGGTGATCGAACTCAGCGAGGGATGGGAAGCCGAGTTCCTGGAGGCTGCACGCCAGGAAGGGATGACCTTTGATTGTGTCTCTTACGAGGTGCAAGAGCAGATGCACCAGGCCTACATCCAGGCCCACCGGGAGCGGGCCTTCGATCTCATCCCAAACGGCCTGCATGGCGAATTGTGCTGGGTGCCGGGATGGAACGGGGTCAGTCTCGATGAACTGATGGAGGAGTTCGGGCAGCGCAGCCAGCGCTATAACTCGAACTACATCGAAGAGGTGCAGCCTGGCCGTTGGTTGATCGAGTTGCTCAAGCTGGGCAACTGCTCGAGTGAGTCGCTTCGCGCGTATTGCATGGCGCATGGCGCTGAGGGACGGATTTTCGTTGAGCACACCGCGGATCTGCGCTGGAAAGTCGAAGCTGATCCTCAGCGTCCAACGGTGCTTTCGCCCGAAGAGGTGGTGTCAATCATCGAGAACGGCTACACCTGGGCCGTCCCGATGGCGCACGCACAGATCAACGTGCGGGCGCTTTTCGAGCACGATTGCACCAAGCCGATGTTCTGGAGCACAGCCCAGGGCAAGGTTCACATCGGTCTGCACGACGGTGTGCTCAACGGCGCGGGCTACATGGATGCCTACGATGGTTACCTGGTGGTACCCGCCAACGCGACGGGCTTTGCCGGGGAAGCACGCTGGCACTGGAGCATCAACAAGGTGTACGGCATCGTGAAGTCCTACTTCAAGGTGACGCCTATCGAGGTGACGACGATCGACACGATCTCTGTTGCCGCGTAAGCCATCCAGACCGTCACTTCCCTCGCGGGTGTGACGGTCATTTTTGTTGGCTTGCGCGAGAACTAGACGATTAGCTGATCGTTTCGGCTCGCCTATTTAAGCGCGCTTGAATTGCTTTTATGACTTCCAGTAACGCCAATTCGCATCAACCGGTGCGCATCTCCACAGGGCAGTTCAATCATCTACCCTTCAAGGAGAATTCTCATGCAGCAAGAACCCGTCACCATCATCGCAACGCGGTTGATCCGCTACACGCACTTGCTGGACCTTCGCGCCAGTTGCTATGCCGCTATCGAAGCGCAACGCAAGATCATCGAGCATGATGGACAGACCAGCTCTCACAGCCTGTCTCTGCACTCGCTGCAGCAACAAGCCCAGCAGATCGAGAGTGAGCTCACCGAGCTTGGCTCTGTCGATTTTCGTCAGGATTTGATCAAGCTCGATTCGGCCGCGAAGGTTGTTCTCTCACTAGAAGCCCAGTTTGGAGAAGCGATCGACCGCGATGAGGAGATCGGTGGCGTCGATGCCGTCGATAGCATTACCGACCTTCTCCTTGGCCAAGGGCGCCCAACGCTTGAAGTGTTGGGCTTGCGCGAAGCTCCATTCTGGAAAGCCGCTGCAGAGTTCGGCTATCGGGTCCACCGAGGGCACGAAGTCGACGGCGCCGAACTGGAAGGCAAGTATTGGTGGTCGCTCTACCGTGAAGATTGGGTTGAGGTCGAAACCAGCGAAAGTGTGTTCGATTCGTACGAAGCAGCCTGGCAGAACGCGATGTGCGCACTGGCCAGCGAACTGAAGTCCGAGTGCCCTGAGTCCTGATCCGTCATCAAGCACCCCTCCCCCGCACAGCTTGGCTGTCGGGGGATTTTTCCGTCTCAGGCGCTACGCAGCGGAAAAAATCGCCAACTCATCTGCGCGCGGAGTATCGCTCATGTAATCGGCACAAAAACACAGGCCGTTTTCCCTTTCTCGCAAAGCCATCTCCACGGGGCAGACCTAACCCACAAGGAGATCGACATGATCGAGATGGCAATCACATGCCTTGCACTGAACATCTACCATGAGGCGAGGGGCGAACCGGAGATCGGCCAATGGGCCGTTGCCCAGGTGACGATGAACCGGGCCGAGCATGATCCGGCCAAAGTGTGTGACACCGTGTTCAAGCCACGGCAATTCTCGTGGACAAACCCCTTGGTTGAAGCGCCTACGCCCGAGATTCGTCGAGCTCGGGCAGAGAATTACATGCCGAGAGAAGCACAGGCATGGGAGTTGGCGAAGAAGATCGCTCGCCGAACACTCCAAGGAAGAGGGCGGAACGTGGTTGGCGGCGCTACCCACTACCATGCCGACTACGTCGCACCACGATGGGCTTCGACCTTCAGTCAGGTCGCCCAGATCGGGAGTCACGTCTTCTACCGATGATGTGGTCTTGACCTTTGCTCCCCTGCGTTTCCTTGATGGATTCGCAGGGGTTTTTCATTTCAGAAGAAAGAAAAAGCCGCTTGTCTGCGCGTTGCTAGGCGCTTATCTGGACACCAGGAAATTACGGCCTTTTACCTTCTCCGCCTGGGCATCTCTCCCTTGCAGTTCAACCCATCACGCAAGGAGAAGATCGTGCTCACCCTCATCAATGGTGACGGCGCAGGTCTGCGTCCGGCCCACCACTTCAACGATGTACTGGTCACAACGACACGTCTCATTCAGTACGTGGAAAAGGGACAGATCGAGGTCGCGCACCTGCTGGCTGCCAATTTCACGCCCTTAGAACGCTGTGTTGTGTCCCGTCTGATGATCAATCGCGGCATCGCACCACAGACCGTGCTTCGCACCCTGTCTTGACCGACACAAAGGAATCGCAATGAATACTGTCTCTGATCCTGTTTTCTGGATTACACCGGAATCAATCCACGCCCTCCGTTGTGCCTTTGATGCTACGACCAAGGGCAGCTGGCATGCGGAGGCCTCGATGACGAAGCCGACCATCTCGATTACTGGCAATGGCCTTCGCTCCGTCGTCGCCCGCCTGGATGAAAACGGCCTGTGCCATGAGCACGGAGGTTCCGCGCTGGGTAACGCGCTGTTCATCGCGCGTGCCCACGAAATGATGCCGTTCCTGCTTGCGTGCGTAGAGGTGGCGCAACAAGCGGCAACCGGTGAGCTCGCCGGCGATGCGCTGCAAGCGAAGGCGCAGCGTATTTTCGACTGAAGCCGTTGTCGCCATCCGGCACATCGATCCAACGTCGCCCTCATCACGAGGGCGATTTTTTTTTCGCTTCTCCCTGAGCACATCTCTCTCCTTGCAGCACAACCCAACAAGGAGATGAGCATGTCCAACACCCCCGAACTTGCGCCGATCAGAAGCCAGCTCGACGCACTTACCGCAATAGCACGTGAGCGAAGGTTGGGCGCAGCGCCCGACTTCGCAGGGGCCGTCGGTGGTGCCGACATCGATTTCATGACGCCCGAAGAACGAGAACTGCGCCATCAACTGTTGATGCAGTTTCCCACCTTTGCTGAAGACCGTGCAGCTGCCCGTCAGCGCATTGCTGAGCGAATCGCAGCACGTCGCCGCGGCCTCCACATCCGTGAGTCGGCCGCAAGAGACCATGCAATCGAGGACTTCCGTAAATGACAACCTGGATCATTGATGTGCGTGACAGGGTCGGCCAACGGGTTCAACCCGATGCCGATGTACCTCCTGACAGTCTGCGCTTTCGAAAGGTCGTGGCAGATACCTTCACCGAAGCCCTACTCAAGGCTCAGGCTGAAGTTGCTGCCCTGACGGTTCCGTCGAAAATGGAGATGCCTCATGCCAAGCACTGCTGAACTTCAAGAGGAAATAAACCGGCTTCAGAGAGCTCTCACTCAATCTGAAAACCGCGCCGAGATGTATTTTCAGCAGCTCGTCATGGGCATTCACGTTCGTTCTGACTTGAAGCTGTTTTTTGATCAGGTCGAAAGAAACAAAGGTAGGAGTGCAGAGAGAGAGCGGTGTATCGCCATCTGTCTTAAAGAAAGCAAGGAGCCGAATGATCTGGGAGACATCCTTGCTCATCGCATCCGAACATTGAACGCCTGATACGTTCGAGCCAAAAAACGCCAGCCCGGTCTGGCGTTTTTTTTCGGCCTTTGGGTAGTTCACATGCTCATCGCCACATCTCTCCGTGCAGTCCTAACCAACAAGGAGATGTGCCATGACCAGCACGAAAAAGAAGCCTGTCCCCAAATGCAATCAGTCGTCCAAGTGGAAGCGGGGTGTGCGAGAACGGATCGCCGCTCAACAGAAGCAAAACAGCAAGAAGAAGGCAACGAAGAACAGCAAGCCACAGGCTAAATTTTTGCCTTGGGAGCGTCAGCCAGTGACCTGCCCGTACTGCAGCCGGCGTGCCATGCTGGTGACAGGCCAAGTCATCTACCCACATCGCCCCGACCTGCATGATCTCAACTTCTGGCTTTGCGATCACTGCAAAGCCTATGTTGGGACGCACAAGGCCGGTCTCGGCTGGGGAAACGGCACGCGCCCAAAGGGTACGCTTGCCGATGAGCCGACGCGTCGCGCTCGCAGGGCCGCACATGCAGCATTCGACCCGTTCTGGCAAGAAGGCGATCTTTCACGGCGGAAGGCTTACGCCTGGCTCGCTGAGTCCCTAGGGCTGAGCGTCGAAGAAACACACCTTGGCGCCTTCGACGTCGCAACTTGCCAACGCGTGATCGAACTTTGCGTGGCCAGAAGGTCGCAGCTTTCTGACGACTGCCTGCTCTGATCCTTACCCATTAACCCCCGTCGCCTGCTGGCACGGGGGTTTTCTCATGGGCTGTTGCTCATCTCCTGCTTGCAGTCCAAACCCGCACACAAGGAGAATCCAGACATGGAGTCCACAACCGACCAGCCCGTTCAGCTCCACGGCAAGATGGAGTACCTGCACAGGAAGAAAGCCGTTGGGCCTATCGCCGAACGTGCGTTCTCGCGCATCCTGGAAGACAACCCAGACTTTCTGACGATCGAGGACAAGCTCCTGCAGATCGCTAACGAGAACGCTTCGCTCAAGAGCCGCTTCGCGAGAATCTTACGATTTGCGGATGTGATCGCGGCCGCGATCTCACCCCACGCCGGATGCAAGCACGCGTGCTCCTCTTGCTGTCACATCTCGGTCGGTCTCAGTGGTGCCGAGGCGCAGATCATTGGTAGGGCCATCGGCGTTGAACCTGCGACCAACGTTAGCAGCCACGGAGACCGAGAAGCACTGGTGAAGCACTACTTTGGCGAACCGTGTCCGTTCCTTTCGAACGGGGGTTGCAGCATCTATGACCATCGACCCGTCGCGTGTCGCTTGCACTTCTCCCTTGATCGCGACGGCTATTTCTGCCGAACAAGCATCGCGCCGGAGGAAAGCATCGTCCCGAACGTAAATCTGGAGTCGTACTGGATGATCTACGGCCTGATCGCCGCCCAGATGAGCAGAGACGAAGGTGACATCAGGCTGTTTTTCCCGCAAGGAAGACAGTGCTGACTGCCAGGACTCAATGAGTACCAAAGCCGGCCCTGAACCTCCCGTTCTGGTGCCGGCTTTTTTCAGATCACCTTGAGGCGCCTTGCCAAAACAAGGACCCTATCCCGAACGCTCTTGTGTTCCGGGTTCCAGCGATCGCTCATTACCGCAATCTGTTCGCCCAGCTGCGCCGTGCTGTACTGGCCGAGCCGGACCTCTGAGGCACGAACTTGCGCCTCGAGAGATCGTTTTCGCTCCATTTGCGCTTGTCGAAACCGCCGCTGTCGCTCTGCAACAGTCAGGGCTTGCCCGGTCCTCGGCCTTGTCATCCTCGCCATCCCCTTAATTCGTTACCGTAACGGTTATTCTACACCCTCGTTACCGTAACGCAACGCTTTTCACCCGTCATTGCATCCCTCACCTAAGCAGGCAATCTCGCCGTGCGCTCGAGCTCCGCAACACCCCTTTGCCAAACAGCTTTTTGGGCTTATCCCATGGGAAAACCGGCAAATAAGGCAATCTTCCGGCTCTGGCGCGCGCCACACAGCGCGCAACAGGTATGGGTTGCACAAATGCAATACTTCCTGCCCTTGCGAAGCGCCCCCTCGGCGCGGAGCAAGGCCGCGTCCGACCACAGGAGCAGAAGTGCCTAAGAATCGCATCCAGCCCCTCCTGAAGTGCCCCCAAGGCGCGAAAGGAGGGCGGCCCTTTTTTTGATGGGCAGGGCAGGAGGAAGGAGGTTTCTTGGCCGGTCCGAGTCAGCTTCTCTGGGGCGTCGCTTTGTTTTTGGTCTTCGATTTGACGGAAATTCTCGTTTCGATAGGCTTTTCTGAGGTGGCTGGGCACATCTCCTATGTGCAGTTCCAACCTCACATGGAGATCGAAATGAAGAAACTTCAAGCTGTAAGGAGAACACTCTCCGGTGCGAGCGTCGAGCCGATCCTGGCGGCGCTTGGAGAGTTTGTCGATGTGGAGGAGTTGTTCCATATCGCCTCGAGGCACGATGGCTATCGGGATGGGGGGTGTATCGCGGGGCAGGCAGTGTCCAGCGCTGTCCAAGACCTGTTCTTCGGGGGACGAGGAGGGGTCTACAACGATGTCGATTGTTTTGCCCCTGCGGCTGGTCATCATTTCGAGAGCACGGAAGTCCGCAGTCGGGTTAAAACCGTCCAGATGGCCGACGTGGTGGGCGAGGTCGATTACGAGCAGATCAATGCTCGTGTGGTGCCGCGGTACAGGGTGTTGAGTTCGTCCAGGATGGATAAGCTCAATCTGGTTCAGATTGACGAGTACGCTCGCAACAAGCCGATTGAGCTGACAGCCTCGATCCTTCGGTCCTTCGATTTCAATTGCGTCCAGGTTGGGATCGATCTTGTCGAGCGGAAGCTGGTTTGGACGCCTGCGTTCGAGCGGTTTTTGGCGACACGGCAGATCGAGGTCGAAAGCACGCACACGCCAGCCCACACGGCGATTCGTCTGGCCAAGAAGCTGGGTGAGCTCGAGAACGTGTATGTCGATCAGGACCGGGTTTTTCGCACGCTGGCTGGTGCGATCATGAGGCTCAAGGTCGCGGAGGCGCAAACCGAGCGGGGAAAAGGGCAGAAAGACGAGATGATCGCTTCGCTTGCGACATTGGGTGCCAGTGATCCTCGTTCAGCGATGGGGACGCTCTATGGCCAGCGGCGCTTCGGCAAGCTTCTCGCTCAAAAGGCGAGGGACAACGAATCGACGCTTTCACCCTATTTCTCGCTTTGTGAGGAAGGTCAGTCGGGAGGGGTGTTCTCGCTTGAGCCCAAGCGCTTGCCAGATGAATCTTTTCTGCGGCTTGCGTCAAGGCGCCACGTCGCCGAATACGCTCGGCTCGCCGCGGTGTTTCTGCGGCCCCATAAGCCTGAAGTTAAGGCAAGAGCGGCCGCGTTGCTGCGGGTCGATCCTGTCTCGCTCGAGCCGATCACGGGGCACATTCACATTTGGCCTGCGCATCCGTCCTCTTCGGTGATTGAGATGGCGCATGAAAAGGTCTCGGTGAAGGAGATGGATCGATTCCTGGCGGTGTGCGACCGGCATCGTGGCTTGATGTCGAGAGTGCAGATGAGGAATTCGCTTGCGGAGCAGGTTGGGGTGGTGCAGGTTGTCCAAAAGCTCGCTAGCGAGCATGGCCAGTGGGTGTACGGGCTGATCGAGGCGAGGGCTGATGTTTATGGCCACCCGTTCGATGGGCTTGAGGCGTACCTGACCGAGCAGATTGGCCTGGCACGTGAAGACATGCTCAAGCCACTCATCCATCGCCGTTTGCGTCAGTCAGTTTATGACGGCGTTGCGGTGAAGGAACTGGTGACCCGAGCCGAATGCTTCCAGGAGGGCGAAGATCTGCATCATTGCATCGGCGGGTACGCTGGGGCGTTGTCCTACGGGAAAACCGTCTTGCTCAGTCTCAGATCGAGCGAGAAGCTCACATCGATGTGGAGTTCGGCAGAGATCAGTCTCGACGATCTTGCGAGGCCTGTGATCCGCCAACACTACGGACCGTGCAACAGTCCCGCGTGCGAGGCCCACCAGGCGGTTCTCAAGCAGGTTGTCGATGACCTGGTGGTCGGTGAGCTGGTGGCGAGGACACGGTGGCTCCAGCGGTTGTCATGGCTGGGTTATCGGGTGGCGCCTCTGGTTTTGCGCGGTCGGTCGTTCAAGCGAAAGGCTGCTGAGGTCGTGGCACGTTTTCGTCCGAAACCCAAGCCGAAGTTCGATCCCGATGTGATCCAGTGGTAGTTAGTTTGAGAGTCGGCTTCAGAACGGCTCTCGGTTTCGGCCGCAGCTTAACCACACAAGGTTGGCTGCGGTTTTTTATGCGCCCGTCCAGCGCATCTCTGAGGTGCAGTTCAACCTCAATCCAAGGAGAAAAATATGGGCATCACCACAAGTCCGATTGTCGTTCATCTCGATACGATCGGTATGGATGACTACCTGGCCAGCGATGACCAGGCCAAGACGGTGTTTCACGCGCTTCAAGCCTACGGCTTTCTGCTCACGCACCAGCCGCCGAAGGGTGTTCTTCGGCGCTACACGTTTGCCGAATTCGCAGCGGTGATCGAGATGAACTACGACGTCACCGAGCCGCGGCATTGCGAAGTTGTTGCGGTGTTGCGCGAGGTGCATCGCCTCAATTCGGGTGAGAGTCCGGTTCGCGCCAAGCTCAAGTCGATCGTGATTACCAGAGCGATCGAGGAGTACCGGGCTGAACTCGAGGCGTTCGCCCAAAAGCACGAAGGCGAGATCGCTGCGCTGGCAGAGGAGGTTAACGCCGGACGCATCGTCCTCGATGAAGACGAGCACTGGGATCGTGTCGATCTGCTGAAGGGGGCGCTGGGCAGCCGATGCGCGAACGCAGTCGGTTCGCGTGAGGATGATCAGGAGGAAGCCTTGGCACTGGCCGAAAGCTGGGTCAGCGCGAGCTACTCACAGTTTGAGCCTCGCACGAGTTTGCTTCTGGCCTTCTGGCTGGAAGGCATCGAAGCGGTGTGCGCCAAGCTGTCTCGCGTGGTGGAGGCCTGATCATGGTGTTCTCTCAACGCGAGTTGGCAACGGTGTTGGCAGCCCTGCGCTTCTGGGCGCGTACCGGCATCTCGGATACGCCTCTGGAGCATTCGATCGCAACCGAAGGGGAGGTGCTGCGGCCCCTCAACATGGAAGAGGTCGATGTGCTGTGCGAACGACTCAACACGGTCGATGACCACGAGGCGAAGCGGGTTCTGGTGAGCGTTAGCGGCGGAGTTGCCGACATCGCCTGCGATCCAGGGGTTGAGGTGGCCGTGTTCGACCATGACGCCTTTGCATCCGATCCCGAAGCGACGGCTGGCGTGCCTTCAAGCTTCAAGGGCCTCGCCGAGGTTCTGGGGGTGCCTGTGGAGGCTCATCATGAGTAGCCACTGGGCGTGGGCCGAGCGGGTGATCGCTCAGCATGACAGGGACAAGCCTTTTGCCCCTGAAAACGGTGATGCGCTTCGTTTTAGCGTTGGCGACCCCGTGATCTACACCAACGTCTATGGCGTGCAGTTCAAGCAGCGTGTGACGGGCCTGTATCAGCCGTCCGAACCGTGCTCGCTGTACGCAACGGGCCGGCGCTATCTCCTCGATACGGACTGCTACTGGATGCCGGTAGCAGAGGCAAATCTGGAGTTGGATGTATCCAGGGCGGCGCTCTGATCTAGGCAAGTAGCAATCTAACTCAATGGGGCGAAATGCCCCGACCACCCTCGGCGGACAGTCACTTCCCGCCAGGGGGTGAGTGTTCGCCATTTCTTTCGGAATGAATGGAGAACGAAGATGGCACTGAATTACTACGACTGGACGGGTGTCCTCAACCTGAAGCAGGTCACCGGCGTCATTCAGGCGCTTTTTGGCGGTGCTGATCTGGATGCTGCGTATCCCGGCAACGGGCAGGCGTACATCGCGGAGATGTCAGAGGGCAGTTGCCTGCGCTGGGATGAGATCCACGAGGCGCTTGTCGAGCTGGCTGAATCGTACGAACTCGCGGTCACCGAGGGTGCCCGTGAGTGCATCAAAGCCTGCGCGGTGCTGCTTGCCGAGCACTTTGGGCACTCCTCAGAAAAGGTAATCGAGGTGCTCGATGGGCAAGCCTTCGATGATGATCGGCCGGAACTTACGGTGCTCTTCGAGTTGGCTCAACTGTTTGATGATGGCCACGAGCTCACGTCGATCGAGACTGAAGGTGCGTATCACTGCAGCAAGCCACGGCTCCACGAATTCGGCGGGAATGGCTTGTTCATTGGGAAGCATGTCGTCGTGCATCGTTCATCGGCTGCGGCGATCGCGGATGGCAGTGGTCTGGAACGGGCGCTCAGTGAAGGTAGCCTTGAACGCGCTGTTCAGCAGTTGCTTCTACAGGTTGAAGGTCGGCTTGAGGAAGTGACCGATGAAGCGGTCCGCGCCACGTTGCGTGAGGGATTGGCTCGAGCACTGGCCAAGCCTGAGCAAGACAAGGCAGCGCTACCCAGTTCGGTGCCTGTCAAGCACTGGGCCTCGTACGCGTTTGCCGATCTGGAACCCACTCATGTCATGGAGGTCGATGACCAACGCTTGCATTCGGGTCAATTGTTCCTTACGGCAGGGCAGGGTGAGGGTGACCTCGACCAGCTTCTGTCGGTGACGATGGAGGTCGGGACGAACCCCGTCAATGGGATCGACCAGGTGCCGTGCGCGCATATCCACTTTGATTCAGATGCACTCGCGTTCTCGCTCTACCGGGTCGGTAACGGGATCGTGCTGCGGCCGGAGGTCGGCGTCACGTTGCGAGGTCAAGCCCCAACGTCTGTCTCGGACGATGCGTTCTTTTGGGTCGAGTGAGCGTGGATGGTCGACAGGAGAACGAACATGGCGAAGTCGGCACAGGAAATCGTTGCATCTATCGCGCCCAACGAAGCGGCCTTCATGCAGAACTCGGAGCAGTTTGCGGGATTTGTCAGGAAGGCCACCTCAACGCGGGTCGATTTTCACTGGAAGGATGCCTTGCCCGGAAAGCCTGATGAGATGACGATCAACCGTCATGGTGTCGTGTGCAGCAGGCGGTTGTTCGAAGGGCAAACCTGGTTCGGGTACACGTTGGACCCGTTCGGTGAAGACGTCAGTTACAGCGCGACCAACGATGTTGCTAAGCTCATGTTGGAACGGTTCTTGAAGCGGCCCCAAGCCGCTTGAGTGATGTAGATCGAGTCGGCACCATGCCGATTCGACTCTGATCGCAAGCCCAGCACACCTCCGTTCACGAGGTGCGCTGGGCTTTCTTTTTGGCTGATCTGTTCTTGTGAGGAGGTGGAGTGCGGGCCTGTTAATATAATAATTCTTCTTGAATCTAAGACAATTCAGACTAGAAGGAATGAAATGCAAGCTGACGAGGAAATGTATCGCCTGATTGTCAACGAGATTAGCGATGGAATCTTGGTGCTCGATGCGGACTTCGTCGCGCGTTTTGCCAATCCAGCCATGCGCCGAATTCTTGGCTATTCCCCGGATGAACTAGACGGGGTGTGGGCAGGCGACTTGGTTTGGTCTGAGGCCGGGGACCTGGGGCGCTTTGCCGAGGAAACTGAGAAGTGCAGGCGGGGTGAGAGCGGAAACTACGAACTTCGCTGGCGGCGCAAGGACGGCTCAGCGTGCTGGAGTCGCATTAGCGCTACGGCTCGCTTCGACCCTGATGGGCAGTTCGATGGCTCTCTTATCGTGTTCCAAGACATCACGGAGCGTAAGCGGACTGATGAGACACTTCGGTTGTGGGCGAGTGTCTTTGCCAACAGCCGCGAGGGAATCGCAATCACAGATCGGAACGGGATAATCCTGGATGTCAATGAGGCATTCGTCCGTATCACTGGCTATGGTCGTGAGGAAGTCATCGGCCAGAATCCTCGCATCCTTCAATCTGGACGCCACGATAGTGCTTTCTATGCTGGCATGTGGGAGAGCCTCTACAAAGCTTCAAATTGGTGTGGGGAGATATGGAATCGGAGAAAAGACGGAGAAATTTACCCGCAGTGGCTCAATATTTCGGCAGTGCGGGACGAAGAGAGTGAGGTTTCGCACTATATCTCGGTGTTCATGGATCTCAGCCAGATCAAGAGCAACGAAAAAAGGTTGGAATTACTAGCTTACTTCGACCCGCTGACAGGCCTGGCAAATCGCACCCTCCTCGCGGATCACATGCGCATGGCGATTGCGCGCAGTCGGCGCGAGTCGACGCTGTTCGCCCTCGGCTATCTGGATCTGGATGGGTTCAAGCCGGTGAACGATCAGTTCGGCCATGAGGTAGGCGATCAGTTCCTACAAGAGATCGCGAAACGTATCAAAAGTGTGGTGCGGGGTGACGATACTGTCGCTCGGTTAGGTGGCGATGAATTCGTGATCTTGGTGCAGGGCTTGCGAAAGCCCGAGGAGTGCCATCACACCTTCGAACGCTTGCTAGCCAAGCTGGCAGAGCCGATTCAACTGAATGGGCATCATCTCACTGCCACGGGGAGTATTGGCGTTACCTTGTTTCCCTGTGATGAAGCGGACCCCGATACCTTGCTGCGCCACGCCGATCACGCCATGTACCAGGCGAAAGAAGCTGGAAAGAATCGCATCCATCTTTACGATACGGAGTTTGATGTAGAGGTTCGTGTTCAGAGAGAACTGGTAGAGCGTATCGAACATGCGCTGTCCGAACGCGAATTTTTGCTTTTCTACCAACCAAAGGTCGATCTTCGGCGTGGGCGTGTAATTGGTGTCGAAGCGCTGATCCGGTGGCAAGACCCCGATCGCGGTCTGTTGCCGCCGAGCGCCTTTCTGCCTCAGATCCAGAACCATCTTGTCAGTCAGAAGATTGACCTGTGGGTCCTCAGTGAGGCGTTCGCGCAGTTGATGTTGTGGCACGCAATCGGGCTCGATCTCAGTATCAGTGTGAACGTTTCCGGACTCAGCTTGCAGACCCATGATTTCATGAACACGCTGGCGAAACTGCTGGCTGCTCATCCCGAAATCAATCGTTCTCGCCTTGAGATTGAGGTGCTCGAAACGGTTGCGCTTGACGACATCGAGCACATTTCCGGGATTATCAGTCGGGGGCAGGCTGAAGGTATCCGTTTTGCGCTGGATGACTTCGGTACCGGTTACGCGTCCTTGCGCTACCTAAAGCATTTGCCGGCCGACGTCTTGAAGATCGATCAGTCCTTCGTCCGGGACATGCTGAACGACGAGGAGGATCGAGTGATCGTGGAAGGGGTGATCGGTTTGTCGCGAGCGTTCAAACGCGAGGTCGTTGCTGAGGGTGTTGAGACCCTCGAGCACTATCGATGCTTGATGGAGCTTGGGTGCGACTTTGCGCAAGGCTTCGGTATTGCCCGGCCGATGCCCGCGTCTGAGTTTCTTCCATGGTTGGAGAATTGGTTGCCGCCGAAGGAATGGGTGCAGGGCTGAACGCCTCTCACTTTTCGATTTCGGCCGGAGGTAGGCTCTGCGTGTTGGAGGATTTAGACCTGCGCCTTGGAGGGGGGGAGGCATTTCCGTATTGTTCTTCGATCCAGGCTTGAAGGATCTTAGGCTCCCAACGTCTAAGATTGCCTACGAAGTAGAATCGTGGTGCATTTCCGGAGCGGATTCGGACTTCAAGTGTTCGTAGACTGATTTTTAGAGCGGCTGCAACCTCTTTCGCCGTGAGCTGTTTTTCCATCATCTAGGGGCTTTCTCCTTGGCTCCCTAATCTTGGGATTCATGGGCGTCGGTTGCTATCATTAAACTACTGAACCTCGGAATGAGTAAAGAATAACCCAAGACCCGTTCAATGAGGTGGTACACCCTGGATGCTCAGGGGTAGTAGAAAGACGACGCCTACGAGCGCCGGTATCGAGGTGTCTTCCCTGTTAAAACAGGGGTTGAAGAAACGTGTCTGCCCTCAAAAGGGCTGCAAGTGAGCATTCCCTGTGGAAACAGGGCTTGTTTTTGGCTCGACTCGCGTATATCAGAGATTCCTGTGACCCCGGTGCGCGACAAGCTCGCCGTTCAGGGCGGGGAAGGATAGCGCGGACGGCGTAGCCGTCCTTGGGGTGTCAACGGATCGAGTGGCTGTACGTTAATTCATCATGCAACGACTTCAAGCCTACAAATACGAACTGATGCCAGACGGGCAGCAAGAGCGGCAAATGTGCCGCTTCGCCGGGTCATGCCGGTTCGTGTTCAACAAGGCACTGGCGTTGCAAAAGGAGCGCTACGAGCAAGGCAAAAAGAAGCTCGGCTACGCCGGGCTGTGCAAGCTGCTCACCGAATGGCGTAACGGTGCGGATACGGCGTGGCTCTCTGATGCGCCGGTGCATCCGCTGCAACAGACGCTCAAGGACTTGGAGCGGGCCTACAGCAACTTCTTCGCCAAGCGGGCCGACTTTCCGCGTTTCAAGAAGAAAGGCCGGTCGGACAGCTTCCGCTACCCAGACCCGAAACAGATCAAGCTCGATCAGGCCAACAATCGCCTGTTTCTGCCCAAGCTCGGCTGGCTGCGTTACCGCAACAGCCGCGAGGTGTTGGGTACGGTGAAAAACATCACCGTCAGCCAGTCGTGTGGCAAGTGGTTCGTGAGCATCCAGACAGAGCGCGAGCTTGAGCAGCCCATCGCGCAGGGCGGGGCGGTCGGTATCGACATGGGCGTGGCGCGATTTGCCACGCTCTCGGACGGCACGTTCTACGCCCCGCTCAACAGCTTCAAACGGCATGAGACTGCTTTGCGCAAGGCGCAGCAGGCGATGAGCCGCAAGACGAAGTTCAGCAGCAACTGGAAAAGGGCCAAGGCCCGCGTCCAGCGTATTCACACCCGCATCGGCAACGCCCGCCGCGACTACCTGCACAAGACCTCGACCACGATCAGCCAAAACCACGCGATGGCGTGTATCGAGGACTTGCAGGTACGGAACATGTCCAAGTCGGCGGCAGGCACAACCGAGCGGCCGGGCAAGAATGTTCGGGCCAAGTCCGGCCTGAACAAGTCCATCCTCGACCAAGGTTGGTTCGAGTTCCGTCGCCAACTGGACTACAAGTTGGCGTGGAAAGGCGGTTGGCTGGTTGCCGTGCCGCCACGGAACACGAGCCGGACGTGTCCGCGCTGCGGCCATGTGTCGGCGGACAACCGGCAGACGCAGGCGCAATTCTTGTGCGTCGAATGCGGTTTCGAGGAAAACGCCGATCTGGTCGGCGCGATCAATATTCTAAGGGCGGGGCACGCCCGGTTCGCCTGTGAAGTGAGCGATGCAGCAGGGTCGCCAGCAGCAGGAACCCACCGAAGCGACTCAGGGGCGGTTCAATGCCGCGCCTGAGCGCCGTAGGAATCTCCGGCCTGGCCGGGGAGGATGTCAATGAATGCATCCGTTGCCCAGCACTTTGTGCATCTAGAAACCAGATCGTCATGCCGACAGCAGCCACAGTGGGTGGCCTACTGGCGATTGGGGAGGCGCCAGGTGAGAAAGAAGATGAAATGGGCGTTGGGTTCGCAGGGCAGGCAGGCAAGACGCTCGATCGGTTGCTTGCCGAGCATGGCATCGGACGCGAGGGCTACGGGGGGTTCTAAGCCGGAACCGCCGAAAATTCCGTCAGCCGATCAACGTGGCTTGTCCCGCGCCCGGTCGATGGGGTAGACCCAACAGTCGTGTCACTAGCCGCCATTTCGATCACGGCAATGCCAGCCGGACGTCACGTCCAGATTGTTCCGGTCTGGATGAGGCCGACTGACGTCTCGGATGACGGGTGGCATACAACTGCTGTGAGTCCTGCAGGGGGGCAGCTGCCTGACCGGACGGCGAGCATCAGCCCATCTCATGTATTAGTCATGTCAGCTTTGACACTGCGCACGCGACGGCACCCGACCCAAAGCTGTCATTGTTTCCCGGTTAGATTGCTATAAATTTTGTGGGCAATTTCTACCCGTTCAGCATTGGGGTAGTTTTTATTGGCCAGCAACACAACCCCGAAGCGCTTTTCAGGCACAAACGCAACATAAGCACCGAAGCCGTTGGTAGCACCAGTCTTGTTAACCCACACATTGCTGTTAGGTGTGGCTGCAGGAACCTTAGCGCTTACTGGGGTTGGATTCAGGATAAGTTTGGGAGCATTGCCTTCTTGCAGCATAGGCAAGTCAACAGGCATTGCATACTCCTCCCAGATGAGGTCTTGAGTCATCTGGCCTACGCTGAAATAGCTCTTGCGGGTATTGTTTAAAGCCGATTGCAGCATGCTATCCAAGGGCAACATGCCCATGTTGGCCTTCACAAAGGTGATCAGGTCAGTAGCCGTGGTTTTGATGCCGTAGGCTTCACTGTCCAACATGCCTGGATTGACACGCACAGGCTTCTTATCGTTGTTGTAGCCCCAAGCGTAGCTGGACATCTTCTGTGCAGGGATGCTCAGATAAGTGCTAGTCAAACCGAGGGGCTGGAAAATGGTTTGAGTCATGGCGGTGCTGAAATCTTGCCCCAAACTTTTCGCCGTTATCCACCCTAAAGCACCGATGCTTGGGTTTGCATAAGTACGCATCGTGCCGGTTTTGTACGCAGGCTTCCAGGTGCGGAGGTATTCCAGAAGCTGCTCCCGAGTTTGGACTTCATCAGGCACCTGCAGAGGAATGCCGCCAACGGTGTGCGTTCCAAGATGGAAAAGCTGCAAGTTACCGAAGTCCGTACCAGACAACTCAGGCAAATACTTTGCTGCTGTATCGGTCAGTTTCAGCTTCCCAGTGGCTTCTGCGTGCGTCGCCAGTGTGGCTGTGAAGGTCTTACTGATAGAGCCAATCTCAAAAATCGTCTCGTCAGTTACCGGTGTTTGTTTCTCAACATCTGACACGCCATAGTTTAAGACATAAGTCTTGTCCCCCAATACCAATGCCACAGCCATACCAGGAATCTGGTTCTTTTCCATGGCAGGCAGCACGGCTGCAGAGATGGCTTTCATTGCTTCAGCACTGGAAATTTCAGCAGCATTGACAGCCGAGCCAAGACCAAAGACAGCGGCTGTCAGAAGGACAGTAAACAGACGGTTTTTCAATTTTTACCTTACGGGTGAAGGAGGAAAGCCAACGCTGGCACTTGCGATGCAACTGAGTGCTGTAGCGCTACGAGCTGGGGATTCTAAAAAATTTGATAGCAAATTGGCTCGGCATCGCGGAGCGATGAGTGACTGCTTCTGGCCGCCTGCCGCCGACCGCGGTCTGGCTCGAAAGCAGTCTGTCAACGCGCCGTTTCATTGTTGCCATGATCATATCTTAATCGCGCACAGGCGGCCACAGGCGGGCAGTATGAACCAGCGTCAGTATCCACACCGTTTCGCCGTCGATCTGATACACCAGGCGATAGCTTTCGTGCGGGATCAACTCGCGGGTCCCGGGAATCTTTCCCGGCTTGCCCAGCATGGGGTGCTGGATCAAGCGGGCGGCCGCGTCGCTGAAAATCTCATCCATCCGGGCCGCCGCGCGCGGATTGTCGGCTGCGATGTAGTCCCACACATCGGCACGGTCTTGCTGCGCTTCGGGCGTCCAGACAACTCTCACGACTGCCTCGCCACACTGGCACGCCGTGCGGCGAATTCGGCCTCAACTTCATCGTTCGACCGCCCCAATCCAGCGCGCATCGAAGCCCGGCCGGCTTCGACCTTGCGGCGCAGGAACTCGTCGTACTCGCGCGACTCGCGCTGGCGCTGAACGAACTCGCGCATCAGCTCGCGCAGCACTTGTGACGCCGGGCGATGGGCCGCCTCGGCTTCGGCCATAAACTCGGCGCGCAACTCAGGCTCCAGCTTCATCGTGAAAACGGCTTGTTTTGACATGATCGGGGCCTCCTGCCACTTGATACTAACAAAGTATATACGCCGTCATTACTAAGCGCTATTCACAGAACGCTGCAAGGCGGGCGTGCGCTAGGCCAAGGCCTGTCGGAAAACATTTGTTTTTCGACAGGCCTTCAACGGTCCTCTGCTGTCATTTTCAGAAGACGACTGCACCAGTTGATTGGGCGTAATGGCTGTTGTGCAGCCAGCTCCTGACAGTTCAATATCAGAAGTGATCTGCACCAATCTCGACTATGCTCAATACTCGTGTGCACCAAAGCGAGGTGAG
>WPCK01172458.1_pt1 | contig 62994 bp, 52 predicted proteins | sample 5399851 | NCBI WGS metagenome assembly WPCK01 (sample SAMN12869471, study PRJNA574797) | sludge metagenome | isolation source: wastewater treatment of pH11 | place: China:Beijing | collected 2019-05-20
CCAGTACGTCAAGTTCAACTCGTTAAGCGACCAGGAAGTGCATGAACGGGTGAACCATTACTTGACCTACTACAACGAAGAACGTATCCAAGAAAAATTAGGCTACCTCACACCGATAAAATACGGTGGGATGGCAGCCTAATCAGGTGTTTTTATTAGTGTCTCATTTCGCTAGGTCAGTCTAGCACGCCTGTTTTGAGTAATTATGCTTCGCGTTCGGCTCGGATTTCCGCCGGTACACGACCTCGTTTCGAGATGATTTGCGCGATGAAGAGCAAGACGATGAACGTCGCTGCTGCCGCGAAGAAACCAATCCACATCGACGTCGTGATACCGAGTACCAAGTATCCGACCGCTGAGACTCCAGCCGCGATCGAAGCGTACGGAAGCTGCGTCAAGACGTGATCGATGTGGTGCGATCCGGCACCGGTCGAACTGAGGATCGTCGTATCCGAAATCGGTGAGCAGTGGTCACCGAAGACGGCACCTGCGAGCACGGCCGCGAGCGTCGGAAGCAACAGCTCCGGCTCGACCGCCATAATCAAATCGGCTCCAATCGGAAGCATGAGACCGAACGTCCCCCAGCTCGTCCCTGTCGAGAACGCCATGAGTCCAGCGATCGCGAACAAGATGAGCGGCAAGTAAGACGCCGCGATCCGATCCGTGACGAAGCTCGCCAAGTAATCACCTGTTCTCATATCGCCGATGACCGCGATGATCGTCCAAGCGAACAACAAGATGAGCACTGCCGGCCACATGGCACGGATCCCGGCCCAAGCGGCGCGACCGTAGTCACCAGACGGGATTTTGCGTCCGATGAGCAACAAGAAAGCAGAGATCAAACTGATGACGGCACCGGCAACGAGTGAACGTGTGACATCTGTTGCCTCGAAGGCGCCGAGGAGCGAGAACGCTTGTCCGTCAGCCGCGAGCGCTTGTCCGCCCGTGTACAGCATCGCCGAGACGGTCGCGACGATCAACACGATGATCGGAACGATCAAGTCACGGACTTTCCCGCCATCATGCTCTTTAATATCTTCGCTCATCCCCATCGGCGCGCCTTTCGACACGTCGTACAGCTCACCTTTAAGGGCGCGAAGCTCATGCGTACGCATCGGTCCGATAGCGAGCCCAGTGAAAGCGACATATCCTGTCAACAGAAGCGCAAAGATGGCATAGAAGTTCATCGGGATCATTTGGATGAACGCCGACAATGACGAATAGCTGTCAATCGAGTACTTCGCTAAAATACCGGCGATGATGGCAATGATGTAGGCCCCCCAGCTCGAGAGCGGGCTGATGACACAGACCGGTGCGGCCGTCGAGTCAATCGTATAGGCGAGTTTCGCCCGTGAGACTTTTTTCCGGTCCGTGAGCGGACGGCTAATGTTACCGACTGCGAGGCTGTTGAAGTAGTCATCGATGAATATCAAAATCCCAAGCCCGAACGAGACGAGGCGAGCGCCGCGTGCCGTCTTGACGTTAGCAGCCGCCCATTCACCGAACGCACGAGCTCCGCCCGACGTCTGAATGATCGATGACAAAATACCGAGTAAGAGCAAGAACGCGATCAAAAGAACGTTCCATTCGTTCAATTCGCCGTCAGACCAGAACAAGGCGATGACGTTCGACCATAAGTATGAAATCGAGTCGATCGGGTTGAAACTATGCAAGAGCAACACCCCTGCGATAATCCCGACGCCGAGTGACGGGATGACTTTCCGTGTTGTGATGGCCATAATGATGGCGAGCAATGCCGGTACGAGTGACAGTACCGATGTTGAATAATCTACCATGCTGTTTTCCTCCTCTTCTGTTTGAGATGAGGCCCCCCCATGCTTAAAAAAACGCAAAGCGAGGGCATCGGCAACAAAGCCGACACCCTCGCTGGATGTTCCGTCTTTCTTAGCCGACTTGGAGCGCTCCATACGTAAATATGTATGGCAGTCTGACGGGTGTTTCCCGTCAACCCAGCATGAAGTCACGGACATGACTTCACACTTCGGCGATCTTGCCTTTCTGTAGTCTTCACCGTTGTCATCCTCGGACTACTTACTCATCAGCATCGCACCTCTACCTCATCGATAGCACGAATATTCATTTAAAAGTTACGTCTAAATTATCATAAGTGACCGTCACATATCAACACTTATTTTTCCTCGCGGACGATTTGTTTCAAGACAGCGAGTGCCTCTTTGTCGTCCGACTCGACCGCTTTAAAGAAATCACTGAAGAAATGATACAGCACGAACCGTTCGGCGTGCGATGACGTGTGGTCTTTGATCGTCAATAGGATGAGTCGGCGCAAACGGCGTTTCGTCCGCGTCTCGTCAGGCAATTCTTCACATCGGTCTTGGAAGGCACGATATACAGAATTGATCAAATCCTCATGTTCATCATACGACCGGTTGTAAGCAACTTGTTCCATCTGTTATATCCCCCCTTTCAAATTGTACCGATGAAACTTGTTGTAACTATACCAACTTACCGGTGACCGTTCAATCGTTTCGGGCCGGTCTTAACAAAAATCATACGTTAGACCGACTCACGCTTCGATGAATGAGAACGTCGTCACATCAAACAGTCCCATATCTGTCAACTTCAAGTCTGGAATGACAGGAAGTGCGAGGAACGACATCGTCAAATACGGGTTGAAGTGACGATACGCCCCGACGACGTCGAGGGCGTCGTTCAATTGCTCGAGGACTTCTGCGACTTCTCTATACGGACGTTTCGTCATGAGTCCGCCGATCTCGAGCGGCAAGACGGCGAGAACTTTCCCTTCTGAGACCGCGACGACGCCGCCACCGACTTTCTCGAGCGTCTCGGCTGCGAGTAGCATGTCTTCCGGGCTGACGCCCGCGACGACGAGGTTGTGGCTGTCATGCGCCACCGTCGCGGCGAGCGCTCCTCGTTTCAACCCAAAGCCGGTCACTGGTGCAAGTGCCATATGTCCCGTCCCATGGTGCCGTTCGATGACCGCGAGCGTCGCGATGTCCTGGGCGATGTCCGCGCCAGATTCGTCTGGGGTGAAGACGAGCCGTTCCCGCTTCGTCAACAGACTGTTCGGCAACACTTGAATCACGTCGACGGCCTCTTCCTTGACCGGCAAACGGAACGAATCCGCGGTCAAGGCTGGAAGTTTAAGTTCCCCTTTCATCGGTTTCGGCACTTCGATCCCTGTGGCTTCGAACGTGGCGTTTCCTTCTTCAACTACAAGTTCGCCGTTCACGTAAACTGTTTCGATTTTAACCGATTGGACGTCTGACAAGATGACGAAGTTCGCTCGCTTGCCTGGTGCGATCGCACCCACATCTTTCAATCCATACGCTTCGGCCGCGTGAAGACTGGCAATCGCGTATGCCGTCTCCGGTTTGACCCCTTGCTTGATGGCCATACGAATGTTGTAGTCAATCCCGCCTTCTGCAACGAGGTCATCTAAGTGCTTGTCATCCGTACAGAACAAGAAGCGATGCGCGTTGCTCTCGGTGATGGCCCGACTCACTTGTTCAACGTTTCGCGCCACCGATCCTTCTCGGATTTGAACGTAAAAGCCGCGACGGACTCGCTCGAGCGCCTCTTCCGCTGTCGTGCATTCGTGGTCTGTCATGATGCCCGCTGTGCGGTACACGTTCAACTGGTCCGGACCAAGCCCAGAGGCGTGCCCGTCCACGACTTTTCCGGCATGCTCGGTTTGGGCGATTTTCTGAAGCATATCTTCACTGCCGGCCTCAACGGATGGATAATCCATCACTTCTCCAAGACCGTGTACGCCCGGGTCGCCTAAAAACGGTGCCAAATCCTCCGCATATAGTTTTGCCCCGGCGTGTTCAAACGGTGTCGCCGGCACGCAGCTCGGTAGCATCATCCGGACGTCGAGTGGGAGCCCTTTCGCGTCGGCGAGCATATATTCAATACCGAGTGCCCCGTTCACGTTCGCGATCTCATGCGGATCGGCGATGACCGTCGCCACACCGAGCGGAAGGACGGCTTTCGCGAACTCGTGCGGCGGGACCATCGACGACTCGATATGGACGTGTGAATCGATGAACGTCGGCGCGAGCGTCCACGACGGGTCATGGTATTCCGTCTCCCCTTCGTAGCCTTCCCCGATGGCCACGATGTATCCTGCGTCGATGGCCACATCGGCGCGAATCGTCTCCCGACTATACACGTCGATGACCGCCACATCTTTAAAGACGACCGCTGCTTTCTTTTTCTTGGCGGCGATGTCAATCAAATGTTGTTTTTCCATCTGTGTGTCTCCTCTTTTCAACGTATTTTATCTATCTTAACAAGAAAAATCTTTTCGGCGCAATTTCTTTTTGAAGTTGTGCGACAATAAGAGCATATCTGTTTGAAAGGGGTTACACATATGCAATATCAATTAGGCGAACTCATACCAAAAGTCGACGAGACGGTGTTCATCGCTCCAGGGGCCCATGTCATCGGAGACGTCACAATCGGCGAGCATTCTGGGGTCTGGTTCAATACGGTCATCCGCGGAGATGAAGGGCCGATTCAAATCGGTTCGTATGTCAACATTCAGGACGGGTCGATGGTCCACCAATACGAAGGATCACCGACAATCATCCATGATCGCGTCTCGATCGGACATATGGCGATGATTCATGGTTGTGAGATTGAAGAAGGCTGTCTGATCGGGATGCATGCGACCGTGCTCGATGGGGCGAAGGTCGGGAAAGGGTCGTTCGTCGCCGCCGGCGCGCTCGTCACGCCGAACATGCAAATTCCAGAAGGGGTCATGGTCATGGGTGTCCCGGCCAAAGTCGTCCGTCCGCTGAATGACGAAGATCGTTTCATCATGGAACGGACCGTCAACAAGTACGCCAAACGGGCGGAACAATACCGCAAGACGTGTAAAGTACTCGCCGCCACAGAAAGTTTGTGAAAGCGTTTACAAGATTCATAAATTGTTAACGATTATCCCGATTTTTCTTCATGTTTCCCTTGTATACTGAGGATGTAGTCAAGCCGACGTGTCGAAAGGGGCCAATTGTATGCATCTCAACCACGCGCAATTCATGTTAGACTTGTACGCTTCGTCCATCAACCCAAGCTATTGCCTTCATGTCGAGGATTCGTTCGACGATACGCTACAAGGCGCACATCGAGAGGTTTGGGAACGGATACAATCGGATAATAGTATAGAGGAAGAAATCAAAACCGGGGGAACGTGATCATAATGATTCCAACTAATGTCATTCAAGACTGGCTCGCAAATAAATTAAAAAAATAACTCGCATACATCAAAAGCTCGAGCGTAGACACTTGTCCTCGCTCGAGCTTTTATTTATTCAAAAATTGTGAGGCAGCTGTCAATCGACTGACGACGTTTTGTCGGTGGCACGTCCTCGAATCGCCCGAGTTGGAGTAGCCCGACGAACGTCTCCCCTTCCGCCCCGATCATGTCTTGCAAGCGAGCGTCTTCAAAGATACCGCCCGTCCGCCAGACGAGACCGATGTCTCGCTCACTACAAAGCAGATGGAAGTTTTGGATGAACGTCGCGGTCGCGAGCAACGCATCTTTCTTGTCTTTCTCCGTCTCGAACGGCTTTGTCGTCACGTAGATGCAGGCAGCGGCATTCCGAATCCGCCCGGCAATCTTTTCCCGCTTCGCCTCAGCACCGTCGGCAAAAGCCGGTTCGAGCGCGTCTAACAACACGTCTTTCCCGTCCCCGTTGAACAAGTAGACGTTCCATGGTTCGACTTTGTTATGAAACGGCGCTTGATGGGCCGATGTCAATAGTTCATACAACTCGGCCGTGTCGAGCGCACCTTCCGTGAACATGCGAATCGTCCGCCGCGATTCGATCAACTGTTGTCCTGCCGTCTTTTCTATCATGTCAATTCCCCCTCTACTATCTGTTTCATCATAATTAAAAATCGTTCTCACGTGTAGCGATTTGACTAAAATTGAAGGGAACCTGATGGCGACTTACCTAGTATATAGTAGTGAATCGCTTTCCCGTTCTATTGGTTGAAGCACCTGTCATGTTCGAAGAGGAAACAGATAAGGAGAGGATCATCATGACCGCACGTTTCAAATCATTGCTATTGTGTACGCTCTCGCTCGTCATCTTCACAACAGCATGTCAGTCCGCGGCATCGCCACACGAAACAATTCAAATGAAAAGTGAAGAAGAACAACGCCAAATCGTAGACAATTTCACGTTCGACGATTATAAGAAACTGTTTGATGACGTGATCATCGAAGCAAACCAGTTCGACGTCGAGGAGCCGTTACGGAAGTGGGTCATTCGGACGTTAACAGAAGAGAAGCTGTACTATGAAACCGACTTAACCGATACGCAAGTCATCGCACTCTCAACTGAAGCGATGGAACAAGATGTCTTATGGAAAACGGTCGCAAAAGAAACGTACAACATTCACGTAACCGAAGACGAGATTGATCGATTCATTCAACAAGGTCCGGACCAAAGTGATTTACCAAATCACCTCGCCTACGCGAGCGCCCTTGGTTTATCCCTTCAAGAGTTGAATCATCGGTTTGACCGAGACCTTTATGAAAAGAATACGATTTGGTTACGTCTAATCCCGGTGTTAGAAAAGAAATACGGTACGACGGACAACAACAAACTTGTGGAACGATATGAAGCAGAAGTCAACGCACAACTCGATTAACCTGCCAACTAACGGTTCACCCGAAAAAGGGATTCAGTCATGCGACTGAATCCCTTTTCTTTATTCGCCTACACCATTATGTCGATTGACCGACCACTTCACAAGCGACCAAGTCTTCGAGCGTCTGTCTGCGAACGACGAGACGATGTGTCCCGTCTTTCACGAAGACGACGGCCGGACGAAGCATTTGGTTGTAGTTGCTCGCCATCGAGAAGTTATACGCCCCCGTCGCTTTGACGAGAAGCAGATCGCCCGCCTCGACCGGCGGGATGAGTGAACGGTTCGCGATGATGTCCCCCGACTCACAGCACGCCCCGACGATTTTCGCTTCGAGCGTCTTTTCTTCATTCATCCGTGTCGCTGCGATGACGTCGTACTCGGCGTCATAGAGGGCAGGACGAATGTTGTCCGTCATCCCGCCATCGACCGAGACATACGTGCGGACACCGCTCACTTCCTTCACCGTACCGACCTCATAAAGCGTCGCCCCGGCGTTCGCGACGAGCCAACGTCCCGGCTCGATCCCGATTTTCGGGAGCGGCAATCCGAAGCGGTTCACTTCCGCGATGAGCGTATCCATCACTTGCGTCATCGTGTCGGCAAAGTCGAGCGGATCGTCCGACTCGAGATAGGCGACGCCAAAGCCGCCCCCGATGTTCAAGACGTCGGCTGTGAAGCCTGTCTGTTGACGAATCGTCTCGATGAAGTTGACCATCGTCTTGACCGTATTGATGAACAGCGTCGGCTCTTGAATCTGTGACCCGACGTGGCAATGGATACCTTGTAAGCGGAGTCGTTCCGCCGCAAGTGTCGCCCGGACCGCTTCGAGATATGTCTCGTCATGCGTCGGGAAACCGAACTTCGTATCGACCCCACCCGTCTGAATCGCTTCATGGGCGCCTCCGACAACTTGTGGAACGATGCGGAGCAAGACATCGACGTCGACGTCATGTTCGACGGCGAGGCCGGATAACAGCCCGATTTCACGCATGTTGTCGATCGTGAAATGAGTGATTCCGTTCTCAAGGGCGAACGCGATGTCTTGGACCGTCTTGTTCGACCCGTGGACGTGAATCCGGTCGGCCGGTACACCGGCGTGCAAGGCGACGAACATCTCGCCGCGCGAGACGACATCGATACTGAGACCGGACGCCATGACTTTCTCATAGACGGCCGCGACCGACATCGCTTTCGACGCGTAGAGCGCGTACGTGTTCGGATACTTGTCTAAAAAGGCGCTCCGGACGAGGCCGAGACGGCTCTCGAGCTCCGGCTCGCTCATGATATAGAGCGGCGTCCCATACGTCGCTTGAAGTTCACGGACGGACACGCCCTCGATCATACAAACTGATTGGTTGGTGGTGTACATACATTTCCTCCTTCGAAGCGATGCGGGACACGCCATGAGCGTGCGCATAGTTGTTCTGAATTGTTGGCGTGACCGGTACGCGTCACGTCATCAATTTTTGTCGTGTTGCCATATAACTCGACCACGTCCCCGACTTGAACGGTCTCATCGACGCGGAGGAAGCTGTGGCTCATGAAAATGTTACTGATGAACGGGAACGCCCGATCGTTAATATGGGCCGGCAAATGCCGCCGTGCGCGCATCAAGCCATCGCCGTAACCGACTGACAGGACAGCGATCCGTTCTTGCGCCGGTGCCGTATAACCTGTGCCGTAACCGACGTGAGCGCCCGCTTCGATCTGATGCACCGCGATGACTTCTGTCTCCCAACGGAACGCCGGGACGAGCCATTCGACCGGTTCGACCGACGAATAGCCGTACAAAAAGATCCCGACCCGCACGTGCGTGCAATGCGCAAGACGAGCGTCCGCTTGTAGCGTCGCCGCGCTGTTCGCCGCATGCACGACTTCGAACGCATGCCGCTCGATGAGCCGCGTCGACCAGTCGGCGAACCGCTCCACTTGGATACTATGCTCGATTTCCGCGTTATCGGCATCGGCGAGCGGGAAGTGCGTGCATAACCCGACGAGGTCGAGTCCTTCATCTTGGCAAAATGCGACGATGGCAAGTGCCTCCTCGAACGTCTTGGCACCAAAACGGTTCATGCCGACATCTAATTTCAAATGGAGCCGGACCCCGTCCAATTGACTGCGCTGAGCGACTAACCAATCGTACGATCCGATGGCGACATCGAGTTTCTGTTCTTGGACATCTTGCCATTCATAAACAGGGTTCATGACGAGGACGCGGGCGTCCGGCGCATACGTCCGAACTTCCCTCGCCTCTTCAAGCGTCGTCACCATGAAGTGACGCACCCCTTCTTCGTACAGTGTCGTCACAACTGGCTCCATCCCTAAGTTATAGGCGTTGTTTTTCACGACGGCGAACACCGGACGGCCGAGCGTCTCGATCCGACGTTTGTTCTCACGAATCGCGTTTAGGTCAATTGTGACTCCCATACAAAAACTCCTTTATTCTTTGACTGCTGCTTTGACGAATGTGATCCAATCGCGATGGTTTTCGATTTTCCCGGTCACGGCTTCACGGTAACGTGTGAGCATGTTCGTTGCGACCGTCTGAACCCCACCGCCGATCGAGATGTTGTCGACTTCGATGACACTTGTCACTTCAGCCGCCGTACCCGTCAAGAAGATTTCATCTGCTACATATAGTTCGTCACGACCGATGTGGCGTTCGATCACGTCAAACCCGTCTTCACGGGCAAGTTCGATCACCGTTTGACGCGTGATGCCGTCGAGCACCGAACAGTCGAGTGACGGTGTGAAGATTTTTTTACCTTTGACGAGGAAGATGTTGGCGACGCTCGCCTCGCTGACGTTTCCGTTCATGTCGAGGGCGATCGCTTCATCGTATCCGTCGCGCACCGCTTCGCCTTTAAGCAACTGCGAGTTCATATAGTTTGCTGCCGCTTTCGCCTGCATCGGCATCATCGTCGAAGAGACGCGGCGATATGACGCGACTTTCGCCCGGATACCGACCGTTTTGCTGAAATATTCACCGAGCGGCCAGCATGAGATGGCGACGTGTACTTTTGTTTCCGCAGTCGGCATGAGTGCCTGCCAAGGTGTGCCGAGGAAAACGAATGGACGGATGTAACAAGCTTCAAACCCGTTGCGTTCAATCAATTCGATTGTCGCTTGCTCGAGCTCGTCGACCGTGTACGGCAAATCTACGTGATAGTAGGCGCATGAGCGTACGAGGCGCTCCAAATGTTCGCGGAGACGGAAGATGGCCGGACCTTCCTCTGTGTGATAGGCTCGGATTCCTTCGAAGAACCCGCTCCCGTAATGAATCGCGTGCGTCATGATGCTCGTATTCGCATCCGTCGGCTCGATCCAAGCCCCGTCTTTCCACATCCATTGTCCATACTGTTCCATAGTTCAACTCTCCCATTCATTTTTGATATTTTCTGTCTATTATACGTTAGAGAGAGCGTAAGTCATCAACAAGTTGTGTTTTTTCTGCAGTTTTTTCATCTTTTTGCTTAATGATGCGGGCCGGTGTACCAGCAACGACGACGCCAGGCGGTACGTCTTGTGTGACGACACTTCCTGCCGCGACGACTGCGTTTTCTCCGACACGGACGCCTTCCAAGATGACGGCGTTCGCACCGATCATGACACCGTCTTCGATGATGACCGGATCTTTTGAAGGTGGCTCAAGGACACCTGCGACAACCGCGCCGGCTCCGAGGTGGACGTTTTTCCCGAGTGTTCCGCGGGCGCCGATGACAGCGTTCATGTCGACCATCGATCCGTCACCGATGACGGCTCCGATGTTGATGACCGCCCCCATCATGACGACGGCGTTGTTCCCGATTTGGACGTGGTCCCGGATGAACGAGCCTGGCTCGATCCGTGCGTTCAATTTCATCGTGTCGAGCATCGGCACGGCACTGTTGCGACGATCAAACTCGACGTGTGAGTCCGTGATGACCGCTGCGTTCGCTTCTAGGAATGCGGCGGCACGTTCTGCTGTCGTCAAGAACAGTTTCGACTCGTCTGACCCGAACGCTTTCGCGTCCTCGATCGTGAGACCGGCCAATTGGCCGTTGACGTAAAGTTTGACTGGCGTTTCTTTCTTGGCATCTTTAATGTATTGCGCGATTTCATAAGCGTTTGTGAGTAACATGAGTAGCCTCCTCGTATAGGTTCGTTAAATTGTATAATCCGGCCGGGCGGTCGAGAATCGTCGCCGCCGCGGCGAGCGCCCCGTTCGCGAACACGCGTTTCGACAGGGCCGTGTGTTTCAGTTCCAGCATTTCATCGTCCCCGGCAAAGAGGACGGTGTGTTCACCGAAAATCGTGCCGCCACGCACCGAGTGCATGCCGAGCTCGTTCGCTTCACGGGCTTCACGGCGTGGCGTCCGGTCATATACCGGTGTGACGTCACGTTTCGCCTCGATGGCTCGGGCGAGCAACTCCGCTGTCCCGCTTGGCGCGTCGACTTTCTTACGATGATGCGCTTCGATCACTTCGATGTCATAACCGAGCGTGAGCGGTACGAGCTGGTCGAGCAATTGTTTCAACAGTGCGATCCCGTAAGACGTGTTATACGACTGGAAGATCGGGATCTCGTTTGACGCTTCCTCGATTTTCGCGAGTTCTGCTTCCGAAAATCCGGTCGTCGCGATGACGAGCGGGACTTGTTTCGCTTTTCCGTAGGCGAGCACATCATCTAAGAGCGCCGGGTTCGAGAAGTCGATGACGACATCGATGTCCGCCTCGACTTCTTTCAGCGACGTCGGATGCTCCCCGCCCGCCGGTGAGACGATGGCCGCGACGTTCAAGTTTTGCGTGTGGGCGACTTCTTCCACGATTTGCCCCATCGCCCCGTAGCCATGAATGAGTAAGTTCACTGTCTCACCTCATTGAATTGCTCCATTGCTGACAAGAGCCGGGCCTCGGCCGTCGCGCTCATCGGAACGAGCGGAAGGCGTGGTGCGCCGAACTCGAATCCGCGTGCGTTCAATGCGGCCTTGACCGGGATCGGATTCACTTCGGCGAACAGCTCATCGATGACCGGCAACAAACGGATTTGCCACTTGCGCGCCGTCTCTAAATCTCCGGCGAGAAGTGCCTCGGCGAGTGCGACCGTCGCACCAGGATAAACGTTTGATAATACCGAGACGACGCCTTGGGCTCCCCAAGCCATGTACGGTAAGATTTGATCATCGTTCCCGCAATAGACTGGGAACCCTTCCGGTAAGTGGGCCATCATTTGAGCCATCACCGAGATGTCCCCGCTCGCTTCTTTCAAAGCTGCGATGCGTGGATGGTCGGCAAGTTCTCCGACCGTCGCCGGTTCGAGCGCGACTCCGGTGCGTGACGGCACGTTATAGAGCATGAGCGGAATCGGTGAAGCGTCGGCGATCGCTGTGAAGTGTGCGATGAGGCCGGCTTGCGTCGACTTATTGTAATACGGTGTGACGACCATCGCCATCTCGGCACCGAGCTCTGCGGCGCGCTTCGTCTTCTCGATGCTTAGCGCCGTATTGTTCGATCCGGTGCCAGCGATGATGACGGCGCGTCCGGCCGCGATGTCGATCGCTTTCGTGAGGAGCGTCTCGAACTCTTCGTCCGTGATTGTCATCCCTTCACCGGTCGTCCCCCCGATGACGAGCCCGCTCACCCCTTCCTTGATTTGATCTTCAATCAACGCTTCCCATGCGTTAAGGTTTAGCGATCCGTCTTGTTGGAACGGTGTGGCAAGTGCTGTAGCGACTCCTGTGAACATATGATCTCCTCCTTATTTTGTGGCGGTCTGGCCAATCATGCACTGGGCGATTTGGACGGCGTTCGCGGCGGCGCCTTTTCGAACGTTGTCGGCGACGCACCAAAGATGGAACGTGTTCGGTTGCGACTCGTCGACACGGACACGTCCGACGTACACTTCGTCGGTCCCGTTCGCATCGAGCGGCGTCGGGTAGACGAGTTCATTCGGGTTGTCCATGAGGACGATACCTGGCGCGTCACTGAGGACGGCCTTCACTTCAGCGAGCGTCGCCTCGCGGTCGAGCGTGACCGTGATCGAGACAGCGTGGCTGTTTCGAACAGGAACACGGACGCATGTCGCCGTCACCCCAAGGTGTGGAGCGTTCAAAATTTTGCGTGTCTCGTCGATCATCTTCTGCTCTTCTTTCGTATAGCCATTCTCGAGGAACACGTCGATGTGCGGCAACACGTTGTCATAAATCGGATACGGATAGTTCTGCGGGTCCTCACCACGTGCTCCGCGCTCTAAATCTTCAATCCCTTTTTGTCCTGAACCCGAGACGGCTTGATACGACGTATAGGCGACGCGTGTCAATCCGTACACTTCAGCGAGCGGGGCGAGCGCGACGACCGATTGGATCGTCGAACAGTTCGGATTGGCGATGAGCGGCTTGTCCGGGCTCAGCTCGACCCGGTTCACTTCCGGCACGATGAGTGGGATGTCCGTTTGCATCCGGAACGCGCTCGAGTTGTCGATGACGATGACACCTTGTTCGCTAAGGCGCGGCGCATACTGTTCACTGATACCGCCTCCTGCCGAGAACAAGGCGATGTCGATCGGGTCTGCGTAAATCGCATCGGACAGTTCTCGGATGACGACGTCCTGTCCATTCACCGTGACCGTCTTCCCGGCTGAACGGGCTGATGCGTACAACATCAACTCGTTGATCGGGAACTCATATTCTGTCAACACTTCAATCATCTTTTGACCGACGGCACCGGTCGCACCGACGACAGCTACGTTATACATGTGGCGTCCTCCTTATAACTTGAAGCGCGTCGCGATGGCCGCGACTGCTGCTTCGACGTCTTGTTCGTTGATTGTGTAAGAGATGCTGATTTCAGATGTCGTGACTTGGTAGAACGGAATGCCGCTCTCACGGAACGTCGCGAACAGCTCGGATGCGACACCGGTCGCATCACGCATCCCGATACCGACGACTGAGATTTTCGCATGTTCGGTATGGCGATCAATCTTGATTTGTGGGAACGTCTCCGTCAACTCGGCGAGCGCTTCTTCAAGGAACGCTTCCTCGTCAAGCGGACACGTGAACGACAAGAACACTTCTCCGTCGAACGCCGTCTGACTGATCATATCGATATTGACGTGACGCTGTGACAACTTCTCGAAAATATCGGCCACACCTGCCACCGAGTGCGGAATATGTTTAATTGAGACGCTGAGCACGTTCTTCACGACGCTCACACTCGTCACCGCTTTTTGTTCCATTGCCTGTGTCATATCCATGATCCAAGTTCCTCCTTCGCTCGCAAGCGTCTTTCCTACAAAAATGTTCACGTCATATTTTTTCGCGAGTTCGACGCTACGCATCTCCATCACTTTCGAACCGAGTGCGCTCATCTCCATCATCTCGTCGTACGACACTGTGTCTAAGCGGCGGGCTGTCGGATGAATGCGTGGGTCGGCCGTATACACACCGGCGACGTCCGTGTAAATCTCACACCGTTTGCTGAGGACGGCGGCTAAGGCGACGGCCGTCGTATCGGAGCCGCCGCGACCGAGCGTCGTCACGTCCCCGAACTCATTGACACCTTGGAAGCCGGCGACGATGACGACATCATACGTGCGCAACTTTTCTTCCAACACTTCTTTTCGAATCGCCTTAATTTTACTTTTCGTATGGATGCCCATCGTGTCGATCCCGGCTTGTTGTCCGGTGAGCGACAGCGCTGCGACGCCTCGCGAGTTCAAGGCGATGCTGAGCAGGCTGATCGTCTGCTCTTCCCCGACCGCCAGCAAGCGATCGAGTTCTCGAATCGTCGGTCGTTCCGTGATTTGCTTGGCGAGTGACAAGAGCGAGTCGGTCGTCTTTCCCATCGCGGAAACGACGACGACGAGCTTCTCGCCGGCCTCGGCCCGCGTTTGTAAATATTCAGAAATTGCCTGTATTTGTTCGATTGTGGCAACGGAGCTGCCTCCAAATTTCAATACGGTTGTCATCAAGTTCCCCACTTTCATGATGTCCACCAACAGAAAAAGCGGCAGACCGGTAGGAAGCACTCTCCCTACGGTCTGCCGCTTGTACGCGCAGTTGAAAAACGATTGAAAAATCGTTCCGTAGATAGCGCTCCATGGCATTTCATCCATGGCAGTGTAGGCGTTGTTCACGACTACCCCAGCCTTCGTTCGTACGCATGCGAACGTCGACTTCGGCGAATTTCCCCTTTCGGCCCGATCCGGAATGCGTCCGTCTCGATCAAGCTTACTCATGTCATTCGCAACCTCTATCTGTCAGTTGTTAGTTTTAGTTATAACAAATGAAAAACGACTTGCCAACCTTTTTTTAGAAAAAAGGAAAATTTCTAAAAACGATCACCATGCCTTTTTCATCATCCGGTGCGGAATGTCGGCGTCTAAAAACTCATCGCCATACGGCTCATACCCGAGTCGCTCATAGAACGGGAGCGCCGTCAGCTGGGCCCCGAGTTTCAACGTATGGATGCCTTGTCCGTTCGCGACGCGCTCGATCTCAAACATGACTTCCTGGGCATACCCGTTCCCTCGCGCCGTTTTCAATGTCGCGACCCGTTCGACTTTGCCGACGCCGTCTTCGATCGGTCGCAGCCGGGCCGTCGTCACAGGATTGTCGTCCACTGTTCCGACGACGTGGACACAGACCGGATCGAGGTCATCATACTCGAGTTCAGGATCGATGCCTTGCTCCTCGATGAAGACGACTTCCCGGACGTGTCGCGCTTGTTCAATCAACGCCTTTGTTTGACCGTGCTTGATGATCAACATGAGACGACCCCTTCCTGCAACCGTTTCACGACTTCCGCCGTCGCCTTCTCTAAGTCGAGCACCGACTCGAACCGGGCCTGCGCTTGTTTATGGCTGCCACCGCCCCGCCCGATGCCAAGGTCGTCGAGCGTCCGTTTCAAAAACTTCCCGATGGCGATGTCATGTGTCCCGTCATGCATGAGGATGAGCTTTTGCGCCGTATGATTGGCGCCGACGGCGATGCGTCCCGTCGCAGCGATGCGCTCGATGATCATCGTCGTCAGTGTCTCGCCTTCAGTCTTGCCGATGTGAGTGATGACATAGTTGTCTTCTTGTAAGAACGCGGCCACTTTCGCTTTGGCGACTCGCGCTTCGAGTGCTTTCACTTCTTTCTCCCGCTCGATCCGGGCGTTTCGTTCTTCGACGACACGGGCCGCGACCGTCTCGTTCGTCGTCGACAACGTCTGGTGCACTTGCCGGAGCGCATCGCGTGACGATTGAACAGCTCGTAGCGCCCGCGCCCCGGCCACATACGTCAAACGGACGTTGCCCCGTACTTTTTTGACGGATGTGACATGGACGGTGCCGAGTTGTCCGGTCGAAACGACGTGTGTCCCACCGCAGGCGTTATAGTCGAGACCTTCGATTTCGACGATGCGAATCATCCCGGTCCGGTCCGTCGGTTTTCGTAGTCTCGCTCTGTCTATTTCACCGTCTAATAACGTGTGCACCGTGATCGGACGATTTTCAAAGATGAGATGTTGCACGTCGCGTTCGAGCGATTCGACGCTCGACCAGTCGAACGCATTCGTTCCGATCTCGAGGGAAGACTCTTCCGGACCGATGCCGAAACTGAGTGTCTCGATGCCATATCGGTCTTCGAGCACGGCCGTCAACACGTGTTGTGCCGTATGTTGAATGGAATGGTCGTGACGTGACGCTTCGTCGACTTGAGCGGTCGCTGCTGTCCCGACCTCAAGCGGTCGCTCGAGCAAATGCCACACGACGTCGTCGACTTGTTGAACGTCCTGTACCGTTTCGTCCGCGATCGTCCCAGCGTCAGCCGGTTGTCCGCCGCCTTCCGCATAAAAGTGCGTCTCTTGAAGCGCGATCCAATGCCCACGCTCATCTTTTCGTTGTGCCGTCACCGTCGTTTCAAATTGCCATTCGCCCATAAGTGGAACCTCTTTTCTCTATAATGTGTTCAGACAACTAGTTTGATTTGGTCTATAATAGGACATAATCCTTTTTTAAGTCAGGAGCGATTGAGATGCTACAGATTGATAAACAATCCCCGCTTCCTATTTATTATCAAATCGAATCTTATTTAAAGCAACAAATAGATGCCGGCTTTCTTCAGCCCGGCGATTTGATTCCTTCAGAGCGCGAGTTCTCTGAGCAATACGACGTCAGTCGGATGACCGTCCGTCAGGCCATCAAGAACTTAGTGAATGAAGGGTATTTGCATCGTCAAAAAGGCCGCGGCACATTCGTCGCGACGAATAAAATCTCGATGACGCTCTCCGGCCTTACGAGTTTCACCGAGGAAATCAAGCATCGGGGCATGCGTCCATACACTCGTCTGCTCTCGTTCCAAACGATTCCCGCCCCGTATAAAGTGTCGCGCCGCTTAAGTGTCGCCCTTGACACCCCGGTGTACGAGATGAAGCGGCTCCGCCTCGCCGACGAGCAAGTGCTCGCGCTCGAGACGGCCTACATCCCGGTCACGTTGCTCCCCGATTTGACGGAGGAGGATGCGACGGGATCGATTTACGAATACGCCGAGCAGGCAGGACTCCATTTGAAAAATGCGACCCAGACGCTCGAAGCCCGCAGTGCCGCCTCAGAGGAAGCGCAGCTGCTGACGATCGAACCGGGTGCCCCGGTGCTCTTGATCGATCAGCGGACGTATCTCGACAGCGGCGACATGTTCGAATATAGCCGTGCCCTGTTCCGTGGCGATTCGTACTCGTTCACGGTCGCAATGGAGCGCACGTAATCAAAAAAACGATTTGCCGACGCGGCAAATCGTTTTTATTGTGCTTCATATGTGATGCCTGAAGGGTCATACATATACGATTCGAGTTCTGACTCGGTCATCGCCTGTACTTCGTTTCCGGCATCGGCCTGTTGGACGCGATAACGGACCTCGTCGAGCAACGGTTCGTTCAAGAAGTAGTAGAAATGACCGTCATTACCCCGGGCCCCTTCACCCGTCAATTGGTATTGCACCGTATTGTTGAGCGCCCCGACATCCTCAATCAAGCGCATGTAGTCGTTCGGTCCGAGCGTCGTCTGCATGTTGTCACCGACCGCCTTCAACACTTTGTCATAGTTGTTCAGGAGCGACGTGCCGAGTGATTGCTCGAGCACGGCGTTGATGACTTCCATTTGACGTTGGCCCCGGCCGATGTCTCCACGCGGATCGTCATAACGGTTACGGACGTAGGCGAGCGCTTCTTCGCCGCTCAGCTGTTGTAGGCCAGCTTCGACTTCGACGACTTCGCGTGACGCGTCATAACTGTTCTGTTTCGATGAGAACGGTACGTCAATCTCAACTCCGCCGACGGCGTCGATAAAGTCGACGAACCCTTGGAAGTTGAGCGAGACGACGTGATCGATTTCAATCCCGACGAGGTCTTCGACTGTTTTCGTCGACATCCGCATGCCGTTGTTCGGGTTCGACTCGTCCATCGATCCGAAGTAATAGGCATGGGTGATCTTATCTTGATCGAGCCCCGTTTTTCCATACGGAATGTTATAGCCTGTATAGTCGATATTGACGTACGAATCGCGTGGAATGCTCAGCATCGTCGTCTGCTTCTCTTTCTTGTTCAAGATGACGACGATCATGACGTCAGAGCGACCGTATTCCCCGCGTGCTTTCTTCTGGGGAGAGAGATCGGTTCCGAGGACGAGGAAGCTTTCGGTGTCTTCTTTATCGAACCGGGTTGGTTCAACCGTCGGATCGTCCTCAAGCGTCACTTGTGTTCCCGACAGCATGTTGTGCGCTTTATAAAAAGCAGTCCCATACATGCTGGAGCCGGCAATAATCACAATCAACAACAGAGCGCTGAAAAGTTTATAAAACGCAGACGGGCCTTTACGCCGTCTACGAGCCTGGGTTCTAGAATTCATCTTTTTCTCCTTCACGGTCGAATGATACGAGCTTCACTTATTATAGAGGAATCCATAACGTTTGTCGAAAACGTTTTGATGACAAATTCATTTCCATACAATTTCCCACAAAACGTCACGAAAAAACCTGCGGATACGAATCCGCAGGCAGTTAGGATCGAATGGAGAAGAAACGGGCCGCGGCCTCATTCCCTCGTGCTTGCAATGCGTCGGCGCACTGTGACGCGGCTTCTTTGTCGAGGACGACCGTCACACTCGGGTGCGCTTGTAAAATCGTGGCCGGCCAATCGATCGTCGGGACGCTCTCGATCATATGGTGGACCGCCTCCGCTTTTCGTGTGCCCGTCGCGACGAGTACGATTTCACGGGCGTTCATGATCGTATCGAGTCCCATCGTGATGGCGTCAGTCGGGACGTCCTCGATCGATTCGAAGAAACGCCGGTTCGCTTCTCGCGTCGACTCCGTCAACTCGGTCACATGCGTCTTCGCATCGAGTGCCGTGCCCGGCTCATTGAAAGCGATATGACCGTTCTCCCCGATGCCGAGCAGTTGTAGATCAACGCCGATCGAACGGACGAGCGCCTCATATCGTTTCGCTTCCGCTTCCGGATCGTCAGCGTCCCCTCGCGGCAAGTGGTTCTCCTTGAACGGGACGTCGTCGAACAGTTTCTCTTCCATGAAGTGGTGATAGCTTTGCGGATGGTCCGGGGCGAGCCCGATATATTCGTCTAAGTTGACGCTCGTCACATGACGACAGTCAAGCCGGTCTTCCTTGAACATCTTATACATGCCGACGGGCGTACTACCGGTCGCAAGTCCTAGGACGAAGTCGTGCTTTCCTGAGAGTCGTTCTTTGATGAGTGTATACGCGATCTGTTCTGCTTTTTCCGGTGTATTGGCTACTAATATATTCATACGAGATCCTCCTTCTTAAATACGATCTGCCCCCGATGGATCGTCTGCTCGACCGATAACGCCTCGTCCCACACGACGAGGTCCGCATCAAAGCCGACCGCGATTTTTCCTTTATGCATCAACCCAAACTCATGCGCTTGGTTTCCTGACGTCATCTTCACGGCCTCTTCTAACGTACATCCCGTGAAATCGAGCATGTTACGGAACGCAGCGTCCATCGTCAACACGCTGCCGGCTAGATTCCCTGCTTCAAGACGGGCTGCCCCGCCCTCGACGATGACCGGTTGACCCCCGAGCTCGTAGCGTCCGTCCGGCAATCCTTTCGCCCGCATCGCGTCGGTGATGACGACAAGCCCGTCAGCTCCTTTCAAGCGATAAGCAAAATCGACCATCTCTCGGCGGCTATGGATCCCGTCTGGAATGATCTCGACCATGACGTCCCGCTCGAGCAAACAGTATCCGACCGTCCCCGGCTCCCGATGATGCAGACCACGCATTTGATTGTACAAGTGCGTCCCGTGTTTGACACCTGCTTGTTTGTTTTCGGTGTATGTCGCATTCGTATGCCCGGTCGACCCGATGGCCCCCGTCTCCCGCATGGCACGTTCGAGTTCCCGAGCCCCTGGCCGTTCCGGCGCATACGTGACGAGACGAATGTGTCCCCCGGCCAGCTCTTGAAAACGCCGGAACTGGTCGGCGTCCGGGTCCGTGATATGTTCAGCCGGTTGGGCCCCGGCGTTGTCCACGTTGACATACGGGCCTTCTAGGTGAATACCGATGACAGACGTGTCGCCCGACTCAATGACACGACGGGCCGCCTCAAGCGCCCGGGCAATCTCTGATGTCGATTGCGTGATCGTCGTCGCCAGAAATGACGTGACCCCTTCTGCGAACATTGATGTCGCGAGATGACGCAAACGCGCCTCGTCCGCATCCATCGTGTCGACGTCGTAACCGCCGTGCACATGAATGTCAATCATGCCTGGCGTGACGAGTGCTCCCGCCACGTCGAGCACGTCCTCATCTTGCGCGACGTAATCGTCCATTGGCCCGACCGCCTCAATCGTATGCCCGTTCCACCGAATATACCCACGTTCCCACGTCTCATCTCCCGAGACGATTCGTGCATTCATGATCACCATCATCAGTCTCCACCTTTCTATCCCTATTCTTCCCCATTATCATAACAAATATCTAGTATAGTTGTATATACCAATTTTATTGTTGAATCATCAAATAAAAAATGAGGGCAAGAAACGTTCATCACGCCTCTTGCCCTCATTCATTGTTTATGGGGCCGGTTTCGGTTCCGGTTTGTATCGACGCACGATGTACACGAGTCGGACGAACAACAGCACTGCCCCGGCAGCGAGTCCGGCGATCAGCCCGATCCAATAACCGTCCGGTCCGAAGCCGTACGGTTCGGCGAGCAAGTAGCCGAGCGGAAGCCCGATCACCCAATAGGCGATGAGCGACAGGACGAGCGTCACGTTCACGTCCTTGAAACCACGCAATATCCCTTGGATCGGTGCGGCGACCGCATCTGACAGTTGGAAGAACACCGCAAAAATCATGAAGTGGGCGGCGAGCTCGACGACAGCCGCATCGTTCGTATAGATGGCCGCGACACGCTCATTTTGCCAAAAGAGAAGGGCTCCGGAAAACATCGATACCGCCAAACAGAGGACAAGTCCGATTTTCGCGTAGCGGACCGCATCTTTTAGGCGGCGTGCCCCGAGCTCATAACCGACGACGATCGTCAATGCGCTCGATGCCGACAGCGGGAGCATGTAAACGAACGAGGCGAAGTTGATAGCCGCCTGGTGGGCTGCGACGATATTGTCTCCGTACGAGCTAAGAAGCAGCGTCACAGCTGCGAAAATACTGACCTCGGCAAAAATGGCCAGACCGATCGGCGTCCCAAGCTTCAACAGTTCTCGCTGTCTCGGCCACAATAGGCGTTCAAACGAGCGAAGAAAACGATATTCCAAGAACGGTTTGCCGCTCCGGACGAACGCGAGCGCCATGAAAAAGAGGAGCCAGTACGTGATCGCCGAGGCGATTCCTGCCCCGATGCCACCGTATGCCGGAACGCCAAGTTTTCCAAAGATGAAGATGTAGTTTAATCCGACGTTAATGGGTAACCCTAATAGTATAAGGAGCATCGAGACGCGGGTTTTGCCGAGCGAGTCCATGAGCGTGCGTAGCACGTTGAACAAAAACATCGGCAAGACCCCGAAACCGAGGGCGAACAAATACCCTTTGGCGATGCGTTTCCCTTCCTCGCTCAGCCCCATCCCATCGACGGCGGGCGGGACGAGGATGGCCCCAAGGATGAGGGTCGCGATGCTCAGACCGACCGCCAAGTAAATTCCTTGGAACAACGTCCGTTGAATCTGCTGGATATTTCTCGCTCCGAGCGCTTGTGCGACAATCGGCGCGACGGCGAGCAAAATCCCGCTCAGTCCCGTGTAGACCGGCATCCACAAACTCGAACCGACACCGACACCGGCCAAGTCGACCGCTCCTGCGCGGCCGGACATGACTGTGTCAAAGAAGCTGATTAAGTAAAACGACACTTGGGTCACCAAAATCGGGAAGAAGATGGTGAAGAACAATTTGATTTTTTCTTGAAGCGTATGTGTTTGGTACATGGACAACCCTCATCTCATTTCAGAAAGGAAACAATCGAATGAATCAACGGAATGCGGAAAAGCTAAAATATGAACTGCTCGAAACATGGAACACGTTCAACCATTATATAACCGAAGCGCTCACGTTTCAAAATAGCGAGGACGTCCATCAGGCGCGCGTCCATTTACGGAAGCTGTTGACGTTCATGCAGCTGTACGAGACGAAACCGTCCACATATCGACAACTGAAACAGCTCATGGAAGCGCTCGGTACGGTTCGCGACGGTGATGTGCTCATCGAAGCGTTTGAGGTGGACAACGAGCTCGACGAGGCCTTTCTTGCTTACATGGAACAAAAACGCGCCGTGGCTCGAACGGTGCTCGCGACACGAGTGAGCGAAAAGATGACGCCTTCGCTCGATCAGCAAGTGCGTCGTTTTCTCGGTGGACAGCTGTTGCGCGCGTTCAATAAACGAGATGCAGCGGCTTTTATCGACAAAGCGAAATCGGAACGGAAGCGCCGCATCGATACTCACAAAGAAGCGTCACACATGGCCGACCGGCTCGAGACGCTTCATAAAATCCGGCTCGCCGTCAAACGCGAGCGCTATTTACATGAATATTTATTGAACTACGAAGAGGCGGCCTCAAAAGATCACGTCCATAAATTGAAACGGCTGCAGACCGAGCTCGGCAACATGAACGATCATCACCAACTTCTGCTGCGTTGGACAGATTTTTCACCGCCTGACGAGCTCAAGTCAGCTTATGCGTCGAAGCTTCGCCAGCTTGAGACCGAACTCGACGAAGCGGTCGCTGCCGTCTCACTTTAACGCGACGTGTAACGTTCGACGAGTAGCTCAAGCAGTTTCATCCCGGCAATCGAATTCCCTTTTGAATCGAGCGCGGGACCAAAAATACCAAATCCGACATCGCTCAGTCCGAGCTCGTGCTTGCCGGTCGCAAGGATTGCTCCTGATACACCACTCTTGCCGGGCAACCCGACCCGAACGGCAAATTCGCCGGAGGCGTCGTACATGCCGCACGTCGTCATGATCGCCTTGACGATTCGTACGACACGCCGCGGGATCAACTCGTCACCCGTCACCGGATCTTCTCCGTTTCCTGACAGGATTCGACCGATGCGCGCCAGGTCGAAACAGTCGACCTCAATGGCGCACTGTTTCGTGTACACATCGATAATCTCATCGACGTCTCCTTCAACAATGCCATGGTGACGCATAAAATAAAGCAAGGCCCGGTTCAAGTCGGTCGTCTCGTATTCCGAGCGGGCGACTTTTTCGTTGTAGCGTACTTCTTCGACCGGCACACCTAACAGCGTCGCCAAAAATTGACGGAACTGATAAATCTTCAGCTCGGCCGTGTCGCCCAAAATCATGCTTGTGACAGCCAACGCCCCGGCGTTGATCATCGGGTTGAGCGGTTTAGAAGGGACCGTCTCCTCGAGCTTCGCAATCGAGTTGAACGCGTCCCCCGTCGGTTCCATCCCGACTTTTGAGAACACGTAGTCTTCCCCGAACTCCATCAAGACGTAGCAAAGCGCAAGTGCTTTGGACACGCTTTGAATCGTGAATTTATGATGGACGTCACCCGCATGGATGTAAGAACCGTCAGGCAGGCAAATCGCCACACCGAGTAAATCGTCTTTTACATGAGCGAGCTCAGGGATGTAATCGGCCACTTTCCCTTGAGCCGTATACGGACGACACTCGTCGACCAAATGCGCCAACTGCTGTTCTAATACGTTCATCATCATCACCTCATATCCGATAGTTTACAACCGGGTCATCTTACCATATCTTCTCGCGCTTATCCATCCGGCGGTCCGTCATCTTTGTACCACTTGTCATCGGCCCATAAGATCGGCGGGCTTTCTTCGTCCCCTTCTAGCTTCTCGCCATGGCGATTCATGATCACCACGAACGTGACGACACTGCCGACGACGACGAACGCCATCATCCAAAACGAGAGCATCGCGGCCCCTCCTTTTCAATCGTGACAATTTTGTCTAACAACGGCGTGATACTTATCCTATGTCTCGTTGCCAATTCTCGGTACCGTTAAGAGTAGACTAAACGGAAATGGGTGAATCGATTGAACAACATCGCAATTATCGGCGGCGGCATCACCGGCATGGCAGCCGCCTATTATGCCAAACAAGCCGGGGCACACGTCACACTTTATGAAGCTAGTGATCGAATCGGAGGGAAGATCAAGACGATCTATCGGGATGGGTTCGTCCTAGAGTGTGGACCGGATGGCTACATGGCGCGCAAGCCGACACTCACCGAACTGATCACTGAACTCGGTCTTGACGAGCAGCTCGTCCGCTCGAAGACGGGCACATCATACATATACGTCCGCAACAAGTTGCGTCAAATGCCGGCCGGGTCGGTCATGGGGATCCCGACAAAGTTCTGGCCGATGGTGAAGACCGACCTGTTCACGTGGCGTGGAAAATTCCGGGCCGGGCTAGATCTCGTGCTTCCCCGCGTCTACGCGGGCGAGGATTTATCGCTCGACACGTTCTTTCGCACCCGGCTCGGCTCTGAAGTCGTCGAATCGATGATCGAACCGCTCTTATCGGGAATTTATAACGGGACGCTCGAAGATATGAGCATCGAGTCTACTTTCCCTCAGTTTATCACGATTGAACAGAAAAGACGTAGCCTCATCCTCGGCATGAAAGCACTCACACCGCCCGTTCAAGCCGGGGTGAAACCGCAGGAATCCGGGAAGTTCCTATCGCTTCGAAACGGACTCGGCACCTTGATCGAGGCACTCCGTCCATCGATTGACCGGCTCCATACAGACGTCTCCGTCACCGCGGTCCGCCCTCACGAAGTCGAGCTCGCAGACGGCACGGTCGAGCGGTTTGACGGTGTCATTCTCGCCACGTCCCCGCACGCACTCGGTCCGATGCTCGGCATCGAACCGGCCCGTCAACTGTCGTCGCTCAAGCGGACGTCCTCATTGACTGTACTCGCGGCTTTCAAGGATGCAGATGTCGCCGCCCTCGACGGCACCGGTTACGTCATCGCTAAATCTGAAGGCAACGCCTTGACCGCCTGTAGCTGGATGCATAAAAAGTGGCCACATATGGCACCGAAAGGGACGGCGCTTCTTCGCGTCTATATCGGTTCAGACTTCGTCCCAGACCTTCTGCTCGAGTCGGAAGATGCCATTGCCGCATTCGCCTTGGACGAACTCCGGAAGATCCAACAAGTCGGGACGCCGCTTTTCACGAAAGTCGAGCGCCACATCGACTCGATGCCTCAGTACGAAGTCGGTCATAAACATCATGTGCAGGCGTTTGAAGACGCCGTCGCTCGACTCGAAGGGGTCGAAGCGTGTGGGGCGATTCTGCATGGGGTCGGCCTTCCGGACTGTGTCGACTCCGCGAAACGTGCCGTCGAACGGCTGATGAAGAAACAAGAGGTGCCGGTATGAGACACATCGACTATAACGAAAACCCGTTCATCGTCATTTGGGAAGTGACCCGGGCCTGTGCCTTGTCATGTGTCCATTGCCGGGCGGAGGCCCAATATCATCGGTATCCGGACGAACTCGATACGTCGCAAGGAAAAGCGCTCATCCGCGAGATTCACGCGATGGATAACCCGATTCTCGTCTTCACCGGTGGAGACCCGCTTATGCGTGAGGACTTGTTCGAACTGACCCACTACGCCGCTTCCCTCGGCATGCGCGTCTCGATGACGCCTTCGGCGACGCCCCGCGTCACTCATGACGCCGTAAAACGGGCGAAAGAAGCCGGACTGACGCGTTGGGCGTTCTCACTCGATGGACCGGACGCCAAATCGCACGACTATTTCCGCGGGACGCGCGGCAGTTTTGAACGGACTATCAAGGGCATCTCCTTCTTCCGCGAAGAAGGGATGTCGTTTCAAATTAATACGACTGTCACCGAGTATAACGTCGACCGCTTGCCCGAGATCGCCAAACTCGTCGGTGAGCTCGGCGTCTCGGTGTGGACGCTGTTCTTCCTCGTCCCGACCGGTCGTGGTTCACTCCTACAACCGATTTCACCGGAACGACATGAAGACGTGCTGCGCTGGGCGTTCGCACTTCAAGAAGACGTCCCGTTCATCATCTCCACGACCGAGGCACAGTTCTACCGGCGCGTGGCGAGACAAGAAAACCAGCGACGAAAAGACGAAGGACTGCCGCCGATCGGTCATCCGCACGACGATCTTGCGAAAGCACCGCGCGGCACAAATGACGGAAACGGCTTTGTCTTTATCTCGCATACGGGCGACGTCCAACCGTCCGGCTTCCTCCCGATCAAGTGCGGCAACGTGAAACAGACCCCGCTCGCCGAGATTTATCGTCACCACCCCGTGTTCAAGTCACTTCGGGACCCGGATACGCACGGCGGCAAGTGCGGCTACTGCGAATATCGATACGTATGCGGTGGCTCCCGTGCCCGTGCTCACGCCGTCACCGGCGACTATAAGGCGGAAGAACCGTATTGTGTTTACCAACCGGCACGGACCCCATCTTCTTAAATAGACATGTTTCATTTTTTTGTTTTGTCGTATGATGAATGTAAATATATTGAATTTTTATTTCGTACGACAAAGGTGGAGATGACATGTTCGTGTATATCCCGATTGACGGTTTGTTCTATATCGGTCTCGCACTGATCGCCTTGATCAGCTATCCAATCGCCCATCTCGTCATGCGCATAGGAAAGACGGTCAACGGCGCATTTTACGCGCTCGTCGCCGTCAGTCTCGGTCTATTCTTTTGGCTTGTGATTTGGTTTGACGAAGCAGCGCGGCAACGTGATATGGGGACCATCCCGGTCGTTTTCAATTTTGCGTTCGCCGTCCTGTTATATGCTACGTTTCTCGCACTAAGTTATTTCGTCCTACGTGCCGTCTATCGACGCACACAAGTGAATCGCTAAAAAAGGAGCGCCTGCATCTGCTGGCGCTCCTTTCCTTAATAGGTCACGGTCGTCGGACGGAGCGTCAATTCCCCGTTCTCAACGTCGATCATGACCGTTTGGCCATCCTCGACGTCTCCGGCGAGAATGCTGCGGGCGAGCTTCGTCTCAATCGTCCGCTGCACGTAGCGATTGATCGGACGAGCCCCGAACTGCGGTTCGTACGCCTCGTCCGCGATGAACGTTTTTGCGGCTTCCGAAATTTCGATGCGGATCGAACGGGCCGTCAAGCGGCTTCCCATCCGGGCGACCGCTTTCTCGACGATTTGTCCGATTTGAGCGCGCGTGAGCGGATGGAACAGAATCGTCTCATCGACCCGATTCAAGAACTCCGGTCGGAAGTGACGCCGGAGCCGCTCGATGACTTGGCGTTCTTCTTCCTCATCGATGATGCCGTCTTTCGCGGCCTCAAGCAAGATATCGGCCCCGATGTTTGAGGTCATGATGACAATCGTGTTCTTGAAGTCGACGACCCGGCCATGCGAGTCGGTGAGACGTCCGTCATCGAGCAGTTGCAGCAAGATGTTGAATACGTCGGCGTGCGCTTTTTCGACTTCGTCGAGCAACAATACCGAGTACGGGCTACGCCGCACCGCTTCCGTCAACTGGCCGCCTTCTTCGTAACCGATATACCCTGGAGGCGCCCCGACGAGACGCGACACGGCATGTTTTTCCATATATTCGCTCATATCGAGACGGACGATATGGTCTTCCGAGTCGAACATCGCTTCGGCGAGCGCTTTGCCGAGCTCGGTTTTCCCGACCCCGGTCGGTCCGAGGAAGAGGAACGACCCAATCGGGCGGTTCGGATCTTTAATACCGGCCCGAGCCCGAATGACGGCGTCACTGACGAGACGAATCGCATCGTCTTGTCCGAAGACGCGTTTGTGTAGCACCGTCTCCAAGTTGAGCAACTTATCGCGTTCGCCTTCGGTCAACTTCGTCACCGGGATCCCGGTCCATTTCGAGACGACTTCGGCGATCTCTTCTTCGGTCACTTCTTCCCGGACGAGTTCACGCGTCACTGCCCCGGCGAGTCGTTCCGCTTCAGCAAGTTCACGTTCGAGCTCCGGGATGCGTCCATATTTCAGCTCAGAGGCCCGGTTCAAGTCGTAACGACTCTCCGCTTCCTGCAGCTCGAGCTTCACTTTTTCTAAATCTCCGCGGATATGTTGGACGCGGTGCGTCGATTCTTTCTCGTTCTCCCAGCGCAAGCGGAGCGCGTCAGCCTGCTCCCGAGTGGAGGCGAGCTCTTGTTGGAGCGCCTCAAGCCGTTTCTTCGAGGCATCGTCGCTCTCTTTCTTCAGCGCCGCTTCCTCGATTTCGAGCTGCATGACGCGACGGACGAGCTCATCGAGTTCGGCCGGCATCGATTCCATCTCGGTCCGAATCATCGCACATGACTCATCGACGAGGTCGATCGCCTTGTCCGGCATGAAGCGGTCGGTGATGTAGCGATTTGACAATACGGCCGCCGCGACGAGCGCGTTGTCGTGGATGCGGACCCCGTGGTGAATCTCGAAGCGTTCCTTCAAACCACGCAAGATCGAGACCGTGTCTTCGACGTCTGGTTCGTCGACGAGCACTTGTTGGAACCGCCGCTCAAGCGCCGGGTCTTTCTCGATATATTGGCGATATTCATCGAGCGTCGTCGCACCGATGCAGTGGAGCTCCCCACGCGCGAGCATCGGCTTCAACATATTACCGGCGTCCATCGCCCCTTCTGATTTACCAGCGCCGACAATCGTGTGCAACTCATCGATGAAGAGAATAATTTTCCCTTCCGCCTCTTTCACTTCGTTCAAGACGGCTTGAAGCCGCTCCTCAAACTCCCCGCGATATTTAGCGCCGGCGACGAGCGAACTCATGTCGAGGCTGAAAATCGTCTTGTCTTTCAGACTTTCCGGCACGTCGCCGCGAACGATCCGTTGGGCGAGCCCTTCGACGATGGCCGTCTTCCCGACTCCAGGTTCCCCGATCAAGACAGGGTTATTCTTCGTTTTTCGGCTCAAGATGCGGATGACGCGGCGAATCTCGCTATCGCGTCCGATGACGGGGTCGATTTTCCCGGTCTTCACTTCTTGAATCAAGTCGCGGCCATATTTCGTCAATACGTCATACGTTGCCTCTGGTGACTTCGACGTGATGCGCCGATTCCCGCGGACGGCGACGAGCGCTTCCCGCAGTTTCTCTTCCGTCACACCTTTCCGTTCGAGCATGCTTTGCGCTTGGCTCTTGTTCAGCAAGATTCCAAGCAAGACGTGCTCGACCGAGACGTACTCGTCATTCATGCCGGTCGCCTCACGTTCAGCCGTCGTCAACACGTTCAAAAGTGACGCCGAAATCATCGGTGTCGTCGGATTTTGCAGTTTCGGTGCATTTTTGAGCGCCATCGCGACTTCCGCCTCGATCTCACCGACGTTCAACTCCATCTTCTGCAATAAGAGCGGGATGATGCCATCCGCTTGAGAGATCATCGAGGCGAGCACGTGCCATTCGTTCATCTCACTATGATGATACTGCTTGGCGAGCGCTTGTGAACTGACAATACTTTCATGGGCTTTATCGGTAAATCGATTGAAATCCATCACGTTTCCTCCTTATGCTCAGCGTTCGAGTTGTTCATAAACAGATCGGTGGGCGGCATCGAGCGGTAACTCGACTTCAAGCTGGACGAACAGGTCCGAGCGAACTTTCGCCGCTGTCATGAAACCGCGTCCTGGAATCCGCATCCGCTGTCCGGGACGCGATCCTGGCTTGACCTTCAATTTGACACGACCGCCGTCAAGCGTCGCGACGACGACTTCGGTCCCGTCGAGGAACGCGAGCGGACGCAACCGTTTGACGGTGATGACGTTCGACCCTTCACGCCGGTACGTCTCGTCATCCGTGAAATGAAGCTCGACGTAGACGTCGCCCCGGTCCCCGGACTGTCCGACTTTGCTGCTCTTGCCTTTCAGACGGAGCTTCTGTCCTTCGTGCGCCCCTTTTGGAATCTTCACATTGACCGTTCCCGTCTGAAGTCGCAGGCTTACTTTCGAGTCGGACGTCAGCTGGCTGAGCGGCACGTTGACACGGACCGTTTCATCCAAGTCCTCTTCGACCGCCTGATCGAAGAAGCTGCCAAACATGTCCTCGAAACCGAACGTGCGCGACGTCGTCCGAGAACCGCCCCCAAATTGGCGGAACAAGTCCTCAAACTGGGCCGAACCTTCGCCATACCCGTCGCCGCTATAAGTCCCTTGGCCGAACGTTGGTCCTTCGGCGCTTCCGTAACGGTCATAGTTCGCTTTCTTCTCCGGGTCGCTCAACACGTCAAACGCTTCTTGGATCGCCTTGAACTTGTCTTGTGCGCCCGGATCTTTATTGACGTCCGGATGATATTGTTTGGCCAACTTGCGATAAGCTCGTTTAATGTCCTGGTCCGATGCCTGTTTCGACACCCCGAGGACGTCATAATAGTTTTTTGCCATCTCGTTTCACCTCACCTATCCCTTTCCCGATTCTGATAAGTCTATTCTACCCGATTGGTCAAAGAAGGTCAAAGAATACCCTCGCTATTATGTGTACGAAAAAAAGAAGGACTTCGTTTCATCACGAAGTCCCCACGATTAGAAATATACTTTTGGCGCAGACATACCTTCTTCGAACACGATCGTCACTTCTTGGTTGCCGCCAAGCGACGTGACGTTGATTCGGACCGGTACGCTCCGGTTGTACTCCCAACGGTTCTCAAGCAATCCGACGATATGTTGGGTGAAACCGACGAGTTCGGCCCGGCTGTAGAATTGAATCGGAATGTCAATTTCAAGCCGCGACAAATCGCCGTTTTGATAAAATCCTTTCCCGATCATCCCACTGAAGTCTGGGAACACATCGGCGATCCGATCGCTGAACAACGTGAATTTCTGGGCATCATCCCGTACTTCGTTCGTCGCCGTGCCTGACGGGAAGTAATAGTACCTCTCATCGATCGCTTTCCAGTCACCGGCAGCGACGCCGTCTCCCTTGCCGACAAACGCCGACTTGATATAGTTGCCCGGCGTCGGAGAGCCTTGGGACGACTTCATGTAGAGCGCGACGTTGATGTCGAGGTCTTTAAAATCTTCTCGCTCGCGCAACTGACCGACAAGTTCATTCGCCATCCGTTCCCCTTCGGCGATGACTTTTTTCTCGTCCAACCGTTCCGTGTAGGTCGGTCCGAAATTCGGGGCTTGGAAGACGTACTCCCGGTTCAAGATGAGGGCGAACGACACACCACCGAGTTCGTATCCGTTGTCGGCTTTGCGCATGTAATTTTGTTCGACAAGCGAAGCCAAGTAGAGCGGTGACTCTTTATTGGCATCGACGAAGTCAGCTTCCGACACCTCGGCCGTCCCGTTCGCATACGACGGGTTGAGCGGCACGAGCGCGCCTTCTTCCTGACTCTTGTCTTTACGCCCGAGCAGGCGTGACACGTCGCCGCTATTTAATAACTGTCCTTCTTGATACGCAAACTGGTCCGGGTTGAACGCTCCCGTCGAGTGGCGCATCAATCCGAGTTCGACTTCTTCAAGCTCGAGCGACGAGCTGACTTGTCGTTGAGCAAGACCACGCGCTGCGGCCGATTTGAACGGGATGACCATCTGATAGTAGGAGTCCCGCGCTTCAATCGCCGGCGTCACGCCTTCTGACGTCGGTTCGTTCCCGGTCGGCGTTGCTTCTTCCTCCCCCATCGGGATTTTCATTGAACATCCGCTAAGTAGCAGGCTAGCCGCCACAGCGGGAATGATGAGTTGCTTCCATTTCATCTATGTCTAAACTCCTTTAGTAAATCGATTCATCGTACACTTCGTCCATTATAACAAAATCGTCGGATGAAAAAAGTGTCGAAGCGGAATCAGTCCGTCTCCATACGAAAACGCCCTTCGATGTGACAGTCGAAGGGCGTCGATTCAAGCTTTTCTAGACGGGCGACGCCAGTGCGTCAAAGCGAACAACCCAAGAATGATCAAGACGAGTCCGAGCGCCGTCACCCACGTGCCGGTCGAGCCGGTCAGTGGAAGTGTTCCTTGTTCAGGAGTGACCGGTGTCGTCGGTTCCGGGACGTACACGGAGTCATCTTCTCGTTCCGGAATCGCTTGTTTGACGTGGACGGTTGCTTCAGTCGACCGGGAGACGCGATTTCCGCTCACTTCGAACGTGAACGTGACACGGTTCGTTAGTGTGCCGCCGGCCCGGACATCGTAGGACGGGAGCAACACTTTCTCCATCTCGAGCACGATTTCTTCGCCCGGGACGAGTCCGTTCTCGACTTCGGCGAGTGCCCGCATTCCGTCACGGAGCGTCTCCGTTGTCTCTTGCTGTTCCGTTTCGGTCAACGCCCCGCTCGTCCATTCTTCCATCACATCGACGAAATAAAGCGTGACGTTCGACGTGTTCGTGATCGTATACGTGTAGACGATCGTGTCGCCTGGGTGAACCGTTTTCGGGTTCGCTACTTTCGTCACCGTGAAGTCGATACGGTTCAACAAGACGATCTGTTGACTCTCGGCATCGACGACGCGACCGAACTCGTCACTCGCCGCGACACGGAAGACGTTCCCGATTTCTGGATGGGTCGTGTCATCATAGTCGCTAGGCACTTCGAGATTGACCGTCGTTTCGACCCGTTCTCCCGGGGCGAGACCGTCCGTCCCGATGAGGTCCGTCAATCTCGTGTTCACCGTCTCGTTGAAGGCTTTCACTGCGTCAGCATCGATGCCGCCGCTGAAGAACTCGTCTTCAATCGACGTGATGGTCAGCGTCGTATCGCCCGTGTTCTCAATCACGAACGTATACGGAATCATCCCGCCGACGACGGCTTGATCGATATTTGCTTCTTTACCGACCTCGAGTCCAATCACCTTGTCCGGGACGACCGTCACTGTCACATCGGTACAATCAGCCGGAATCGCTTCATCCGGTCCTTCCACACCGATGCAAAACGTGTTCGTCACGTCTGTCTCCATGTCAACGTCCGGTGCGAACGTATCGAATTGGATCGTCGTCGTGCCGACCGGGATGACGGGGAACGTCCAGTAGAAGGCGGGCGGTCCGCTCACAACGGTCGGGACGGGCGTTTCCACCCCATCTGGTCCGAGCACTTCGACAGAATCCGCGACGACCGTCAATGCTTCCGGAACCGTATCGGATACCGAGAAATTTTCAATCGGGGCGCCGTCCACGTTGATGACGAGACGGTACGTCAACAAGTCACCGGCAAGCACTTCCGTGATCGCTCCGTCAGCGCCGAGGGCGAGCTTTTCAATCGTGACCGTCGGGGCAACCGTCGTCGCGGCCACTTCTTCCACCATCGTCTCGACTTCAGCGAGCGGTTGTTCCACCACTTCTTCGGCATCAACAGTTTGTTCTGTCGTCGCTTCGACTGCCTCCACCGCTTCTTCGGCATCGGTCACCGGTTCAGATTCTTCTTCATTTCCAATCGCTTCGGACGCCGAGGCGATCGCTTCCGCTGCCGGTTCGGCTGTGATCGTGAACGCGGTGAATGAATATGGGACGCGTTCTTCATCGTATAGCGTGATCGTCTCGATCAGCGCCGAATCGACATGTTCGGCATCAATCATGAAACGCCAGCTGTCGGCGGTCTCACGGACCCCATAATATGTCACATCCTCATACACGAGGCTTGCTTCATATAGACTGTCCGCCTCTTCTACCGTCAGTTCGACTTGAGCGAAAATCGTGCTCGTCTCTTCCGCGTGCAGGACGTTCGGTGTGAGCATGCCGATGAGTAAAACGAATAAAGCGATAAGTGCTGTCACTTGACGTTTGGCGCTTCCCATGGTGGTCCCCTCCTCTAAGATGAATGCCTGTCTGCGACACAGCTATCCGATGACAGCGCCGGGCACGGAGGGGGAAGAGAGGATGATTGTGCGCGAGTCGTGGTGTCAAAGGGTCCTCTAATTCAGGAATATTTTCCAAATGGTTTGGATACTATTCATTACCCTTCCCACGTTTCAGCGAACCCGTCGAAACTCAGGATTTTTTGAACGTTAGGTCAATGAAAAAAAGTCCTCGATTGGAACAGACCACCATTTGGTCCATTCCAATCGAGGACGGTCATATCACGCATGATCCGCCAAAAAGGCGAGCAGCGCCGCTTCATCCCACACTTCGATGCCGAGCGTCTCCGCTTTTGCAAGCTTCGATCCGGCCTTCTCACCGGCGACGAGCAGGTCTGTGTTCTTGCTGACACTACCGGTCACGCTCGCTCCGAGAAGCTCGAGCCGCTTCCCGGCCTCGCCGCGTGTCATTTCGTGAAGTTTCCCGGTCAAGACGACCGTCTTCCCCGCCATCGGGGCGTCCGTGTCGACAGGTCGTTTCGCACCTTTGAACGTCAAGTTGACGCCTGCTTCATCAAGTTCCCGGACGAGTTCACGTGCCTCCGGCTTCTCGAAATAGAGCGTGATCGATTCGGCCATCTTCGTGCCGATGCCATCGATCGCGGTCAAGTCTTCCACGGAGGCTGTCATGATCATGTCCATCGTCTCGAATCGCTCGGCAATGAGCGTCGCCGCTTTTTGCCCGACGAGCCGAATGCCGAGGGCGAATAAGACGCGTTCGAGTGAGTTTTGTTTTGATTGGTCGATCGCCGCGAGCAAGTTCGACACCGACGTCTCTCCCATCCGTTCGAGCGCGAGGAGCGCCTCACGATCGAGCCGATACAAATCGGCGACGTTGTGGACGAGACTCGCTTCGTGGAGCTGGGTGATCACTTTTTCACCGAGACCATCGATGTTCATCGCCGGACGCGACACGAAATGGATGAGCCCTTCGAGCAGCTGGGCCGGACATTCCGGATTGACGCAGCGATGGTCCGCCTCGCCTTCTAACCGGACAAGTTCCGAACCACAAGCCGGACAATGTGTCGGGAAGACGATTTCCGTCTCGTTCCCGGTCCGCTCACTCTCAATCGCCGAGACGACGGCCGGGATGACGTCCCCGGCCTTTTTGATGACGACCCGGTCGAACAAGTGCAGATCCTTCTCTTTAATGAAGTCCTCATTATGAAGTGTCGCGTACGTCACGGTCGACCCGGCGACAAGCACCGGTGCAAAACGGGCACGCGGTGTCACTTTCCCGGTCCGTCCGACGCTGAAGTCGACGGCTTCGATCGTCGTCACGACTTCCTCGGCCGGAAACTTATACGCGACGGCCCAGCGTGGACTTTTCGCCGTGAAACCGAGCTGTTCTTGCTCTTCATACGCCGCGACTTTAATGACGATGCCGTCGATCTCGTACGGCAGTTCGGTCCGTTTCGTCACGTACGTCTCGATGTAGTCCCATAACTCATCGGCCGTCTGACACGTCGTATATTCTTGGCTGACGGCGATGCCGAGACGCCCTAAATATGCGAGCGCCTCGTCATGCGACGCGACGAGGTCGTCGGTCGAGACGAGCCCGTACGCGAAGAATGCCAAGTTGCGCGAAGCCGCGATTTTCGAGTCGAGTTGCCGGAGCGAGCCCGCCGCGGCATTGCGCGGGTTGGCGAACAACGCCTCACCCATCCGTTCCCGCTCATCGTTCAAATGTTCGAACGAACGTTTCGGCATGTACGCCTCGCCACGCACTTCGAGCGTGACGTCTTCGTTCAGCCGGAGCGGAATCGAGCGGATCGTCTTCAAGTTTTGTGTGATGTCCTCACCTGTCGTCCCGTCGCCCCGCGTCGCCCCGCGCACGAGGCGGCCGTCTTCGTACTTAAGAGAGACGGCGAGACCGTCAAACTTGAGTTCGGCGACGAAGAGCGGACGATACCCGAGATCTTTCTCGATGCGGTCGACCCATTCGATGAGTTCTTCTTTCGTGAAGACGTTTCCGAGCGAGAGCATCGGTGTGTCGTGCGTCACTTTGACGAACGCGTCGAGCGGAGGCGCACCGACCCGCTGCGTCGGTGAGTCTGGACTCCGCAACTCCGGATAATCGGTCTCGATTTGGATGAGCTCGTTCATGAGCCGGTCGTATTCAGCGTCCGGCACACTCGGCCGGTCGAGCACATAATACTCATAGCCGTACTGGTTCAATTGTTTCCGTAGCGTCTCTACTCGTTCTGTCATCTCCATACCATCACCTCACGCTTTTTCAATCGGGGCGAACTTGGCGAGCAGACGCTTGATTCCGACCGAAGGGAAAGCGATGTCGAGCTCGAGCTGGTCCCCTTCCCCGCGCGTCTGCACGACCGTTCCTTGACCCCATTTTTTATGGTTCGCTTTATCGCCGACGTTCCAGCCGATCGACTCGGCACCTGACGATTGGGCGAGCTTCGGCTTCGGTTTCGAGCTGAAACCGTTGACCGGAAGTTTCCCAGGTGATTCGACCGGATTCCACGGCATCGCCTTCTTCGCTTTTCCTGAGCGCTCGAGGAGCGTCTCCGGCAACTCGTGCAAGAAACGTGACTCCGGGTTGTTTTGGAACCGACCGTACAGCATACGGGATTGGGCCCGCGTCAAATAGAGGCGCTTCTCCGCTCGGGTGATGCCGACGTAGGCGAGACGGCGCTCTTCTTCCATCTCTTCCGGGTCGTTCAAAGAGCGGCTATGCGGGAACAGTCCTTCTTCCATCCCGATCAAGAAGACGACCGGGAATTCGAGTCCTTTCGCCGAATGGAGCGTCATGAGTGTCACTTGGTGCAACTCGTCGACTTCTTCGAGCGAATCGAGGTCCGAGACGAGCGTCAAATCGGTGAGGAAGGCGACGAGCGTCTGTTCATCGCTTTCTTTCTCGAAGTTTTGAGCGACCGATAAAAATTCCTGCAAGTTCTCGAGCCGGCTTTCCGCTTCGAGCGTCTTCTCGATTTTAAGCATCTCTTCATAACCTGACTTCTTCAACACTTCTTCAATCAACTCGGAAATCGACAAGTAGTCCGCCATTTGACGAAGGTCGATGATGAGTTTTCGGAACTCGGCGAGTTTCGTCGCCGTCCGTGGTGCGATGCCGGACAGTTCGATATCACGAATCGCTTCCATGAGCGAGACGCCTTGCATCGATGCGAAATCACCGAGCTTGTCGACCGTCGCCGCGCCGATGCCGCGTTTCGGTTCGTTGACGACTCGCACGAACGAGATGTCCTCATCCGGGTTGGCGATCAAGCGCAAATACGCCAACACGTCTTTAATTTCTTTCCGTTCATAGAACTTCGTGCCGCCGACCATCTTGTATGGGATGTTCGATTTGAGAAGCATCTCCTCAAGACCACGTGATTGGGCGTTCGTCCGGTACAACACGGCCATCTCGCCGTAATCGATGCCTTCTTGACGCAGCTCTTTCATTTGATTGATGATGAAGAACGCTTCGTCGCGGTCGTCCGAGGCGACATGTAAGAGGAGTTTCTCCCCTTCGGCGTTCTCCGTCCAGAGCTGTTTGTCTTTACGACCCGAGTTGTTTTGGATGACACCGTTCGCCGCCTCCAAAATCCGTTTCGTCGAGCGGTAGTTCTGTTCGAGCAAGATGACGTGCGCGCTCGGATAGTCCTTTTCGAACGTCAAGATGTTGGCGATGTCCGCGCCGCGCCAGCGATAAATCGATTGGTCCGAGTCACCGACGACGCACAAGTTCTCATGTGCCTCGGCGAGCAGCTTGACGAGCGTGTATTGGGCCCGGTTCGTATCTTGATACTCGTCGACGTGGATGTATTGGAACTTCTTCTGATAGAACGCGAGCACGTCCGGCGCTTCCTGGAACAATTGAATCGCCTTCATGATCAAATCATCGAAATCAAGGACGTTGTTGTGCTTCAACTTCTTCTCATACGCCGTATATACGTCCGAGATGACTTTCTCGTACGGGTTGTTGCCGACGAGTCCGGCCGCGTCTTGCGGCGTGCGAAGCTCGTTCTTATGGTTTGAGATCATGCCGAGGAGCGTCCGCGGCTCGTACTTCTTCGGGTCGAGGTTCAGCTCTTTGAGCACTTGCTTGATCGCCGTCAACTGATCGGACGAGTCAAGAATCGAGAAGTTCCGATCATAACGGATGCGGTCGATATCTCGGCGCAAGATCCGGACGCACATCGAGTGGAACGTCGAGATCCAAATATCGTCCGCGACACCGCCGACGAGACGGGCGATCCGGTCTTTCATCTCACGGGCCGCCTTGTTCGTGAACGTGATGGCGAGAATGTTCCATGGTGCGATCTGTTTCGACGCCATCAAATAAGCGACGCGGTGCGTCAAGACACGTGTTTTCCCTGACCCGGCCCCTGCCATGATGAGCAGTGGGCCGTCCGTATATTTGACTGCCTCCGCTTGTGGAGGGTTCATGCCTTTGACCAATTCTTCACTCAAGTTATACATAATCGTTTCCTTTCTTCGTTCCAAACGTTTGTTCTTATTTTATCGGAGTGCCGCTACAGTCGCAAGCGCTCCGTCGAGATTCTCGTAAATGACGTTTCCGACGACGATCGTATCGACGTGCGCAGCCATCTTCATCGCTGCTTCCGCCCCGTCGATTCCGCCCCCATAAAACAAATGGGCGTCTGGGACGGCGAGGCGCACTTCTTTGACGACGTCCGGCGAGCCGAACGTGCCGCTATATTCAAGGTAAAGGGATGGCAGACGGAACAGGTGGTGGCCGGTCTCGGCGTAAGCGACAACTTGCTCGAGAGAGAGCTCGGTTCGCGCCTCGGTCACCTCGGCGACTTTCGCCGCCCCATTCAAAACGATGTACCCTTGCCCGGTCACGTGACGTGCTTCAAACAAATGCCCGTGGCGTTCGAATGCCCGGACTTGATGACCGACCACCCAGTCGACCGTCCCGGCGTTCAACACGGTCGGGATGAAGTAATGGTCAAACCCTCGTATCGTCTGATCCGGGTGACTCAACTCAAGTGCGACCGGGATGCCACATCCGTTCAGCCGATTGAACAACGTGAACGTGTTCTCGGCATCGATGCCGTCCGTACCGCCGATGAGAAAGGCATCCGTGCCCGACTGAATGAGCGCCGACAGCGCCTCATCCTCCAGCCGCTTGTTCGGGTCGAGCTTAAATACGTGGCGCCAGGCGTGAAAATCCATTCGAAGTCCCTCCATTCGATACCTCCTCTAGTGTAGCGATTTTTTTAGTCGGTTGCATCTGTTGACGAAAAAAAGACTTGCCGAAGCAAGTCTTAAACACGACGGGCCGCGGCCCGTCGTTCCCGGTCCGTCAACCATTTCGCGACGAGAAGCGCAAACGCGCCGTACACCGGGACGAACCAGAGCGGATTGGCGAGAAAGAAGCCGAGCACCGGGATATCGAGCAACGGCGAATCCGGTGAGCAGAGCGCCGTCCCGTTGACGATCGCGATGAACGGTAAGACGGGAACGACGAACACGTAACCGAAGTTGATCCAAAATGCCTTCATGGTGTTGTCTCCTTAACCTAAGATAATCGATTCTTTCGGATAGTTGTACATCCGTTTCGGCTGTCTCCGTTGCAAGATCAAGATGAAGGCGATGACCCCGATCCGACCAATGAACATCAAGATGGTGAGCACCCATTTGCCGACGTTCGAGAACTCAGAAGATAGTCCGACCGAAAGCCCCGTCGTCCCGAACGCCGAGCACGCCTCGAACAAGATTCGCGTGAGCGAAGCATCTTCAAAGAACGCGAGCACCATGACACCCGAGAGCAAGACAGCGAGCGAGACGGTAATGATGACGAACGCTTTCCAAATGTCCTCGAGCACAATCTCGCGCCCAAAAATCTTGATTGACGAGTCACCGCGGATGAACGCGATGACCCCGAGCACGGCGACGGCGAACGTCGTCGTCCGAATCCCCCCACCGACCGAAGACGGGGAGGCGCCGATAAACATGAGGATCGACAAGAGCAACATGCTCCCTTCCGAGAACAAGTTCACGTCGACGGTCGACAGTCCCCCGTTTCGTGTCGTCACGGACTGGAACAGCGAGTCCGACAGCGCGAGCCAGAGCGGTAACTCTTTGAACGCGTTGTTGTATTCGAACAAGAACAACCCGACCGTTCCGACGGCGATCAAAATGAAGAACGTCGACACGGTCAACTTCGTGAATAAAGAGAAACGGCGAGGGAAGTTCTCCCGCTTGCGCATGATCCGGCTCGTCAAATACGTTCGAATCTCGATGAGAACCGGGAACCCGATCGCACCGCCGGTCATGAGCGCGATTTGTGTGAAGATGACGAACGGATCTTCCCGGAACGGTGCGAGCGAGCTGCCTGTAATATCAAACCCGGCGTTCGTCGTCGCACTGACCGCCCCGAACAGCCCTTGCAGGAACGCTTCTCCGGCCGTGTCAAAGTAGTTTAAGTAATGGAAACCGAGCAACACCGCCCCGACCGCCTCGATTGCGATGACGGTGATGACGATTTCCGTGATGTATTTGATGATACCAGACATCGACGTCTGGTTTTGGTCACGTAAAATGAGTTGCCGCTCGCGGAAGCCGATACGCTTCCCGAGCAAGATCCACATGATGACGTGAAGACTGATCAACCCGACACCGCTCACTTGAACGATGAACAAGATGATGAATAGACCGAACGTCGAGAACGTGTCCGCGACGACAATCGGGGTGAGGCCGGTGACACTGACACAACTGACCGCGAAAAAGACGAGGTCGGTGAACGTGATCGTCACCCCTGGCTTGTGCGCAATCGGCAGAGCGAGCAGGATGATCGACAAAAGCGCAGCCGCGCTGTAGATCAACACGAGCGTTTGGACCGGTGTCAGCTTTCGGAAGAACAGCTGTAAATTTCGTTTCATAAACTTGTCTTTCATCATGCCCCTCCTTTCCATCAAAAACAAGATGACTCTTACGAGTCACCTTTGTCTGATTGGTTTAGGCGTTCAAGGGCAAGATCATAGCCACCTGACCCATAGTTCAAGCAACGCTTGACACGGGAAATCGTAGCCGTCGAAGCACCTGTCGCTTCTTCAATTTTATGATATGTGCTACCTTCACGAATTTGGCGCGCCACTTCTAACCGTTGGGCTAACGCTTGAACTTCGTTGACGGTCGCTAAATCTTCGAACAATTGATAGCAGTCTTCGAGCGTGTCGAGCTTCAAGATCGCCTCAAACAGCTGATCGAGTTCACGCCCTCTTAATTTATCGAGTTGCATCCGCAAGCATCCTCTCTCCATCGTACTTCTTTATCATTCTAAAGCACGACCGCCTCGGACTCAACTGTTCATCGCAAAATCGCTGGAAATAGTATTTGTTTTTTCATCACTTCGTAAATTCCGAGCGGTGTCGCACGCACGTACGGCAAGTGGGTCGAGGCGAGGAACAGTAGCGTGTAAATCGGGTCTTCGAAGTGATACCCGCGTGCCACGAGTTCATTGCGTAACTGTTTCTCTTGATGAATGAGCCGTTCGACCGGCTCGATCGATGTCATGCCGCAGAGCGGGAGCGGGATCTCGGCGATGATCTCGCCGCGGTCGACGAGGACGATGCCGCCGCCAAGTTCTTTCATGCGCGCGAACGCCGTCAACATGTCTTGTTTGCACTTACCGAGGATTAAATAATCGCCGCTGATCGAGTACGAGCTGACGAGACCGCCGAAGTCGTTAGCGAACCCTTTCAATACCGTGTTCAGGCGCCATTTCCCTTCTTTATCGAGCAGCATGAGGAACGACTCGTCCCCGTCGCGTGGCAGTTCGTCTTGTCCGGTGTCATGTGTGATTTTGAACAGCTTCATGATGACCGAGTTGACCATGTCGAGCCCGACCGGCATACTGAACGACAGGTCGCTTGGGGTCAACTCGATGTCGACGTCCGTCGCTGGCATAAGCGCGAGTGACGCTTCGACCAGCTCGTCCGGGAACAGCGACATCCCGTCACGAACAATCCACTGTCCTTTCGCGATGACACTCGACGGACGCGGGTCATCGATTGCATCCAAAACGTTCAGATGCGCGATACGGCCTGGGGCGATTGAGCCGAGGACGTGATCGAGCCCGAAATGACGGGCCACGTTCAACGACACGATGCGATACGCCTCGATCGGGTCTAAACCAGCCTCGATCATGATGTTCACGAGCGCATCTTGCATGCCGTCCTCATAAAAGCCTGGTGTCGACCCGTCCGTCGTCACCATGAGATGGTCGAACGTCGATAGTCCCGCCTCGAGCAAACCGCGCATCATATGCGGCAAATCCGGGCGAATCGAAGAATGACGCAACGTCGTCGTATACCCATGTTCGAGACGACAGAGCGCCTCTTCGGCTGTCATCGCCTCATGGTCGCTGTGGACACCCATCAGCGCCATTTTCGTGAGCGTCTTCGCCGATGCCCCCGGGAAATGTCCCTCGACCGGAAGACCGCACGTCTCGGCGTCGAGCATCCATTGGAGCATCTCGTCGTCTCCTTTTAACGTCCGCGGCCACGCCGTCAACTCGCCTGCCATGATGACGTCCGGGTGGTTGAACCAGTCGTGGATGCGTTCCGTGTCGACGAGGACGCTGTCGCGATCGAGCTCGGTCTGCGTGTCGAGCCGCGCCCACCAGTACGTGCTCGTCGGGAGTTGTTGCATCGCTTCAAGTTGCGCAAACGCTTGCTCCTTCTCTTGTAAAAAAAGAAGCATGTTGTCGTTCACGAGCGTCGTCGTACCCCGTTCGCCTGCATACTTTGACAGCGTCGCCGGGTTATACAGTTGAAACGGATGCGCATGCGGCTCCATGTAGCCTGGAACGACAAACTTTCCGGAGACATCGACCGTCTCGACCGCCGCTTTCGGCAAGTCCGGTCCGACGTAGACGATGCGGTCATTCTCGATCCAAATGTTCGCTTGTTTCCATTGTTTCACGTACAAATTCAAATAAGTCGCATTCGTCAAGACGAGCGAAGGCGGCCGCACTTGGTCCACGACCTCAAGTTGTGAGCGAATCATCGTTTTTGACCACGGTGCCCGCGCCGATCGTTTAGTTGGCATCGAACCCAGTCCTCCCTTAATCGCTTCATTTATTATCAGAAGATAATTTTGTAAGCGTTTTCTTTATACTGCTTCAAGTTTACCTTTTCTCTGAAACCGTCGCAAGTTATGTTCACCATTGTAACGAAATTCACACAAAGTTTACACAAATAAAAGACGCTTCTACGAGAAGCGCCTTCACCAGTCATACAGGGTGACCGTTTTCTTTAAATAATGCTCGAGCTGGGCGAGCGGGACCGGCTTGCTGTAATGATAACCTTGGATGAGCGAGCTGCTATGTTCAAGCACGAAAGCGAGTTGCTCCGGCCGTTCGACCCCTTCAGTGACGATGTCGAGACCGAGCGTATGGAACGTTTGATACAGTCCTTCGAGCAACGCCCGATCGAACGTGTTCTCCGGGATCCCTTTCACGAAGTTTTGATCGATTTTGATCAAGTCGAGTTGGAGCGACTGCAGGAACGACAGCGAAGACGTCCCGACCCCGAAATCATCCAGCGAGATTTTGACACCGAGCGTTTTCAACGACTGAATGAACTGTTGCAATTCATATAAGTTGCCGCCGACCTCGCTCTCGGTAATTTCGACGTGAAGTAAATGAGGGTCAAATAACGTTTCTGCGAGCACATCTTCGAGTTCGGCTAAAAATGACCCGTCTGCGATTTGCCGTTTGGATACGTTAACCGATAAGAACAAATGGTGTCGCATACTGTGCTCCTTCATCTCGGACACCGCTTGACGGAGCACCCAACATCCTAAGTCCGAGATCAATCCGAGCTGTTCGGCGATTGGGATGAACAGCCCTGGCGACACTTGACCTTTCACTGGATGGTTCCAGCGGATGAGGGCTTCGACGCCGCGCACGGCGAACGGATGCGGCGATACAATCGGCTGGTAGTACAGCTCGAACTCATCGTTCTCGAGTGCCCGTCTCAAATCACGTTCCATCTCAAGCGTCTGCAAGTAGTGGCTGCCATCTTCAATCTCTTGGAACGCCAAAATCCGTTTTTTCCCGGATAGTTTCGCCTCATGCAAGACGACGTCAAGCCGTCCCATCATGACCTCATACGTATGATGGGGATGCCGCAACGCGAAGACGTCCAATCCGATCGTCGTCGTCAACCCTGTCACCCCGTTCATTTCGGACCAGTCGGCCAAATCTTTCGTGAGCCGGCGGGCGACCGGACGCAATTCGTCGAGCGTCCAATTCGGGTGAAGGAACATAAATTCATCGGCACCGATGCGGGCGACAAACCCGTCTTCTTTATAAAAATTCAGCCGTGATGCGATGTAAATCAAGACGGCATCACCCGTGCGATGACCGAACTGGTCGTTGATGCGGCGGAAGTCGTCAAGATCGAGGCCGATGACACCGATTTGATCGTCGCCACCACGCACGCTCGAAAAATAGTCCTCAATCGCCAACCGATTTGGTAGTTGCGTGAGTGCGTCCCGGTACGCCTTATCGAGCACTTCTGCCCTCGTGTCTTCGAGCGCGGCGAGCACCTCGTTCATGCTGACGGCCATCTGTTCAATCTCGTCTTGGCTCTGTTCGTTCAAACTGATGCGTAGACGACTATCTCGCTCAATTGTGATCTGTTTCAACTCATCGCCAATCCCCATCAATCGACGAATGATGACGTGGTGGATCGTCCATAATAACGACAGAAACAGTCCGACACCGAGAACGAGCAACGCCAGTATGCCGAGGCGTAGCATCGTCACCGTGTTTTGGTAATGCGTCGGTTCGACGACGAAAGTGATGCCATAGTCGGTCTTGTCATATACCGTATCAAGCGGGATGACGACATGTGTCAGTCCGTCCCGTGACGTGATCGTCGTGTCGGTCGCTTCGGTCAACCCTACAGCGAGCGGTAACTTCGTCTGGGCACTCAAATCGGCGACGAAATGACTGCTGACGAACTCGAGCATGACGAGCGTCCCTTCGGCCGGGCCACTGCGGTCACTTTGAAGAATCGGATGCGTCGCATAAAAGACAGGCCCGTATTCGCTCTCATAGATCGTGCTGCGCGTGTTGGCGTCAGCTCGGACGCGTGAGGCGATATCAGCCAAAAACGCCTGTTGCTCAGGCTCAGTCAACGACAAGCTCTGTTTTTGGAACGTGGCGTAATGGACGTCCCCGTCTCGATTCAAAAACAGCATCGCATTGACGTTCAAATTATCGAGAGACGCCTCGCTGATGTTGCTGTCGATGAACGTCTCATTCTTTCCTTGGATGAACGCATACGCGTCGTTCCATTCCGCCCAATCGACGAGCGTCCGCTCAAGGCTACTCTTCCGATTCACGAGTGTTTCGGTCACGCTTGCGATTTGACTGTCGACCGCAAGACGGTCCCGCTCCATACTCTGTTCGATGAAATACGGTCGGACGACAAAGAAGATGACGCCGACAAAAATGAGGATATTCAACGCCACCGCAATCATCAGTTTTGTCCGAATGCGCATGCCGACCACCTTCTTCCTTCAATCTACTCCATTATTGTAGAGCAGGAAGTTGTGATTCCCTTCTTTTCGCATGAAAAAAAGGATGGGTTGACCCATCCTTTAAAAAATATGAGCAAGCGCCCGACCCGCAATGTCGGTCCGATAAAACGTATTCGGCAGTTCGAGCGTCTCGAGCGCCGCATATACCGTCTGCTTCGCTTCGAGCAACGTCGGTTTTGTTGACGTGATGACGAACAACCGGCCGCCGTTTCCGAGCACACGGTTCCCGTCACGCGTCGTCCCGGCATGGAACACACGGACGTCTTCCGGCAAACGCTCAAAACCGGATAACACTTGTCCTGACACCGCTATCGACGGATAGCCTTCCGCCGCCACGACGACCCCAATCGTGTAAGCGTCAAGCCACTCGATCGCGTACGTTTTTTTGGCGACGACCGCTTCGATGACGTCAAGGAGAGGTGAGGCAAGGTTCGGCACGATCACTTCGGTCTCCGGGTCCCCGAAACGCGCATTGAACTCGATCACTTTCGGCCCGTCAGCCGTCAAGATGAGTCCCGCATATAAGAAGCCTTCAAACGGTGTCCCCCGCTCGACCATCGTCTTCGCGAGCGGATGAAGCACTTGTTCGACCGCCTCGTCATAAACGCTTTCCGCAAGATGAGACATCGGGCTATACGCACCCATCCCGCCCGTGTTTGGTCCTGCATCGTTGTCATAGGCGCGTTTATGGTCTTGCGACGTGATCATCGGGATGACATGTCCCCCCGAAACGAACGCCATGAGCGAGAACTCTTCTCCGTCCAAAAACTCTTCGATGACGACACGCGACTGCGCACCGAACTTATCGGTCGTAAAGATGTCCGTAATCGCTTCTCTTGCTTCTTCAAGCGAGAAAGCGACCGTCACCCCTTTCCCGGCGGCAAGTCCGTCCGCCTTGACGACGAGCGGGGCCCCGATCGCTTCGATATATGCCAGAGCCGAGGCCGCGTCGGTGAACGTCTCGTAGGCCGCGGTCGGAATGTTCGCCTGTTGCATGACTTCCTTCGCGAACGCCTTGCTGCCTTCAAGCAGAGCGGCGGCTTTCGTCGGGCCGAAAATACGCAAGTTTTCTTTCTCGAACGCGTCGACGACTCCGGCCATGAGCGCCGACTCCGGTCCGACGATCGTCCAACCGATCTGTTCCGCCTTAGCGAACGTGACGAGCGCCGCGACGTCCGTCTCTTCGATCGGCACGCACGTCATGCCGTCCATGTTGAGATTGCCCGGGGCGACGAAAACGTCGTGCCCGTCTTGTTTCAATTTCCAGGCGAGTGCGTGTTCCCGCCCACCGCGTCCAATGACGAGTACGTTCATCGTATCGCTCCTCTCAGTGTTTGAAGTGTCGGACTGAAGTGAATACCATCGTGATACCATGACGGTTCGCCGCCTCGATCGACTCTTCGTCTCGAATCGAGCCGCCTGGCTGGATGATGGCTGTGATGCCGGCCGCTGCCGCTGCTTCGACCGTATCGCCCATCGGGAAGAACGCATCGCTGCCGAGTGCCGCACCCATTGCGCGTTCACCGGCTTGTTCGAAAGCGATTTTCGCCGCCCCGACCCGGTTCATCTGTCCAGCCCCGATCCCAATCGTCGTCTCATCTTTCGCCACGACGATCGCGTTCGACTTCACATGTTTGACGACACGCCAAGCGAGCTTCAAATCTTCCCATTCCGCTGCTGTCGGGCGCCGATCCGTCACGATTTGGCACGAGGCGTCGTCGAGCGTCATGTCGTCCCCGTCTTGCACGAGCAGGCCGCCGGCGACTGCCGTCAACCGCGATCCGGTCATCTGTCCCATATCGAGCGTCAACAGACGTAAGTTCTTCTTCTCTTTCAATCGGTCAAGTGCTGCCTCGCTAAAGGATGGGGCAATGACGATTTCGAGGAAGATGTTTCGAAGCGCTTCTGCCGTCTCGAGGTCGACTTCCCGGTTCAACGCGACGATGCCCCCGAAAATCGAGACCGGGTCGGCCGCATGGGCCCGTGTGAACGCTTGGTGAATCGTTTCGCCGACGGCGACACCGCACGGGTTCATATGTTTGACGACGACCGCTGCCGGTTCCGTCAATTCGGTGAGCGCTTCGAGCGCCGCATTCGTGTCTTGGATGTTGTTATATGAGAGCTCTTTCCCGTGGAGTTGCACCGCATTCGCAAGCGTCATTCCGTTATAGAGCGGCGTCTTATAAAATGCTGCCTGTTGGTGCGGGTTCTCCCCGTAACGAAGGTCTTGTACTTTTTCGTACGTGACCGTGAGCTGGTCCGGGAACGTCTCGCCGATCTGTCGACCTAAATAGTCTGCGATCAACGCGTCGTACGCCGCCGTATGCCGGAACGCTTTCGTTGCCAGGCGTTGTCTCGTCTCAAACGACGTCCCGCCGTCCCGCACTTCTTGTGCGACTGACACATAGTCAGCCGGGTCGACGACGACCGTCACGCTCGCATGGTTTTTCGCTGCCGAGCGGAGCATACTCGGCCCGCCGATGTCGATGTTCTCAATCGCCTCGTCATACGTCGCGTTTTCTTTCGCGATCGTCTCTTTGAACGGATATAAGTTGACGACGACGTAATCGATCGGCTCGATATGATGGTCTTTCATCTGTTCGACGTGCGAGTCTAAATCGCGCCGTCCGAGAAGTCCGCCATGCACGAGCGGATGGAGCGTCTTCACGCGACCGTCGAGCATCTCTGGAAACGACGTCACTTCCGAGATGTTTTTCACCGGCAACCCTGCCGCGACGAGTGCCGCCTCTGTCCCACCCGTTGAGATGAGTTCAATGCCAGCCTCATGCAAAACGCCCGCAAGTTCAATGATTCCTGTCTTATCTGACACACTAAGTAATGCTCTCACTTGAAAACCTCCTGTTGAATGAACACTTGATGTAACACGTGCGGGTAGAGCGCATGCTCGACCGCTTGGATCCGCTTTGCCGCTTCTGCGGGATCACAGTCCGTAATCTCTACTTCGCGCTGGGCGATGATTGGTCCCGTGTCCATCCCCGCATCGACGTAATGGATGGTGACACCGCTGACGTCTACGTCCGCGGCGAGCGCTTGTCCAATCGCGTCTTTTCCGGGGAACGCCGGGAGGAGAGATGGATGGATGTTGATGATCCGGCTCGGATACGCCTCGAGCAAGACGTCCCCAATCAAACGCATATAGCCTGCCAAGACGATATATTCGACGCGCAGCGTATGCAACAAGACAAGAATCTCTTCTTCAAAGTCTTGTTTCGACGCATACGCTTTCGGTGTGAACGAAAAGCTCGGGATATGATATTGATCAGCCCGTTCAAGTACTTTCGCATCCGGTTTGTCCGTGACGAGCAGCACGCATTCCCCAGACAGCTCGCCGCGTTCGATTGCTTGCCAAATCGCTTCGGCGTTGCTGCCTGAACCGGAGGCGAAGATGGCGAACCGCTTCACTGGTCGACCCCCATGATGCGGACACCTGGCTTCGCGTCGACCTTTCCAATCCGGTGCGACGTCTCCCCGGCGCGTTCGAGTGCCGCTTCAACCACCGCGACATCCTCTGGGCGGACGGCGATCATGAAACCGATTCCCATGTTAAAGACGTTGAACATCTCTTGCTTCGAGACGTGGCCGACTTGTTCGAGCCAATCGAAGACCGGGAGACTTGGCCAACTCGACGCATCGAATGTGACGCCAAGTCCTTCTGGCAGCATCCGGGGCACGTTCTCATAGAAGCCACCGCCCGTGATATGGGCCATCCCTTGGACGAGTCCGGTCGAAATCGCCGCTTTCGCCGCCTCTGAGTAGATGCGGGTCGGCAACAACAACGCATTGCCGAGCGTCGTATCGAGCATCGCGATCTCATCCGTGTAGGCGAGTCCTTGCGCTTCGACGATATGACGGACGAGTGAGAAGCCGTTCGAATGGACGCCGGATGAGGCGAGCCCGAGGACGATATCTCCTGCTTCGATCGTCCGTCCGTCGATCAGTGCCTCTTTCTCGACGACACCGACGGCGAATCCAGCGATGTCGTACTCCCCGTCCGGATACATGCCCGGCATCTCGGCCGTCTCACCTCCGACGAGGGCACAGCCCGCTTGGACACAACCTTCAGCGACACCGGCGACGATACGCTCAAGCTTCGCCGGATCGGCTTTGCCGGTCGCGATGTAGTCTAAGAAATAGAGCGGTTCGGCACCATGGACGAGGCAGTCGTTGACACACATCGCCACACAGTCAATCCCAATCGTATCATGTTGGTCGAGCGCGAACGCGAGTTTCAGCTTCGTCCCGACACCATCTGTCCCGCTCACGAGGATCGGATGCTTCAGCTGCATCGACCCGAGATCAATCATCGCACCGAAACTGCCAAGGCCGGTCATGACCTCAGGACGCATCGTCCGTGCGACGTGACGCTTCATGCGCGATACCGCCTCATAGCCTGCCTCTAAATTCACACCCGCTTGTTCATATCTTAAACTCATCGTCAGTCCCCCTCAAGCTTTTGTCTCTGTCACAAGTTCCGCCAGTTCTGTCGGATAAAGTCCGGTGAAGCAAGCGGCACACTGCCCGCGCAAGTTCCCTTCGAACGGCCGGTCAATCGCGTCGACCGTCCCTTCTAACGAGAGAAATGCAAGTGAGTCGGCCCCAATCTCTTCTTTAATCTCTGTAATCGATTTGGTGGCCGCAATCAACTCTTCCTTTGATGATGTATCGATGCCGTAATAGCACGGATGCTTGATCGGTGGTGACGTGATGCGGACGTGCACTTCGGTCGCCCCGGCTTCACGGAGCATCTTCACGATCCGCCGGCTCGTCGTGCCCCGGACGATGGAATCATCGACCATGATGACGCGCTTGCCGTTCACGACGCCGCGAAGCGCTGATAATTTCATTTTGACGCCTCGCTCCCGTAGCTCTTGCGACGGTTGGATGAACGTCCGCCCGACGTAACGGTTTTTGATGAGTCCCATCTCATACGGGATGCCGCTCGCTTCGGCGTAACCGATCGCTGCCGAAATGCTCGAATCGGGAACTCCGGTCACGACGTCCGCCTCGACCGGCGCCTCATCGAACATCTTTTTCCCCATCGCTTTCCGGGCCGTATGGACGTTGACCCCGTCGATGATCGAGTCTGGCCGTGAGAAGTAGATGTATTCCATCGAACACATCGCCCGGACCGCCGCTTCACTGTAACGCTCGGACGTGATGCCGTCCGCTGTGATCATGAGAAGCTCTCCCGGCTCGACGTCACGGACGTATGTCGCCCCGACGACGTCGAACGCACACGTCTCGGAAGCGAACACGTACGCACCGTCCTCGGTCTGACCGAGTGAGAGCGGACGGAGACCGTGGACATCGACCGCGACGTAAAGAGCATCTTCTGTCAAAAAGAGAAAGGCGAACGCTCCGACGAGACGGGCCAAGCTATCCGAAATCCGTTCTTTCAGTGAATTCCCGCGGCTCCGCTTGATCAAATGGGCGACGACTTCTGTGTCCGATGTCGTCTGGAAAATCGCGCCTTCCGCCTCGAGCATATGTTTCAGTTCGGTCGCATTGACGAGGTTCCCGTTATGCGCCATCGCCAAGTCGCCGGTGAGTGATTTGAAGTGGAGCGGTTGGACGTTCTCGAGCGTGTTTCCACCCGCTGTCGAATAGCGGACGTGCCCGATGGCGTGATGTCCGGTGAGTGCGTCGAGTGACGGCTCATCGAACACTTCGGCGACGAGCCCAAGCCCACGCTTCGCGTTCAAACGTTTCCCGTCCGCCGTGACGATGCCCGTCCCTTCTTGGCCCCGGTGTTGCAGGCTATGCAGGCCGTAGTAGGCGAGATGAGACGCGTCGATGTGTCCGTAGACGCCGAACACACCGCACTCCTCATTCATGCCTCGGATGTCATATAACATGGAATAGCTCCTTCCCATACACGTTCAAGTTCGGCGACATTCATTTCAATGAGACGGTCGCTCGCTCGGATAATCAGTTGTGGTGTTTCGGTCACATGTCCGATGCGCGTGGCGTTCGTCAACGTCTCGAAGCGGTCCGCTTGGTCGGCCACGACCGTGACGAGGAAGCGTGATTGTGACTCACTGAAAAGTGTCGTCACGAGATCTGTCTCGACGCTCACGTCTAAGCCGAAACCAGTCCCAAACACGAGCTCAGGAAGCGCTGCGGCGAGTCCGCCTTCAGACACGTCGTGGGCCGCTGTGACGAGTCCTTCACGAATGGCTGAAAGGAGCGCTTGTTGATTCGTCCGTTCTGTCGCCAAGTCGAGTGTCGGCGCGTGCCCGCTCACTTTGCCGTCTTGTAGCATTTGCAGCGCACTGCCGCCGAACTCAGGCTTCGTCTCACCGAGCAAGAAGACGACGTCGCCTGCCGTTTTGGCGAACGAAGTCGTGATATGTTCACGCTTCTCAATCAAACCGACCATGCCGACGACCGGTGTCGGATAGATGGCCGTGCCGTTCGATTCATTATAAAGCGAGACATTTCCTCCGATGACCGGTGTGTCGAGCGTCCGACACGCCTCAGCCATGCCTTCGACGGCTTGATCGAGTTGCCAGAACCCTTCCGGTTTGTCCGGGCTACCGAAGTTCAAGCAGTCCGTGAGCGCCAACGGTTCAGCCCCGCTCGCGACGATGTTGCGTGCCGCTTCGGCGACCGCGATGGCACCGCCGACACGTGGGTCGAGGTAGACGTATTTCGCGTTGCAGTCCGTCGTCATTGCGATTGACTTCTCGGTATCACGGATGCGGATGACGGCCGCGTCACTGCCTGGCGCGACGACGGTCGACGTTTGGACCATATGGTCGTACTGCTCGTACACCCAACGCTTCGAGGCAATCGTCGGCATGGCAAGGACCTCTTTCCACGTCGCGAGGACATCTGTGACGACCGGTCGTACCGGCGCCATCGCTTGGAATGCCTCATAGTAGGCCGGAACTTTTGACGGCTTATGATAGACCGGTGCGTCTTCGGCGAGCGCGTCGACCGGTACTTCCGCCGCGATTTCACCGTGATGGACGAGACGAAGTACTTTTTCTTCGATGACTTCGCCGACTTTGATCGCATGAAGTCCCCACTTCGTGACAATCGCTTCAATCTCGTCTTCATGTCCTGCCTTGACGACGAGGAGCATCCGTTCTTGCGATTCCGACAACATCATCTCGTAAGGTGTCATCCCTGACTCACGTTGCGGGACGAGGTCGAGGTTCATCTCGATGCCCATCCCAGCTTTTGATGCCATCTCGGCAGAAGACGAGGTGAGACCGGCTGCGCCCATGTCCTGGATGCCGACGAGGGCTGGGTGCTTGATGACTTCAAGACATGCTTCAATCAACAGCTTCTCCATGAACGGGTCCCCGACTTGGACGGCTGGACGTTTCTCGTCCGCATCTTCTCCGAGTTCTTCCGAGGCGAACGTCGCCCCGTGAATCCCGTCACGCCCTGTCGTCGCACCGACGTACATGACCGAGTTGCCGACTCCTTCCGCGATCCCTTTTTGAATGTCTTCGTGGCGGATGAGTCCGACGCACATCGCATTGACGAGCGGGTTGCCGGCGTAGGCCGGGTCGAACGCGACTTCCCCGCCGACCGTCGGGATGCCGACACAGTTGCCGTAACCGGCGATCCCAGAGACGACATGGCCGAATAAATGTTTCACACGTGATTCGTTCAAATCTCCGAAGCGGAGCGAGTTGAGCAGAGCGACGGGCCGCGCACCCATCGAGAAGATGTCGCGGATGATGCCGCCGACCCCTGTCGCCGCTCCTTGGTATGGTTCAATCGCGGACGGATGGTTATGGCTCTCAATTTTGAAAGCGACCGCTTGCCCGTCACCGATGTCGACGATTCCTGCCCCTTCCCCTGGTCCTTGAAGGACATGTTTCCCGGTCGTCGGGAACTTACGGAGCACAGGCTTCGAGTTTTTGTACGAACAGTGTTCTGACCACATGACCGAAAACAAGCCGATCTCTGTGTAGTTCGGGTCGCGACCTAGGAGTGAGACGACGAGCGCGTACTCTTCGTCTGAAAGTCCCATCGTCGCATATAGGCGTGCCTCACGGATATCGAGTGCTGTCGGTTCAGTTGTAACTAGCATGTCGTGTCCCCCATTTCACCATCGAAGTGAATAATCGTTTTCCATCTTCACCGCCAAGTAGCATCTCGACCGCTCGTTCCGGGTGCGGCATCATGCCGAGCACGTTGCCTTGCGCGTTCGTGATGCCGGCGATGTCCGCTGCCGACCCGTTCGGATTATCCGTATACGTGAAGGCGATTTGCCCGTTCGCGCGAAGCGTATCGAGCGTCTCGTCGTCACAGTAGTAATTGCCTTCCCCGTGTGCGATCGGGATCTGAATCGTCTCACCGAGTGCGTAGTCGCTCGTGAACATCGTCTCGTTGTTTTCGACTTTCAGCTCGACCGTCTTACACATGAACTTCAAGTCACGGTTTCGCATTAACACACCTGGCAACAACCCTGTCTCGACGAGCACTTGGAAACCGTTGCACACACCGAACACCGGGCGTCCTTCTTCCGCGAAGCGTTTCACTTCACTCATGATTGGAGAGAATTGCGCGATGGCCCCGCACCGTAAGTAATCGCCGTACGAGAAGCCCCCTGGCAACAAGACGCCGTCATACCCGTCAAGTGACGTCTCCGTATGGAACACGTATTCCGCCCCTTCACCAATCACGTCTTTGACCGCGTGATACATATCGAGGTCACAGTTCGATCCTGGGAAGACGATGACCGCAAATTTCATGCGAGTACCCCCATCTCGATTTCGTAGTTCTCGATGACCGTATTGACGAGCAGCTTCTCACACATGTCCTGGACCATCGCCTCGGTCGTCTCGTCCGTGACTTGGAGCTCGATCACTTTACCGATGCGCACCGATTCAACGCCGGTGAACCCGAGGTGGTCGAGTCCTCCTTTGACGGCGACGCCTTGTGGATCGAGCACACTTTCACGTAATGTCACGTACACGTTTACTTTTTTCATTGGTCTATTCCCCCTATGCGTGTTAACAGCTGGCCATACGTCTCGGTCAGTGAACCGAGGTCTCTACGAAATACATCTTTGTCGAGCTTTTGCTTCGTCTCTTTATCCCAAAGTCGACATGTGTCCGGTGAAATCTCATCGGCGAGGATGATCGTCCCGTCGACTTTCCCGAACTCGAGTTTGAAGTCGATCACGTCGATGCCGTGTTCTGCGAAGAAATCGAGCAACACGTCGTTCACCCAAAGGCCAAGTTGTCGCAATGTTTCGACTTCTTTATGTGTGGCGATTTGCAGTAAACGGATATGATCTTCTGTCAGAAGCGGATCTCCGAGTGCGTCATCTTTATAGTAAAACTCAACGATCGGGGCGAGGAGCGGTGTCCCTTCTTCCCAACCAAGCCGTTTGGCGAGACTGCCGGCAGCGACGTTTCGGACGACGACTTCGAGCGGGATGATGTCGACGCGGCGGACGAGCTGTTCGCGGTCTGACAGTTTCTCAATGAAGTGCGTCGGAATCTTATTGTCGTGCATCAGTTCAAACAAACGGGTCGTGATGGCGTTGTTCAACACGCCTTTGCCGTCAATCGACTGTTTCTTTTCCCCATTGAATGCCGTGGCGTCGTCTTTATAATAGACGCGGAGCACACCCGGTTCTTCTGTCTCGTATAACGCTTTCGCCTTACCTTCGTAAATTGCTTCCATCTGTATCGTCCCCCTTAAAAGTGAGAGGGGCGTATTGCCCCTCAACGATCACAAACCACAGCGTTCAAAAATGACATCGACACGACGCACGTGATGGCTCGGGTCGAACAAGTCATCGAGCTCGTCACTCGTGAAGAGTGCACCCATCTCAGCATCTTGCTCGATCAATGTCCGGAACATCGTCTCTTCTTCCCACGCCTGCATCGCCTTCGGTTGCACGGCGTCATACGCGGCTTCACGTGACCAGCCTTTCTCAATCAAGGCGAGCAAGATCCGTTGCGAGAAGATGATCCCGAACGTCCGGTCCATGTTGCGGCGCATGTTGTCCGGGAACACCGTCAAGTTCTTCACGATATTGCCGAAACGGTTAAGCATATAGTTCAACAAGCTCGTCGCGTCCGGCAAGATGATGCGTTCCGCTGAAGAGTGCGAGATGTCACGTTCGTGCCAAAGCGGGACGTTCTCGTACGCCGTCACCATATGACCGCGGATGACGCGGGCCAACCCCGTCATATTCTCAGAGCCAATTGGGTTACGTTTATGCGGCATCGCCGATGAACCTTTTTGTCCTTTGGCGAAGTACTCCTCGACTTCACGTGTCTCTGTCTTTTGAAGGCCGCGGATCTCGGTCGCCATCTTCTCGATCGACGTGGCAATCAATGCGAGCGTCCCCATATACTCAGCGTGACGGTCACGTTGCAACGTCTGTGTCGAAATTGGGGCAGCTTGAATGCCCAGCTTGTCACACACATATGATTCGATGAACGGGTCGATGTTGGCGAACGTGCCGACGGCTCCGCTCATTTTCCCAAATTCAATCGTCTCGCGTGCTGCCATGAAACGTTTCTTGTTGCGCTTCATTTCCTCGTACCAGAGGGCGAGCTTCAAACCGAATGTCGTCGGCTCGGCGTGGACGCCATGTGTACGCCCCATCATGATGTCGTATTTATGTGCTTTCGCCTTCTCAGCGAGAATGTCGATGAAGCGGTCCAAGTCCGCCTCTAGAATGTCGTTCGCTTGCTTGATCAAGTACGAGAGCGCCGTATCGACGACATCCGTCGACGTCAACCCGTAATGGACCCACTTCTTTTCTTCACCGAGCGTTTCTGAGACGGCTCGAGTGAACGCGATGACGTCGTGGCGTGTCTCTTGTTCAATTTCAAGGATGCGGTCGACATCGAATGAAGCTTGATCCCAAAGAACCTTGACGTCTTCTTTCGGGATGACACCTAGTTCACTCCAGGCTTCACATGCGTAAAGCTCGACTTTGAGCCAAGCGTCAAACTTGTTCTCGTCCGTCCAAATCGCCGCCATCTCGGGGCGGGTATAACGTGAAATCATAAAACAGTCTCCTTCCAAATTGCCAATTGTTCGATGGTATGAAGCGCGTCCTCGACGGAATCTCCGAGCACGTTCAAGTGTCCCATCTTTCGTCCTGGCTTCGCTTCATCTTTTCCATACAGATGTAGTTTAACATTCGACGGTAAGTTCTGTGGTTTCAGCTCTTCCATCTGTTCACCGAGCAGATTGACCATGACGACTGGGGTGTGCAGCGTCGTGCGTCCGAGTGACATACCAGTGATTGCACGGATATGCTGTTCGAATTGTGACGTCTCACATGCATCCATCGTATAGTGACCCGAATTGTGAGGTCGCGGTGCCAATTCGTTTATATATAGTGAGCCGTCTTCCATGACGAAGAGCTCAACTGCGAGCGTCCCAATGAGTCCGATATAGTCCGCTAGTTGCAGAGCGACGTGTCGTGCGTCGTCCAAGACGTCTTGTGAGAGACGTGCCGGAACGATTGATACGTGAAGAATGTTATTCCGATGAATGTTCTCACTAATCGGGAACGTCGTCGTCTCATGGGAACCTCTCGTCACGATGACCGAAATTTCTTTTTTAAAAGGGAGCCAAGCTTCAGCCACGTATTCACCTTCTTTGAACTGATTGACGAATGCGTGTACGTCTTGCTCGGTTCGAAGTACGGTTTGTCCTTTCCCGTCATAGCCGAAGCGACACGTTTTGATGACTAGAGGGAGCGTTAGTAAATCTTGAGCCCGATATACATCTCGTACTGACCGGATCGGTACGTAAGGGGCGACCCGTAAACCAGCTGCCTCGACCATCTGCTTCTCAAACAAACGGTGCTGTGTTGCTTTTAAAACATCCATTCCTTGCGGGCACTTTTCATCGATTGCTTCGATCATCGCGGTGTCGATATTCTCAAACTCATACGTGATGATATCTGAACGTGTCGCGAGTTGCTTGGCAGCTTCAATGTCATCAAAATTTGCCACGATACTCGGGGCGACTTGAGCGGCAGGTGCATTCGGGTTTGGATCGAGACTGAGCGTCTCATAACCCATCGCGCTCGCACTAAGCGACATCATCCGTCCGAGTTGTCCTCCACCTAATATCCCGATCCGCATCAGACGAGTTCCTCCGTTCCTTGCATTGCCATCTCTTTTTTCTCTTGGCGATATTGAGTAAGGCGATCGGCGATATCAATCGAATGAAGGCTAAGGATTTGTGCCGCGAGGAGTCCGGCATTCGTAGCACCCGCTTGTCCAATCGCGACGGTCGCGACCGGTACACCGGCCGGCATTTGGACGATGGATAGCAATGAATCAAGTCCGTTCAATGCTTTTGATTGAACAGGTACACCGATGACTGGCAACGTCGTCTTCGCGGCCACCATTCCTGGAAGGTGGGCCGCACCGCCTGCACCTGCAATAATGACATGAATGCCACGATTTCTAGCGCTCTCTGCATATTCAAACATGACGTCCGGCGTTCGGTGCGCTGAGACGACTTGCTTCTCATACGGGATATGGAGCTCATCAAGTACGGCACATGTATGTTTCATTGTTTCCCAGTCAGACGAACTGCCCATGATTACACCAACTGTCTTCACGTCAACGTCCCCCTTAAAATAAAGAAATCCCTAAACCGTTTCATCAGTTTAGGGTATAGAGCACGACAAAAAAATGTCGGCTATACCCCATAGTCTGATCAGAATCGGTGATCAGGTAGAAACTTGCAAGCCATTTCCTTGCGATTATATGGAGCGATATTTAATTTTCTTAACTCACACGCCTATCGTACCTTGTTCTTTGAAAACATGTCAACAAACTGCGAACATTTTAATTGTCTGAATATTTATCGTTCGCTTTTAGAATGGTTTGTAGAACAAAAAAAGCTGTCCCCTTTGAAGGACAGCTTGGCATTATGGATTGAGAGCAACGCACTCAAATAAAATCGATTGATGGGAATGTACAGGTTCGTCTTTGTTTCCCGTTTTTTCAAAGACTGGCTTTTCAATCCTACGTACCGGGCGATACCCCATTTGAGCAATACGGTCTAAACACTCACCGACTGTCTCGTTTGGCTCGACGTATACTTTGATTTTTTTGGCCATCTGTTCTTCCTCTCTTTCATTTGAATCGCGATATAAAAAAGCGGCGGCCCTTGAGCGAATGCTCCAGAACCACCGTTTGCCTGGCGACGTCCTATCCTCACAGGGGGAGACCCCCAACTACTTTCGGCGCTGAAGCGCTTAACTTCCGTGTTCGGCATGGGAACGGGTGTGGCCGCTTCGCTATCGCCACCAGACTATTCAGGGCTTGTTCCCTGAAAACTGAAGTTCATCAATTGTCAAACCTAGACTAGATCAAAGCCTCGACCGATTAGTATCATTCAGCTCCACGTGTCACCACGCTTCCACCCATGACCTATCTACCTCATCGTCTCTGAGGGGTCTTTCTTGATTGCTCAAAGGGAAATCTCATCTCGGAGGGGGCTTCATGCTTAGATGCTTTCAGCACTTATCCCGTCCGCACGTAGCTACCCAGCGATGCTCCTGGCGGAACAACTGGTACACCAGCGGTGCGTCCATCCCGGTCCTCTCGTACTAAGGACAGCTCTCCTCAAATTTCCTGCGCCCACGACGGATAGGGACCGAACTGTCTCACGACGTTCTGAACCCAGCTCGCGTACCGCTTTAATGGGCGAACAGCCCAACCCTTGGGACCTACTCCAGCCCCAGGATGCGATGAGCCGACATCGAGGTGCCAAACCTCCCCGTCGATGTGGACTCTTGGGGGAGATCAGCCTGTTATCCCCAGGGTAGCTTTTATCCGTTGAGCGATGGCCCTTCCATGCGGAACCACCGGATCACTAAGCCCGACTTTCGTCCCTGCTCGACTTGTAGGTCTCGCAGTCAAGCTCCCTTCTGCCTTTGCACTCTTCGAATGATTTCCAACCATTCTGAGGGAACCTTTGGGCGCCTCCGTTACTGTTTAGGAGGCGACCGCCCCAGTCAAACTACCCACCTGACACGGTCCTCCAGCCGGATCACGGCTGCGAGTTAGAGACTCTATACGCAAAGGGTGGTATCCCAAGGGTGTCTCCACCGAAGCTGGCGCTCCGGTTTCACAAACTCCCACCTATCCTGTACATCGCGTACAAAGCCTCAATATCAGGCTGTAGTAAAGCTCCATGGGGTCTTTCCGTCCTGTCGCGGGTAACCTGCATCTTCACAGGTACTATGATTTCACCGGGTCTCTCGTTGAGACAGTGCCCAAATCGTTACGCCTTTCGTGCGGGTCGGAACTTACCCGACAAGGAATTTCGCTACCTTAGGACCGTTATAGTTACGGCCGCCGTTTACTGGGGCTTCGGTTCAGTGCTTCTCTTGCGATGACACATCCCCTTAACCTTCCAGCACCGGGCAGGCGTCAGCCCCTATACTTCATCTTGCGATTTAGCAGAGACCTGTGTTTTTGCTAAACAGTCGTTTGGGCCTATTCACTGCGGCTTATGTTGCCATAAGCGTCCCTTCTCCCGAAGTTACGGGACCATTTTGCCGAGTTCCTTAACGAGAGTTATCCCGCGCGTCTTAGAATTCTCATCTCGCCTACCTGTGTCGGTTTACGGTACTGGCGCCGACCTCCTTACTAGAGGCTTTTCTTGGCAGCGTGAAATCCGGTACTTCGCCCTACGGGCTCCACGTCACAGCTCAACCTTGTGTGCCGGGCGGATTTGCCAACCCGACGGCCTCGCTGCTTGTCCGTGCACTTCCAGTCGCACGGTTACCTTATCCTTCTGCGTCCCCCCATCGTTCAAACGGTGGTACGGCGGTACAGGAATATCAACCTGTTGTCCATCGCCTACGCCTTTCGGCCTCGGCTTAGGTCCAGACTAACCCTGAGCGGACGAGCCTTCCTCAGGAAACCTTGGGCTTTCGACGGAGGGGATTCTCACCCCTCTTTTCGCTACTCACACCGGCATTCTCACTTCCAAGCGCTCCACGGCTCCTCACGATACCGCTTCACTGCTGCTTGGAACGCTCTCCTACCATCCCTTACGGGATCCATAGCTTCGGTGGTATGTTTAGCCCCGTTACATTTTCGGCGCGGCGTCACTCGACTAGTGAGCTATTACGCACTCTTTGAATGGTGGCTGCTTCTAAGCCAACATCCTAGTTGTCTGTGCAACGCCACATCCTTTTCCACTTAACATACACTTGGGGACCTTAGCTGATGGTCTGGGCTGTTTCCCTCTCGACTACGGATCTTATCACTCGCAGTCTGACTCCCGAGTACAAGTCACTGGCATTCGGAGTTTGACTGAATTCGGTAACCCTGTGGGGGCCCCTAGTCCAATCAGTGCTCTACCTCCAGAACTCTTCACCTCGAGGCTAGCCCTAAAGCTATTTCGGAGAGAACCAGCTATCTCCAGGTTCGATTGGCATTTCACCGCTACCCACACCTCATCCCCGCACTTTTCAACGTGCGTGGGTTCGGACCTCCAGTCAGTGTTACCTGACCTTCATCCTGGACATGGGTAGATCACCTGGTTTCGGGTCTACGACGACGGACTGATGCGCCCTATTCAGACTCGCTTTCGCTGCGGCTCCGCCTTTTCGGCTTAACCTCGCCCGCCATCGTAACTCGCCGGTTCATTCTACAAAAGGCACGCCATCACCCGTTAACGGGCTCTGACTACTTGTAGGCATACGGTTTCAGGATCTGTTTCACTCCCCTTCCGGGGTGCTTTTCACCTTTCCCTCACGGTACTGGTTCACTATCGGTCACTAGGAAGTATTTAGCCTTGGGAGATGGTCCTCCCGGATTCCGACGGGGTTTCACGTGTCCCGCCGTACTCAGGATCCACTCTGGAGGGGATAAGATTTCGGCTACAGGGCCGTCACCTTCTCTGGCCGACCTTTCCAGGTCGTTCACCTATCCTATCCCTTTGTAACTCCGTATAGAGTGTCCTACAACCCCAGGAAGCATGCTTCCTGGTTTGGGCTGTTCCCGTTTCGCTCGCCGCTACTCAGGGAATCGAATTTTCTTTCTCTTCCTCCGGGTACTTAGATGTTTCAGTTCCCCGGGTTTGCCTCACGCCGTGCTATGTATTCACACGGGTGTCCCGCCAGTCTCCCGGCGGTGGGTTCCCCCATTCGGATACCCCTGGATCAAAGTGTACTTACCACTCCCCAGGGCATTTCGCTGTTCGTCGCGTCCTTCATCGGCTCCTAGTGCCAAGGCATCCACCGTACGCCCTTTCTACCTTGATCTAGCGTCTAAGACACACGGTCCTCACGGACCATATGTGAAATTTTGGTTTGATGTCTTGATGAATCTTCAGTTTTCAAGGAACAATCGAGGGACGAACCCTCAAAACTGAACGATGGGCAATGCCACATGGGCATTTTCCTTAGAAAGGAGGTGATCCAGCCGCACCTTCCGATACGGCTACCTTGTTACGACTTCACCCCAATCATCTGTCCCACCTTCGGCGGCTGGCTCCCTAAGGTTACCTCACCGACTTCGGGTGTTACAAACTCTCGTGGTGTGACGGGCGGTGTGTACAAGACCCGGGAACGTATTCACCGCAGTATGCTGACCTGCGATTACTAGCGATTCCGACTTCATGCAGGCGAGTTGCAGCCTGCAATCCGAACTGAGAACGGCTTTCTGGGATTGGCTCCACCTCGCGGCTTCGCTGCCCTTTGTACCGTCCATTGTAGCACGTGTGTAGCCCAACTCATAAGGGGCATGATGATTTGACGTCATCCCCACCTTCCTCCGGTTTGTCACCGGCAGTCTCCTTAGAGTGCCCAACTGAATGGTGGCAACTAAGGACAAGGGTTGCGCTCGTTGCGGGACTTAACCCAACATCTCACGACACGAGCTGACGACAACCATGCACCACCTGTCACCCCTGCCCCCGAAGGGGAAAGTACATCTCTGTACCGGTCAGGGGGATGTCAAGAGTTGGTAAGGTTCTTCGCGTTGCTTCGAATTAAACCACATGCTCCACCGCTTGTGCGGGTCCCCGTCAATTCCTTTGAGTTTCAGCCTTGCGACCGTACTCCCCAGGCGGAGTGCTTAATGCGTTAGCTTCAGCACTGAAGGGCGGAAACCCTCCAACACCTAGCACTCATCGTTTACGGCGTGGACTACCAGGGTATCTAATCCTGTTTGCTCCCCACGCTTTCGCGCCTCAGCGTCAGTTATAGGCCAAAGAGTCGCCTTCGCCACTGGTGTTCCTCCACATCTCTACGCATTTCACCGCTACACGTGGAATTCCACTCTTCTCTCCTATACTCAAGCCTCCCAGTTTCCAATGGCCCTCCCCGGTTGAGCCGGGGGCTTTCACATCAGACTTAAGAGGCCGCCTGCGCGCGCTTTACGCCCAATAATTCCGGACAACGCTTGCCACCTACGTATTACCGCGGCTGCTGGCACGTAGTTAGCCGTGGCTTTCTCGCAAGGTACCGTCAAGGTGCCGCCATTGCCTGCGGCACTTGTTCT
>WPCK01104268.1_pt1 | contig 62299 bp, 61 predicted proteins | sample 5399851 | NCBI WGS metagenome assembly WPCK01 (sample SAMN12869471, study PRJNA574797) | sludge metagenome | isolation source: wastewater treatment of pH11 | place: China:Beijing | collected 2019-05-20
CGCGCCTCCGGCGAGAAGTAGTGGAACATCGAGGACTGGGGGTCGAGTTGGCCGCGCATCGTTACTGTGCAAGGGATCTGGGAGTGTTTCTATGACAAGCAGTTCTTCGGATCGTTCACGGACTTTTGCATCACCCTGTTAACGTCCCTTCCTGTCGTGGAGGATGGGAAAGTGATCGGCGTCATCTCCCGGATTGACCTCTTGAGCCTTCTTAAAGAACTCGAAAACCCGCTGAAAAGAGAGAATTGACGTGATTGCCGCACTCCTGATTTTTCTTGCCACTATCGTCCTGGTGATCTGGCAACCGCGCGGGCTGGGCATTGGCTGGAGTGCGACGCTTGGCGCTATCGTGGCGTTACTGTCCGGTGTCGTTCACTTCGGTGATATTCCTGTCGTCTGGCAGATCGTGTGGAACGCCACGGCCGCATTCATTGCCATCATCATCATTAGCCTGTTGCTCGATGAGGCTGGCTTTTTCGAATGGGCAGCCTTGCACGTCGCACGCTGGGGCGGCGGGAAAGGACGTATGCTGTTTGCGCTGATCATCCTGCTGGGTGCAGCCGTCGCCGCGCTTTTCGCCAACGATGGCGCAGCACTGATTCTCACGCCAATCGTCATGGCCATGTTGTTGGCACTGGGGTTCAGTCCGGCGGCAACGCTCGCCTTCGTCATGGCGGCCGGTTTCATCGCAGATGCCGCCAGCTTGCCGCTTGTCGTATCCAACCTGGTCAACATCGTCTCCGCCGACTTTTTCAATATCGGGTTCAATGACTACGCTGCGGTGATGATTCCGGTGAATATTGTCGCCATCATTGCCTCTCTGGCCGTGCTGTCGATCTATTTCCGCCGCAGCATCCCCGCACGCTACGACGTGAATCAGTTGAAACAGCCGAATGAGGCCATTCGCGATGTGGCTACGTTTCGTTTCGGCTGGGTGGTTCTGGCCCTGCTGCTGGTCGGATTCTTCGGCCTTGAGCCGCTAGGCGTGCCGGTTAGCGCCGTGGCTGCCGCAGGCGCCCTGCTGTTGCTCGTCGTCGCTGCGCGCGGGCATGTCATCAGCACCCGCAAGGTGATCCGTGAAGCGCCTTGGCAAATTGTCGTTTTCTCGCTGGGAATGTATCTCGTGGTCTATGGGTTGCGTAACCAAGGCCTGACGGAGCATATCGCAAGGCTGCTGGATTACTTCGCACAAGGCGGTGTATGGGGCGCCGCCTTTGGAACTGGCTTCCTCACAGCGCTGCTGTCCTCGGCCATGAACAACATGCCGACGGTACTGGTGGGCGCCCTGTCCATTGATGCCACAAGCGCAACGGGCGTGGTGAAGGACGCGATGATCTACGCCAATGTGATCGGTAGTGACCTGGGGCCAAAGGTCACCCCGATCGGCTCGCTGGCGACGTTGCTTTGGCTGCATGTGCTGGCGCGCAAGGGAATGACAATCACATGGGGGTATTACTTCAAGGTGGGCATTGTGCTAACCGTCCCCGTACTCGCGGCGACCCTGGCAGCGCTGGCACTGCGCCTGAGTCTCACTTGATGCGCGCGGAGCGCTGTTTGCAGACATACAGTATTGGAGTGAAGAAGGGTGAGCGGCTGCGTGAGCTGGGCCGCATCGAGCGCACGCTGTTCATCCTGGACTGGCTGCAAAGCGTCGAGCTGCGTCGCCGCGTGCATGCCGGGCTGAACAAAGGCGAGGCGCGCAACGCGCTGGCTCGCGCCGTGTTCTTCAACCGCCTGGGCGAAATCCGTGACCGCAGCTTCGAGCAGCAGCGCTACCGGGCCAGCGGCCTCAACCTGGTGACGGCAGCCATCGTGCTGTGGAACACGGTTTATCTGGAACGGGCCGCGAATGCCCTGCGTGGCCACGGCAAGTCCGTTGATGACTCTCTATTGCAGTATCTGTCGCCGCTGGGTTGGGAGCACATCAACCTGACTGGCGATTACCTCTGGCGCAGCAACGCCAAGATCGGCGCGGGCAAGTTCAGGCCGCTACGGCCGCTGCAACCAGCTTAACGTGCTTTATTTTCCGTTTTCTGAGACGACCCCTGGTTGCGCGGCCTGCCGATCACAGGGGGAGCGGCCGGTCGCAATATGTGGTGGCACAAGCTTCAACTCATCCGGGTGTTTCGCTGCGCACCAGGACGTGAGAGGTCTGCGGTGGTCAGTGTTACTCCAATCCTTCCGTCTTCGAGGCGCTCTATCGCGAACTCAATTTTCTCGTCATCCTTCGTGAATACATGCCTTTCCGCTTCCATTGACGCCGAGAGCACCTCTTGAGTGAAACCTTGCCCGACAAAGCCGGTGCGGTAATGATCAAGTACGGACGCATGGACTGCACGGCCTTCGTAGCGCACTGTAATGCGCGCACCTTCGCGTTGCCACTCTGTGCGGACGAGACCGGGAAAGCGGATCACCGGGCCGATATCGCTCCCCGACACGTCAAGCGCTGGTGTAACGGTGGCGCCGGGGATCACCTCACGCAGGGTCTCGCCGATCCGCGGTGACACCTGCTCGACCTGAGCCGTGACCGACCGCGCAAGCTCCGGGGCGGACCCTATCAGTGGCTGTACCGTTCCCCACATCCAGCCCAAGAGCGCGATTCCCGCCCAGATCAGGAGGGCGAAGACGATCAATCCCCCGCCGGCGAAGCCCATGAACAACCCGCGTCGCCTTCGGAGCAAGCCGGATGCACCGCTTTGAAGCAGTTCAAGCCAGAGCATCTTTTGCATTATCGATCCCCAATCGTCAGTCAGAATCCCCAACCACGAGCGACTCGCGGTCGCGGCGTGCCACGCCCGCGTGCTCACGTAGCTGGGCGAGCCTGCGGTCCAACAGTCGGCCAATGCGCTCTGATGCGCGGTCAATGGCGACGTAGATGTCATCCTGCACGTCCTCGACGATCAGGTCTGCTGCACCTTTCATTCGTACTTCAATCGCGCAACTCTTGTCTACGCCTCCACGCAAACCATTCACATCTGTGAGGCGTACCGATGTGCGCGATACAACATCTTGGCCGTGATTCAACGCGTACGCCAGACGCCGAGTCACATGCGCGCGCAGCGCTTCGGTCAGGGAGAAGTCTTTGGCATGGATCTGAATGTTCATGAAGCCTCCGTCAGGTAAATTGTCAGAGCAAGTGTGAGGCCTGCAAATAATCGCGACAAGCAGATAAAGATCTGGCTTATCATCGAAAAAATCTACGATCTAGAATATGGCATAAGAGTGCTTAACTACAAACATCTTCATTATTTTCAGTGCGTTGCGCGCGCTGGAAGTGTCGTTCGTGCCGCCGAGCGCTTACATTTGACTCCGCAGACACTTTCCGGGCAGCTTTCGCAGTTCGAGGCGCGTCTCGGGATTACCCTGTTTAATCGGGTTGGGCGCCGCTTAGAACTGACGAAGACGGGGCGTCTCGCCCTGTCTTATGCGGAGGAGATTTTTCAGGCTGGCAGTGAACTCGAAGATTTGCTCAAGGGTGGTGCGGAGGAGCGTTTCATCACCTTTCGGGTGGGTATTTCTGATGTGGTGCCGAAGTTCGCGGCTTACCGCTTCCTGTCTCCGGTGTTGTCGCTGCCGGAGCCAGTCCGACTCGTGTGCGAGGAGGATCGGCTCGATCGCTTGCTGGCCGAGTTGGCGATTCATCGTCTCGATATCGTGCTGGCCGACCGTCCGATGCCTCCGGGAACGGAGATTCGGGGCTTCAGTCACCCGCTCGGTGAGTCGGGGGTCGCCTTCCTCGCCGCACCCGCCCTTGCGGCGGAACTTGCCCCAGGCTTTCCGAAAAGCCTCGATGGCGCGCCTCTGTTGCTTCCGGGGCGGGACAGCGCGCTTCACGTGGCCTTGCCACGCTGGCTCGAGCGGCAAGGGCTTCGCGTTCATGTCGTCGGCGAGTTCGCTGACAGCGCCTTGATGAAGGCCTTTGGAGAGGCTGGTGCAGGGGTTTTCCCTGTGCCTGCTTCCGGCGTCGCCGATGTGATTGAGCACTATCGCCTTGATTACGTCGGCGAGACGGCCGAGATTCGCGAGCGCTTCTTTCTGATCTCCGCCGAACGGCGCCTGTCGCATCCCGCGGCGCGGGCGGTAAGCGAATACGCGCGCTCGGTGTTCCCCCCGGCCGCCCGATGATCCACTTTGGCCAGGGGTCGTGCCTTCGTCCCCAAGCCGCTCGGATTCGTGAAGGCATTTTTCGCGCAGCCCGAAGCTCGGAATGGTGCAGTGCATTGGGCGACGCCAGGATGACGACGGCGCTGCTGGATCGGCCGTGTGGCTCGGAAGGACCTCGACTGCGATCGGGCCCCGTCACTCGCACACAATAGGCCAATGACCATCTGCGGGTTATCGCGCTTACCGTCGCGAAAATTCTCCTGCGGCAGCCAACGGGCAACAGCGCGGGGTCAGCCAGATAGCGGGTCCGCTCGCGAGGGAACGGGTTCGTCGGGATAGAGATGGATCTCGATCGTCGAATGGGCGATTTCCTCGTGCACCGACAAACGGCGCCGCACGCGCTCTGGCGTGAGCGTCGGGTCGCGAGTCACCACCGACAGCGCACACGAATACGACTGCTTGCCGACCCGCCAGACGTGCAGGTCGACGAGCCGGGTATCGCCTGAAGCGCTCGCGCCCTCGACGACGTCACGGATCTCGTCGACCACCGGGTGATCCATCTCGCGGTCGAGCAGCACCTTGCTGGTGGCGATGATCAGGCCTTTGGCCCAGATGGCGACCAGCACCGCACCGACGATCCCCATGGCCGGATCCAGCCATCCCCAGCCGTACATCCAGCCGCCGAGCAGGGCGACGATGGCCAGTATCGAAGTCGCCGCATCGGCGATGACATGAAGATAGGCGGATTTCAGGTTGAGATCGTGATGATCGTCGTGATCATGTGCGTGGTCCTGACCCTGGTCGTGCGAATGACCGTGATCGTGATGGTGCGCCTTGCCGAGAATCAGTGCGCACACCACATTCACCGCCAGCCCGAGGATGGCGACCAGGATCGCCTCGCGGTACTGGATGGGTTGCGGCGAGAAGATGCGCTCTACCGACCCGACCACCATCATCACCGCGACGCCGAGCAGGAAGATGGCGCTTGCGAAGCCGCCCAGGATCTCGATCTTCCAGGTGCCGAACGCGAAGCGTGGATCGGTCGCGTAACGCCGGGCGGCAGCGTAGGCCAGCGCGGAGGCGCCGATCGCGAAGGCGTGCGAACTCATGTGCCAACCATCGGCCAGCAAGGCCATGGAGTTGAACCACCAGCCCGCACCGATCTCGATCACCATCGTCACCGCAGTGATCCACATCACGAGCCACGTACTGCGTTCGGCAGCAGCGTTGCCGTTATCGAAGACGTGCTCATGAGTCCAGTTGGACAGGTTCTCCAGATGCATGGCGGTTCTCATTTGATGTAGGTGCGCAGCACGGCGATCAGTTCCTCGGCCCCCAGCATCCGCGCTGCGTCGCTGGTGATCGCGGGGTCGGCGACGTGAGTGCGGACGTGCTCCTCGAGGACTTCCGCCATCAGTCCGTTGATGGCGCCGCGTACCGCAGCAATCTGGTGCAGGATCTCGGCGCACCCCTTCTCGGCCTGGAGCGCGCGCTCGAGCGCCTCCATCTGCCCGCTCATGCGGCGGACCCGCGCGAGCAGCTTCGATTTGTCACGAACGGTATGGCTCATGGCTTTTCGCTAAATACAATAGGGGGGTAGGGTATATCGCAGATGAAAGAGACGCAACCCGTCTGGGGCATGACTGAGCTCGACGCCCGTCGTTCGGTCCGTGCTGCGACAGGCTAGAGAGCTCCTTGGTCGTGTTTGCCCTCGCGGGACGCTGCCTCGGATCGCCGAAACGTACGCCACAGCATCAGGTCATAGGCGATCTTGAGCAGCCCGCAGGCCACCAGCGGTGTCGCAAGCCATCCGGCGTCGAAAAGCGCGCCACCGATCGCCGGGCTCGCCGCAGCCGCGAGACTCCTGGGCACGGCAGTGAAGCTTGCGGCCGCAGCGCGCTCCTGCGGTGTGACGACAGCCATGACGAAGGCCGAGCGCGTCGGCACGTCCATCTGCGACAGGGCGCTGCGCACGAACAGCAGCGCGAGCGCCGTCGGCAGGCTCTCGGCGAAGGCCGCCAGAATCAGGCAGACGCTCGACGGGATGTGGGTGAAGACCATCGTGTTGATCAGGCCGATGTGGCGTGCCACCCAGGGCGCGGCCAGTTGCGAGGCCGCCGAAAGCAGCCCCGCCCAGAAGAAGAACTGGCCAGCGGCGGCGAGCGAAAGCTCGAAGCGCTCGAACAGCCAGAGCGCGAGCAAGGTATTGACGATCAAGCCGCCGGCGAAGGCGTCAACCGAGAACAGTGCCGCCAGCTTAATCACGACGCCGCGCGACGGCCCCAGGGCTGCGGGCGGTCCAGCCTGGTCTTGTCCGGATGAATCCGGCAATGCGCGATACAGGAAGAAGATCGCCACGCCGGCGAGCCCGTAGGCGACGAACATGAGGCGCAGCGCGTCGAGCTGGGATACGCCGGCCGTCGTCAGGACCTCGGGGAAAGCCGTCGCCAGCGACCCCAGCGCCGCACAGCATGCGCCAACGAAGGTGTAGCGTGCGAAGAGGAAGGTGCGCGCCTCGCCCTGCGCCGACGCCGCCAGCCGGGCGTGCTCCAGCGGCAGGAACACGCTGACGTCGCCGGAGCTGGGGTTCATCGTGCCGACGAAGGCAACGATCAGCAGCGGCCAGAATGCACCAATGCCATCCATGCCACCGAGGCCGGCCAGAAGGAGACCGGTCGCCGTCATCAGTCCGGCAGCAGCCAGCAACAAGCGGCGCTGGGTGAAGCGATGGCCCCAGTGCCCGACCGCCAGGGTCGCGAGCGCGGATCCGAGCAAGGTGGCCGAACTGATCAGCCCGACTTCCCACTTGCCGAGCCCGAGCGCGAGCAGATAGACCGGCAGCAGGATGGCGACGAAGCCGTCGGTGAACGCCCGCAGCCCCCGCCCCAGCAGTAACAGGCGCGCCTCGGGCGCGGCGCTGGCGGGGAGCAGCATCACTGTCCGTCCTCCAGCCTTGGGAAGTCGCTGAAGCCGTCAGCGCAGATAGGTGAAGACAAGGCCGATGGCGGCGCAGACGGCAATCACCTTCATGATGTCCTGCTTGTACTTCCACAGCGCGATGAAGGCCGCCAAGGAGATCAGCGCGTAGAACCACTCGAAGCCACCGGCGAACGGCGCGGCTTCGGTCGCCCTCGGCAAGATGACGTGCCAGCCGAAGAACAGGGCCAGGTTGAGCACCACGCCCACCACGGCGGCGGTGATGCCGGTGAGCGGCGCAGTGAACTTCAGGTCGCCGTGGGTGGATTCCACCAGCGGCGCCCCGGCCAGGATGAACACGAAACTGGGCAGGAAGGTGAAGAAGGTGGCGACCGTGGCGCCCGCCATGCCGGCGAGCGCCAGCGCATCCGGCCCGAAGATTTCCTTGGTCCAGGCGCCGACGAAGCCGACGAAGGACACCACCATGATCAGCGGTCCCGGCGTGGTCTCGCCGAGCGCCAGGCCGTCGATCATCTGCGTGCCGGTCAGCCAGCCGTAGGTCTCCACGCCGCCCTGATAGACGTAGGGCAGCACGGCATAGGCGCCGCCGAAGGTCAGCAGCGCCGCCTTGGTGAAGAACTCGCCCATGTCGCGCAGTACGGGATCCTCCAGCATCGCCATGGCCCCGACCCAGAGTGCCAGGGCCGCGATCAGCAGCGTGACGAGGTAGGACCAGCGGAACCGGGTGTGGGCCATCGGCGGGGTGTCGTCGTCGATGAGCGCCGGGCCGTAGTCCTTGTCGCTGGCCCCGTGCCCGCCGCCCACCCGGAACTTGTCCGGCATCACCCGGCCGCCGATGTAGCCCAGGATGCCGGCCACGAGCACGATGTAGGGGAAGGGGACGCCGAAGACAAAGATGGCGACGAAGGACGCTGCCGCCAGCGCCCAAAGCACATTGTTCTTCAATGCCCGCGAGCCGATGCGCCAGGCGGCGAAGACGACGATGGCCACCACCGCCGGCTTGATGCCGTTGAACACCCCCTGCACGAAGGTCAGGTTGCCGAAGGCCAGATAGACGTAGGTGAGCGCCGCGAGGATGAAGAGCGAGGGCAGCACGAACAGGACGCCGGCGACGATGCCGCCCCAGGTGCGATGCAGCAGCCAGCCGATGTAGATGGCGAGCTGCTGCGCCTCGGGACCGGGCAGCAGCATGCAGTAATTGAGCGCATGCAGGAAACGGTGCTCGGAAATCCAGCGCCGTTTTTCCACCAGCTCTTGGTGCATGATCGCGATCTGCCCGGCGGGACCGCCGAAGCTGATGAAGCCGAGCTTGAGCCAGTAGAGGAAGGCCTCGCGGAAAGAGGGGTGGGCGGGTCGCGCCTGGGTTGGGGGCGAGGTGTTCACGTGGTCTTGTCCTTGTAGTTCTGCAGCAGCCAGTCGAAGACCTCGCACGCACGGCCGAGCAGCACGTCGTCGTCGGGCTCGGATGCCCGCAAGCCGGCGAGCAGCGCTTCGATGCCTGGCGCCTCCGGCACCGGCAGCCCGCCCGCGTCCAGGCAATGCACCAGCTCGCCCAGCCGCAGCAGCGCGGGGTCCGCCTCCAGCCCGAAGCTGGCCAGCAAGGTCTCGAAGGTGACCCGGGCGCCAACATGGCTGAACGTCGCACCGTCGAAATCGAAGCCGAGCCAGTCGGCCTGGCAGTCGCGGGGACTCGCCAGCCAGACGATGCGGGCCTTCGGGTCGATGAAGCGGCGGATGAGCCAGGCCGTGGCCAGCCGGTCCACCCACGGACGTGCGCGCGTGGCCCAGATGCGGCCCTGATAGTCGGCGCGTGCGCGTCTTGGAATGTCGGCCTGGCGGGCAGTCGGTTCGTCGGGAGCCATGCGGCGGATGAGCGTATCGCGCAGATCGTCGAGCAGGCTCAGGGTCTGCCGCTGCGCCTCGCCGGGGAAGAAATCGATGTGCGTCAATTGCTCGAAGCGGCGCACGAGCGCCTGGAGCTTACGCGCTGCGACGGCGCCGTCGAGCGATGCCTGGATCCGCCCGAGGTCCTTGATCTCCCCGGCGATGTTGGCGTACTCCTCGCCCCGGTCGAACAGGGCGCGCAGCGCGTCTTCTCTTGCCTCGTCGCACCCCGACAGACGGTAAATCTCGCCGCTCCCCCCGGCCTCCACCGCTTGCCCGGCCACCTCGTCCAGCACCGCAGCGCTGTCGGCCGAGTCCGGTAGCAGATACACCCCGTCGCGCAGCGTCGCGCAGCCCAGGGCCTTGACCGAGCGCCAGACGCGCATGCGGCCGGTCGAGGCCTTGGTGGGCAGGCTGACGAAAAGGGCGAGATAGCTCAATACCGGGCTCCTCAAACTAATGAATGTTTGAACTGTAACGCGCAGTTTCAATTATTACCAATATCCGCAGCCTATCCCTCCTGGGCGACCTCGCAAACCGCATCGGAATGATGGCCGATCGGGCCACAGGTCCACTGGCTGTGCGCCTTGCCTCGCCCCCAGGGTCGGTGGCGGCAGCGGCGTTGCACCCATGCGTGGGCGGGGCAATTCTCGCCACAGCCCCGACGTTTCCGATTGTTTCGAATTTCCCGCAACAAGCCGGACTCCTGTATAAAACGGCCCACGGATCGCCGAAGGCGCCCAGCCCTCGCGAAACCGACCCGACATGACCGTGTTTGCCGCCCCCTCCCTCTTCTCGCAAAAGATCGCCCGCGCGTTGGCGAGGGGCTTGGTCGGGCTGCTGATGCTCTCGCATGCGCTGTTCGCGTTCTCGAGCGCGATCTCCCTGTCTCACGACCCCTTGCGTGCAACCACGCACGTGCATGCCTTTGCCGCTGCAGACTTGGGTCAAGACGATCATGGCCACAGCCATGATGACTTTGAGGACGAGGGCGGCCCCCACCAACACGGTCACAACGCGGCCGACCACAGCCACGACAAGCCAAACGTCCCGCCGGCGCACGCGATGGGTATCCCACCGCTTTCTGACCAGTGGGTCGCCGACGACCGTCGCTCCGTCTATCCCGCGCCCTGCGCCACGCTCGAGCGCCCGCCAAAACGTCTCCTGATCGTTTGACCTGTCGAGTCCCGCGCGCTTGAAGCGCCGGGATCACCCAGCAAACCTCATCGGAAGACATCCATGACCCATTCCTTCCCCAGCCAGGGGCGGGCAGCCGTGCTGCCACGCTCCGGGCCGCTGCTGCACGCTTTCACTGGCGTGCTGCTCTACCTGCTTTTTACCGCGCTTGCGCACGCCCATGGCGTGGCCGAGGGCGACAAGGGCTACATCCAGGAGATCTCGGGCACGCACCTGCTGCCCTTCACCTACCTCGGCGCCAAGCACATGGTCACCGGTTACGACCATCTGCTGTTCCTGGCAGGGGTGATCTTCTTTCTCTACAAGCTCAAGGACATCGCGCTCTACGTCAGCCTGTTCGCGATCGGGCACTCGGTCACCATGTTGTACGGTGTCTATGCCGGGGTGAACGTCAATGCCTACCTGATCGACGCGATCATCGGCCTGTCGGTGGTGTACAAGGCCCTCGACAACCTCGGTGCCTTCCAGCGCTGGTTCGGCGTGCAGCCGAACACCAAGGTGGCGACCCTGGTCTTCGGCCTGTTCCACGGCTTTGGCCTGGCGGCCAAGATCCAGGAGTTCGAGATCGCCCGCGATGGCCTGCTGCCCAACCTGCTGGCGTTCAATGTCGGCGTGGAGATCGGCCAGTTGCTCGCGCTCGGCGCGATCCTGATCGCGATGGGCTTCTGGCGCCGTACCGCCGGCTTTTTCCAGCACGCCTATACCGCCAACGTTGCCATGATGTGCGCCGGTTTCATACTGATCGGTTATCAGCTTACCGGCCTGTTCGTATCCTGAGATTGAAGGAATCATCCACCATGTACAACACCGATCTTCCCCGCCGTGCCGAACTGCCGAGCACCGGCAAGCTGCTGCGCTCGACCGCCCTGGCTGCACTGATCGCCGGCGGGCTCCTCGTCACCACTGTACTGCCCGCCGAGTACGGCATCGACCCCTCGGGCATCGGTCGTGCCCTGGGACTCACGCCGATGGGCGAAATCAAGATCTCGCTCGCGGCCGAGGCCCGCGCAGAAGAGCGCGTTGCCACAGAAACGGCGCCCGCACAACTTGTAGCCGTCGCACCTTCGGTTCGTGCCGAAGCGGCGCCTGTCCCCGCACCGGCACCTGCGCCGGTCGCGGTTGCCGCATCGACGCCCGCAGCGGTCGCGCCCGAGGCCGCCGCCGGACGCCAGGACACGATGACCGTCACGCTCAAGCCCGGCCAGGGCGCCGAGGTCAAGCTCGCAATGAACAAGGACGGCCGTGTCCGCTATGAGTGGGCGAGCGCCGGTGGCCCGGTGAACTTCGATACCCATGGCGACCCCTACGACGCGCCGAAAAACTTCTATCACGGCTACGGCAAGGGGCGTAATGAGCTCGGCAGCAAGGGAGAACTGGTCGCGGCGTTCGACGGCAAGCACGGCTGGTTCTGGCGCAACCGCTCCGGCTATGACGTCACGGTGACGCTCAAGACCCAAGGCGATTACGCCAAAATCGAGCGCGTGCTGTAAGCGCAGCGCCCCCATCCCGCCGGGGTGGGGGCGTTTCCGACCATTCGTTCTCAGCGGATTGCGGCCACACCGTTCTGGCAAGGGCAATGAACAACATCTATGTGATCCATGCGCTGCTCGCTGCGGCCTTGTTCGGCGCGAGCACGCCGTTCGCCAAGCTGCTCGTCGGCGAGATGTCACCCTGGCTTTTGGCCGGGCTGCTCTATCTTGGAAGCGGGCTCGGGCTGGCTGCGGCGCGCCTGATCCGCGATCGCGGCTGGACGCCTTCGGGCCTGGCCAAGGGTGAATGGCCATGGCTGCTGGGCGCGATCGTGTTCGGCGGCGTGCTCGGGCCGCTTGCGCTGATGTTCGGCCTCACGCGCACCACGGGCGCGGCAGCGTCGCTGCTGCTCAACCTCGAAGCGGTCCTGACCGCCGTCATCGCCTGGGTCGTCTTCAAGGAGAACGCCGACCGCCGCATCGTGCTCGGCATGCTCGCGATCGTGGCAGGCGGTGTCGTGCTGTCCTGGCCGGGTGGCGAAGGGGGCGCGAGCGATTGGGTCGGCCCGCTCGCCATCGCCGCCGGCTATCTGTGCTGGGCGATCGACAACAACCTGACGCGACGGGTCTCGGCCTCGGATGCGCTCTTCATTGCGGCCACGAAAGGTGCGGTGGCGGGCACGGTCAACGTCGGGCTGGCGTTTGCGCTCGGCGCGAGTCTGCCGGACGGCCCGGTCCTGCTCGGCACCATGGTCGTCGGGTTGTTCGGCTATGGCATCAGCCTGGTGCTCTTCGTGCTTGCGCTGCGCGGACTGGGGACGGCGCGCACCGGCGCCTACTTCTCGACTGCGCCGTTTATCGGCGCTGCGGTGTCGCTGGTCCTGCTCGGCGAGTCGACCTCGATCTCATTCTGGATTGCGGCAGCCCTGATGGGCTGGGGGGTGTGGCTACACCTCACCGAGCACCACGAGCACGAGCACACGCATGAGCCGATGGAGCATGGCCATCGGCACATCCATGACGAACACCACCAGCACGAACACGACTTCGCCTGGAACAGTGACGATCCACATGAACATCGGCACCGCCACGAGGCGCTGGTCCACAAGCACCCGCACTTTCCGGACATCCACCATCGGCATTCACATTGATTGACCAGAACACCAATTTGGCGTCTCCAATATGTCATGCGAGGTGGCGGCTTCACTCGGTTACTTGCCGTTCGGACCACGAAGTGCCCGATGGCTGGATTGGGTCGGAAGTTCGAGTTCGCAGGATTGAGAGGCTGCCGTTCGCCGTCGCCTGACCGACGAACGGCACGTGTGCGGCACCTTACGGCCTGACTTCATGCGACAGGCGTCGGCCGCTGAGGCCCCTCGGAAGCCATGCATTCAAGCCTGGGGCCCAAGACGACTACCGAGAACCCCGCCTGTCCAGGCTCCTTTGCCATGAGTAGCTGGCCCCGGTCCAACGGCTTGCACCCAGGCCCTGCTGGTCCCGGGAGCAAGGCCGACAGGTACTTGTCAGAGCACAAACCCATCCGCCACGCGTGCCCCGGATCACCTCGTCATCTCAAGGCATCTGATCACTCCCGGCGGCCAAACGCGTCGTTATTGAGAGCCGTTTGTCCCCAGTGGCTGGGGAAAGGGATGTGGGACATCCTGTGGATAAATCATGGCAGCCCAGGCGAGACGGCTGTTTTACAAGCTTGCCTATTCTTGCGGCAGTTACCCCTTGGATGGGGTAGAGGGCCGGAACGACGGTCGTCGGGCCGGAAGGCTTGGTCCTCCTGTGCGACAATCCGCCACGAAATTTCTCACTTCGCCTGATTGAATCGTCATGACCACCCGCCAAGCCCCCGAAATCTTCCAGATCCCACTCGACGACCTCGACCCGGCGGGCCTGCCGCCGCGCGGCACGGCCGAGTTCGAGCAGGCGGTGATCGGGCGCTACGCGCTCGACTACGCGGCGCGCGGCTGGCAGGCCGTGGTGGCGGTCGATGACGCGTTCGTGCGCGTGGTCGCGGTCCCCGAGCGCGGCGTCGAGCCGAAGGCCTACGTGCTCGGGCTGCTGCAGCACGGCTTCCTGGAGGATGCGCTGCCGGTGCTCGAGCGCTCGACGGCATGCTGGACGATGCCGAGCTCGCCTACAGCCACGGGCTGTGTTTGTCCGAACTGGGGCGACCGGCAGAGGCGGTCGCCCCGCTGCAGCGGGCGGTCGAGCTCGACCCCACGCACGCGAACGCGTTCATCGCGCTCGGGGTAGCGTTCGCGCGCACCGGGCGCGCCGAAGAGGCAGCCAACGCGTTGCGCGACGCGGTCAAGGTCGAGCCCGAGAACGCCTTCGCGAAGCGCAACCTGGCGGCGGTGCTGATGCGGTCCGGCCGGGCGGCCGAGGCGCTGCCGTTCTTCCGCCAGGCGGCCAGCCTCGCGCCGGCCGATCCGGGGGCGCAGCTCGGGCTCGCGCAGTGTCTGGAAGAGCTCGGGCCGTCGCACGTGAAGGAGGCGGCCGAGCAGTACAAGGCGGTACTCAAGCGCTTCCCGGAGCACCAGGCCGGCGAGATGGCCGAGGAGGCGCTCACGCGCATCGGTCACGAGGAGATGCGCGCGGCGGTCGACGGCGGCCTGCGCATGGACGCGGTGATGTACATGCAGGCGGCGTTCGATCGCTTCGCCAAGCTCGACCAGGCGAAGGTCGGGCAGATCGTGATGGAGATCGCGCTGCTCGGCCGCAACGGGCTCGAGATCAACAAGCCGGCGGTGCGCTACACGCTGCAGAACCTCGAAGGCGAGTTCTCCGGCCTGGCGCTGCTGGCGTACATGCACGTGGGCTTTCGGATGTTCGATCCGAAGGGCGACGCCGGGACCGGGCTCGATCGCGAATACGAGGCGGCGGTGAAGATGCGCCGCGAGCGCTGAGCCCGGCGAGGACCCCGACATGAACCAGCTCCCCGAACGCTACCGAGCGGCGATCGCGCCGCTCATCGACAAGGCGCGCGAGCTCCTCGAGCAGGGCGAGGAACTCGTGCCGATGGCCTTCGTCGGCAACTTCACCACCGGGGCCACGATCCCCACGGCGCTCGTCATGCGCTCGCCGGCCGACAAGGACGCAGCGGCGCGCGCGGTGAAGATGCTCGCCGAGCAGCTCGACGCCGACTTCGTCTTCGTGCTGATGGAGGCCTACAGCCTGCGCGCCGACAAGGTCGCCCGCTACGAGGAGATCCTCGACGAGTACGGCTCGCTGGCCGACTGCCCGGCGAGCTGGCGGATCGACGTGGTGAGCCTGTCGCTCGAGACCCGCCACGGCGTGTGGGTCGCCCAGGTGCCGATCAGGCCGAAGGGGATCAGCAAGAAGAAGCGCACGATCGGGGCGCCGGAGTTCCGGCATTACACCGACGTGCAGGGGCGGTTCACGGATCTGCTGCCGGTGAAGGAAGGCGAGGGCGGGCCTTCCGGCACGCTGCACTGAGGCAGCCGGGGAGGAGGGCGCGCGCATGTGCGGTCGTTACGCCCTTTACGGTCCGGTCTCGCGCCTGCGCGAGGCCTTCGACGCGGTGCCCGAAGGCTTCGAGTTCGAGCCGCGCTGGAACGCGGCGCCGATGCAGTGGCTGCCGGTGGTCCGGCAGCGGTCGAACGGCGAGCGGGTGATTCACCGCCTGCGCTGGGGCCTCGTGCCCTCGTGGTCGAAGGACGAGACGATCGCCACCAGGTTGATCAACGCGCGCGGCGAGTCGGTGGCAGAGAAGCCTTCGTTCCGGGCGGCGTTCCGCCGCAGGCGCTGCATCGTGCCGGCCAACGGGTTCTACGAGTGGCAGCAACTCAGTGACCAGCAGGGCGGCGGCAAGCAGCCGTTCTACATCCATCCGGTCGGGGGCGAGTTCTTCGCGCTGGCGGGGCTGTGGGAACGCTGGACGAGGCCGGCCGACGGCGCGGAGCTCGACACGTTCACGATCGTCACCACCGAGGCCAACGCGGCGATGCGGCCGTTGCACGATCGCATGCCGGTGATCCTGGCGCCGGGGGATTGGTGGGTGTGGTTGAACGGGGCGACTGCGGCCGACCAGGTGCAGGGGCTGGTGAGGCCGTGCCCCGAGGCGGCGCTCGCGGTGTATGCGGTGGGCAGGGCGGTCGGCAACGTGAGGAACGAGGGGGCGGGGCTGATCGAGCCTGTCTGAGCCGCCATCCTCTTATGGCTTGTCGATCGGCACGGCCCACCATTCTTGTGCGTACTGGGTGGCTGCTTGCCCGTTCTTCGTGCTCACCTGGAACCCGCGTAGCAGCAGCCCGCGCGGCGTGATCCGCAGCACCTGGACGTCGAACAGCGGCGGCAGCAGGCCGCGCTTGGCCGAGGTTCCCCATCGTTCCCAAAGTTGCGCGGCGTGCAGAGGCCGCTTCTCGGCGGTTCCGATCGGAATGTCGCCGATGCTCAGGGTGCCGATCGTGCCGGGGTCGGCCAGGCATTCCTCGCGCGGGCGGCGAACCCCGGCCACCATCAGCTCGACGACTCTAACGTGCATGGTGGGACTGTAAAAAAATACAGTCTTATTTTCACCCAATGCGGCCGGCTTGGGGTGGCGATCGATGCCGAGGCTTAGCGTACGATTTTTCCCGTTTCGTGAGCTGGCGCGATCGGCCGCCGATCCGAGGCGGCTGCTGGTGAAACGACTGCTTGTTCTGCCCCGATCTGGAGGAAAACGGCAATGTGCGGACGCTATGCGCTTTACGGTCCGGTCTCGCGCCTGCGCGAGGCCTTCGACGCGGTCCCCGAAGGCTTCGAGTTCGAGCCGCGCTGGAACGCAGCGCCGATGCAGTGGCTGCCGGTGGTCCGGCAGCGGTCGAACGGCGAGCGGGTGATTCACCGCCTGCGCTGGGGCCTCGTGCCGTCGTGGTCGAAGGACGAGGCGATCGCCACCAGGTTGATCAACGCGCGTGGCGAGTCGGTCGCCGAGAAGCCCTCGTTCCGGGCGGCGTTCCGCCGCCGGCGCTGCATCGTGCCGGCGAACGGCTTCTACGAGTGGCAGCAAGTCGCCGGCGGCAAGCAGCCGTTCTACATCCATCCGGTCGGGGGCGAGTTCTTCGCGCTGGCCGGGCTGTGGGAGCGGTGGACGCGACCAGCGGACGGCGAGGAGTTCGACACGTTCACGATCGTGACCACCGAGGCCAACGCGGCGATGCGTCCGTTGCACGATCGTATGCCGGTGATCCTGGCGCCGGGGGATTACTGGGCGTGGTTGAACGGGGCGACTGCGGCCGACCAGGTGCAGGCGCTGGTGCGGCCGTGTCCCGAGGCGGCGCTCGCGGTGTATCCGGTGGGCAGGGCGGTCGGGAACGTCAGGAACGAGGGGGCGGGGCTGATACAGCCACTCGTCTATTAGCTCCTCAGTGCCCCCGTCGCCACATCAGACAGGGCCTGGCCTTCGAGGTCCTCTCCGTTCGACCCAATCCCTCTCGGGACTGCGTCCCGATGAGGAAACCGTCTTCGTGCGCCATGAGTGAGCATGGTCACTGCTGCTGATGCCTTTTCCCGGCGGAATGATCAAGCAGCGTGATGGCGGAGGGGGGATCCCCCTCAGGGAACTTGAACAAACGAACCCCTCGGGGGAGTCTCTGGTTACCAAGCCAAGAGACCGTTCAAGTGTGCCATGTTGATCAGCAGTGTTCGCAGTTTTTCCTGTTCCTGATTCGCCTCGATGAAGAACTTGCCGCCCAGGCGCAGGCCGAGGGCTGTTCATGCGGTGGCGTCCTTCATCGCGCCAACTATCCCCGCAAGCCCCGTGGTTGCCCGAGCGCCGCATTACGCGATGCGTTCTCTTCTCGGCTGAGCTTTTGCTGCAGCCGTTGCCGCCGGCGCACCACCTCGATGTCGGTGCGTTTCTTGGGCCGACGGGTGTATCTGGGCTTGGTGGTGGTGCTGTGCTCTGCCCGGCATGCCGGGCAGAGCACAGCGGCGGCGACGGTGTGCGAGGCACTCGCGGTGCCGCTGCGCACCCTGCAGCGCTGGCGACGGTGGTGGCGTGAGGACTTCATGCGGACGCCGCTGTGGCAGGCGATGTGTGCCCGCTTCATGCCGCCGGTGTTGGCCGAGCAACTGCCGGGCGATCTGCTCGCGCGCTTTGCCGGTGAGGCGGCCGAGGCGCTGGCGCGTGTGCTGTGCTTTCTGGCGCCACTCACGGTGCGCGCGGTCATGCTGCCCGAGGGGCGTTGAGTTCCCGCAGAGGATGCAGATCGCCACCGACGCCGAGGCTTCGTAGCCTGCACTCCCAGTGGCGCCACCACCCCGGTGCGCCCGAACCGGGAGTCCTCTTGAACACACCGACCGATCCCCCGCAACGCGATCGCTGGGCGCGGCTGCGCTTCTCGATCATCGGCCCCTTGCTGGCCGCACCGCCCGCGCCGGGCGAGGTGCACGGCGCACTGGCCACGCTCGCCGCCCGCACCTGGCGCCATCCCATCAGCGGCCAGGACGTACGCTTCGGGCTGTCGACGATCGAGCGCTGGTACTACGCCGCGCGCAGCGCCGCCGACCCGATCGCGGTGCTGCGCGACCGGCCACGCCCCCGGGGCCGCTTCGCGAGCCTGGCACCGGGCGTCATCGACGCCCTAGTGCAGCAGTACCGCGAACACCCCGGCTGGACCGCGCAACTGCACGTGGACAATCTGCGCGTCGCGCTCGAGAACAGCGGGCTGACCGTGCCGTCCTATCCGACCGTGCGCCGCTACCTCAAGGCCCAAGGGATGTTCCGCCAGGCGGCACCCAAGCGCACGAGCGCGGGCGCGGCGCTCGCGCGCGATCGGCTCGAGCACCGCGAGGTGCGCAGCTTCGAACTCGATCATGTCTCGGCGCTGTGGCACCTGGACTTCCACCACGGCGCGCGCCGCGTGCTCACCCGCGCCGGCACTTGGGAGAAACCCTTCCTGCTGGGCATCCTGGACGATCGCTCGCGCCTGGTCTGCCACCTGCAGTGGTACCTGGACGAGACCGCGCAGAGCCTTGTTCATGGCCTCTGCCAGGCCTTCATGAAGCGCGGGCTGCCGCGCGCGCTGATGACCGACAACGGCGCGGCCATGCTCGCCGACGAGACGGTGTCGGGCCTGAACCGCCTGGGGGTACTGCACCAGACGACGCTGCCGTACTCGCCCTACCAGTATGTGGCGTCCAAAAATATGTGGCCTACGAGGCCGGGGGCCCGGTAACGGGCCGTCCCGGCGCTGATGCGTGGCCACATAAGATTGGTCCGAAGATGGTCGTTCATCTTGCCGCAAGAGGAGACCGATCATGTTCGAGACCTTGTTCAAGCGACCGACTGCACTCGCGCGCCATCGTGAGGGGCCATACGCAGACGAGCGCGAGCGCTTTCTTGAGGCGTGCGCGCAGCAGGGCTATTCGCGCTCGATGCTGATGAAGATCGCCTGGGTGCTGTTGGCGGTGGCGCACCGCATCGACATCGACCACGGCAAGCTCACCGAACACGACATCGCGGTGGCGGTCGATACTCGGATGCGCTTTGTCCGCCGATCCGGTCCGACGCAGCAGGCGCCTTGCTCGCGCCAATTGTTCGTGCGCTTTACCAGCGCATGGCTGCGCAGCCTGGGTTGCCTCGAGGAGCCTTCTCCAACGCAGTCCGCGTTCGGCCCGGAGATCGAGGCCTTCACTCGCTTCATGCGAGACGAACGGGGGCTCTCGCCGGTGACGATCACGACGCGTTGCGATCGACTGTCCTGGTTCTTCGCGGCACTGCGGTCGCAGCGAGCGTCCATCCGCGCGATCACGATTGACGACGTCGACGCGTTCATCGAAGCAAAGCATCGCCAGGGCTGGAGCCGCGCTTCGCTGGCGGCCCTGACGGGGGACCTGCGCAGCTTCTTTCGCTACGCCGAGGCGCAGCATTGGTGCGGATCCGGCATTGCCGCTGCCATCGACGCGCCGCGCCTATACATGCGCGAAGGCATTCCGCAAGGCCCCCAATGGGATGACGTACAGCGGCTGCTTGCCGCCACCAGTGGCGACCGGGCGTCCGACATTCGCGACCACGCTATCTTGCTGCTGCTGGCGCTGTACGCGCTGCGACGGGGCGAGGTCGCCGCATTGCGGCTCGATGACTTCGACTGGGAAGGCGAGTCGATCGATGTCTGGCGCCCCAAGCAGCGCCGCATGCAGCGCTATCCGCTGCTCCCCGTGCTCGGCACGGCGATCCTGCGCTACCTGCGCGAGGTACGGCCGCACTGCGAGCATCGTGCGCTATTCCTGGCGCTCGGCGCGCCGCTTCGCCCGCTGTCGGCGGCGAGCATCACCGCCGTCGCCCACGCACGCCTGACTGCGCTCGGCGTGCCGGTGTCGCCGCGCGGGGCACATTGCCTGCGCCACGCATGTGCGCGCCACCTGCTTGCGTGCGGTTTGTCGTTGAAACAGATTGGCGACCACCTCGGTCATCGCAGCGCCAACGCCACGCTGAACTACACGAAGGTGGACCTGACGGGGCTGCGCGAGGTCGCCGAATTTGACCTGGGGAGGCTGCTATGAACCTGTCGATGCTCGTCTGTCAGTACGTTTCCCATCAGCGCTCGCTTGGCAAGCGATTCCAAACTGAAGAGGCGCTGCTGCATGCGTTCTGTAAGGCGGTCGGCGATGGAGCAATCGCCAGCGTCACGCCTCAAGCCGTGCTCGCCTACCTCAACGGCGAGGGTCCCATTACCGAGTATTGGGCAAGGAAGCATCGTGCGCTGTCGGGACTGTACCGCTTCGCCACCGCACGGGGTCTGGCAAGCGTCGTGCCGCTACCGCGCGTGGTTGCGCCCCCCACGGTTCCGCCCTTTGTCCCGTACATCTACTCTGAAGCCGAACTCAAGCGGCTGCTCAATGCAGTTCCCGCCGCATGTGCGGGGCGCGTTCCGGTAGAAGACCACGTCTTTCGCACCTTGCTGCTGGTGCTCTATGGTGCGGGGCTTCGGCTCAGTGAGGCCCTCGCGCTCACGATCGGCGACGTCGATTTACCTGATGCGATGCTGCGCATTCGCCAGACGAAGTTCTACAAGACCCGCCTCGTTCCGATGGGCAAGGACCTGACCCGGATCGTCACCGCGTACGCGACTTGGCGCAATCAGAGACACTGCGTGGCGGCCGATGCGCCGTTCTTCTGTTTCGACGACGGCACGCCGTTGAGCAAGACCGCCGCGCAACGTGCGTTTCGACGCCTGCGTCGCCATGCCGGACTGAGTCGCGAAGGCGGCGCTCGGCGCCAGCCCCGCCTGCATGACTTGCGACACGCGGCGGCGGTGCATCGGCTGATCGCCTGGTATCGCAGCGGGGCGGATCTGCACCAGTTGCTGCCCAAGCTGGCCACCTACCTCGGGCATGTCGACCTCAGTGGGACACAAAGATACCTGACCCTGACCCCAGCGCTGCTCGAGCAGGCGAGCCTGCGCTTCGAACGCTTCGCGATGGAGGCCGATCATGACTGACCATGCATTGCTCGGCCCCTGGGTGCGTCGCTTCCTGCTCGAGTATCTGGTAAGCGAGCGCAATCTGGCGATCAACACCCAGCGAAGCTACCGTGACATGCTGGTTCTGCTGCTGCCCTTCGTTGCGCAGCGGCAAGCAACGTCGGTCGACCGTCTGGCGGTCGTTGATCTGTCGCCCGAGCTCGTCCGGCAATTCTTGACCGATCTGGAGCACAGTCGTCACTGCAGCGGCGCGACCCGGAATCAGCGCCTGGGCGCGTTACATGCCCTGGCGCGATTCGTCGGCGAGCGCAGTCCAGAGCACGTCGAGTGGTGTGCGCAGATTCGGCTGATCCCGTTCAAGAAGACGCCGCTCGCCACCGTCACCTACCTCGACAAGCCCGAAATGGATGCGTTGCTGGCCGCGCCGGATCGCAACACGGCGCAGGGCCGCCGCGACTACGCCCTGCTGTTGTTCCTCTACAACTCGGGCGCCCGCGCCAGTGAAGCAGCGGCATTGCGAATCGCCGACGTCGATTGGTACGCGCAATGCGTGACGATTCTGGGCAAAGGCAACAAGCAACGGGGCTGCCCGCTGTGGGCCGTCTCGATGGCGCAGTTGCGGCTGATCGCCGCGCAGCGTGCGGCAGAGGAACCCTTGTTCTTGAACCGTAACCGTCAGCCGATCACGCGCTTCGGGATCCATACACTCATCGAGCGCTGCGCAGCCAAGGCGCGCGTGACGACGCCGTCACTGGCCACCAAGCGAGTCAGTCCGCATGTGGTGCGGCACACTACGGCCACGCATCTGCTGCGCGCCGGCGTCGATATCAACACCGTGCGCGCCTGGCTGGGGCATGTGTCACTGACGACGACCAACATTTACGCCGAGGCCGACCTCGAGACCAAGGCGCGTGCGCTCGCCCTCTGTGCACCGGGCGTGCAGGAGGCCACCGGCATGCCTTGGCGGGACCAGCCCGCGCTGTTGGCGTTTCTACATGCCTTGTGACCGAACGCTTATGTGGCCACGCATCAGCGCCGGGACGGCCCGTTACCGGGCCCCCGGCCTCGTAGGCCACATATTTTTGGACGCCACATACTGGTAGTTACGTGGCCGGCCACGTAACTACCAGAACGCCAAGCAGGAGTCCTTCTGGGGCCGCATCGAGGGGCGGCTGATGCCCATGCTCGAGGGCGAATCGGCGCTCACGCTCGAACTGCTCAACCAGGCGACCCAGGCCTGGGTCGAGCAGGAGTATCACCGCACGCTGCACAGCGAGATCGGCGCCACGCCGCTCGCGCGCTATCTGGCCGGCCCCAACGTGCGCCGTGACTGCCCCGCACCCACGGTGCTCGCCGACGCGTTCCGCATCGAGGTGCCACGACGCCAGCGGCGTGCCGACGGCACCGTGACCCTGCACGGGCAGCGCTTCGAGATCCCGTCGCGCTACCACGCGCTGGCCGTGGTGCACCTGCGCTACGCGCGCTGGGACCTGACCCGGGTCGATCTCGTCGATCCGCACACCGGCGCCGTGCTGTGCCCGATCACCCCGCTCGACAAATCCGCCAACGCCGAGCGCATGCGCCGGCCGCGCGCACCGGCAGCGCTCGATCTGTCGCCGCTGCCGCCCTCGGGCATGGCGCCGCTGCTCACCCAGTTGCTCGCCGACTACGCCGCCACCGGCTTGCCACCGGCCTATCTGCCGGCCTCCCATTCCACTGCTGTCACTGCCGAACAGGACCTCGCATGAACACCAAACTGCTCGCCCTCTACGGGCTCAAGTGGCATCCCTTCACCACCGAGGTGCCTACCGAGGCGATCCATGTGCCCGCGCGCCTCGAGCACTTCTGCTGGCGCATCGAGCAGGGGCTGATCGGCGAGGGCGGCTTCGCGATGATCCACGGCGACCCGGGCACGGGCAAAAGCGTGGCGCTGCGTCTGCTGGCCGAGCGCCTGGTGCGGCTACCCGATCTCACCGTCGGGGCGATCGCCCATCCGCAGAGCAACCTCGCGGACTTCTATCGCGAGATGGGCGATCTCTTTGGGGTGCCGCTGCGTCCGCACAACCGCTGGGGCGGCTTCAAGGCGCTGCGCGAGGCGTGGTTCGCCCATCTGGAATCGACCCGGCGCCGCCCGGTGCTGCTCATCGACGAGGCCCAGGAGATGAGCCCGGCGGTGCTCTCGGAGCTGCGCCTGATGGCCAGCGCGAAATTCGATTCGCAGTCGCTCCTGTGCGTGGTGCTCGCCGGCGATGCGCGCCTGCCCGAGAAGCTGCGCCGTGAGGAGCTCATCCCGCTGGGCTCGCGCATCCGCACCCGGCTCGCCACCGAAGCGGCCAGTCGCGAGGAGCTGCTCGCCTGCCTGCAGCACCTGGTGAGCGCGGCGGGCAACGCCAGCCTGATGAGCCCCGCCCTCATGCACACCCTGTGCGATCACGCCGTCGGCAACTACCGCATCCTCACCACGATGGCCGCCGAGCTGCTGGCCGTGGCCGCCCACCGCGAGCTGCCGCAACTGGACGAGAAGCTCTACCTCGAGGTCTTTGCCCCGCCCGAGACGGCCGCCCCACGCCGCGCATCGGCCCGGCGCTGACCACCCACAGGAATCCATCATGCACAACCACTACCCACCCCCACCGATGTCGTGGCCCGAACTACCCGACGAGGCGGCCGTGGCCCTTCAGGGCGTACTCCACGACTTCGTCACGCTCTTCGAGTCCCACTACCTCGGCCAGATCCAGCGCTATTACCGGGAGCAAACGCGCGAGCACCTCGTCGCACCCGACTTCGTCCAGCCCGACCTGTTCCGCTCGGCCTACCCGGACGATCCACCGTTCTGAACCGTGCTCAAGCACTTAAGGCCGCCGCTCAGCATCACCGGGCGGCGTTTCCATTCGACGGCGTGCCCCTGCAAGCCATCGCCATACGTGATCATCGGAGCATCAAATCGGGTGACCACACTCACATGAGCCACCGACTATCCCCGTCGCCAGGCAGCTGAGGTCCTTAAGGTTTTAATTTATTAGTTGGTTTGTTTATTAGTTAGTTTATTTGTGATAAAGTGCCTATAATGTCGAGGAGATTCCATCATGCGTCCCGCTGAGTACCCCAATGAAGCCATCATCGCTGCCGGTGAGGCTATCGAAGCCACGGGCAGCAAGGTCACCGTTTTTGCGCTTCGGAAGAAGGTCGGTGGCGGCAACGTGCCGCGTTTGCGGCAGGTTTGGGAGGAGTACGTTGCTAGCAAGCGGATCGCCGAGGCTGAGCCGGTTGCTGAGTTGCCGGTCGAGGTTGCCGAGGCTGTCGCTCACGTCGCCGACGCGCTCAGCCGACGCGTCTCTGAGTTGGCGGTCGATCTCAACAACCGGGCGGTGAAAGCCGCCGAGCGGCGAGTGGCGGAAGTGATCCGTTCTGCGGACGCGCAGCGTGCCCAAGCCGAACTCGAGCTCGCCGATGCTGCGCAGACCGTCGATGACCTGGAGGCTAGCCTTGAGCAGATGAACGGCGAGCGCGAAACACTTAAAGCGCAGCTGGCTGAGACGCAGGCTGAGTCGCAGCGCCAGGCAGTAGAGCTTGCGCAACTCCGCGAGCGCTTGGTCGCCGCCGAGAGCTCACTTCGAGAGTATCGGAAGGAAGTCGAGAAGGAGATGCAGCGTGGTGCTGAGCAGGTGACTGCTGCGGAGAGGGCGCGCGACGAGTCGGAGAAGGAGGCGAGGACCGCGCGAGAGACGACTGCCCGTTTTGCCGGACAGGTTGAGGCGCTTCAGGCGCAGAACGCCCATCTGCTTGAGTCCCTTGGCGCAAGGGCGGTGGTTAGGACGTAATCGCATTCGGGGCGGACCGAGCAGCCGCTGATGCAGTGGTGTTCTTGGTCGTGCTAGTGGGCTACGGCCGACAGTCCGAGGTAGTCGCCACCCGAGCGCCGGTCGGGGCTCGTCGCGGTGGTCCTGAGGTTGGAGGATGGCGGCTCGCACGCCACGGCGATAGGGGCGGTAAGGAAGCTTCTTCTTTTCGATTCGGATTCTCGGATGGCCGTTGGAAACTCGGCTGGCTTGGCCGCTACTTGGGAGACCCGATTTCAATCGAAAAGATGGTCGGGAGGGGGCTGGAAATGAAGCAGGCGAACTTCGCCGGCCTTGATGGGGCTCCTCTCCTGCTCCGGGATGAAAGTGCCCGATCGAGTGCTACAGCATGCATGGTCGATCGGGCACATGAGTGCTAGTTAGTCATTCGCAGGCTTGGATTTCCTCGATTGCCTTCGGCCGCTTCGCGCTCCAGTCACACGGATAATGGCGGGCTTCGCAGTGCGCGCTTCAAGGCCTTCGTTTGCCTGCCGCAGGCACTCCTCCTCGTCGAGCGGAGGGAGGGAGAGATTTGAATTCCTGAGTGCTTCCCTCAGGGCCTCCGACAGTGCAGAAGTGAACCCCACGACCTGTCCCCGAAGACTGTTGAATCGGCTTTCGGGGTCGAGGTCAGGCTTGACGCCTACCATGTCGAAGACATGGTGCATCCAGCCGCTCGCGACCCATCCGAGCCAGGCGCCCGGGGTGGCTGCATCAGACTGTTGGCGAAGCGCTTCGAGAAAAATTCGGGCGAGTGCATCGCCCGTCAGATTTCCGCCCACATAGCCACCCGTGCTGGGTACATCCCAAAACTTGATCTCACCGTGATGCCAGCCGACGAAGGGCAGGCGGTGAAGGGCTTGCTCAGCCTCGGGATGGAAGCGAAGAATGTTTCGGGGGTGCTCGGATGAGGAAGAGGCGGGCCTATCGGCGACCGGGACTGAATCTGAAGTCGTTTTGCGCATGATCACTGCTCCTGTAATGCGGTGAGTGATCCGCTCCCGCTTTCCACGGCGGGTGGCGGACCGACGTGGGGGTGGAAACCGGCCTACAGGAACCGGCCCAGCCGAAGCTGGCCCCACGCGGCCCGCCATTGAAGGCGCAGCAGCGCGGCACGAGAAAAACCGCACGAATGCGGGTTTTCTCGTCTGTAGGCAAACGGGTTTCCACGCCCGGCCGCTATTGTTTGTAGCGGCGTCGCGATCATGCATGCCGTAAGCGACACGGTCAAGGAGGTGGTCGAAGGGGGCGAGCTGTGGTGGTGTCGCGAGGCGTTTGAGCAAAAATGGGTGGTCAGCGCTTCCCGAAACGAGCTTTTGTTGTGCATATACAACAGTAAGCAAAGTGTCCAAAAACGAAAAACCCACCGCTTTGGGTGGGGTCGTCTGCTTACTATACGCTTACTGTGACTTTTCGCGACGTGCTGAAGTTGCGCTAAGTCTTTGATTTTGTGGGGCGACATACCGGTTTCGAACCGGTGACCTTTGGAGCCACAATCCAACGCTCTACCAACTGAGCTAATGCCGCCACTACTTGGCCCCGGTAAAACCGAAGCCCAGAAAACTCGTCCTGGCCTGCCCGGCAGGGATCGAACCTGCAACCCCCGGCTTAGAAGGCCGGTGCTCTATCCAATTGAGCTACGGGCAGATCCCGCGGGCATATCGAGGTGTGAGCTGGTCGGGGTGGAGGGATTCGAACCCCCGACATCTTGCTCCCAAAGCAAGCGCGCTACCGGACTGCGCTACACCCCGAGAGCCGCGAACTATACAGAGTCCTTTTTGCCGCGTCAAACCAAATCAGCAGAAAATTTACTGTGTCGATGCGCGATGCCATTCACGTACGACGTGAACCAGGTTAACGAACAGCCACGAGAACTCCGCGACGATGAGTACGCCGGCAAGCGGCGCCAGCGCGGGGATCACCGCGGCAGCGCAAAGGGCGCCGAGGGCGACTGCGTGGAGTTGCAACTGGCGGCGTACCGGCGGGTCGGGCAGCAGCTTCTTGACGTTTGGCGCGCGCACGCCCGACTGGGTCAGGTTGAGCCAGGCGAGGAAGGGGACGATCTTGTAGAGCATGGCGCTGATCGTGCCGACGAAGGTCCCGTGCAGGATCAGCACGCCGGCCAGCACGGGCCACTGCGAGCCGTCATGGAACTGGGCCAGCAGCAGCACCCCAAGGCTCGCCAGGAGGGCGAGCATGGCCAGGCGGAAGGCTCGGAAGGGTGCATCCGGCACACCGCGCCGCGAGCGCATCTGCAACCGCAGCGTCTGCAGGCTGAATGCGGCGGCGGCGATGAGCAGGCCGATTCCGCACAGCAATGCGCCCGTACTCAGTCCGCTGATCATGCAGATCGACCACAGCACCAGCAGCGCCAGCGTGGCCGGGGACCACACGCGGGTGAAATCCGCGGGGTAGGAGGGCGTGATCTGGAACATCGGCACCACGACCCAGCTCGTTGCCGCCAGCAGGATGCCACCCCAGCCCATCCAGGCCCACACGGCATGCATGTCCACAGCGGTAGGGAGGTCGATCGGCAGGGCGAGACCGCGCCCAAGGGCGAACGCCAGCAGCGTGCCCAGCAGGGTGGCCACCGTCAGCCCGGCCAAGGCCAGGCGCAGGTCGCGCGGCGTTCGGCTGGCACCGTGGTTGGGCGCGGCCTTTGCCAAGGCGATGAGGCTCGAGGCGAGAAAGGCGACGAGCCCGCCGGCCAACAGCATGGCCCCGGTGACGATCGCGGCCGGGATGCCCGCACCCAGCCCTAGCGAGAGGCTGGCGGCTCCGAGCGCGAGGAGCGCGTGGGTGGTCGCCGCGATGCGGCGCGGCGCTGGGAGCGCGGCGCCCGCTGCCACCGGGAGGATCTGCAGCAGCGCGCCCAGCATGACCTGCAGCATGAAGCCGGCAGCGAACAGGTGGACGACTGCCAGGGCGCCCGGTGTCCACCGTGAACTCAGTAGCTCGGCGTCGAACAGCAGCACCAGACCGGCTGCGAGACCGAACAGCGGTGCAGTGAGGAAGAAGCGGAGCGGGGCGGAAAGCGGTGGCGTGTCCTGGTAGGCGAGTCCGGGATTGGCGCTGCTCATGGACGACCGATCAGGATCTCGATCGCGCCGTCGTCACGAAAGTTCGCCTCGTGCCGATAGCCGTCCCGATCGAGCATGCGCAGCAGCGGATGCGGCATGCGATCGATCAGCAGGGTGAAGCTGCTGCCGGGGGCGAGGTCGGCGATGGCCTCCATGGCGCGCTCGAAGGGCTGGGGCGGCTCCAGGCCGCGGGCGTCGACAGTCTTGTTGCTCATGCAGCGTGCTCCCTTGCGAGACGGTGCGACAGGTTGCCCACAACGGCTTCGCTTTGCGCGCCGAGCCGGGTATCGCACATTGGGTAGAGGATGTTCTCTTCTTTCATGTTGTGCTGCTGCATCATGATCAGCAGCGTTTCGGCCTCGCCCGCGAACTCGTCGGCGTCCTGGTTCTCGAGTGCCGAGGCCAGGCGTTCGAGTGTTGCGCGCATCTCGACGTGCTCGCCGCGCATCACCTGGGTCGGCCCCTGGGTCATTCCGGTCGCCGCCTCGAAGCGCGGGAACAGCTCCTGCTCCTCGGCCTGGAAGTGGGTCTCGAGGCTGGAGATGAAGCGGTTCAGCGCCTTGGTCGCAGCCGGCCAGTCCTTGCGGGCGGCAAGGGTCTCGGCCGCTGCGAACTCATGGTCGCAACTGCGGTGGTCATGCGTCATCAGTTCGGCGATCGAGGTCATTTTGCGCTCCAGCGGTGGATGCGCTCATTCTCCTTACCGCGTGTTCATCAGCATTGATAAGTGTCAATTAGGGCGTGCTGATCGGCCGCGCGCAGGCCCCCGGCGAGGTGGGATGGCCTGCGCGCGGCGCTGCAGGCACAATCCTGCCTCGACCTTCCACGGGATGTTTCAGATGCATGACTCCACGGGGCCGAGCGCCTGGGGCAGGATCTTCCTGCCCTTTGCGCTGGGCTATTTCCTTTCCTATCTGCTGCGCACGGTCAATGCCGTGATTTCGCCGGCGCTCACCGGGGAGCTCGGCCTCTCGGCGGCCAATCTCGGTTTGCTCACGAGCACCTATTTCCTCGCCTTCGGGCTGGCCCAGATCCCGGTCGGCATGGCACTCGATCGTTATGGCCCGCGGCGGGTGGAAGCGATCCTGCTGCTGGTCACCGCGGCGGGCGCGGTGCTGTTCGCACTCGGCGAATCGCTCGCCGTGCTCGGCGCCGGGCGTGCGCTCATCGGGCTGGGGGTTTCGGCCTGCTTGATGGCAGCGCTCAAGGGTTTTGCGCTGTGGTACCCACCCGAGCGCCAGAGCTCGATGACCGGATTCATCATGGCTTCCGGCGCGATGGGCGCGCTGGTGGCGAGCGCACCGCTCGAGGCCGTGCTGCCGATCCTGGGCTGGCGCGGCGCGTTCTGGGTGGTCGCTGCACTTGCAGTGGTGGCCGCACTGACCATCCACCGCGCGCTGCCCGATGCGCGCTCGAGCGGTCCTCGGGGTAGCCTGGGCGACGGCCTGCGCGTGGTCGCGGGGATCTACGTCTCTCCCGCATTCTTGCGCTATGCCGCATCTTCCGCCTTCTTCGTGGGCGGCTTCATGGCGATGCAGAGCCTGTGGGCCGTGCCCTGGCTGATGAACGTCAATGGCTTCGACCTTGCAGGGGCGGCGCGCATGCTGGTCGTGCTCAACCTCGGCAGTCTGGTCGGACAGTTGTCGATCGGTTTCCTGGGCGTGCGCCTCGCACGCCTCGGTGTCGGGCCCATGGCCTTGCTGCGCTGGGGTTATGCGCTGTTGGTGCTGATCCAGTGCGCGATCCTGTGGTCGGTCGCGCCGCCGGCAGTGCTCTGGTTCGCCTACGGCATGTTCTCCGCGGTGAACTCGCAGACCTATCTTGCGGCGTCGAGGGACTTCCAGCCGGCGCTGTTCGGCCGCGTGAGCACGGCGATCAACCTGATGGCCTTTGCCGGTGCCTTTGCCGTGCAGTGGGGGCTGGGCGGGGCACTCGACCTGTTGCAGGCCAGTGGGCAATCGATCGAGGCGGCGCTGTGGGTCAGCTTTGCAGGGCTGATCGCGCTGCAGGCGGTGGCCTTCCTGCCCCTGCTGCGCAAGGGCGGGCGCCCCGCGGCCTGAGTCGTGCGCGTGGTCTCAGGCGGCTAGCCCGCAGGCCACGCCCGACGACCACGCCCACTGGAAGTTGTAGCCGCCCAGGTGCCCGGTGACGTCGACAACCTCGCCGATGAAGTACAGGCCAGGTACCTCGCGTGCCTCCAGCGTCTTTGATGACAGTGCGCGGGTATCGACCCCGCCCAGCGTGACCTCGGCCTTGGCGTAGCCCTGGGTGCCCGAGGGCGTCAGCTGCCAGCCCGACAAGGCGGCGGCGATCGTGCGCAGCTCGGCGTGGCGGTACTGGTTGAGCGGGCGCTGCCAGTCATGAAGTTCGCACCAGGCGTGGGCGAAACGCCGCGGCAGGCGTTCGGCGAGCAGGTTGGCGAGCAGCGTCTTGTCCTGGGCGTGTGCCAGCAGCCAGTCTTCGGCGTCGATGCCGGGCAGCAGGTCCAGGCTGACCGGGGCCCAGTCACCGGCCTCATAGGCCTGTTGCTGCCAGTAGCTCGACACCTGCAGTATCGACGGGCCGGACAGGCCACGATGGGTGACAAGGGCGGCCTCGCGGAACACCGGGCCGCGGCACTGGGCCTCCACCTCGAGTGAGATCCCCGCAAGCGGTGCGAGCAGTGCGAGCGTTTCCGGCGGCAGGGTCAGCGGCACGAGGGCAGGGCGGGGCGCCACCACCGGCAGGCCGAACTGCTCGGCCACACGGTAGCCGAAGGGGGTGGCGCCGATCTTGGGGATGGCCAGGCCGCCGCTCGCGATGACCAGGCTGTGGGCGGAGAAGCTGGCCTGCGTGGTGGCGACGACAAAGCGCTCCGCTTCGTCGCCGCTGCGTGCGATGCCTTCTACCGTGGCGGGCATGGCCCACTCGACGCCGCCGTCATCGCAGCGCGCGCGCAGCATGTCGATGATGTCCTGTGCGGAGTCGTCGCAGAACAGCTGGCCCCAGTCGCGCTCGTGATAGGCGATGCCATGGTGCTCGACGAGTTCGATGAAGTCGCGCGCACCATAGCGCGACAGCGCCGAGCGCGAGAAATGCGGGTTGCGGCTCAGGTAATTGTCGGCACTGACACGGCGGTTGGTGAAGTTGCAGCGCCCACCCCCGGAGATACGGATCTTCTCGGCGAGCCGGGTCGCGTGATCAACCAGCAGCACGCTGCGGCCACGCAGGCCGGCGGTCGCTGCACACATCATGCCTGCAGCACCCGCACCAATGACGATGACGTCGAAACTGCGCCGGCCGGATTGCGGAAATGGCTTGCTGGCGTGCTTCACGGCCTTACCTGTGGCTGCAAAGCGGCGCAGAATACGCCTTGTTCCGCAGTGCGGCAATCAGGAGCGGCCTTGGCCGGTCATCAGCATGACCTGCATGCTTCAAGCTTCTGAAGTCATCCAACAAATTCAGGACCCAGAGGAGTACACACATGCCCGATCCCACGACCGACCCGAATCCGGCCTCTCTCAGCGGTCGCCGGCCTCGTCGGGCGCTGTGGCTCGGCGGCGGCCTGCTCGCACTCGCCGCGCTGCTTTACCTGGTCGTGCCGCCGCTGGCGCGCCAGCAGGCGGAGACGATCCTTAGCGAAAAGCTCGGCCGCGAGGTCCGTGTCGAGCGTGTGCTGATCAATCCCTTCCGCCTCACGGCTGAGGTTGGTGGCTTCAGTGTCAAGGAGGCCGATGGCAGCGCCGATGCGCTGGCGTTCGAGACCCTGCGTGTGAATCTCGAGTTGGAGTCGCTCGTTCGGGGCGGGGTCGTACTGCATGAGCTGGCCCTGATCGGGCCGAGACTGCGCGTGGCGGTCGATGAGCAGGGCGGACACAACTGGGCCGACGTCATCGAGCGCTTGGCTGCGCTTGGCGGTGAGGACAAGGGCGATGCCGGCCCGACGCTGTTTTCGGTGGGCAACATCCGTATCGCGGGCGGGCTGCTCACGGTGCACGACAAGGCGCGTGGACTCACGCACGAGCTGAGCGAGATCGGGCTGGGTGTGCCATTCCTCTCCAACCTGCCGGTGCGTGTCGATGTGTTCGTACAACCCTCGCTGTCGGCCAAGCTCAACGGTGATCCCCTCCTGCTCAGTGCGCGCACCAAGCCTTTCGCGGATTCGCACGAGACCATTCTGGATGTGGTGCTGCAGCAGTTCGACCTCGCGCCCTGGCTCGCCTACCTGCCGGCGGAAGTGGGGGTGCGCCTGCCGTCTGCACTGCTCACGACCAATGTGGAGATCTCCTTCCGCCAGCCAGCGGGGGCAGCCCCTGAGCTGGCGCTGCGCGGGCCGCTCAAGCTCGAACAGGTCGTGCTGCAGGATCGCGATGGCGCTCCGCTTGCCAAGGTGGCCGAGGCTGAACTCGAGTTCGCCGATGTGCAGCCGCTGATCGGCCGTTGGCAGTTCACCCGGCTGCGGCTTGCACAGCCCGAGGTGGATGTCATCCGGCGAGCCGATGGCAGCCTCAACCTCGCTGCGTTGATGCCGCCCGCGCACGGGGCGACGACTCGTGGCGCGGCAGCCGTGCCGGCGGAGGGCGGCGGCCAGCCTGCACCCGCTGCCGCATCTCCGGCACCGGCGGTGGATTTTCTGCTTGCGCTGGCGCGCGTCCGCGATGGCGTGATCCGCTTCGAGGACCAAGGCGTGGGTGGCCCGTTCCGCATGCGCATCGAAGCCATCAACCTCGACATGCGCGACCTTGCCAGCAGTGGCGATCTGCCCGCCGAGCTGCGGCTCGACTATCGCACTGACGCGGGTGAGCAGTTCGTGCACGAAGACCGGCTGCGGCTCCAGCCCTTCGAGTTTGCCGGGCAGACTCGATTCGATGCGCTGCAGCTCGCCCGCTATGCACCTTACCTGGCGGCTGCGCTGCCGGGTGGCGAGTTGCGCGCGGGGACGCTGTCGGGGGCGGCGAACTACCGCGTCGTGCTGGGTGAGGATGGGCAGCCGAAGGTGGACCTGAGCCTCGGTACGCTGGCATTGCGCGAATTTGCGTTTGCCCTGAAGGGCGCCAAGGAGCCAGCGGTTCGGGTGCCTGAACTCGATCTGAGCGAAGCGGTGCTCGACCTCGAGGGGCGCAGGCTGCGGCTGGGGGCGCTGGACGTCAAGGGGGCGGCGGTGGCCGCAGTGCGACTGCGCAACGGTGATCTCGATCTGGTGCGGGCGCTGTCGGGCCCGGCTCCCGAGCCCCGCGCCGCTGCAGGCAGACGGAAGCAGCCCCAGCCGCCGCCTCAGCCCGATTGGGTGGTGGAGCTCGACAAGCTCGCGCTCAAGGCAGCGTCGCTGCGCCTGGAGGATCGTAGCGTGGGGCGCCCGGTGCTTACCACGATCGACGACATCGATTTCGAGCTCGAGGGCTTTTCGAGTGCAAAAGGGAACACCAGCCAGTTCAAGCTCGACTCGCGGCTCAACAAGCGTGGCCGGGTGGCGGTTTCGGGGCCGCTCTCGCTGACGCCGCTGAAGGCCGAACTCCGGCTCGACCTGCGCAGCGTCGACCTCATGCCCCTGCAGCCCTATGTGCTCGAGCAGACCAAGATCGCGATCTCGCGCGGAAATCTCACCACGCGGGGCCGGCTCAACCTGCAGACCGGGCGGCGGGGACAGTTGCTGGCGAGTTTTCGCGGTGACCTCGGGGTGGCCAACTTTGCCTCGGTCGACCGCCTCAACGCGACCGACTTCGTGCGCTGGCGCACCCTGCGCGTCGGCGGCATCGATGCCCGCCTAGAGCCTTTCTCACTGGCCATCCGGCGCGTGGCGATCGACGACTTCCATACCCGGCTCATCCTCGACGAGGAGGGGCGCCTGAACCTGCGCGAGATCGGTGGCGGCGGATCGCAAACGGCAGCCACGCAGTCGGCGCCACCGACCTCCAGCGCTGGGGGGGGCTCAGCTGCCGCGTCGTCAGTGCAGGGCCCGGATGCGGTGGCGGCAGACGGGCCGCCTCCGCCGCCCGTGCGTATCGACCGCATCGAGATCAAGCGTGGCAATGTCGCGTTCAGCGACCGCTTCATACGGCCGAACTACGACGCCAACCTGACCGGCCTTGCCGGCGAGATCGTCGGCCTGTCGACCTCGTCGGACACCATTGCCCGGGTCGAACTGAGCGGAGAGGTGGACAAGACCGCGCCGCTGTCCATCAGCGGCGAGCTCAACCCGTTCCGCCAGGACGCCCATCTCGACATCGTCGCCAAGGTCAAGGACTTCGAGCTCACCGGCCTGTCCAGCTACTCGGGCAAGTATGTCGGCTACGGTATCGCACGTGGCAAGCTGTCCGCCGAGCTCAACTACAAGATCGAGGACCGCAGGCTCACCGCCACCAACCAGATCTTTCTCGACCAGCTCACCTTCGGCGACAAGGTCGACAGCCCGGACGCGGTCAACCTGCCGGTCCAGCTCGCCGTGTCGCTGCTCAAGAACAGCCGTGGCGAGATCGATCTGCACCTGCCGGTGAGCGGCACCCTGGATGATCCCGAGTTCAGCGTGTTCGGCCTGGTCGTGAAGATGTTCTTCAACCTGATCGGCAAGGCCATCACCTCGCCCTTCACCCTGCTCGGCGCGGCGTTCGGCGGTGGCGAGGAGTTGTCGCATCTCGAGCTCGCGCCCGGTAGCGGTCGACTGGATGAGGCCCAGCAGGACAAGCTCGCCAAGCTGGCGCGGGCCTTGGCCGAACGTCCTGCGCTGCGGCTCGACGTGATTGGCCGTGCCGACCCCGCCTCCGACCTCGACGGCCTGCGCCAGGCCGGGTTGGACAATGCGCTGCGGGCGCAGAAGCTGAAAGCGCTGATCGCACGTGGCGAGGAGGCGCCGTCTCTCGACGACATCGAGGTTGGCGCAGACGAGTATCCGGCCTTGCTCGAGAAAGCCTACAAGGCGGCCGACATCAAGAAGCCGCGCAACCTCGTCGGCCTGGTGAAGGATATCCCCGCCGCCGACATGGAGGCGCTGCTGCGCGCCAGCGTGAGCGCGTCGGAGGCGGAGTTGCGCGCACTTGCCCAACGGCGCGCGCAGGCTGTACGCGAGTGGATGATTGCGCAGGGGGGCATCCCGGGCGAGCGCATCTTCGTGCTCGAGCCCAAGGTCGAGCCCGTGGCCGAGGGCGGCCAGGTGCAGTTCTCGTTGCGCTGAACGGGCTGCAGTGGTGGCGCTCAGCGCAGCTTCACGACGGGCTCGCCGAGGTTGAGGTTGCCGACGCCGTCCTTGCCCTGAATGAGCATCTTGCCGACCGGATGTTCCGCCTTGCACGGCGACAGGCGGCGTCCGTCCATCTCGAAGCGCGCCAGCTCGACACCGTCGAGCGGCGGGGAATAGGTGGCGGTGAGTTCGCCGTGGTAGTTGTACTCGAAGTCGCCGGTGAAGCGCGCCTCGATCCGGGCCTGGCTCCCCCGCACCGTGCATTCAGCGCGGTAGTAGCGGTAGTGCGCGTCCTTCGACCACGATTCGCCGCTGCAGGCCGGCTCTTCGTGCCCCGGGCGGCGCAGGATCGGCGCGGGCGTCGAGCCCAGGCAGACATGGAAGCTGGCGACCCCAGCCGCCTCCGTGGCCGGCGCCGTGTTGATCAGCCACAAGCCCGGCAGGCGTGCAGGGGCGTCGATCGGGGTTGCCGCGAGGGCTGCGGTGCTGGACAGGGTGGCAATCAGGAGCAGGACTGGGCGCATGGCCGGTCTCCGGGGGGGCGGGTTGATGGGGGCGAAACGTAGCGGCGACAGCTTATCAGGCGTGTTCCGGCAGGCGATTTGAGCCAGCGCAAGAAGTGCGCGCCCGTGCAACGAGGGGCAGGGACTGGCGCATTTGGAGGCCTTGCCCCGCCCCCCTACAGCATCCCCATTTCCAGGCGTGCCGCCTCGCTCATCATTTCCCGGCTCCAGGGCGGATCCCACACCAGGCTCACCGTCGCCTCCGCAACGCCGGGGATGGTCAGCAGCTTGTCGCGCGCTTCGTCCGCGATCAGCGTGCCCATGCCGCAGCCCGGCGCGGTGAGGGTCATGTTGACGGCAAGGCGGAAGCGCCCATCTGCCAGCGCTTCGGCCGTGCATGCGTAGACCAGGCCGAGATTGACGATGTCGATCGGTATCTCGGGGTCGTAGCAGGTGCCGAGCTGTTCCCACGCCGCGCGTTCGATGCCTGCAGCGTCGAGTGCGCCGTCGGCAGCGGGCGGGGGTGGCGGGGGCAACTGTGGTTCGAGGCCGAGCGCGTCGGCGTTGCGCTCATCGATACGGTAGAGGTTGCCCCCGCTCATGACCGTGATCGAGCCGCCCAGGCGCTGGGTGACCAGCGCGTAGCTGCCTTCCTCCAGCGTCTGGGGCTGGCCCCAGGGCACGCTCACCGCCGCGCAGTCGCGCTGCAGGACGCGGGTGTCGGTTTCGCCGTAGCGTTCGCCCATGATCTGCTCCTGTGCCGCCTCATCGGTTGGCGGCCTTGGTTCATTCGGTATGTGCCGTGGATGCTTCACCGGTCAAGGCGTTGTGCAGCGTGTGCCAGGCCAGGGTGGCGCACTTGACCCGCACCGGAAACTCGCGCACACCGGCGAGTGCCGCGAGCTTGCCGAAATCGCGCTGCGGGCCGGGCTCGTCGCGCGCTGCGGTGAGCAGGGCGTGGAAGTCGCGAAACAGCGCTTCCACCTCGGCAAGCGGGCGGCCCTTGATCGCCTCGGTCATCAGCGACGCCGAGGCGGTGGAGATGGCGCAGCCGTGGCCGACGAAGCTGGCGTCATGAACGATGCCATCGGATACCTGCAGGTAGACCGTGAGCTGATCTCCGCACAGGGGGTTGTGGCCGTCGGCGTGACGGTTGGCGCCGGGCATGGGGCGGTAATTGCGCGGGCTGCGGTTGTGATCGAAGATCACCTCCTGGTAGAGCTCGCGCAGCATGTCGTCCTTGTCGTTCATCACGCGCCCCTGGTGCCGAACATGCGTTGCGCCTTGTGGATGGCGGCGACGAGCGCGTCGATGTCGGCCGGGCTGTTATAGAGGGCGAATGAGGCGCGCGCAGTGCCGGGGATCCCCAGGCGTGTCATCAGCGGCATCGCACAGTGGTGGCCGGCGCGGATCGCCACGCCTTCGCTGTCCAGGATGGTGCCGAGGTCGTGCGGGTGGATGCCATCGACCAGGAAGGACAGGATGCCCGCCTTGTTGGCCGCGGTGCCGACGAGGCGCAGCCCGCGGATGTCGGCGAGCGCGGCGGTGGCTTGTTCGAGCAAGGCGTGCTCGTGGGCTGCGATGCGTTCGAGCCCGATGCCGCGGACGTATTCGATCGCCGCGCCGAGGCCGACCGCACCGGCGATGTTCGGGGTGCCGGCCTCGAAGCGTTGTGGCGAGGGCGCAAAGGTGGTGTGCTCGAAGGCGACGGTGCGGATCATGTCGCCGCCGCCTTGCCAGGGCGGCATGGCGTCGAGCAGCGCGCGACGGCCGTAGAGGGCGCCGATGCCGGTCGGGCCGTAGAGCTTGTGCCCGGAGAAGGCGTAGAAGTCACAGCCGATGGCTTGCACGTCGACCGTCGTGTGGGCGACGGCCTGCGCACCGTCTACCAGGACGACAGCTCCTGCGGCGTGCGCCTTGGCGGTCAGCTCGGCGACCGGCAGCACCGTGCCGAGCGCGTTCGACACATGGGTGATCGCGACCAGACGGGTGCGCTCGCCGAGCAGGCCGTCGAAGGCGAGCATGTCGAGCTCGCCATTGATCTCCACCGGCACGACCTTGAGCACCGCGCCGGTCTGCTCGCACAGGAGCTGCCAGGGCACGATGTTGGAGTGGTGCTCCATGTGGGTCACCAGGATCTCGTCGCCCACCGTGAGACGTGGCCGCCCCCAGCTCTGTGCGACGAGGTTGATCGCCTCGGTGGTGCCGCGGGTGAACACGATCTCGTCTGCGCTGGCGGCATTGAGCAGCCCTTGCACGCTCGTGCGCGCAGCGTCGTAGAGCTCGGTCGCATGCTGGGACAGCCAATGCACGCCGCGGTGGATGTTGGCGTTCGAGTGGCGGTAGAAGCCGCGCTCGGCCTCGATCACGGCATCGGGCTTCTGCGTGGTTGCGCCGTTGTCCAGGTAGGCCAGGCGCTTGCCGTGCACCGGCCGCGACAGGATCGGAAAGTCGGCCGCGCGCTGCAGCAGGGCAGGGCGGGTGGCCGGTGCGCTTTGAAGGGTGTGCATATTCACTGCAGGGCCTCCATCCGTGCGCCGCCCGGCAGGCTCGACAGCAGCAGGCCACGGCCGCGCTTGCGCACGGCGGCGTGGGCGATGCGCTCGATGACCTCGGCGGCAAAGGCATAGGTCAACAGTTGGCGCGCATGGTCGGTGTCGATGCCGCGTGCGCGCAGGTAGAAGAGGGCGTCTTCGTCGATCTGGCCGACAGTGGCACCGTGGGCGCATTTGACGTCGTCCGCATAGATCTCGAGCTCCGGGCGGGCGTCGGCCTCGGCCAGCCTGGACAGCAGCAGGTTGTCACAGCGCTGTATGGCATCGGTACGCTGTGCGTCCTGGGCGACGATGATGCGTCCGGCGAACACACCGCGCGCGTTGCCGTCGACCAGGCCACGGTAGTACTCGCGGCTGGTACCCAGCGGCCTGGCATGCTCGATGAGCGTGTGATGGTCGACATGGCGCCTGCCATCGACGTGATACAGGCCGTTGAACAGTGTCTCGCAGCCTTCGCCGGCGAAGCGGGTGCGGATGTCGTTGCGCGCCAGGCGGGCGCCGAAGGACAGCGAGTGTGAGGCGAAGTAGGCGCCGCGTGCCTGTTCGGCTTCGATCTGCGCGAGATGAATGGCTTGCGCGTCCTGCTGCTGCAGTTTCACGTGGGTGATGCGGGCGTCCTGCGCTGCCTGCACCCGGGTGACGACGGTGCCGAGCGTGGCGCCGCCGCCGACATGGTGCTCGACAACCGTTGCCTCTGAATTGACATCGGCCACGATCAGGTTGCGCAGGTGGGTGTCGGCCGCGCCGGTGGCGCCGATGAACACCAGGTGCAGCGGCTGCTCGAGCGCGGTACCGCGCGCCAGATGCACGAAGGCGCCGTCGCTGCATAGCGCCAGGTTCAGTGCGTAGGGGCTGGCGCTGTCGTCAGCGCTGCCGAAGGCGGCCTCGACCGCATCGGGTGCGCTGTTCAGCGCCTCCGACAGTGCGCCTGCCTTCACGCCGGCCGGCAGCATGCCGGTAACCGACAGGACTGGCGCGAACCGTCCGTCTACGAACACCAGCCAGTGGTCGCCCTCATCGAAGGCCGCGCGCAGCGTGGCCAGCGCGAACGCAGGGTGGGGGGCAAACGCCGGCGCCGCCAGCGCCTGCTGATCGAGGAAGGCGAGCGAGGTGTGGCGCCAGCCTTCCAGCCGGCTCGTCGGCCAGCCGAGATCGGCGAAGCGCGCGATCGCGTCGGCGCGGCGACGCGCCAGCCAGGGCAGGGCAGCGCCGGGCAGCTGGCTGGCGCGCTCGCGCTGGCGCGCGACCCAGGCGTCGATCGTGCTCATGACCGTGCTCCTGATGCAGCCGCGGCGGCCTTGCCGTCGGCGTCGATCCAGCCGTAGCCGTGCGCTTCCAGCTCCAGCGCCAGTTCGCGACCGCCCGAGCGCACGATGCGGCCCTGCGACAGCACGTGCACCTTGTCGGGCACGATGTAGTCGAGCAGGCGCTGGTAATGGGTGATGACGATCATCGAGCGCTCGGGCGAGCGCAGGCGATTGACGCCCTCGGCGACGATCTTGAGCGCGTCGATGTCCAGGCCCGAGTCGGTCTCGTCCAGCACTGCGAGCCGGGGTTCCAGCAACGCCATCTGCAGGACTTCGTTGCGCTTCTTCTCGCCGCCGGAGAAGCCCTCATTGACCGAGCGGTAGAGGAATTCCTCCTTCATGCCGACCGCCTTCATCTCGGCCTTCACCCGCGCGAGGAAGTCCATCGCGTCGTACTCGGGCAGGCCGCGGTGGCGGCGCACCGCGTTGACCGCAGCCTTGAGGAAGTAGGCGTTGGACACACCGGGAATCTCGACCGGGTACTGGAAGGCGAGGAAGAGCCCGGCGCGGGCGCGTTCCTCGGCAGGCAGGGCGAGCAGGTCGGTACCGTCCCAGTCCACGCTGCCGTCGGTGACGGTGAAACTGTCGCGCCCGGCGAGCACCTGGGCCAGCGTGCTCTTGCCCGAACCGTTGGGGCCCATGATGGCGTGCACCTCGCCGCTGCCCACCTCCAGGTTCAGACCCTTGAGGATGGCCTTGCCGTCGACGGCCGCGTGCAGGTTGTTGATCTTCAGCATGTTTTCTCTCCCGATTTCAATTCCATATCTCGCCTGAGGCCCCTGCACGACAAGCGTGCGGCTACCGGCTCCGCCGTAGGAGCGGCGCCAGCCGCGAGCCTTTCCTGCGGATAGGCTGCGCCGCGTCGCCTTGAGCCCCTCGCGGCTGGCGCCGCTCCTACGAGGACCTGCGGGGCCGATCTATCCCATTTCGGTTTAGCCGACGCTGCCTTCGAGGCTCACGCCCAGCAATTTCTGCGCTTCCACCGCAAATTCCATCGGCAGTTCCTTGAACACCTCGCGGCAGAAGCCATTGACGATCATCGACACTGCGTCCTCTGCGCTGATGCCGCGCTGCATCGCATAAAAGAGCTGGTCCTCGCCGATGCGCGAGGTGGTGGCCTCGTGCTCGACATGCGCTGTGGGGTGGCGTACCTCGATGGTGGGGAAGGTGTGCGCCGCGCAGCGATCGCCGATCAGCAGCGAGTCGCACTGTGTGTAGTTGCGCGCACCTTCCGCCTTGGGCGTGACGCGCACCAGGCCGCGGAACGTGTTGCTGCCGCGCCCGGCCGAGATCCCCTTGCTGAGAATGGTGCTGCGGGTGTTGCGCCCCATGTGGATCATCTTGGTGCCGGTGTCGGCCTGCTGCAGGTTGTTGGTCAGCGCCACCGAGTGGAAGTCGCCCACCGAGTCGTCGCCGCGCAGGATCACGCTCGGGTACTTCCAGGTGATCGCCGAGCCGGTCTCGACCTGCGTCCAGGAGATGTGCGAGCGCGCGCCGCGACAGTCGCCGCGCTTGGTGACGAAGTTGTAGATGCCGCCCTTGCCGTCCTTGTCGCCCGGGTACCAGTTCTGCACGGTGGAATACTTGATCTTGGCGTCATCGAGCGCGATCAGCTCCACCACCGCGGCGTGGAGCTGGTTCTCGTCGCGCATCGGCGCGGTACAGCCTTCGAGATAACTGACCGAGGCACCTTCCTCTGCGATGATCAGCGTGCGCTCGAACTGGCCGGTATCGCGGGCGTTGATGCGGAAGTAGGTCGACAGCTCCATCGGGCAATTCACGCCCTTGGGGATGAAGACGAAGGAGCCGTCGGAGAACACTGCGGAGTTGAGCGCAGCGTAGAAGTTGTCGCCCGGCGGCACCACCGTGCCGAGGTACTGGCGCACCAGCTCCGGGTGCTCCTTCACCGCCTCGGAGAACGAACAGAACACGATGCCGTGCTCGCCCAGCTCCTTCTTGAAGGTGGTGGCCACGCTCACCGAGTCGAACACCGCATCCACCGCCACGCCAGCCAGGCGTGCGCGTTCGTGCAGCGGCACGCCGAGCTTCTCGAAGGTGCGCAGCAGTTCCGGATCGACCTCGTCCAGGCTCTTGGGGCCGTTCTTCTTCGACTTGGGTGCCGAGTAATAGACGATGTCCTGGAAGTCGACCGGCGGAAACTGCACCGCGGCCCAGAGCGGCGGCGTCATCGTCAGCCAGTGGCGATAGGCCTCGAGCCGCCAGTCGAGCAGCCATTCCGGCTCGCCCTTGCGCGCCGAGATCGTGCGGATGACGTCCTCGGACAGCCCCTTGGGCACGGTGTCGGTCTCGAGCCGGGTTTCGAAGCCGGCAACGTAGTCCTGCTCCAGAAAGGCACCGAGTGCTTCGTTTCTCGTGGGGGCGTTCATGCTCGCTTCTCCTTGTCGGTGGCTACTGCGTGCGGGCCGAGGATGAGGTGTTCGTCCGGACCCTTGCCGCAGCCCTGCGGCTGGATCATGTCGGCGACGCTGACGTCCTGGAGTGCGTGGCGCACCACCTTGTTGATGCGAAGCCAGTTGTCACGGATGCGGCAACCGTCTTCCATATTGCACAGGCCGCTGCTCGCACTGCACTCGGTGAGCCCGAAAGGGTGCTCCTCGAGTGCGTCGATGATTTCGGCGACGCTGATCTGCTGCGGCGGGCGCGCCAGGCTGTAGCCGCCCTGCGCGCCGCGCTGGCTGGTGACAAGCGCACTGCGTCCAAGCGTCTTGAGGACCTTGCTGACCGTCGGCACTCCCAGCCCAAGCGCGTCGGCCAGCCCTGCGGCGCTGAACACCCTGGCGGGGTCGCGGGCCATGTGGGTGAGGATGAGCGTGCCGTAGTCGGTGAGCTTGCTGATGCGCAACATGTCTGGTGGTTTCCGGGGTCTGTGTTTAAAGAGTACGAAAATGGTGCGATATAGTCAAGCGCTGCAGTCTATAAAGAAAGGAGTGCGATCCAACCTCGTCCTTCTCAAGTGGAGGCCTTGCTGCCGATGCGCCACATCACGCGCTTCGAATGGCCCTATCCCGTCTCACTTGCATTCCCCTTGCTGGGTCTTGCTGGGCTCGTGGTGTGGTGGCCTGTGTCGCTCTGGCGCTGGCCAGCCCTTGTCGGCGCGCTCGCCGGCCTGGCTGGCTGGACCCTGCTTGAGTATGTCCTGCACCGTTTCGTGCTGCATCGCATCGAGCCCTTTCGTACCTGGCATCTGGCCCACCACGCCGACCCATCGGGCCCGATCCGGGTACCGGTAGCCTTCAGCCTGGGGTTGTTGCTGGCGGTCCTGGGCGTGCCTGTGCTGCTGCTCGGGGCGGACGGGATGGCCGGCCCATTGTCCGCGGGGCTACTGTTGGGGCAGGTCGTGCAGGAGAGTGTGCATGTGAGGCTGCATGCACCGGCTGATGCGGGCGCGGGGCTGGCGCGCCTGTGCGCGCATCACGCCTACCACCATCAGTGCGACGCCGAGCGGGCGTTCGGGACGCTGACCTTGTTCTGGGATCGCTGTCTTGGCACCGCACCGCCCGCACGGTGAGGGAGAAGGCGGCGGGGGGCGGATGCGGTGGAGGGGCTCAGCCGAGGCTTTCGGTCTTCAGTACGGCCTGGACTGCCGGACGCTCGGATACACGTGCCACAAAGGCGCTCAGGTGAGGCCACTGCGCGAGGTCGAGCTGGATATGGCGCGCCCAGCTCAGGACGGTGAACAGATAGGCGTCGGCGACGCTGAAGTCATCGCCCATCAGATACGCCTTGCCGGCCAGTTGGGCGTCGGTGTAGCCCAGCCGGCGTTCGAGGTTGGCGCGTGCCAGCGCCTTCCAGTCGTCCTTTGCGGCCGGGTTGAAGAACGGGCTGAAGGACTTGTGCAGCTCGGTGGCGATGAAGTTGAGCCAGCCCTGCAGCTGATAGCGGGCGATCGTGCCGTTGGCGGGGGCGAGCTTCCTGCCGGGGGCCTGGTCTGCGATGTACTGCAGGATCGCCGGCCCTTCGGTCAGCAGCACGCCATCGTCGAGCAGCAGGGCAGGGACGTAGCCCTTCGGGTTGATGACATTGAAATCGTCGTTCTGGGCCGTGCGCTTGGTCTTGAGGTCGACCGATTCCGTCTCGTAGTCGAGTCCGGACTCTTCAAGGGCGATGTGCGGGCTCAGCGAGCACGCGCCGGGCTTGAAATAGAGCTTCATGGGGGCTGTCTCCACCAGGGGGAAGGAGCTGCCTATTATGCCCTTGCGGGCATTCCCGAGGCACCGGTCGGGGGCTCACCGCCGGTACGTCTGTGCGCTTGAACCTCGAGCCAGTCAGACTGTACCCTGGCCGCCCGCAGTCGCAGTGCCGCGGCTGGCTCAACCCTTGAAAACCTCACACCCCTGGAGTTCCGACATGATCCCTGCGTTACAGCGGGCGGTGGTATGACCTCGCGCGAGACGGCTCCGGAGGCTGAAACGCGTAAGCTCCCTGGCGGAGCACCCACGAGCCTGTGGACCGACCTGCGCGCCGCGCTGCGCGGCACCAACGCCGACTACACGCGCATTCCGCTCAAGCGCGCGGTGTTCCTGCTGGCCGTGCCGATGATGCTGGAGCTGGTGCTCGAGTCGACCTTCGCAGTGGTCGACATCTTCTTCGTCGCCAAGCTCGGCTCGTCTGCGGTGGCGGCCGTCGGCCTGACCGAGACCTATCTGTTCCTGCTCTACTCGATCGCGATGGGGCTGGCGATGGCAGTCACGGCGATCGTCGCGCGGCGGGTCGGCGAGCATCGGGGCGACGAGGCCGCACTGTCGGCAGTGCAGGCCATCGCGGTGGCGGTACTGGTGTCGCTGCCGTTTGCCGTGGTGGGTATCGTCTGGGCGCAGGATCTGCTGCGCTTGATGGGGGCAGACGCCTGGGCCGTCGAGCACGGCTACCGCTACACCCAGTGGATGCTCGGCGGCAACGCGGTGATCATGCTGTTGTTCGTCATCAACGCCATCTTTCGCGGTGCGGGCGATGCAGCGGCGGCGATGCGCGTGCTGTGGGTCGCAAACGCCTTGAACATCGTGCTCGATCCGATCCTGATTTTTGGTCTCGGGCCGATCCCGGCGCTCGGCATAGAGGGCGCGGCGATCGCAACCAACATCGGCCGTGGCGTGGGCGTGCTGATGCAGCTGTGGATCCTTGTGCGCGGCAGCGAACACTTGCATATCTGCCGAGCCAGCCTGCGCTGGCAGGGTGCCACCCTGATGCAGATCGTGCACACCTCACTGGGCGGCATCGGACAGATGATCGTTTCGATGACGGCGTGGATCTTCCTGATGCGCATCCTCGCCAGCGTATCGACCGAAGCGGTTGCCGGGGCGACGATCACGATACGCATCATGATGTTTACGCTGATGCCGGCCTGGGGCATGTCCAACGCTGCGGCCACGCTCGTCGGGCAGAACCTCGGCGCGGGCGAGCCCGAGCGCGCAGAGGCCGCCGTGTGGCGTATCGGCTGGATGAACATGGCCTTCACGCTCGCCGTGTCGGTGGCCTTCTTCTTGCTCCACGACGAACTCGTCGCGCTGTTTTCGGATGACCTGCAGGTCATTGCCATCGGTGGCGAATGGCTGGCCATTCTGGCGTATTCCTACTTCGTCTATGGCTGGTGGATGGTGTCGGTGCAGGCCTTCAACGGTGCGGGCGACACGATGACGCCGACCTGGATCAACCTCGTGTTCTTCTGGCTGATCCAGATCCCGCTCGCCTGGGCGCTAGCACTGCCCCTGGGGTGGGCGCACTCGGGTGTGTTCTGGGGGGTGTTCGTGTCGGAGACCGCGGTCGGGCTGTTTACGCTGTGGCTGTTCAGCCGTGGCCGCTGGAAGACGGCAAAGGTCTGATGATGGGGGCCGCGGCGGCGCATCGGCGTTGGGGCGTTCGCCGTCGAGTGCGGCGAAGGTCTGCTGGCCTGTGCAGCGCGCGTTTGCATGCTCCTGTCAAATGACGTTTCGTTCCGAGCGAACGGGGTGAGGATAGAATCCGTGGCCAGAGTCCGTGGCTTTGCGACCCATGCGAAGTGACGGATAACCCCTTCCAGCAGATCGATTCGGACACATGAACATCGCCATCAGTCTCAACGACGACATCGCCTCAGAGGAGGTGGTTGCGCTCTACAAAGCGAATCAATGGTCTTCGGCGGACAAGCCTTCCGAGCTCATGAAGGCCTTGCGCAACTCGCACAGTCTTGTCACCGCACGCGTCGACGGCAAGCTTGTCGGTATCGGCAATGCGATTTCAGATGGCCACCTCGTCGTCTATTACCCTCACATGCTCGTGCACCCTGAGCATCAGGGCCGGGGCATTGGCCGCTCGATGATGCTGGCTCTGGGTGAAAGGTATGCGGGTTTTCATCAGCAGATGCTTACCGCCGATGGTGAGGCAATCGGGTTTTACGAACGGATCGGGTTCGTGCGTGCAGGTCGTACGGTACCGATGTGGGTGTACTCGGGTACCGAGCATTGATGGTCGCAAACGCTGCACACCCGCCCGCAAGCACCTGGGCTGGCGTGTGTTGCGTTGATACTGCGGGCCGGATGATCAGGCGGGCGGCGCAACCCGCAGCGGAATCGTCACCGGCCCGTCGTTGACCAGCTCCACCTTCATGTTGGCGGCGAAGCACCCGGTCTGGACGACGGGATGCGCCGCCTGCGCCCGGGTGACGAAATGTTCGTACAGCGCCTTGCCGGCGTGAGGGGCAGCGGCGTTGGTGAAGCTCGGGCGGTTGCCGCCCGCGGTGTCGGCAGCGAGGGTGAACTGGCTGACGATCAGCAGGCCGCCTTCCACATCCTGCACCGAGCGGTTCATCTTGCCTGCGGCGTCGGAAAAGATGCGCAGCTTCAGCACCTTGGCGAGCAGTTTGTCGGCCTCGGCGGGGGTGTCGCCGCGCTCGGCGCACACCAGCGTGAGCAGGCCTGGGCCGATCTCGCCGATTGTTTCACCGTCGACGATCACGCGCGCTTCGGAGACGCGTTGCAGCAGAGCCAGCATCCGGGATCCTTAATAAGGGGGTGGCGAGGTGCGCTGCGAGTTCATCCGCTCGCAGCAGTGCATGTGGGCCGGTGGGGTCAAACGCGCACGCGTGACAAGGCCTCGTTCAGTCCGGATGCCACGTCGGCGAGGCGGGCGGACGACTGGGCGATGTGGGTAACCGCTTCAGCGCTCTCCTCGGCCTGGCAGGCGATCTGTTCCACGTTGCGGGCGATCTCGTTTGCCGCGGCCGACTGTTCGCGGGTGGCGAGCTCGATTTCGCCGATCAGCCCCAGTGTTTGCTCGGCCGAGCCTTTGATGTGGCTCAGTGCGCTTGCGGTGGACAGTACCTTCTCCACGCTGATCTCCACCTGTGCCTCGCCGTGTTCCACCGAACTCACTGCGGCGCGGGTTTCTTCGGTCAGCGCGGCAATGATGCCGGTGATCTCGGTGGTGGACTGCCCTGTGCGCTCGGCGAGCTTTCGAACCTCGTCGGCCACGACGGCGAAGCCGCGGCCCGACTCGCCGGCCCTGGCTGCTTCGATTGCGGCATTCAGGGCGAGCAGATTGGTCTGCGCGGCAATTTCGGAGATCACTGCAACAATCTTTCCGATTTCGGTGGAGGATTGCGAGAGCTGCTCCATCGTCCTGGTGGTTTCCTTGACATTCGCGGCCAGCTGCCTGATTTGAGCTGCTGCCTGCTCGGCCGCTGCGATGCCCGCTTGCGCATCCTCTTCGCTCCTGCGGGCAGCAGCAGCGGCATCCTGAACGTTCGAGGCTACGGTGCTGATGGCTACAGTAACCTCCTCGACGGCGGCTGCCGTGGAGGCGGTCGCCTCGCTGCTTGCACTTGCAGTCCGCGAGACCTCGTCAATTGCGCCAGCGACGGTCTCGGATTGGACTTGGGTGCTACGCGCGGCCTCCTGCACGTTGATCAGGATTGCCTGCAGGTTTGCCATCATGGCGTTGTAGGCGTCCGCCACCTGTCCGATCTCATCTCTGCGTTCGCAGTAGACCACTCTTCGCAGATCGCCGTCGCGCTGGGAGGCCTCCATGGTTTCGTGCAGCGACCTGAGGTCCCGAAAGGTTCGGGGTATCGAGACGAACGACAGCCAGCCGAGAACCATGCACGCAAGCCCAAAGGCAAGTGCGAGCTGTGTGGTCAACGGCCCGGCATCTGCCCCATGGCCTCCGGAAGCGCTGTCGAGCCCTTTCAGGAACAGGAACAGGATGAGCATGCCGAGCAAGCCCATGGATAGCTGGAGCCGGGTTCCCATGGCGGTCGCACTCAATCGCCCAAGCAGGCCTTTACGCACGACGCGGCCGCTGTCGACCGTGAGGGCGCTGCCCTCGCGTATGCGCTTGTAGTTGGTCTCGAGCCAGGGTTTGAGATGCGCGGGTACCGTACGGCGGACCGACTCGTAACCCACAACCTTGCCGTTCTCTCTTACCGGTGAGGCGAAGGCATGTACCCAGTAATATCCACCGTCCTTGCGGCGATTCTTGACGTATCCACTCCAGGCCTTGCCTGCCTTGAGTGCCTTCCACAAATCTGCGAAGGCGTCGGTCGGCATGTCGGGGTGTCGCACAAGATTGTGCGGCGCACCAAGCAGTTCGTCCCTCGAGAAGCCGGACAGTTCGACGAAGAGGTCATTCGCGGCAACGATCTTGCCGCTCAGATCGGTCCTGCTGTAGATGAAGCGGCCTTCGGGGACCGTGGTTTCTATACTGGTGACAGGCTGATTGTTTCGCATGCCAATCTCCTACGGAACGCGGCTCGGACCCGGGACAAGACCTTGCCTGGATGTTATCGGTATTTTCCGGCAAACGTTTAGCCTTTTGGGCTATCGGTTTGGGATAGGGGAGGGCACTGTCGCCGATGATGCCGATGGCGCCACTGGCAGAGGGATGTCCTTCTGCCGGTCATTGATCAATCGCAATCTCATGTCGGTGGTGAAGTGCCCGGTCTGGACGATGGTCTTGCAGTCGAGGCCATGCGGGCTTTGGAGACTTGCCACTGGCGCACTGCGATCATTCGGGCCCGGCTACAAGAAAGACGCCACCCGGAGGTGGCGTCGAAAGCGATTGCGGCCGTCGCGCTGGCGACGGCAGGTGGGGTCAGACCGCGGCCAGCGCCTGCTCCAGGTCCGCGATGATGTCGTCGATGTGCTCGATGCCGATCGACAGGCGCACCATGTCGGGCGATACGCCGGCCTTGGCCAGTTCCGCCGGCGACAGCTGGCGGTGGGTGGTCGAGGCCGGGTGGCAGGCGAGTGACTTGGCGTCGCCGATGTTGACCAGGCGAGTGATGAGCTTGAGGGCGTCCTGGAAGCGGCCGCCGGCTTCGAGCCCGCCCTTCACGCCAAACGACAGGATGCCCGAGGCGCGGCCACCCATGTACTTCTGCACCAGGCCGTGGTCGGCGTGGTCGGCCAGGCCTGCATAGTTCACCCAGTCGACCTTGGCGTGCTTCTTCAGGTACTCGGCCACCTTGATGGTGTTGGTGCAGATGCGGTCCATGCGCAGTGCCAGCGTTTCGATGCCCTGCAGGATCAGGAAGCTGTTGAACGGCGAGATCGCCGCGCCGGTATTGCGCAGCGGCACGACGCGCGCACGGCCGATGAAGGCCGCTGCGCCGAGCGCTTCGGTGTAGACCACGCCGTGGTAGGACACGTCCGGCTCGTTCAGGCGCTTGAAGCGCGCCTTGTGCTCTGCCCACGGGAACTTGCCCGAATCGACGATGATGCCGCCGATCGAGTTGCCGTGGCCGCCAAGGTACTTGGTGAGCGCGTGCACCACGATGTCGGCACCGTGCTCGAAGGGACGGCACAGGTAGGGCGAAGGCACGGTGTTGTCGACGATCAGCGGCACGCCGGCCTTGTGGGCGATCTCGGCCAGGCGGCCGATGTCGGTGACGTTGCCCAGCGGGTTGCCGACCGATTCGCAAAAGATCGCCTTGGTGCGCTCGTCGATCAGCGCAGCGAAGCTCTCTGGGTCGCGGTAGTCGGCGAAACGCACCTGGATGCCGAACTGCGGCAGGGTGTGGGCGAACAGGTTGTAGGTGCCGCCGTACAGCGTCGACGCCGAAACGATGTTGTCACCGGCTTCGGCGATGGTCTGGATCGCGTAGGTGATCGCCGACATGCCCGAGGCCACGGCCAGCGCGCCGATGCCGCCTTCCAGTTCGGCGACGCGCTGTTCGAGCACCGCGGTGGTCGGGTTCATGATGCGGGTGTAGATGTTGCCCTGCACCTTGAGGTCGAAGAGATCCGCGCCGTGCTGGGTGTCGTCGAAGGCGTACGAGGTGGTCTGGTAGATCGGCACCGCGACGGCCTTGGTGGTGGGGTCGGGCGAGTAGCCGCCATGCACGGCAATGGTTTCGAGCTTCATGTGTCAGGTCTCCCCTACGGTGAAAGTGCCGGGGAGTATAGCCATCGCATGGGGGATATCGAAATAGCGGAACAATCCAGGGCGCTGCCTCAAGCGTGCGCTCGCTATGGGCCAATGCCGCATGACCCGGTACACTCCGCGGCCTGACTTACGCGATATCACCCGGAACCCCATGGCCCAACTCATCCTCAAGCCCGGCAAGGAACGCTCGCTGTTCCGCCGCCACCCCTGGATCTTCGCCGGGTCGGTCGACCGTCTCGACGGCCGCGCGCGGCCGGGCGACACGGTGACGGTGGTGACGGCCGAGGGCAAGGCGCTGGCGCGCGCGGCGTGGTCGCCCGAATCGCAGATCCGCGCGCGGGTGTGGAGCTTCGAGGCCGAGGCGGCGATCGACCATGCCTTCTTCAAGCGTGCGGTAGCGGCTTCGGTCGCGCGCCGCTCCGCGATTCCCGCGCTGAAGGGGCAGGAAGGCGTGCGCCTGATCCATGGCGAATCCGACGGCCTGCCCGGGGTGATCGCCGACCGCTACGGCAATGTCGTGGTGCTGCAGCTCACCAGCGCGGGCGCGGACAAATGGCGCGAGGCCATTGTCGCCGGGCTGGTGCAGGCCACCGGCTGTGCGGCGATCTACGAGCGCTCGGACTCCGAAGTGCGCGGCCTGGAGGGCCTCGAACCGCGTACCGGCTGCGTGCATGGCGAACTTCCGGCGGGCGGGCTGACCATCGTCGAGAACGGGGTGCGCATGGAGGTGGACGTGGAAGGCGGCCACAAGACCGGCTTCTACCTCGACCAGCGCGACAACCGCCTGCTGACCGGCCAGCTCGCCGCCGGGCGCGAGGTGCTCAACTGCTTCTGCTACACCGGCGGCTTCTCGCTGCAGGCGCTGGCCGGCGGGGCGAAGTCGGTGCTGTCGATCGACTCCTCGGGGCCGGCGCTGGCGTCGGCGCAACGCAACCTCGCGCTCAACCCGCAGCTCGATGCCAGCCGTGCCGAATGGCACGAGGCCGACGTGTTCAAGGCGCTGCGCGCGCTCAAGGACGAAGGCCGCAGGTTCGACCTGATCGTGCTCGATCCGCCCAAGTTCGCGCCTTCGGCCGCACACGCCGAGCGTGCTGCGCGTGCCTACAAGGACATCAACCTGTTCGGTTTCCGCCTGCTCAACCCGGGCGGCATCCTGATGACCTACTCCTGCTCGGGCGGTATCGGCCAGGAACTGTTCCAGAAGATCGTCGCAGGCGCGGCCAACGATGCCGGTGTCGATGCGCGCATCATCTACCGCCTGGCAGCCGCACCCGACCATCCAATTGGGCTGGCCGTGCCCGAAGGCGAGTACCTGAAGGGGCTCGCCTGCCAGGTCGGCTGAGCCGGCGCTTTGGCGCAAAGGTTGAGGCGGCATCAGGCGGCAAGGACGTCGGCGCGCATTGACTTGGTCGTGTCCGATCGTCCGCCCTCAGGCATCATGGCGCCCCTCACTCCCCGATAACCGGAAACAAGGCTCCGCATGTACCCCATTCACGATACCGACGCCCAGCTGCTGCTGGCCACCTTCATGGCTTCGAAGAGGCGGCCCGCGGCGCTGGCGGAGATCGTGGCTGCCGCCGAGTTCATGGGCTGCCCCGTGACCGCACCCAGAGCATGGGCGAGTGCATTCGAGCAACTCTCCACGCATGGCCTGCTGGTGGCTGCGGGCGACGGCTACGCCCTTGCGCCGGCCGCTCAGGAGATGGCATCCGGTCTGCCGAAGAAGGCGGAGAGCGATGAGCGTGTCTTTCTCGTGCGCGAGAGACTGTCTGCCTACAAGGCACCTGCCGCGAGCGCGGCCGTCGTCGTCAGCGAGGCGCAGTTCGAGGCCGCCCTTGCGGCGCATGCCGCGCTCGCACAGCAGGGTGGCAAGAACCTGCTGATGCCCAAGCCCAAGCGCGATGACGACGACCGCCCGCGCCGTCCGCAAGGCCGTCGTCCCTTTGGTGGCCCCCGCCGTCGCGCCTGACACCGCGCCTGCATTCAGCCGAAGCGGGTCGCCGGCACGCGCTCGCCGACGCTGTCGGCCTCCGTCAGCGGCTCGCCAGTTGCCGTGCGGAGCGGGATCACGCCTGCCCACACCGGCCAGTCGAGATCTTCCGCATCGTCCTTGACGCCCCAGTCGCGCACCTTGGCCGAGGCCTCGGCTAGCGCGATCCGCAGCAGGCCGGTGGCGTTGAGCTCCTTGTCGGAGATCGGGCGCAGCGTGTCCCAGCGGCCGGGGTAGAAGCCTTCGATGAAGGCGCGCAGGCTGCCGAGTTTGTGTGCGGGGTCGGTCACCAGTTCGAAACGGCCATAGATGACCACCGAGCGGTAGTTCATCGAGTGATGCATCGCCGAACGCGCCAGTACCAGCCCGTCGGCCAGTGCGATCGTCACACAGGCCTCGCCTGCGGTCAGCGCCTTCAGCATGCGCGAGGCCTTGGCGCCGTGGATGTAGAGATGATCGCCCTCGCGCCAGTGGATTGTGGGGATCGCATGCACGACGCCGTCGATCTGGAAGGCGACGGTACAGATCATGGCCGCGTCGACGATGGCGGCGACCGTGCTCGCATCGTAGTGCGCGCGCTCGGGCAGGCGGCGGATGCGGGCACGGGAGGATGGGGCGGCGGCTGAGGCGGCAGCTGAGGCGGATTGGGGCATGGCAAGGTGCTCGCAGTGGTTTCGATGGCGCCATCCTAGGGTATTGGTGGTACCTTGCGTGGTGCCACAACGACCACTCTCAATGGAGCCACGATGGAGTTCGACTGGCTGCTGGCCCTGCTCTCGCCCGAGACCGTGCCCGGGACCACGCCCGGTGAGGGAGGTGGCGCGGGCGCCGAGGCCATCCCGCGCCAGCGCATGCTCTATCTGCGTTTGCGCGAGGCTGTGCTGGCGGGGCGGCTTCCCGCCGGGACGCGCCTGCCAGCCAGCCGAAGCCTGGCGGCGACGCTGGGTATTGCGCGTAACACGGTGCTGTTTGCCTACGAGCAGCTGGTTGCCGAGGGCTGTCTGGTCGCGGACCGTCAGGGTACCCGCGTGGCGCCGCTGCCGGCGCCGTGCGCGGCGCGACCGGCTGCAGTGGCCGCCACGAACCCGCCAGGGCTTGCCGAACGGGCCGCGCTGGCGGTGCGGCGCGAACCCGCGCGTGATGCCGAGGCGTTACCGTTCTCGCCCGGAGTGCCGGATTTCGGCGCCTTCCCGTTCCGCAGCTGGCGCGCCTGCCTGGAGCGTGCGTGGCGCGATGCCGGCTGGCGCCAGCTGGGCTATGCCGCACATGGCGGTGATGCGCTGCTGCGAGAGGCGCTGGCGGGCCATCTCACCAGCGTACGAGGTTTGGCCGTGGCAGCTGGGCAGATCGTCGTCACCAGTGGCACGCAGGCTGCGCTCGATCTCTGCGCGCGCTTGCTGGCCGATCATGGCGACACGGCGTGGGCCGAAAACCCGGGCTATCTCGCTGCCCGCGTAGCCTTCGGGCTGGCCGGGCTGCGGGTGCATGACGTTCCCGTCGATGCGCAGGGAATGGCCCCGGACGAGGACGACTGGGGCCGCCATCGGCCGCGTCTGATCATGGTGACGCCCTCGCACCAGTATCCCAGCGGCCGCGTAATGCCGTTGTCGCGCCGCCTGGCATTGATCGAGCGTGCCCGCGAAGCCGGGGCGTGGATCATCGAGGACGACTACGACAGCGAGTTCCGCCGCGCCGGCCCGGCGCCGCCCGCGCTGTTCGGCCTGCAGCCCGATGCACCGGTCGTCTACGCCGGCACCTTCAGCAAGACGCTGTATCCCGGCCTTCGCCTGGGCTACCTGGTGCTGCCGCAAACCATCGCGGCCGACTTCGTTCATGCCGCAGCGCTGGCCACGCGCGCGGGGCAGGGCATCGAGCAGCGTGCGCTGGCCGACTTCATCCAGCGCGGCCACTATACAACCCACCTGCGCCGTATGCGTGCGCGCTACAACGGCCGGCAGGCGGCGCTGCGCTCGGCCATGCAGCAAGTCTTCGGACAGGACGTTGAGCTGTCCGGAGGAGAAGCCGGGCTGCATCTGGTGATGCGCCTGCCCGACGCTGTTGCCGACGTGGCGGTGGCGCAACGCGCCGCCGTGCTGGGCCTGGGCGTGAGGGCGCTGTCCGCCTACGCCAGGCCACCCGTGCGCTGCAACGGGCTGGTGCTGGGCTACGGCAACCTGGATGAGGACAACGTCGCCGAGGCCGTACGCCGCCTGGCGCTGGCGGTCGGCGGCTGAGCGTCTCGCCGCCGACCGTGGGCTATCCCGTGGCTCAGCGGGTGCCGTAACGCTCCAGCCAATGCGCGTATGGCGCAGGCAGCACCCAGGTGGGGCGGTCGATCTTCAACGCGCGCGCGGCCTGCATCGGCCAGTGCGGATTGGCGAGATGGGCACGGCCGACCATGACGAGGTCTAGCTGGCCCCTGGAGACCGTACCATCGGCGATCTGCGGATCGTCGATGCCCCATGCCGCGGCGACGGGCAGGCCTGCCTCGGCGCGAACACGGCCGGCGATGGGGGCGAGGAAGGCCGGGCCCCAGGGGATGTTGGCCTGCAGGGTCGAGAAGCCGACGCTGACGCTCAGCAGGTCGAGCCCGCCCTGCCTGAAATTGCGTGCGAGCTCGATCGACTCCGCCAGCGTTTCCTCGTCGCGGCCGTCGTATTCGATGACGCCGAAGCGCGCGGTCAGCGGCAGGTGCTCGGGCCACACCTCGCGCACGGCGGCGAGCGTCTCGAGCAGGAAGCGGCCGCGGTTAACCGCGTTGCCGCCGTAGGCGTCGTCGCGCTGGTTCGCATGTACCGAGAAGAAGCTCTGGCCGAGGTAGCCGTGGGCGAAGTGCAGTTCCAGCCATTCGAAGCCGGCGTCGCGTGCGCGGCGGGCGGCAGCGACAAAGTCGGCGCGCACGCGGGCGATGTCGTCCAGCGTCATCGCCTTGGGCGCCTTCGGCAGGTGGGCGCCGAAGGCAAGGGCCGAGGGCGAGATTGTCGCCCAGCCGCGCGGGTCGCCCTCGGCAATGTGGTCGTCGCCCTCCCACGGGCGGTTGGCGCTGGCCTTGCGGCCGGCGTGGCCGATCTGGATGCCGGCTACGGCGCCGGCCGCCTTGATGGACGCGGCGATGGGGGCGAGCGCCGCGGCCTGGGTGTCGTTCCACAGACCCAGGCAGCCAGGCGTGATCCGGCCCTCCGGCGAGACGGCGGTGGCCTCGACGATGACGAGACCGGCGCCGCCGCGTGCGAGCGACGGGTAATGCACCGCATGCCAATCATTGACGACGCCATCTGTGGCCATGTACTGGCACATCGGCGGAATGGCGATGCGGTTGCGCAGGGTGACGTCCTTGAGCCTGAAGGGCTGGAACAGTGCGGTCATGCGTGATCCTCTCCTGGGGTTCTTGTGTGAGTCGTATGGGGCTGGGGGCAGTGCTTAGAAGCAGGCCTCGAGGATGCGGCGGCTGGCGGCGAGGTCGATGTCGCGATGTTCGCCGAGTGCGGTCATGCCGTGGGCTTCGAGCTGGGCGACGATGCGGTCGACCGCGTCGGCGCCGATGCCGTAGGCGGACAGGCGGGTGTTGACGCCGAGCGATTCGAAGAAGGCACGCGTGCGGGCGATGGCGGCGTCGATGCGCTCGTCCTCGCTGCCGGCGTGGATGTCCCACACGCGCGCTGCAAACTGCAGTAGCTTGGCGCGCTTGGCTTCGCGACGCAGATGAAGCAGGCTGGGCAGCACGACGGCCAGGGTCTGAGCGTGGTCGAGGCCGTACAGCGCGGTGATCTCGTGGCCGATCATATGGGTCGCCCAGTCCTGCGGCACGCCGGCGCCGATCAGGCCGTTGAGGGCCTGGGTGGCGGCCCACATCAGGTTGGCGCGCACATCGTAGTCTTCGGGCGTGGCCAGTGCCTGCGGGCCGACTTCGACCAGCGTCTGCAGCAGGCTTTCGGCGTAGCGGTCCTGCACAGGGGCGTTGACCGGGTAGGTCATGTACTGCTCCATCACATGCACGAAGGCATCGACCGCGCCATTGGCGATCTGACGCGGGGGCAGGGTGAAGGTCTTGACCGGGTCGAGCACCGAGAAGCGCGGGAACACCAGCGGGCTGCCGAAGCCGAGCTTCGCCTGCAGCGATTTGCGGGTGACGACCGAGAAGCAGTTCATCTCCGAGCCGGTGGCGGGCAGGGTCAGCACGCAGCCCACGGGCAGCGCCTGGGTGAGGTGCTTGGCGCGCGTTTCCAGAATCTCCCAGGGCTCGTTCGGGTAGTTGACTGCAGCGGCGACGAACTTGGTACCGTCGATGACCGAGCCGCCGCCGACCGCGAGCAGGAAGTCCAGCTTGTCGCGGCGGACCTGCTCGACCGCAGCCATCAGGGTTTCGTAGGACGGGTTGGGTTCGATGCCGCCGAAGCGCTGCACGGTGCGCGCGCCCAGCGCGGCTTCGACCTCGGCGAGGGTGCCGTTGCGTTCGGCGCTGCCACCGCCGTACAGCACCAGCACGCGGGCGTCGGCGGGGACGAGCTCATCGATGTGCGCGATGCTGTCCTTGCCGAAGACGATGCGGGTAGGGTTGTAGTAGTCGAAGTTCAGCATGTGGGCTCCTGTTGCCGCCTTGGGTGTGGCCTCATGTGCGGCCTTTGAAAGGTAGGAATTAGACTGGTCGTCTAGAGTTCGGGCAAAATGATCAGGGTTCGAGCAGGCCTTGGGTGGCCGCCCAGGCGTGTTCGAGCGGGCTTTCGTCGCGGTGCAGTTTGGCGAGCAGGCTGGCACCGAGCCAGAGCTGGTACAGCATGCGAGCCGTGGCCAGCGGATCGAGCGCCGGCAGCGAGCCGTCGGCAACGCCGCTCGACACGCAGCCAGCGAGGCGGCCGATGATGCGGTCGGTGCCGTCGCGCAGCGTGAGTCGCATCGCTTCCGACAGGTCCGCCACCTCGGCGCCGAGCTTGACCACGAGACATTTCTGTTCGTCGCAGTTCTCCTGCCCCTGCGTACTGCGCCACTGGCCGAAATAGCGCAGGAGTCGTGTCTTGCCGTTCAGCCCGGGCATGCCGAGCAGGGTGTCGAGTTGGCCCAGGTAGTTGTCGAAGTAGTCCTGCAGCAAGGCCTGGCCGAAGGCCTCCTTCGACTTGAAGTAGTGATAGAACGAGCCCTTGGGCACGTCCGAGGCCTGCAGCAGCTCTGCAAGGCCGACGCACGAGAAGCCCTTGGCCGCAATGATGCGGTTGCCGGTATCGAGGATGTGCTGACGGGTATCGGTGTGGCGCGAACTCATGGAGGCGGATCATACGTGCTAATAGACCGGTCGTCTAGATCTGGCCGAGTTGGTACGCCGAGGCACGACGTCCGTCGCATTAAGCGATACAGTTCCATCCCCAATCAGAAAACAAGAAATTGCTCATGAAGAAGAACCTCTGGCTGCTGGCCATCGCCCAGGGCCTGTTCCTGACCAACAACGTGGTCTTCATCGCCATCAACGGCCTGGTGGGCTTGTCGCTGGCGCCGGTGGCCTGGATGGCGACCCTGCCAGTCATGGGCTACGTGGTTGGCGGCGCGCTGTCGACCGGCCTGGTGGCCCGTACCCAGCGGCGCTGGGGGCGGCAGGTGTCCTTCCAACTGGGCCTGGCGGTGGCCTTCGTGACCGCGCTGCTGTGCGCCTTTGCGCTGTCGATCGGCAGCTTCTGGCTGCTGGTGGCAGGCACGCTGGTGGCGGGCTACTACAGCGCGAACGGTCAGCTCTACCGTTTTGCTGCGGCTGAACTGGCCCCGGCCTCGTTCCGCGAGAAGGCGGTGTCTTTGGTGCTGGCGGGCGGCCTGATCGGGGCGGTGATCGGCCCCAACCTGGCCAACTACACCCGCGAGTCGATGGGCGCCCCTTTCCTGGGCTCCTACCTCGCGCTTGCCCTGGTGGCGCTGGTCTCCATGGCGGTCATGCGCGGCATCGCGTTTCCGCCCGAGCCGGCGCGCAAGGCGGGTGCAGACGGCGGCCGCCCGCTCGCCGAGATCATGCGCCAGCCGGTGTTCGTCGTGTCCACGATGGGGGCGGCGCTGGGCTATGGGGTGATGAACCTGCTGATGGCGGCGACGCCGCTGGCGATGGACGTGTGCGGCATGCCGTTCTCGGATGCTGCGCTGGTGCTGGAGTGGCACGTGATCGGCATGTTCGCCCCCGGTTTCTTCACCGGGCACCTCATCAAGCGCTTCGGCGTGCTGCAGATCATGGGCGTGGGGGTTGCGCTCAACTTCGCCTGCATCTTCGTAGCGCTGTCGGGGCAGGACCTGCACCAGTTCCTGATCGGCCTGTTCCTGCTCGGCGTGGGCTGGAACTTCCTGTTCACCGGCAGCACCACGCTGGCGATGCAGGCCTACCGGCCGGAAGAGAAGGACAAGGCACAGGCGGCGATCAACTTTGCGGTGTTCGCAGTCATGGCGCTGACCTCGTTCGCCTCGGGCGCCCTGGTCACGACCCAGGGCTGGGCGCTGCTCAACCTCGGTTCGCTGATCCCGGTAGGGCTGACGGGCGCGGCCCTGGTGTGGCTGGCGCTGCGCCAGCGGCGCGAGGCGGCGCAGGCGTCCTGATTGCGGCGCACTCAATGAAAGTCGCGGCTGCGGGCTGCGAGCGTGCCGAGCAGGGCGGAGTGGTCCACCACCCGGCTTGCCACCAGGTGCACGACGCGTCCCTGGCGGCTGACCTGGCCGAACACGCCCATCAGCTGCGCGCCGAGCAGGATGCGGCGCTGCAACTCGAACAACTCGGGGCGCACGATGACGTTGGTGAGCCCGGTTTCGTCCTCCAGGGTGACGAACAGCGTCCCCTTGGCGGTGCCCGGACGCTGGCGGCAGGTGACCAGGCCCGCGCCGCGGGCCAGCATGCGGTCGGGCGCAGTTGCGATATCGGCGGCAGTGAGAAAGCGCAGCCGGGCGAGCTGCTTGCGAACGAAGGACAAGGGGTGGCGGCCGAGGGTGAAGCCCAGGCGCGCATAGTCGGCGAGCAGGTCTTCGGCTTCATCCGGGGCGGCGAGTTCGGCGGCTGCATCTCCGCCCGGTGCCGCGGCCAGCAGGCCGGGTAGCGGCGGCGCGCCACTCGCCTGCCACAGTGCCTGGCGGCGGTGGCCGGCGAGGCGAAGACGGGAATCGGGCCGCCATTGAGGACATTGAAACGGCGGACCTCGTCCAGGCCCATCACATGATCCGCGTGGCTGTGAGTCATGAGGATGGCGTCCACGCGACGCACCCCGAAGGTGAGCGCCTGCTGCCGCAGGTCCGTCGAGGTGTCCACCAGGATCGACGCCCGTCCGTCCACCTCGAGGTACACGGACGGTCGCAGCCGCCGGTCCCGTGGATCCTCGGACCGGCACACGGCACACTCACAGCCGATCATGGGCACGCCGTGCGACGTGCCGCTCCCGAGGAAGGTCAGCCGAGCTGCCAAACACCGAATGATAGCATTCGAGGATGTCCCCGCCGGCCGGTACGCGCTTCGATCGACTTGTCGACATCATGCACCGGCTGCGCGGACCCGACGGCTGCCCGTGGGACCGCGAGCAGACGCTGCAGACACTGCGGCCGTTCGTGCTCGAAGAGACCTGTGAACTGCTCGATGCCATCGACGCCGGCGACATGCCGGCGCTGCAGGAAGAGCTCGGGGACTTCGTGTTCGAGGCCGTCTTCCTGGCGGAGCTGTGCGCCGAGGCCGGGCACTTCACCATCGCGGATTCGCTCCAGTCGGTGGTGGACAAGTTGATTCGGCGACATCCGCACGTCTTCACACCAGAGGGCGACCCCCTGCCGACCAACGCCGTCATCACGGCCACCGGCGTCAAGGCACAGTGGGATGACATCAAGAAGGGCGAGCAGGCCGCCGCCGGGAAACCCGAGAAGACGACGATGAGCGGCATTCCGCGCGCCCTGCCGGCGCTGCTGCGTGCGGATCAGTTGTCGCGTCGGGCGGCGGCGGTGGGATTCGACTGGCCACAGGCCACCGACGTTCTCGACAAGATCGATGAAGAGGTCCGCGAGTTGCGCGAGGCGATCACCTCGCACGGGGCAGCCTCCGCCGGCGCCGCCGAGGAGCTGGGCGACTGCCTCTTCGCGATCGCGAACCTCGCCCGCAAGCTGGGCATCGCGCCGGAGGACGCGCTGCGGGCCGCGAACGACAAGTTCCAGGCGCGCTTCGAGCACATGGAGGCGGCCGCCCGCGCGGAGGGCGTCTCGCTCGGCCAGCTCTCGGCGGAGGCGCTCGACGTCAGGTGGCGGGTGGCAAAGACATACCACGAAGACTCGAAGCGTACGAAGGGCGGCACGAAGACGCCCTTGGAGGCGGGATTCGACTCATAGCACTACGCGCCGCAGTGTGGACCTCAGTTGCTCGCTGTTGAAGTTCATCAGGAGTCCCAGTCGCAGACTACTGGCCCTCAGGTATGAGATCACCTGAGCGTGGTGGATTCTCTCCAGGCGCTCGATAGCCTTCAACTCGACGATCACGCAGCCTTCCACCACCAGATCCAGACGATGCTGTCGCAGCGGTCTGCCACGGTATTCCACCACGACGGGGACCTCCCGTTGCGCCCGAAGGCCAGCGACCTCGAGCTCGATCGACATCGCGTCGTGATAGAGGCTCTCGAGGAACCCTGGTCCCAATCGTCTGTGCACCTCGATCGCGCAACCAATTGTTGCGTGCGCAACCTGTTCGATTTCCACCGATAACGGTGACGTGGCCCGTGTCAACATGAGGATCCTCCCATTCTTCGTGCGACCTTCGTGCTCTTCGCGCCTTCGTGGTTTCTTGTGTCACCGCAGGCGCCAGCGACGCCCGGTGAAGGTGCGCACCTCGACGGCGATCCCGTTGGTGACGACCTCGATTTGCCCGTCCTGGTCCGTGCGGACGATCTCGGCGCCGACATCACGGTAGCGCTGCAGGACCGCGGCAGCGGGATGGCCGAAGAGGTTCGTGCGGCCGGCGCTGATCAGCACGAGGGCCGGGCGCAGGCGGCGGACCCACTCCGCGCTGCTGGAGGTGAGGCTGCCGTGATGCGCAGCCTTGACGATGTGGATCCGGCCCGGCTCGACGGCCGCGAGCAGCTCGATCTCCACCGCCCGCGTGATGTCGCCCATGAGCCAGATCGACACCAGGCCGTGGCGCAGCTCGAGGACCACGGAGTCGTCGTTGCGCACACGCTGGCGTTCCCAGTCGGCAAGGGGCGGGTGATGGACCCGCAGGTCCAGTGCCCCGAGCTCCACGCGATCGCCACGCTGCAGCCACCGCCACGGGGTGGCCATCTCGCGTGCGACGGCACGGACCTGTTCGAGCGGCGCATGACCAGACACGGGCACACCCGCCCAGACCTCCCGTGGCCGGAACTCCCGGACGGTGGCGGCGGCACCGCCGACGTGGTCCTGGTCCGCGTGGGTGACCGCCACGTAGTCGAGTCGCCGCAGTCGACGTGCGCGCAGGGCCGGTCCGAGCACCCGTTCACCGATGTCGACGCTGCCTGGCGTGCCGCCCGCATCCACCAGCAGCGTCCGGCCATTCGGCGCGGTCACGAGGATGCTGTCGCCCTGCCCCACGTCCATCACGGTGAGATGCAGCGCGCCATCCCCGCGTGCGTCGCCCCGGCGCAGCGGCGCGGTCGCGATCCAGCCCCATCCTGCCGCCACTCCCACCGTCAGATACGTGGCCAACACGCGGCGCCACCTCACGTCGACGGGTGGCCGGCTCACCCACCACCAGCCGGTCAGGATGGCGTAGTAGACCACCAGCATCACCATCGAAGGCGGAGGCACGCGCCACGTGGCCCACGGCACCACTGCGACGAGGCTCGATCCGGACAGCAGCACCCGCGCCGACATGTGTGTGAGCCAGCCCGTGACGTCGGCGACCCACGCCAGGCCCAGTACGTCAGAGACGAGGCACAGCGACGCGGAGGCCTGCACGAGACCCATGGCCGGGACCGCGATGAGGTTCAAGCCGATGCCGGCAAGGGTCACTCGCTCGAAGACGTACGCGGAGACCGGCATCAGCACGATCTCGACGGCAAGGCTCGCCAGGAGAAGCGCGCGAAGGGGAAGCCACCACGCGTTCGCGGTTCGCCGGTTCGCCCGTTCTCGGTTCTGTTCGCGGTTCGCCGGTTCACCCCATCGGGAGGCCGACAGCAGCAGCGCCGCGCTGGCGCCGAAGGTGAGCCAGAAGCCGGCGCCTGCAATCTCGAGCGGGTTCCAGAGCAGGAGCCCGGCCATCGTCAGCGACAGGGCGTGGACGGGGGCGGTGCGTTGATCGATGACACGCAGGAGGAGGTAGACCGACGCCATGGCGGTGGCGCGCAGGACGGAGGGCCCACCGCCCACGATCCAGGCGTGGCTGACGAGCACCAGCGTGGCCACGGCGGCGGCCGTGGCGAAGCGGATGTGGATCAACCACAGCACCGCCAGCACGGTGCCCGCGAGCATCGCGATGTTGCCCCCGGAGATGGCGATGACGTGATA
>WPCK01143089.1_pt1 | contig 61964 bp, 59 predicted proteins | sample 5399851 | NCBI WGS metagenome assembly WPCK01 (sample SAMN12869471, study PRJNA574797) | sludge metagenome | isolation source: wastewater treatment of pH11 | place: China:Beijing | collected 2019-05-20
TGGAGGCGCTGACCGGCGAAGCCGCGCGCCGTCATCTCGACGAGCAGGATCGCCGGGTCAAGCAGATGGCGTCGCTGATGAAGGTCGCGCCGGCCGATGCCGTCGCGCGGCTTGAGCAGGTTCTGGACGAACGGCGCAAGCTGGAGCGCGAGCTTACGGAGGCGAAGAAGAAGCTGGCGCTCGGCGGCGGCGGGCAGGCGCAGGAAGCTGCCGATTCCGTCAACGGGATCGGTTTCATCGGCAAGACCGTGACCGGTGTCGCGCCAAAGGACCTGAAATCGCTGGCCGATGCGGCCAAGACGCAGCTCGGTTCCGGAGTGGCCGTTTTCGTCGGCGCTTCCGAGGACGGCAAGGCCAGTGCGGTTGTCGGCGTCACCGATGATCTCACAGGGCGCTTTTCGGCGGTCGACCTGGTGCGGCTGGCTTCGGCGGCGCTCGGTGGGCAGGGCGGTGGTGGCAGGCCGGACATGGCACAGGCCGGCGGTCCCGATGCATCGAAGGCCGATGCCGCAATCGCGGCCGTGCGTTCCGCTCTCGAGGGCTAATCCCCGGCGGATTTCGGGCGGCGGCGGAATGCCGCCCATCCGAGCACGGCGGTAACGGCTGCCGCCAGTGCCAGCCATGAGAAGTCGCTTGCGGCCCGCGAGAGTTCCTCGACGCCCGCGCCTGCGAACGCTCCTATGGAAAAAAACAGCGCGACCCAAACGATTTCACCGGCGATGTCGGCGAGTGAAAAACGCGCCAACGGGAAGGCCGCGATGCCTGCGGCGAAGTTGTCGGGTGGACCGAGAGGCGTGAACAGCCAGGGCGACAGGAATATTCCGGCGATACCGCGTTCGGTCAGCTTCGCGCGTGCCGTTGCAAAACGCCGCGCAACGGTCGGCCGGCGTTCCAGCCGCGCGTGGATGGCGGGGCCGGCGACGCGACCAACCAGATAGCCGGCATGATCGCCGAGAACGGCCCCGCAGACGGACCAGATTACGGTTGAGTAGCCGTCAATTACGCCGGTCGTGGTCAGGGCGCCGCCGGCGATCAGGCTCAGCGTGGCTGGCAGCGGAAGTCCAAGCGCGGCGGAGAACAACAGAACGAACAGAAACGGCTCGCCCCATTCTGCCAGCAGCGCAAGGGTGGCCGTGTTCATCCGGCGCCGGCCTGTTTCAGCCGGGCAACCGCGGCCTCCACCTCGGCGATGAACGCATCGACAGGGACGGAACGCTCGCTTGCGATCTCCTCGATGGTGCGCCGGTCAGGCACGTCCGTCCCGAGGCCGAGTGCGGCCCGCAGCTCCATCGGATCGATTCCGTGAATGCGCGCGACATAGCCGATCGGCATCCACGCGGCGGGTTTCTCACCGGCGTGGCGGCGAAAGCTGGCAAGGCGCAGCGCAAGGCGTACGGCAAGGATGACCGTGATCAGCCCGGCGGCAAGGAACGCAAGGCGCAGAACGCGGCGGCGGTCGATCCGCCGCCCGCGCGAGCTGTCCTCTCCGGCTTGCTCAGGCACCCATCGCCTTCTGCAGGTTCTCGTCGATCTTGTCGAGGAAACCGGAGGTCGAGAGCCACGGCTGGTCGGGACCGATGAGCAAGGCAAGGTCCTTGGTCATGTAGCCCGATTCCACGGTGTTGACGCAGATGCGCTCCAGCGTATCGGCGAAGCGGGTCAGCTCCGGGTTGCCGTCCAGCTTGGCGCGATGGGCAAGGCCGCGCGTCCAGGCGAAGATCGAGGCGATGGAATTGGTGGAGGTTTCTTCGCCGCGCTGATGCTGGCGGAAGTGACGAGTCACGGTGCCGTGGGCAGCTTCCGCTTCGACTGTCTTGCCGTCCGGAGTCATCAGCACCGACGTCATCAGGCCGAGCGAGCCGAAACCCTGGGCCACGACGTCGGATTGCACGTCGCCATCGTAGTTCTTGGTCGCCCAGACATAGCCGCCGGACCACTTGAGCGCGGAGGCGACCATGTCGTCGATCAGGCGATGCTCGTAGACGAGTTTGTGCCTGGCGAACTCGTCCTTGAACTCCGCATCAAACACTTCCTGGAAGATATCCTTGAAGCGGCCGTCATAAGCCTTGAGGATGGTGTTCTTGGTCGAAAGGTAGACCGGGAAGTTGCGCTGCAGTCCGTAGTTGAACGACGCGCGGGCAAAATCGCGGATCGATTCGTCGAGGTTGTACATCGCCATCGCGACGCCGGAACCCGGCGCCTTGAAGACCTCGTGCTCGATGACCTTGCCGTCCTCGCCGACGAACTTGATGGTCAAGGTTCCCTTGCCGGGGAATTTGAAGTCGGTGGCGCGGTACTGGTCTCCGAAGGCGTGGCGGCCGACCACGATCGGCTTGGTCCAGCCCGGCACCAGGCGAGGCACGTTCTTGCAGATGATCGGCTCGCGGAAGATGACGCCGCCGAGGATGTTGCGGATGGTGCCGTTCGGCGATTTCCACATCTGCTTGAGGCCGAACTCCTTCACGCGGGCTTCGTCCGGCGTGATGGTGGCACATTTGACGCCGACGCCGTGCTTCTTGATGGCGTGGGCCGCATCGATGGTGATCTGGTCGTTGGTGCGATCGCGCTCCTCGACGCCGAGGTCGTAATACTCGAGATCGACGTCGAGATAGGGATGAATGAGCTTGTCCTTGATCAGCTGCCAGATGATGCGGGTCATCTCGTCGCCATCGAGTTCGACGACGGGATTGGCAACCTTGATCTTGTTCATGAGGAAAGCCTTCTTGCTCGATGCGCCGGGGGCAGGCGCCAGGCGCTGCCAAGGATCGCGGCCCCTATACCATCGCCTCGCCGACCGGCATAGTCATTCACTCGTCGGATATGGGCGTTTGGCGACGGTAACGCGCTCTTAAGGCTGATTGCCTAAAATGCGACCGTCAGCGTTCGAGTTGGATCTTCCACCATGTGGACCCGTCAGCACCGAAAGAGGAAACACGGCCGCCTGGTCATGCCGGTCCTTACGGCGCTGTTCGTCGCCTATTTCGGCTTCCACGTCGTGCATGGCTCCTTTGGCCTGCGCGCCAAGGACACGTTCGAAGTGGAAAAGGCACGTCTCGAACTGACATTGAAAACGGAGCGCGAGCAGCGCGAAGCCCTGGAGCGTCGTATCGCATTGCTTCGGGACGGCTCCATCGAGCGCGACATGCTCGATGAACAGGCGCGCAGGGCACTCAATTATGCCGGTCCGAACGACGTGGTCATCCTCCGCTGAGGCCAAATTAACTGAGTGTCAGTTAATCTTGTGAAATTCGCGCGGAATCAACTGGGTTCCGTGCATAACTCTCATGCGGATTCGGCTGTGGCGCGCATGGCCCGGCGATGGTAGCCTCCACTCGACATCAGCGGAATGAAGAGGCGGGAATCGCCCGGACGCGGATGCCCCGGAAGGACGAACAGGGAGTGAGCCGATGGCAGCCGCCGCGCGAAAATCCGCACAAGCAAAATCGCCCGAGACGAAGCCCAAAACGCCCAAGCCAGCCGAATTCACGCGCGAGCAGGAGCATGCGGCCTACCGCATGATGCTTCTCATCCGCCGCTTCGAGGAAAAAGCGGGGCAACTCTACGGCATGGGGTACATTGGCGGCTTCTGCCATCTCTATATCGGCCAGGAAGCGGTCGTCACCGGCATGCAGATGGCGGCGAAGGACGGCGACCAGAACATCACCGGCTATCGCGACCACGGGCACATGCTTGCTTGCGGCATGTCGGCACGCGGCGTCATGGCGGAGCTCACCGGACGCCGGGGCGGCCTGTCGAAAGGCAAGGGCGGCTCCATGCACATGTTTTCCAAGGAGAAGCATTTCTACGGTGGCCACGGCATCGTCGGCGCCCAGGCTTCCCTTGGCACGGGCCTGGCGTTCGCCAACCGCTACCGTGGCAACGACAATGTGTCTTTCACTTATTTCGGCGACGGGGCCTCGAACCAGGGCCAGGTCTACGAGAGCTTCAACATGGCCTCGCTGTGGAAGCTGCCGGTGGTCTATGTGATCGAGAACAACCGCTACGCGATGGGCACCGCCGTGTCGCGCGCCTCGGCCGAGACGGACTTTTCGCAGCGCGGCGATTCCTTCCGTATACCCGGCATTCAGGTGGACGGCATGGATGTGCGCGCGGTCAAGGCGGCGGCCGACCTGGCAACCGAGTGGTGCCGCTCGGGCAACGGCCCGATCATCCTGGAAATGCAGACCTACCGCTACCGCGGCCATTCGATGTCGGACCCGGCGAAGTACCGTTCGAAGGATGAGGTCCAGAAGATGCGCGCCGAGCGCGATCCCATCGAGCAGGTCCGCCAGCGGCTGATCGAGAAGCGCTGGGCCAGCGAGGACGACCTCAAGGCGATCGACAAGGACGTGCGCGACATCGTCGCCGACGCCGCCGATTTCGCCCAGTCCGATCCGGAGCCGGATATCTCCGAGCTCTGGACCGACATCACGCACTAAGGCGGGCCGGTGGCTGGCGGAATTGATCTTTACGGCCTGGCGCTGGCCGTCGGGGTGGTGGCCTTGTTCGGTTGGTTCTTCTGGCAGGTCGGCGCGACGATGATCGATACCGGCCGGCGCATTGCCGCCTATCTCGATGGCAGCTCGGCTCGCCGCCGTGCCGCACTCGAACATGAAGCTGTACATGGGCCGACGCCGCTGTGGCTGAGGACCATCCGATTTTTCCTGATCGCGAGCCTCATCGTGCTGGTCGCGAGCCGGTTCTGGATCAAGATGACGGCCGCCTGAGGCCGCGATGCAAGCGAGGTGAGGTGCCCATGCCGATCGACATCCTGATGCCCGCGCTGTCGCCGACGATGGAAGAGGGAAACCTTTCCAAGTGGCTTAAGAAGGAAGGCGACCCGGTCAAGGCCGGCGACGTCATCGCCGAGATCGAGACCGACAAGGCCACGATGGAGGTCGAAGCCGTCGACGAGGGCGTGCTGGCGAAGATCGTTGTCGCAGCCGGCACCGAAGGCGTGAAGGTCAATTCGGTCATCGCGGTGCTGGCGGGCGAGGGGGAGGATGCCTCGGCGGCTGCGGCTACCGCATCGGCCCCGGCCGCCGCGCCTGCGGCCCCGACACCGAGTGCCCCGGCGCCTGTGGCAGCAGCAGCGCCGACGACGGTCGCCAGCGTGCCTGCCCAGCCCGATCCAGCGCTTCCAGACGGAACGAAGATGGTTGCCATGACCGTGCGCGAAGCGTTGCGCTCCGCGATGGCAGAGGAAATGCGGCGCGACGGCGACGTCTTCATCATGGGCGAAGAAGTCGGCGAGTATCAGGGCGCCTACAAGATCACCCAGGGCCTGCTGGACGAGTTCGGGCCGAAGCGCGTCGTCGATACGCCGATCACCGAGCACGGCTTTGCCGGTATTGGCGTCGGCGCGGCGATGGCCGGGCTGAAACCGATCGTCGAGTTCATGACCTTCAACTTCGCCATGCAGGCGATCGACCAGATCATCAATTCGGCTGCCAAGACACTCTACATGTCCGGCGGGCAGATGGGCGCGCCGATCGTCTTTCGCGGTCCGAACGGCGCCGCGGCACGCGTGGCCGCGCAGCACAGCCAGGACTATGCGGCCTGGTATTCGCACATTCCGGGCCTGAAGGTGGTGCAGCCCTACACGGCCGCCGACGCGAAAGGGCTTCTCAAGGCCGCCATCCGCGATCCGAACCCGGTGATCTTCCTCGAGAACGAAATCCTCTACGGCCAGACCTTCGAGGTGCCCGATGTCGAGGACTATGTGCTGCCGATCGGCAAGGCGCGCATCCACCGCGCCGGCAAGGATGTGACGCTGGTCTCCTTCGGCATCGGCATGACCTACTGCGTCAAGGCGGCGGCGGAACTGGAGGCGATGGGCATCGATGCCGAGATCGTCGATCTCAGAACCATCCGCCCGATGGACCTCGAGACGGTCATCGAAAGCGTCAAGAAGACCAACCGGCTCGTGACAGTGGAGGAGGGGTTCCCGCAATCGTCGGTCGGCGACCACATCGCGTCGCAGGTCATGCAGCGGGCGTTCGATTACCTGGACGCGCCGGTCGTCACCGTCTGCGGCAAGGACGTGCCGATGCCCTACGCGGCCAATCTCGAAAAGCTGGCGCTGCCGTCGGTCGCGGAAGTGATCGAGGCCGTCAAAGCCGTGACCTACCGGGCGTAAGGGAGGATCGCATGCCCATCGACATCCTGATGCCCGCGCTCTCCCCGACAATGGAGGAGGGCAACCTTGCCAAATGGCTCGTCAAGGAAGGCGATAAGGTCAAGTCCGGCGACGTCATCGCCGAGATCGAGACCGACAAAGCCACCATGGAGGTGGAAGCCGTCGACGAAGGCACGGTAGCGAAGATCGTCGTTCCGGCCGGAACCGAAGGGGTGAAGGTCAATTCGCTCATCGCCGTCTTGGCGGGTGAGGGGGAAGACGCTTCCGCAGCCGCCAAGGCGCCGCCTGCAACCGCGCCGGCGCCTGCTGCTCCGCCGGCGGCGCCGGCTGTCACGGCACCTCCTGCCAGCGTTTCCGCGTCGGCGCCCGCACTTTCTGAAAAAGGCACCCGTGTCTTCGCCACGCCGCTGGCGCGTCGCATCGCCGCGGATTCAGGGATTGACATCGCCGCCGTTGCCGGCAGCGGACCCAAGGGCCGTATCGTCAAGGCTGACGTGCTGAACGCGAAGGACAAAGGCGTCGCTCCGGCGCCGAAAGCCGCCGCTGCCACACCCGCGCCGGCGCCCTCGGCGCCCGCGCCGAAGCCGATGTCCGACGATGCCGTGTTGAAGCTCTTCGACGAGGACTCCTACGACCTCGTGCCGCATGACAACATGCGCAAGGTCATCGCCCGGCGCCTGGTCGAGGCGAAGTCGACCATTCCGCATTTCTATCTCACGGTCGATTGCGAGCTCGACGCGCTGCTGGCGCTGCGTACGCAATTGAACGACGCCGCGCCGACGAAGAAGACCGAGAAGGGTGACGTGCCGGCCTACAAGCTCTCCGTCAACGACATGATCATCAAGGCGCTGGCGCTGGCGCTACGTGATGTGCCGGACGCCAATGTCTCGTGGACCGAGGCGGCGATGGTGAAGCATCGTCATTGCGATGTCGGCGTCGCGGTCTCCATCCCCGGCGGCCTCATCACGCCGGTAGTGCGGCGCGCGGAGGAGAAGAGTCTGTCGGCCATCTCCAACGAGATGAAGGACATGGCGGCCCGTGCGAAGGCACGCAAGCTGAAGCCCGAGGAATATCAGGGCGGCTCGTCGGCGGTGTCGAACCTCGGCATGATGGGCGTGAAGAACTTCGCCGCGGTCATCAATCCGCCGCATGCCACGATCCTCGCGGTCGGCGCGGGCGAGCAGCGGGCCGTGGTGAAGAGCGGCGAACTCAAGGTGGCCACGGTCATGACCGTGACGCTCTCGACCGACCATCGCTGTGTCGACGGTGCGCTCGGGGCTGAACTGCTCGCTGCCTTCCGCCGCTATATCGAGAACCCGCTGGGGATGCTCGTTTGACGCGGCTGCGCCCAGCGCGATTTGACACGTATCAATGAGAAGGAGGGATAGCGGGGCAAGTCTTGGTCATCGACAAAGGAGCAGGTGACCATGACCTATTTCCCGCACGAGTTGCCCGAGGAATTTCCCGAGTTCGCGGGGCGAATCCAGGTGCTGAAGGATACGGATGCGCATTTCCATCGCCTCGCCAACGAGTATCAGGAAATCAACCGGGCGATCGTCCTCGCCGAACAGAATGTCGAGCCGGCCGACGACTTCCGCCTGGAAGACATGCGCAAGCAGCGGCTGAAGCTCAAGGATGAACTCTTCGGGATGCTGAAAGCCTGACACAACGGTTCGGCGTCCCTTCTGAAACCGGCCAAGACCGGTGCAACGAAGGAGGGCCGCCGTGGCCGACTACGACGTCATCATCATCGGATCGGGTCCCGGCGGCTATGTGACCGCCATCCGATCCGCGCAACTTGGCCTGAAGACCGCCATCGTCGAGCGCGAGCATCTCGGCGGCATCTGCCTCAACTGGGGCTGCATCCCGACCAAGGCGCTGCTGCGCTCGGCCGAGGTCAAGCACCTGGCCGAGCACGGCAAGGCCTATGGGTTGAAGATCGAGGGGACTATAGCCGCGGACCTGAAGGCGGTTGTCGAACGCTCGCGCGGGGTATCGGCGCGCCTCAATGGCGGCGTCGGCTTCCTGATGAAAAAGAACAAGATCGACGTCATCTGGGGCGAGGCCAAAATCGCCAAGCCGGGGGAAGTGGTCGTCGGAAAGACCTCCAAGGCGGCCATGCAGCCGCAGCATCCCACGCCCAAGGGCGTCAAAGGCGAGGGCACCTACACCGCCAAACACATCATTGTTGCCACCGGCGCGCGGCCGCGCGCGCTTCCCGGCATCGAGCCGGACGGCAAGCTGATCTGGACCTATTTCGAGGCGATGGTGCCGCCGGACCTGCCGAAGCGGTTGCTGGTCATGGGATCGGGCGCCATCGGCATTGAATTCGCCAGCTTCTATCACGCGATGGGCTCGGACGTGACCGTCGTGGAACTGATGCCGACGATCATGCCGGTGGAGGACGCGGAGATTTCCGGCCTCGCCCGCAAGCAGCTGGAAAAGTCCGGTCTGAAGATCCACACCGAAGCCAAGGTGGTGAAGGTCGAGAAACTCGCCAATGGCGTGCGCGCGACCGTCGAGATGAAGGGCGGCAAGAACGAGGTGATCGAGGCAGACCGGCTGATCTCCGCCGTCGGCGTGCAGGGCAATATCGAAAATCTCGGGTTGGAAGCGCTTGGCGTCAAAACCGATCGCGGCTGCGTCGTCGTCGACGGTTACGGGCGTACCAATGTGGCAGGTGTCTATGCCATCGGCGATGTCGCCGGACCGCCGATGCTCGCCCACAAGGCCGAGCACGAGGGCGTCATCTGCGTGGAGAAGATCGCCGGCCTGGCGAACGTCCACCCGCTCGACAAAAGTAAGATTCCGGGCTGCACCTATTGCCATCCGCAGGTCGCCTCCGTCGGGCTGACCGAAGCGAGAGCGAAAGAGGCCGGCTACGATATCCGCGTCGGCCGCTTTTCCTTCGGCGCCAACGGCAAGGCGATCGCGCTCGGCGAGGATCAGGGGCTCGTCAAGACCATCTTCGACAAGAAGACCGGCCAGTTGCTCGGCGCGCATATGGTCGGCGCCGAAGTGACTGAGCTCATCCAGGGTTTCGTCGTCGCCATGAACCTGGAAACGACCGAGGAAGAACTGATGCACACGGTCTTCCCGCATCCGACCCTCTCCGAAATGATGAAGGAGAGCGTGCTCGATGCCTATGGCCGTGTCTTGAACGCCTGACGAAAGGGAATTGCGAACCCGCATGACGCGCGGGCAGCAAAGCCCTATATATCCGCGCGGGGGACATGTCGCCCTGCGGGGCAAGGGAGATTGAAATGGATCTTCGAGCGCTACTCGTTTTCCTGGCCATGGGCCTCATTGCCGGGTTCCTCGCCAGCTTTGTGGTCGGAGGCGGCGGGATTGTCCGCTACGTCATTACCGGCATCATCGGCGCCTTTGTCGGCGGGTTCCTGTTCCAGGCCCTCGGAATCAACCTCGGCATCGCCAATCCGCTCATCAGCCAGGTCGTCACCTCGACCATCGGCGCCATCATCGTCGTGCTGCTCGCACGCCTGATCGGTTGAGAAGGCTCGCGGCCCGGGTTGCCGTCGTCGGGCGGCAGCCCGGATCGCCAAGTTCGAAAGGATCTGTCCATGGAACACGGTTTAGGCATCATGACGATGCCCGGTGTTGGCTTTCTCGGCCTGCTGGTCATCGGCTTTCTGGCGGGCTGGATCGCCGAACGGGCAATGAACCGCCAGCACGGCCTGCTGACTAACATCCTCGTCGGCATCGCGGGCTCGTTCGTCGGCGGCACGCTCGCCGGGGTGCTGGGGATCGCCTATTACGGCTTCCTGTCGAACCTGGTGATCGCCGCGCTCGGCGCGATTCTCATCCTTTGGTTCTTCGGCAAGAGCGAGAGACCGCCCGCGTCCTGAGGCGCGGCGTTCACGAGTAGATGCCGTAGCGCAGGTTATGGAGCGTCTCGGAGACGGCCGCTGCTCCGGATGCGGAATGCATGATGTCGATGGGTCTGCGGTCGCCGAGGTAAGGGACGGGTTGACATAGCCAGCGGTCGGCCGATTCCCGCGAACCAAAATCGGCGGCCGCCTCTCGTCTCAACGCTTCGGCTCGCGCACGTGCCGCCGGTGCCATGCGCGAAAGGCGGTAGGTTATCCGGGCGGGCGGATCTTTGGGCGCACGGTCCAACACCGGCACCAGCCTGTGCAGCTATGCACGCAGGGCGTCCACGCGGGAGCTCCGGGTTCTGTTTCGGGAGCGATTGTATTATGGGAGAAGCAGGCGGCAAGCTGCTGCCGGTTTGGACAAGCGATGACGGTTACGATCGATCTGTTGAACAAGGAAACACGCCAGAAGGCGGCCCAGCGCCACCCCGAAAAGGCGCACCGGCCGGACAACGTGATCGCGCGCAAGCCGGACTGGATTCGTGTCAAGGCGCCGACCTCGCGCGGCTATCTCGAAACGCGCGAGATCGTGAAATCGAACAAGCTCGTCACCGTGTGCGAGGAAGCGGGTTGCCCCAATATCGGCGAGTGCTGGGACAAGAAGCACGCCACCTTCATGATCATGGGCGAGGTGTGCACGCGGGCCTGCGCCTTCTGCAACGTCGCCACCGGCAAGCCTGCCGCGCTGGACCGCAGCGAACCGGAATCGGTGGCTCGCGCCGTTCGTGACATGGGGCTCAGCCATGCCGTCATCACCTCGGTCGACCGCGACGATCTCGATGACGGCGGTGCGCGCCATTTCGCCGAGGTGATCGGCGCAATCCGCGAAGCATCGCCCGCCACGACCATCGAGGTGCTGACGCCGGATTTCCTGCGCAAGGACGGCGCACTTGAGATTGTTGTCGCGGCCAAGCCGGACGTGTTCAACCACAATCTGGAAACTGTACCGTCGAACTACCTGACCGTCCGTCCGGGCGCCCGTTATTTCCATTCGATCCGACTGCTGCAGCGGGTCAAGGAACTCGACGCGACCATGTTCACCAAGTCCGGAATCATGGTCGGCCTGGGGGAGGAGCGCAACGAGGTGCTGCAACTCATGGACGACCTGCGCACGGCGCAAGTCGATTTCCTCACCATCGGGCAATACCTGCAGCCGACCAAAAAACACCATCCGGTCATGGCTTTCGTCACGCCGGAGGAATTCAAGGCCTACGAGACGGTCGCCTACACCAAAGGTTTCCTCCTTGTCGCGGCGTCACCGCTGACGCGCTCGTCGCATCACGCCGGCGACGATTTCGCCAAGCTGCGTGCGGCGCGCCTGGCGCAAGGCTGACCGTGCCGAAATTCTCCAGCGTCCGCCGTGTTCCGCATCGCGCCGAGGACATGTTCGCGCTTGTGGCCGATGCCGAGCGCTACCCGGAATTCCTGCCGCTGTGCGAAGCACTGGTCATTCGCTCGCGCAGGGAGCGCGACGGCGCCACGCTGCTCGTCGCCGACATGACCGTCGGCTACAAGGCGATCCACGAAACGTTTACCAGCCAGGTGCTGATGAAACCGGACGAGCACGCCATCGACGTGACCTACCTCAACGGTCCGTTTTCGCGCCTCGACAACCGCTGGCGCTTCATCCCGGTGAACGAGGAAAGCTGCGACGTCCATTTCTTCATCGACTATGAGTTCCGCAACAAGGTGCTCGGGACACTGATGGGGGTGATGTTCGACCGCGCCTTCCACCAGTTTTCCCGGGCCTTCGCCGACCGAGCCGACCGCGTTTACGGGCGCACGGTCGCATAAACTGTTCCTTTAGTGCGCGGGTGCTAATGGAGGCCGGATCAAGCTGGGACCGGCCGATGTCGATTGCCAATCCTGAACTCCGTCGCGCCTTCGTCGTGCCCGACCGGGCGGTATTGATGGTCTTCGCGGCGACCTTGTTCATCAGTGCCTTCCTGCTGTTCTCGGTCCAACCGTTCTTCGCCAAGATGGTGCTGCCGAAGCTTGGCGGATCGCCCGGGGTCTGGTCGGTCGCAATGGTTTTTTTCCAGTCCGTCCTGCTCGCCGGATACGGCTATGCGCATCTGCTGACGACGCGCCTCAGCCTGAAGGCCGCGGTCTTCACCCATCTCGCCGTCATGGCAGCGGCCTGGTTTGCCCTTCCGATCGCCATTCCCGCCGGATGGGGCGACCCGCCCGAGAGCGGCCAGGCGATCTGGGTGCTCGGACTGTTCGCCGTCTCGGTCGGCCTGCCGTTTTTCGCCGTCTCGGCCAATGGCCCGCTGCTCCAGGCGTGGTTCGCCCGCACCGGGCATGCGCATGCGCACGACCCTTATTTCCTCTACGGCGCCAGCAACACCGGGTCGTTCGCGTCGCTGTTTCTCTACATCCTGTTGTTCGAGCCGCTGTTCACGGTGCCCACCCAGACGCATTTCTGGTCGGCCGGGTATGCGGCGCTGGTTGCCGCCATCGGCTTGTGCGGCATCGCGGCGCTGCGTTTCGCCGATGGCGATACAGGGTCGCATACCGCCGTGTCCGAAGGGGGCGCCGATGCGCCGGGCTGGCGCGACCGTGTCACCTGGGTGTCGCTGGCCGCCGTTCCGTCAGGCCTGCTGGTCGCCGTGACCGCCCAGGTCTCCACCGACCTCGCGGCCGCGCCGTTCCTCTGGGTCATTCCACTGGCGCTGTTCCTGCTGACCTTCGTCCTCGTGTTCCGCCGCGAGCCGCTCATTCCGCAAGCCTGGATGGAAGCGGCGCTGCCATTCGCAGCCACGGCGGCGGTGGTGTCCGTGGCCATTGGCGTCGAATTTCCGGCTTGGCTCAGCGTTTCGGCCCATTACGGCTTCTTCTTCGTCGCCGCGATGGCGGCGCATGGAGCCCTTGCCCGGTTGCGACCCGACTCGAGTCACCTGACCGCATTCTATTTTCTGATGTCGGTGGGCGGCGTCATCGGCGGCGCGTTCGCCAGCCTCGCAGCGCCCTACCTGTTTCACTCGATTGCCGAATATCCGATCCTCATCGTCGCTTCGTTGCTCGTTCTGCGCCGCGTCTGGGGGCAGGGCGCGCGCACCGTCGTTCTTGGCCTGTCTGCCGCGCTTGCGGTCGGTTGGCTCGTCCCGAAAATCGCCGGAGCTGTTCTCGATACGAGCGCGCTCGCCGGACAGATTGGCCTGAACGCGATTGCGCTGGCGCTGGCGAGCCTGGTGATGGCATGGCGCCGCCCGCTTCTCGCCGTCGCGCTTTTCGCCATCGCGGTGCAGTTCACCACCCACATGTCGTCGATCAATCCGCCGCTCGACGTGCGCCGGTCGTTCTTCGGCGTGACCACTGTCAGCAACAGCGAGGACGGTCGCCACCGGCGGATGCTGCACGGCACCACGCTGCATGGCGCCATGCGGCTCGACGAGGCCGGGGGCCGGCCGGAACCGCTCACCTATTACCACTCGACCTCGGGCATGGCGCTCGCCATCGCCGATGCGCGCGCGCGTAACACCGGTTCGCCGATGCGGGTCGGGATCGTCGGTCTCGGAGCCGGCAGTCTCGCATGCTACCGCGAGGCCGGCGAGCATTGGGATTTCTTCGAGATCGACCGCGACGTCGTCGACCTGGCGACCAATCCGACCCTGTTCCGCTTCATGCCCGAATGCGCCGGGGACAGTCGGATCATCGTCGGCGATGCCCGCCTCAAACTGGCCGAGGAACCGGCCGGCGGCTACAATGTGCTCGTCATCGACGCTTTCTCATCCGATTCCATTCCGGTCCACCTGATGACCGTCGAAGCCATGCGTCTCTACCTCGGCAAGCTGGCACCGGGCGGACTGCTGGTGATGCATATCTCCAACCGGCACATGGAGCTCGGGTCCGTTCTCGCCGCCAATGCGCGCGAACTCGGCGTTCCGATCCTCGTCGGCGATTTCGACGCGCCGACGCCGGTGGACGGCAAGGAGAACCTGAAGACAGCGAGCCGTGTGGCCTTCATTTCCACCGATCCGGCAGCCCTGGAGGGGATGCAGCAAAGCGCCTTTTTGAAGAAGGACCAGCTTCGCGACGTCAGCCCGTGGACGGACGATTTTTCCAACGTACTTGGCGCGATCTGGCGCAACTATATGGAATAATGGGCGATTCCTACATCGTGCTGTCGTCGAGATGGCCGCGGCCAAGCGAGGACAACAACAGACGCAACGCGGTTTCAGTCGCGGCCTTGCGGACGGTGGTGCGGCCGAATCCAGCAAAGATCCGGTGCTTGGCATGGGTCGCGTGGCCGCGCGCGGCAACTGCGAACCAGACGAGGCCGACCGGCTTTTCGGCCGTGCCGCCGTCGGGACCGGCAATTCCGGTGATCGCGACGGCAAGATCGGCCTGCGAGGCGGCCAGCGCCCCATCGGCCATTTCGCGTGCGGTCTCTGCGCTGACGGCGCCGTGAGCCGTCAGGGTTGCTTCCGAGACTCCCAGCATCTCCTGCTTGGCGCTGTTGGAGTAGGTCACGAAGCCGCGATCGAATACGTCGGACGATCCGGGAATGGCGGTCATTTCAGCAGCCGCCATGCCGCCCGTACAGGATTCGGCGAATGCAATGCGGATCCCCTTCTCTCGGGCTGCGGCGAGCACGTCCTCTGCCAGTTTCCTGCTCATGGCGGAACACTCCCGGGATAGGCGACCGTCGCGGTGGCGATGGCCGCGATGCCTTCGCGGCGCCCGACGAAGCCGAGCTTCTCATTCGTCGTTGCCTTGACCGACACACGCTGCGGCGAAATGGACAGGATCTCAGCAACGGAAGCGACCATCGCGTCGCGGTGCGGGGCGATGCGCGGGGCCTCGGCGATCAGGGTCACATCGGCATGCGTGATCCGGCCGCCGCTCGCGCGCACCAGCCGCGCGGCATGGTCGAGGAAAATGCGCGACGCTACTCCCTTCCATTGCGGGTCGGAGGGCGGAAAATGGGTGCCGATATCGCCGGCCGAACAGGTCGATAGCAGGGCGTCGGTCAGCGCGTGCAGCGCCACGTCGGCATCCGAATGTCCGTTGAGCCGCCGCTCATGCGCGATATCGACGCCACACAGGGTTACGTGATCGCCCGGCTCGAAGGAATGAACGTCATAGCCGTTGCCGGTTCGAATGTCGGGGAAGGGCACCTGGCTCAACCTTTCGTCGGCGGCGGCGATGTCGCGCGCCAGAGTCAATTTCCTGTTGTCGACCGAGCCCTCGACAAGACGGACGTTCATGCCCGCCCATTCGGCGATGGCCGCGTCGTCGGTGAAATCGGAGCGCCCGGCTTCATGCGCGCGCTCGTGGGCTTCGAGGATCGACGCGAAGGGGAACGCCTGAGGTGTCTGCGCCGCGTACAGGCGCGAACGGTCCACCGTGGTGACAACGCGGCCGTGATCGACCTTCTTGAGGGTTTCGGTGACCGCCAGAGCCGGCAGTACCCCATCGGCGCCGTCAAGCGCATGGGCGATCCGGTCGAGCAGCGTATCGTCAATGAACGGCCGCACCCCGTCATGGATCATGACGTGACCGATCGAAAGTCCGGACAAGGCGCGCAGTCCGAGCAGCGTCGATGACTGGCGCGTTGCGCCGCCGTCGACGACGACCAAACGTGGGTCGCGCACGGGAACGGCGGCATCGAACAGGGCATGGTCGTCCGGGTGGATGGCGACGGCAATCGGCCCGCATTCGCTCCAAGCCAGAAAACGTTCCAGAGTGTGGGCGATGATGGCCTTGCCGCCGATACGGCGATACTGCTTCGGGCCTTCGGCCGATTGGCCGGCACGTTCGCCGCGTCCCGCCGCGACGACGACTACGCCGATTGTGCCTGCGCTCACATCATCCTCCCTGTTAGCCACCTTCCTAGCGGCGAGGTGACGCTTCGCCAAGCGTTCAAAATGCGCGGCACGGTGATTGCGCTTCGCCTTGTGAATGGCTAGAAAACGAGCAGGAAAGCGAGTTGCTGAATACTTATGCAGGAAAACCGGACAGGATTGGCAGAGCCGTTGGCGGTCGGCGGCGTCGCGTTGCCGGGACGCGTTTTTCTGGCGCCGATGTCCGGCGTTACCGATACGCCCTTCCGTCGTCGGGCGGCCGCGCATGGCGCCGGAATGGTGGTCTCCGAAATGATCGCCAGCGGGGAATTGATGAAAAGCCGCACCGAGTCGGCGCGGCGGCTCGAACGAATCGACGGCATCGCCCATGTGGTTCAGCTTGCGGGCCACGATCCGGCCGCGATGGCCGAAGCGGCGCGGATTGCCACGGGCGAAGGCGCCGACATCATCGACATCAACATGGGCTGCCCGGCCAAGAAAGTGACCGGAGCGTCCTGCGGCTCGGCCTTGATGCGCGAGCCCGACCAGGCGCTGCGTCTTGTCGAGGCTGTCGTTTCGGCGACGCGACGGCCGGTCAGCGTCAAGATGCGCCTCGGTTGGGATGCGGCAAGCATCAATGCGCCCATGATCGCGGCGCGCTGCGTCGCAGCGGGCGTGGCTATGATCACGGTCCACGGGCGAACCCGCAACCAGTTCTACGCCGGTGTTGCGGACTGGGATGCGATCCGGGCCGTGCACGACGCCGTTTCGGTTCCCCTGGTCGCCAATGGCGACATTCAGTCGGCTGGCGATGCTGTCCGAGCGCTTGCCAATTCCGGCGCCGACGCCGTGATGGTGGGCCGGGCCCACTACGGGCGCCCTTGGCTTGCCGGTGAAATCTCGGGGGCGGGGGCTGGACCGCGGGCATCTGAAATGTCCGCCTATGTGCTTTCGCACTACGAGGACATTCTGCTCCACTATGGGCGCGAGCGCGGCCTGCGCCATGCACGCAAGCACGTTGGCTGGTACCTGGACCGTTACGCGCCGCAGGCCGACGAGGCACTTCGCGCTGTTCTGATGACATCGACGGACGTCCGGGTGGTTGCCGATCTCATCAGCGCGGTTTTTGAAGAGGTTGAATTCCCGAAGGAGGACGCGGCATGAGCGCCGTTTCCACAGCCAAACCGGTCCGCAGCGAAAAGCCGGACCTTGCGCAGATCGTGCTCAACACGATCCGCCACCCGGTCATCTTCGTGAACCCCGAGGGGTTCGTCGCTTACGCCAATGTCGATGCCGAGGCCTTCTTCGGTGCCTCCGCCGCCATTCTGTCGCGCAACCGGCTGGAGAGCCTGGTGCCGTTCGGGTCGCCGCTGCTCGCGCTCGTGGCGCAAGTGCGTGACCAGCGCGCCCCGGTCAATGAATACCGGGTCGACATCTCCTCGCCCCGTCTCGGGCAGGACAAGATCGTCGACATCTACTGCACCCCTGCACCCGAGACGCCGGGCGCCGTCGTGGTGATGCTGCAGGAACGGTCGATGGCCGACAAGATCGACCGCCAGATGACGCATCGCGGCGCAGCGCGGTCGGTGACCGGGCTCGCCTCCATGCTGGCCCACGAGATCAAGAACCCGCTTTCCGGTATCCGGGGCGCCGCGCAGCTTCTCGAAATGGCCGTCGGCGACGAAGATCGAGCGCTGACGCGGCTCATCACCGACGAGACCGATCGCATCGTGGCGCTGGTCGACCGGATGGAGGTTTTTTCCGACGACCGTCCGCTCGATCGACGGCCGGTCAATATCCATGTCGTGCTCGATCACGTGAAGGCAATCGCACGCAATGGCTTTGCTTCGCGCATCAAGATCATCGAGGAATACGATCCCTCGCTGCCGCCCGTGCATGGCAATCGCGATCAACTGGTTCAGATCTTCCTCAATCTGGTCAAGAACGCCGCCGAAGCCATCGGCGATCAGACCGGTGGAGAAATCCGACTGACCTCCGCCTTCCGGCCGGGTATTCGGCTATCAATTCCCGGCAGCCAGGACCGCGTTTCGCTGCCGCTCGAATTCTGCGTCCACGACAATGGGCCGGGCGTTCCGCCCGATATCGTGCCGATCCTCTTTGATCCCTTTATTACCACGAAAACAAATGGTTCCGGCCTCGGGCTCGCGCTTGTTGCGAAGATCGTAGGCGAGCATGGCGGCGTGATCGAATGCGAAACGAGCGCCCGTGGAACCACGTTCAGAATCCTCATGCCGGCATGGAAGGGCGACAGCGCCGCCGGCCAGGAAATCGGAGACCGCTGACAATGCACAAGGGCCAGATTCTCGTCGCCGACGATGATGCCGCCATCCGTACGGTGCTTAGCCAGGCGTTGTCGCGGGCGGGACACGAGGTGCGCGTCACCTCCAATGCCGCGACGCTGTGGCGATGGGTTTCGTCCGGAGACGGCGACCTCGTCGTCACCGATGTGGTGATGCCGGACGAGAATGCCTTCGACATGCTACCGCGCATCAAGAAGGCGAGGCCTGATCTGCCGGTGATCGTCATGAGCGCGCAAAACACCTTCATGACGGCGATCCGCGCGTCGGAGAAAGGCGCCTACGAATATCTGCCGAAACCCTTCGATCTTTCGGAACTGCTCAAGATCGTCGCGCGCGCGCTGGCGGAACCCAAGAACGCGGCACGGCGGGCCGAAAACGCCGACAATGTCGAGATCACGCCGCTCGTCGGTCGCTCGGCCGCGATGCAGGACATTTACCGGATGCTGGCCCGCCTCATGCAGACCGACCTCACGGTCATGATTTCGGGAGAGTCGGGCACCGGCAAGGAACTTGTTGCCCGCGCCCTGCATGAGTTCGGAAAGCGGCGCAACGGACCGTTCGTGGCTATCAACATGGCCGCGATTCCGCGTGATCTGATCGAGTCGGAACTCTTCGGGCATGAGAAGGGCGCGTTTACGGGTGCGCAGAACCGGTCGGCCGGCCGTTTCGAGCAAGCCGAGGGCGGGACGCTGTTCCTCGACGAGATCGGCGACATGCCGATGGATGCCCAGACGCGCCTTCTGCGCGTGCTCCAGCAGGGCGAATACACGACGGTCGGCGGGCGCACGCCGATCAAGACGGACGTGCGCATCGTTGCGGCGACGAACAAGGACCTGCGTCAGGGTATCAATCAGGGCCTGTTCCGTGAGGACCTCTATTACCGGCTGAACGTAGTGCCGCTGCGCCTGCCGCCGCTGCGCGAGAGGGCCGAGGACGTGCCAGATCTGGTCCGCCATTTCTTCGCGCTCGGAGAGAAGGAAGGATTGCCGGCGAAGCGTATCGGCGCCGAGGCGATGGAACTGATGAAGCATCATGGGTGGCCGGGCAATGTGCGCGAACTTGAAAACCTGGTTCGTCGCCTCGCGGCGCTCTATCCGCAAGACGAGATCACCGCCGAAATCATCCACAACGAGCTCGACACCACCCATACCGCGCCGCAGAAACTGGAGACGTCCGAGCTGTCGGTCAGCCAGGCGGTCGAGGCCTATCTGCAACGCTATTTTTCATCCTTCGGCGATGGCCTGCCGCCGGCGGGCCTCTATCAGCGCATGCTCGCCGAGGTCGAATATCCCCTGATCGTCACGGCGATGACCGCGTTGCGGGGCAACCAGATCAAGGCCGCCGAGCTCCTCGGCCTCAATCGCAACACATTGCGAAAGAAAATCCGCGAACTCGGGATCAACGTGTATCGCGGTTATCGACCCGGCTGATACGGCCGCACGGCGATCAATCGGCGCCATCGCCGGTCTCTTTGTTGCAAAATCGCCACAATGCGTTGCATCATTGCAACGCAGGAGATGGAATCATCATGACATCCGACGCGGCTGCAATCGCGAACGGCGGGGAGGGGTTGGCGGGCAGGCGGGAAGGCCGGCGGCTCTTGGCCCTGCCTGGCGTCGTCTCGGTGCTGCTGGCGCTGTTTTCGGCGATCGGGTCCTTCGTCATCCTCGTCGGCCTGACGCCCATCCAGCCGACCGCTTCGGTCACGCTCGCGCTCATCATCCTCAATGCCGGTTTCATCCTGCTGCTGACCGGACTGATCATCCGTGAAATCCACCGGATTCTTACGGCACGTCGCCACGGCCGCGCGGCCGCGCGGCTGCATGTGCGAATCGTGACGCTGTTTTCGGTCGCCGCCGGCGTTCCCGCGATTGTCGTCGCCATCGCCGCGGCGCTGACGTTGAACATCGGCCTGGACCGCTGGTTCTCGATCCGCACTAAAGACATCGTATCGTCGTCGCTGTCGATCGCGCAGGCTTATGTCCTCGAGAACGCGCGCAACCTACAGGGCACGACCCTGTCGATGGCGACGGACCTCGATAGCGCGCGCGCCGTCTACAGCCTCGACAAGGCAGGGTTTCATGACCTAATAACCGCTCAGGCGCTTGGCCGGGCGCTCGCCCACGCGGCGCTGATCGATTCCACAGGCGCCGTGGTCATGCAGGCTGAGACGAAGGCGGATTTTGAAATTCCGGCGCCGCCCAAGGACGCGGTCAGCGATGCGGCCGATGGCTTGCCGGTGCTGATCGAACCACGATTCCGCAATATCATCGGTGCGATCGTCAAGCTCAAGGAAGTCCGCGACCCGACGCACGAACTCTACCTGTACACGTTGCGGCTCGTCGATCCGGAGGTCATCCGCGCGCGGCAGATCGTGACGACAAATGCCACCGAATATTCCGGCCTCGAAGAAAACCGGACGACGACGCAGATCGCCTTCGCGCTGCTCTATCTCGGCCTGACCCTGGTCGTGGTGCTGTCGGCGATCTGGACCGGCATCGCGGTTGCCGACCGGCTGGTCCGGCCGATCCGCCAGTTGATTGGCGCTGCGGGTGAAGTGTCGACGGGCAATCTCGATGTTTCGGTGCCGGTGCGGGCCTCGGACGGCGACGTCGCGCAACTTGGCGACACCTTCAACCGCATGCTCCAGGAATTGAAAAGCCAGCGCAACGAGCTGATCGCCGTCAAAGACCAGATCGACGACCGACGCCGCTTCTCCGAGGCGGTGCTTTCCGGCGTCACGGCCGGTGTCATCGGCGTCGACGAGGACGGCGTCGTCACCATCGTCAACCGATCGGCGGAGACGATGCTTGCGCTCGGGCCCACGGCGGTCGGCTCGCGCATCGGCATGCTGTTGCCGCATGTCGGGCGCGTATTCGAGGTTGCCAAGTCCTCCGGGCGCGTGGTGCATCGCGAACAGGTTGCGTTCTGGCGCGCGGGCGCGGAGCGCAGCTTCAATATTCAGGTGACGCTCGAATCCGGAGGCGACGATTCCGGTGAGCACGCCTATGTCATCACGATCGACGACATCACCGATCTTGTCGTCGCGCAGCGGTCCACTGCCTGGGCCGACGTAGCGCGCCGCATCGCCCACGAGATCAAGAACCCCCTGACACCGATCCAGCTTGCGGCAGAACGCATTCGGCGGCGCTACGGCAAGGTCATCACCGACGACCGCGAAGTTTTCGACCAATGTACCGATACCATCATCCGCCAGGTCGGAGACATCGGCCGCATGGTCGACGAGTTCTCCTCCTTTGCCCGCATGCCGAAGCCGACGCTGGAAAAGGCGGATCTGCGCGAACCGTTGAAGGAAGCCGCTTTCCTCGTCGAGGTGGGACGGCCGGATATCACGTTCACCCGCAAATTCGGCGATACGCCGCTCATCGGCCATTTTGACAACCGCCTGCTCAGCCAGGCGTTCGGCAACGTCATCAAGAACGCCACCGAGGCGATCGACGGCCTCGATCCCGACGACCGCGCCGGCGGGGAAGTGCGCATCACAGCGCACAGCGAAGGCGGGAATCTCATCGTAGAAGTCGCCGACAACGGCCGGGGCCTGCCGCGCGAAAACCGCCACCGCCTGCTCGAGCCCTACATGACGACCCGCGACAAGGGCACGGGGCTTGGTCTCGCCATCGTCAAGAAGATCGTCGAAGACCACGGTGGCCGCCTGGAACTGCACGACGCTCCAGCCGATTTCCACGGCGGCAGTGGTGCCATGATCCGTTTCGTCCTGCCGGCTACTCCCGCCGAAGAGACCGAACCCGCGGCCGTTACGACCGCGGCAATGCAATGAGGGGACAGTAATGGCCTCCGATATTCTGGTTATCGACGACGAAGCAGATATCCGCGAACTGGTCGCGGGTATCCTTTCGGACGAAGGGCATGAAACGCGAACGGCGGGCGACGCAGATGCAGCACTTACCGCGATTTCCGAGCGCCTGCCCAATCTCGTCTTTCTCGACGTCTGGCTGCAGGGATCGCGGCTCGACGGCCTGGAGCTTCTGGACGAGATCAAGCACCGCCATCCGGACCTGCCGGTGGTGATGATTTCCGGCCACGGCAACATCGAGACGGCGGTCGCTGCCATCCGGCGGGGCGCCTATGATTTCATCGAGAAGCCGTTCAAGGCCGACCGGCTCGTACTGGTCGCCGATCGCGCGCTCGAGACACTGAAGCTGCGCCGCGAGGTTTCCGAACTCAAGCGCCGCGCTACCGATTCCTTCGACCTGATCGGCGCCTCGCATGCGATCAATGTGCTGCGCCAGACGATCGAGCGCGTCGCACCGACCAATTCGCGCGTGCTCATCATGGGGCCTTCTGGGTCAGGCAAGGAGCTTGCCGCCCGCGCCATTCATACCGCGTCGTCGCGCTCTTCCGGCCCGTTCGTATCGCTCAACGCCGCGACGATCACGCCGGAGCGCATGGAGATCGAGCTTTTCGGCACGGAGTCGAATGGCGGCGAGCGCAAGGTCGGGGCGCTGGAAGAGGCGCATCGCGGCATCCTCTATCTCGACGAGGTGGCCGACATGCCGCGCGAGACGCAGGGCAAGATCCTGCGCGTGCTCGTCGACCAGCAGTTCGAGCGGGTGGGGGGAACGAAGCGCGTCCGCGTCGACGTGCGCGTCATCGCGTCCACGGCGCAGAACCTGGAAGCCATGATCGCGGACGGTCGCTTCCGCGAGGATCTGTTCCATCGTCTGGCCGTGGTACCGATGCGCGTGCCGTCGTTGGCGGAGCGGCGGGAGGATATTCCGCTGTTGATCGACCATTTCATGGCCCGGATCGCCGAGCAGGCCGGGATGCGCCCGCGCCGCCTCGCCGACGACGCGATGGCTGTGCTGCAGGCCCACAACTGGCCGGGCAATGTCCGCCAGTTGAGGAACAATATCGAGCGCCTCCTGATCCTTGCCCGCTCCGACGACCCGGATGCCCCCGTTTCCGCCGAGATGCTTCCTGCCGAGATCGGCGACCTGATGCCGAAGGCGCCGTCGCAATCCGACGCCCACATCATGGCGCTGCCGCTGCGCGAGGCGCGCGAGCAGTTCGAGAAGGAATACCTGATCGCCCAGATCAACCGCTTCGGCGGCAACATCTCGCGCACCGCGGAATTCGTCGGCATGGAGCGTTCGGCGCTGCATCGGAAACTGAAATCGCTGGGTGTGTGAGTCGGTTTTTGGGATTTCTGCGCACGGACGCCAAATCGTGAACCCCGGATCATGGTGCCGTCGGCGGAACAGGGCGTATTTCTTGCTGGCGGGCGATTCCCGCCCTATTCGAAACGCTCAACCGGAGAGGGGAGTCGCCCGTGCTTCGCATCGCCTATGTCAACGGCATCTACCAGCGTCACGACCATGCGCTGGTCCATGTGGAGGACCGCGGCTACCAGTTCGCCGACGGCGTCTATGAGGTTTGCGAGGTGGCGCGCGGCATGATCGTCGACATGACGCGGCACCTCGACCGGCTCGATCGCTCGCTGCGCGAACTGAAAATGGATTGGCCGGTCTCGCGGCGGGCGCTCCCGGTCATCATGCGCGAGGTGGTCAACCGCAATCGTGTCGTCAACGGGATGGTCTATCTGCAGGTGACGCGCGGCGTCGCGCCGCGCGACCACGTGTTTCCGGCGGGGGTACCGTCCTCGCTGGTCGTCACCGCAAAGCGTACGGATCCCTCTGTCGGCATGCGGCGCGCCGAGGCGGGCATCAGCGTCATTACGGTGCCTGAAAACCGCTGGGACCGCGTCGACATCAAGACCGTCGGACTGCTGCCCAACGTGCTTGCCCGCCAGCAGGCGAGAGAGCAGGGCGCTTACGAAGCCTGGTTCGTCGACCCCGACGGGACCGTCAAGGAGGGTGCGGCGACCAATGCCTGGATTGTGGCCAAGGATGGCAAGCTTGTGACGCGCCCGGCCGAAACCGGCATCCTGCGCGGGGTCACGCGCACGACCCTGTTCGACGTCGCCGCAAAGCTCGGCCTGACGATCGAGGAACGGGGCTTCACGGTCGAGGAAGCGAAAAGCGCGCGCGAAGCCTTCATCACGGCGGCGACGACTCTGGTCATGCCGGTCGTCGCCATTGACGGGACGCCGGTGGCCAACGGGCATCCCGGCGCGACGGCTCTGGCCCTGCGCGCGGCCTTTTTTGACATTGCGGAAAAAACTCAAGCCTGATAACCACTAAGCTTGGGTTGTATCGTTTCGGGGCATTGCTGCGTTGCTTCTTGCGATACGACGATGTGTGTGTCGCCGTATAAGTTCCGGCGAGGGGAAAACGGATAATAACAATGGCGGAACGCTCCCAAAACCTGCAGGATCAATTCCTCAATACCGTTCGCAAGACCAAGAACCCGCTTACCATCTTTCTCGTCAACGGCGTGAAACTCACCGGGGTGGTAACGTCCTTCGACAATTTCTGCGTGTTGCTGCGCCGCGACGGGCATTCCCAGCTCGTCTACAAGCATGCAATCTCCACGATCATGCCGAGCCAGCCGGTACAGATGTTCGAAGGCGAGGAACCGACCAAGGACGGTTGATTGCCTTGATCCGTTCCCTTTGATGGTCCCATGACAGGCGCCCCGGATACAGACGGCAGTGCGAAGGGTACGCGTGCCGTTGTCGTCGTCCCGGTCCTGCCGGATCGTTTCGATACCCGCACCGAAGTGGACGGCCGCCCGCGTCTCAAGCGCTCGCCGGAGGCGCGCTTCGAGGAGGCGCTGGGGCTTGCGCGCGCCATCGATCTTGAGCCTGTCGCTTCCCGTATCGTCACCGTCAACGATCCGCGTCCGGCAACACTGATCGGAACGGGCAAGCTCGACGAGATCGCAGCCGATGTGAAGGAGCAGGAAGCCGAGCTCGTCGTCGTCGATCACGCGCTGACACCTGTGCAGCAACGCAACCTCGAAAAGGCCTTCGATGCTAAGGTGCTGGACCGCACGGGGCTGATCCTCGAGATCTTCGGCGAGCGGGCGCGCACCAAGGAAGGCGTGCTGCAGGTCGATCTCGCCCATCTCGAATACCAACGTGGAAGGCTGGTACGGTCCTGGACCCATCTGGAGCGCCAGCGCGGCGGTGGCGGATTCATGGGCGGTCCGGGCGAAACCCAGATCGAAGCGGACCGGCGGTTGCTGCAGGACAAGATCCTGCGGCTGAAACGCGAACTCGAGACGGTCAAGCGCACGCGCGAATTGCATCGCGCCAAGCGCAGGAAGGTGCCTTACCCGGTCGTTGCCATTGTCGGCTACACCAATGCCGGCAAGTCGACGCTGTTCAACCGGCTGACAGGGGCAGGGGTCCTGTCGGCGGACATGCTGTTTGCCACGCTCGACCCGACGCTGCGTCGCCTGCGCCTGCCGCACGGCACCAGCGTCATCCTGTCCGACACGGTCGGGTTCATCTCGGACCTTCCGACCCACCTCGTCGCCGCCTTCCGCGCCACGCTTGAGGAGGTGGTCGAGGCCGATCTGGTGGTGCACCTGCGCGACATTTCCGATCCCGACGCGGCGGCGCAAGCCGAAGACGTCGAGGAAATCCTGCAATCGCTCGGCGTCGATGCGTCCGATCGCGGGCGCGTCCTGGAGGTCTGGAACAAGGTCGACAGGCTCGACGACGACCATCGGCGGCAACTGCTCGATAACGCCGACGCCAGGATCGTGGCGATTTCGGCAGCAACGGGAGAGGGGATCGACGCCCTGCTCGGTGCCATCGAGCGCCAGGTGGCGGGGCATCTGTCCACCTTCGACGTCACGGTGCCGCCCGACCGGATGGGCCGCATCGACTGGATCTACCGCAACGCCGCGGTGACGAAACGCAAGGATCGCGCCGACGGCGGGGTGACGTTGACGTTGCAGGCCACCGCGGCGGCGGCCGATGAAATCCGCCGCCGGTTGGCGGGCTAGGGCCGCTTGGCGGCCTGCCAGAGCGCTTCCATTTCGTCCAGCGAGGCTTCGCCGAGAGCGACGCCCTTCTGCTTCAGTCCGCGCTCGACCGCGTGGAACCGATCGCGGAACTTGTCGTTGGTCGCCCTGAGCGCGGTTTCGGCATCGATTCCGAGATGGCGACCGAAATTGACCACCGCAAACAGCGTGTCGCCGAATTCCTCGGCCACATGCCGTTCGTCTCCGCTCGCCATCGCTTCGCGCAGTTCGCCGATTTCCTCATTGATCTTGTCGAGGATCGGCGCGGCCTCCTTCCAGTCGAACCCCACGCGCGCGGCCTTCTGTTGCAGCTTCAGGGCTCGGGTAAGGGCAGGAAGGGCAAGGGGAACGCTATCGAGATGAGCCTGTTCCGACGGGCCGCGTCCCTTGGCCGCCCGTTCATCCGCCTTGATCTGCTCCCACAGTTCCTTGACCGCCGCGGCGGCGCGCGCGTCGGCATCGCCGAAGACGTGGGGATGGCGGCGGATCATCTTGGCGGTCACGGCCTCGACCACGTCGCCGAAGGCGAAGCGGTTTGCCTCTTCGGCCATGCGGGCGTGATAGACAACCTGGAGGAGGAGATCGCCCAGCTCGTCGCGCAATTCGTCGAAATCGCCGGCGGCGATCGCCTCCGCCACCTCATAGGCTTCCTCGATGGTGTAGGGCGCAATCGTCGCGAAGTCCTGCTCGAGGTCCCAGGGACAGCCGGTCCCGGGCGTGCGCAGAGCGGCCATGATCTCGATAAGGCGGGAGATGTCACGGGATGGGGTCATGCGGCGAAACTACCTCTGTCGCCGACGGTCAACAACCGGACTTGAACACGTCCGCCCGTCGGTGCACAGCAGAATTCGCTAAAGGAATCGCTCACATGCAAGACATCCAGCCCACGCGCGCCGAACTGGCCTTCGCCGGCATTCTGGGCGCGGTCGGGGTGGCGGCGGCGGCGGCCAGTGCACATGGAGGCGACGCGCGCTTGTGGAACGCGATTGCCATGGTCGCGCTCACTCACGCCGCGGCGTTCATCGGTCTGTCTGTTGTCGCGTCCCGGGGAATTCGTGCGCTCAGATTGACAGCATTGGTGATCGCGATCGGCGCTACAATCTTCATCTGCGATCTCGCGTTGCGCGCTTACTCGGGCGATCGGCTGTTTGCAATGGCAGCGCCGACAGGCGGCGTCTTGATGATCGCCGGTTGGATAGGGGTGGCGCTCGGTGCGCTGTTTCGGATGAAGGTCTAAGTCCGCGCGAGATATCGCCAGAGCGAATATCTAATTCGCATAAGATGGATTATGGAACTTGCAGATTGATGCGGCCTGTCAAAGATTTGGCATTTGCGGATATGTTTAGTGGCAATCGTGGCCTGCCGAGACTCCACTTGCCGATCATCCATTCGCGAACCGATGTCCAACCATAGCAAGTGACGACTGTATGTTTTCCGCGACTAGGATTACCGGACACCGGAACCAGCCTAACCCGCCGCTAGGTCCGCGACAGTGGCGCCGGCGGCGGCGAATAGCGCGTTCGGCTCCGCCTCGAAAACCGCATCGTGTGCGCCGGCTGCGGCCCAGACGGTCGGATGAACGAGCAGCGACTTGTCGGCGAAGGCGCGGATAGCGATGCGATGCCCGATCGGCGCGACGCCGCCGATGGCAAACCCGGTCTCGTCACGCACCAGCCGGGCATCGGCCCGCTTGAGCGTCTCGCCAGCGGCAGCGGCGGCTTTCAGAAGGTCCATCTGACGATCGCCGGGGATCAGGAACAGCATGAGCTTTCCCGTCGATGCACCTTGAAAGATGAGGGATTTGACGATCCGGCCAACGATGACCCCGCACTGTGCAGCAGCTTCCTCCGCGGTCCGCGTCGACTCGCCCATGCGCTTCACAGCGATAGGCAATCCCGCGGCCCTGGCGGCCGCTTCCACGCGCGCGATGCTTCCCGACGGTTCCATGATCATCCCCAGTTCTCAGGCAAATGCACTTCGATCGCCAGGCCGTCATGAGCGGGTTCCACATGCGCGGGCGTCTCGTTCATGACGGTCTGGTAGTCGAGCGGCACATGCATGTGGGTCAGCGCGGCGCGCTTCGGGGCGAGTTTTCCAACCCAGTCCAGCGCTTCGGAAAGCGAGAAATGGCTCGGATGCGGCTTGTACTGGAGCGCATCGATGACGAGCGCGTCGAGGCCGCGTAAGCGCGCGGCGGTCGCATCCGGAAAGCCGCTGACATCGGTGCAGTAGGCAATCGGGCCGATGCGGAACGCCAACGAGACGATGTCACCGTGAATTTGGGTCAGCGGCTCAAAAGCGAGGGTGCCCCCCTGCCCTTCGATGTGGAACGTCACGCCGTGCTCGATTTCATGCGCGATCAGGATAGGCGGATAGGAACTGCCTTCGGGCGTCTCGAAACAATAGCCGAAACCCTGGTGCAGGCGCTTCAGTGTCGCGGCGTCGGCGTGGACGTTCATCAACCGGCGCTGTTCCAACACGAAGCCGCGCAGATCGTCGATGCCGTGGATGTGATCGGCGTGGCCGTGCGTGTAGACGGCGCCGTCGATGTGGCGCACGCCGGCGCGGATCATCTGTTCGCGGAAATCGGGACCGGTATCGATGACGGCGCGCGTAACGCCGTTCATGCTGATCCGCTCGACCATTGCGGCCGCGCGGGTGCGCCGGTTGAGCGGGTTCGTCGGATCGCAGGCGCCCCAGTCGCCGGTGATCCGTGGCGTACCCGGCGAGGAGCCGCAGCCGAGGATCGTCAGGCGAAGCCGGTCACCGCTCACGGAGCAGGCATCCGCGAAAAGGCGCGGAAAGCATTGGCTGTGGTTACTTCGGCGATACCGTCGAGCGTCATGCCCAGCGTATCGGCAAGCATCTCCGCAGTGTGGCGGACCAGCGCCGGCTCGTTGCGCTTGCCCCGGTGCGGCACTGGCGCGAGGTAAGGCGCGTCCGTCTCGACCAACAGGCGGTCGCGCGGCATGTCGCGGGCGATGCCGCGCAGATCCTCGGAGTTCTTGAACGTCAGGATACCCGAGAAGGAAACGTAACCGCCAAGCCGGACTCCGGCCTCGGCGAGGGCGCGGCCGGACGAAAAACAATGGAGGATGAAGGGGAAGGCGCCCTTCCCCGCTTCCTCCTCGAGAATTTGCGCGACGTCGTCGTCGGCCGAGCGTGCATGGATGACGAGCGGCAAGCCGGTACGCCGGGCAGCCTCGATGTGGATGCGGAAGCCTTCCGCCTGCGCATCGCGTGGGGCCTTGTCGTAGTGGTAGTCGAGGCCGGCTTCGCCGATGGCGACGCATTTGCCGTATTCGGCCAAGGCAACAATCTCCTCGGCGGAAATGCCCCTCTCCTCACCGGCGTTATGCGGGTGGGTGCCAACGGAGCAAAAAACGGAAGGATAGGCCTCGGCGATGGACCGGATGGCGTCGAAACGCTTCACCCGCGTCGAGATCGTCACCATGCGCGCAATTCCCGCGCTTTCCGCGTGTGCAACAATGGCGTCGCGTTCCTCGGCAAAGTCGGGAAAGTCGAGATGGCAATGGGTGTCGACGAGCATCACCCCTGCCCTTCCGTCGGCTCCACATAGCGCGGGAACACCGGCTGCGGCGCCGGAAGCGTCGTGCCGGGAACGAGTGCGAACTCCTCACCAGCATGGGCGAACAGGCGCCGGTCGTCCGGGACCGCAAGGAGATCGAGCAGCTTGCCCGCCGATTCCGGCATCACCGCAAGACATTGCAGCGCAAGGCGGCGGATCACTTCAGCCGTCGTCCACAGCACCGTTTCCATGCGGACCGGATCGGTTTTCTTCAATGCCCACGGCGCCTCGCCGGCGAAATAGCGGTTGGCCTCGGCGACGACGGCGAAGGTCGCCGCGATCGCGGTATGCAGCCCCTGCGCCTTCATCGCCTCGCGCGCCTCGGCAAGCGCGGCATCCGCCGCCGCGAGAATTACGCTGTCCTGCGGCGCGAGAATGCCCTTCGCCGGCACCTTGCCATCGCAATTCTTGGCGATCATCGACAACGAGCGTTGCGCCAGATTGCCGATGTCGTTGGCAAGGTCGGCATTGATACGGTTGGCGATGGCCTCGTGGCTGTAGGAACCGTCCTGACCGAAGGGCACCTCGCGCATGAAGAAATAGCGCACCTGATCGCGGCCATACGCATCGATCAGGTTGAAGGGATCGATGACGTTGCCGACCGACTTCGACATCTTCTCCCCCTTGTTGTAGAGGAAGCCGTGGGCGAAGACGCGCTTCGGCACCGGCACGCCGGCCGACATCAGGAAGGCCGGCCAGTAGACGGTGTGGAAGCGGATGATGTCCTTGCCGACAATGTGCATCGCCGGCCACCATGCCCAGCGTTCGGCCGTCGTATCGGGATAGCCGGCAGCGGTGATGTAGTTGGTCAAGGCATCGACCCAGACATACATCACGTGCTTCGGATTGCCCGGAACCGGAATACCCCAGTCGAAGGTGGTGCGCGAGGCGGACAGGTCTTTCAGGCCTGAGCGGACGAAACTCAGCACCTCGTTGCGCCGCTCGACGGGCGCAATGAAGTCCGGGTACTTTTCGTACAAATCGAGCAGGCGGTCCTGATAGGCGGACAGGCGGAAGTAATAGCTTTCCTCCTCGACCCATTCGACCGGCGAACCGAGCGGCTCGCGGCGGACGCCATCCTCTCCGACGGTTGTTTCCTTCTCGTCGAAAAAGGCCTCCTGGCGCACCGAATACCAGCCGCCATAAGTGTCGAGGTAGATATCGCCATTGGCCTCCATGCGCTCCCACAGGTGCTGGCAGGAGGCGCGATGGCGCGGTTCGGTGGTGCGGATGAAATCGTCGTTGGAGCAGCCCAGCGCCTCGACCATCCGCCGGAACACCGCCGAATTGCGATCGGCCAGTTCGATCGGGCGAATGCCTTCCTTTGTCGCCGTCTGCTGCATCTTTTGCCCGTGCTCGTCCGTGCCAGTCAGGAAGAACACATCCTTTCCCTCCAGACGGGCGAAGCGCGCGATCACGTCCGTGGCAATCGCCGTGTAGGCATGGCCGATATGGGGCGCGCCATTGGGATAGAAGATCGGGGTGGTGACGTAGAATTTTTCAGAAGACATGTGCGAAAGTTCCTGAGAGCGCTCCGCAGATAGCGCATTCGACATGCGACGACCAGACGGCGATTCAGGTGTTTGCGATGCCGGCCGCATGCAGCAGACGAAGCAGGCCCGCGACATGCTGGCGCTTGTCGAGATTGTAGGCTTCGACCTCGCCGACCGTGGCGCGGGTCGACTGCCACAGCGCGGCGAGACGGCCAGCCGCATTGCGCTCGGCCGACCTGGCCGCACCTGCGATACGGTCGAGAAGATAGCGGTTGAGAAGGTCGAACTGGATCGCGGATTCGCGACCCGAGACCGCCTCGGCGATTTTTGCCGCTTCGGCAACGTCGAACGTTGCCGCGCCAAGAACCCGGTCGGCGGCCGCGGCCAACTCAATCCCGCCGTTGAGTGCAAGCAGCAGTGCCTCGCGCACGCTGCCCCCCGCCCGCCCGACAAGCAGGGGCAAGCCGGTTTCGTCGACCGGGGCGCCCGATGCCGCGATCGCTTGCGTCAGGTCCTCGTCGGACAGGGGCGACAGCCGCACCAGTTGGCATCGCGAGCGGATCGTGGCGAGCAATTGCCCCGGGGCGTGTGCGATCAGGATGAAGAGTGTGCGGCGCGGCGGTTCTTCCAGGTTTTTCAACAGCGCGTTCGCGGCATTGGTGTTGAGATCGTCGGCCGGATCGACAATCACTACACGCCAGGCACCGTCGTGCTGGGTGGTGCCGACGAAGCGCGAAACCCTGCGAACCTCTTCGACGGTCAGTGCCGTGCGGAACAGTTTGCGCTTTTCGTCATAGGGACGCGACAAGTGAAGGATCGCGGGATGGCCGCCGGTGGCAATCTGCCGCCACGAGGCACTGGCCTCGGGCGGAGGAGCAAGGGTCGAAGGGGCAAGCGCCGGATCGGGATTGGCGATCATGTGTCCAGCCAGCCTGAAGGCCAGGGTCGCCTTGCCGATCCCGCGCGGTCCGGCCAGCATCAATGCGTGATGAAGCTTGCCGGACGCGTATCTCAGGGCCAGTTGCCGCTCCGTTTCCGCGTGTCCGAACAGGCTGCGGTTTTCGCGCGGCTCGGGAATGTCGGGTAGCGTGTCCCACTGTTCGGGTGCGAGGCGCTCAAGCAACGGCGTCCTCCGCCAACAGGCGCGTGCGGACCGCCTCCCAGACCGCCGCGGCGACGGCCTCCGGTGTACCGGTCGCGTCGATCACGGCGCATCGCTCCGGCTCGGCGCGGGCGATGTCGAGGTAGGCTTCGCGCCGCCGACGGTGAATGTCGATCTCTTCCTTCTCGTAGCGGTCGGGCGTGTCACCGCCACGGCGCTTATGGGCACGCCGAAGGCCCTCCTCCGGCGAAAGGTCGAGGATCAGCGTCAGGTCGGGAACCATGCCGGCCACGGTCACCCGTTCGAGCGCGCGCATGAAGGCGGTATCGAGGTCGCCGGTCACGCCCTGATAGACGCGGGAAGAATCCATGAAGCGGTCACAAATGACATCGTCACCCGCGTCGACGGCCGGGCGGATGACCGTATCGACATGGTCAGCTCGGGCGGCCGCGAACAAGACCGCCTCCATCGACGGGCCGAAGCTTTCCGCAGCGCCCGACAGCAGAACATGGCGCACCGCTTCGCCTCCGGCCGAACCGCCGGGTTCGCGCGTGACCACAACCTTGCGTCCAAGGGCGCGCAGTTTCTCGGCAAGGAGGCCGATCTGCGATGACTTGCCTGCGCCCTCGCCGCCCTCGAAGGTGATGAAAAGACCGCGCTTCACCGCATCCAGCCGATCAACAGTTCCTCAAGTGCGCCGAGCGCCCGCAGCCGCAACGGCCCCTGCGCCACATCCTCGGCAGCGAACAACGGCGTTTCGGCCGAAAGCGTATCGCCGATCCAGACCTTCAGCGACCCGACGGCGCGGCCTTTTTCCACCGGCGCGATCAGCGGCCCCTGATAGACAATTCGGGCCTTGATGCGATCCCGGCTGGCGATGGGGATGAAAACGTCGATCGGGCCCCTTGCGGCAAGCGCGACGCCGCCTTTCTCGCCGCCATAGACCTGCGCTTCGCCAACGACAGCGCCCGCCGCGAACAGTTTTTTGCGCTCGAAAGCGCGCATGCCCCAGTCGAGGATCTTGCGCGCTTCCTCGGCGCGTTCCTTCTCCGTCGCCATGCCGCTCATGGCGACGAAAAGACGGCGACCGTCGCGCTGAACCGCACCGACGATCGCGTAACCGGACTCTTCGGTGAAACCGGTCTTCATGCCGTCGGCGCCGATATCCATCTTCAACAGCGGATTGCGGTTGCGCTGGGTGATCTTGTTCCAGGTGAATTCGGGCTGCGAATAAAAATGGAAATATTCGGGGTAGGTACTCCAGATGTGGCGCGCGAGTATGACGAGTTCACGCATGGTCACGACCTGACCCTCCGCCGGCAATCCGGTGGCATTGCGGAATTCCGATTTGGTCAACCCGATTTCGCGCGCCTTCTCCGTCATGATGGTGGCGAAATTGGCTTCCGAGCCGGAGATGCCCTCGGCAATGGCAATGCAGGCGTCATTTGCGGACTGGACTACGACACCCTGGACGAGGTCCTCAAGGCGGATGGACGATTTCGGAATCGCGAACATGGTGGAACCGCCCGAGCCCGCGCCGCCGTTCTTCCAAGCGTTCTCAGAGATGTAGAACTGCTCGTCCATCGTCAGGCGCCCTGACTTCAACGCGCCGAAGACGACTTCCATGGTCATCAGTTTCGCCAGCGACGCAGGCGGGACAGACGCATCGGCGTCCTTGGAGAACAGGATGGTCCCCGTCTCCGCATCGATCATGTAAGCCTGTTTGGCCTTGGTCTCGAATAGCTCCTGCGCTGCCGCGCCGGTTGCGGCAAGCAACAGGAGCAGGAGCCCTGCGAGGCTTCTGGCGAGCGCGGTGTTCATGGGAGCTTCCGCTGTCTGGCGTTCAGCACGCAAACTAGCAGACGGACGGCGCTGTGATCAACGCAGTCCCGAAAAACCGTTCAGCCAGGTCTTCAGTCGCGGACGACGAAGGCGTCGGTGGCGCCTGCTTCCCAAGCGGCCTGGACGACGTCATCGACCGTGTGCCCCGCCGCCGGTTTTGCGGTCAGGGCGGCGTAGGTCGTTCCGTCGAGGCGCAAATTTTCGATTTTGGTCTTCGCCACGCCCTTGAGCGAGTCCGCGGCCGCCTGCGCGTCATCGCTGCTGGCAAATGTGCCGACAGCGACATACTCATCGGAAGCGACGACACCGGAGCCGCCGAACGACGCGACGATGGCGGCCGGTGAAAGCCCGTCGGCGCCAAAACGCGCAAAGGCCGGGCCTGTTCCTGTCTCCGCGGCGTAACCGAGTCGCTCGGGCGAAACCGTTGAGGCGATCCTGAACGGCGGGCGATCGGGAACGGCCGGCCCGAACTCGGGCAATGCGACCGCGCCAACCGGCACGGAGGGTTGTGGCGCGCCCGTGGTCAACACGCCGGGAAAGACCTGCGCCGGGGCACCGCTCGGCGTCGCGCCGGCAAGTGCCACCGTCTCCACCGCGGGCTCCTCGACCGAGGCCAGCATCACGCCCTGCGGCAGGCCGACGGACGGCGCATCGAAGCCCTTGGCCGGACGATACGATGCCATGAGATATTCGTCGTCATTGCCCTCAACCGGCGCCGGGCCGAGATACTGCACGTCGATCTTGGCGGTTCCCGAGTGCGTGTAATCGAGGAGCTCGGCGGCGCGCGCCGACAAATCCATGATGCGGCCGCCGTGATAGGGCCCGCGATCGTTGACGCGGACGATGACCGAAGAGCCGTTCGCGATATTGGTGACGCGGGCATAGCTCGGCAGCGGCATCGTCGGATGCGCCGCGGTCAGCGCCGTCATGTCGTAGATTTCGCCGTTGGCCGTGAGGCGGCCATGAAAGGCGGAGCCGTACCAGGAGGCCATCCCGGTCTTGTGATAGGACTTCATTTCCTGCGGACGATACCACTTGCCGGCAACCTTGTAGGGCTTGCCGACGAGATAGCGCCCACCGCCGCGCTTCAATCGCGAGCGCTTGTTGGTGACCTTGGGCGAGGCTTTGACGCCGTAATCGGATTCCGAAAAATATTCCTTCGGTTTGGCCTTGGGAATGACCAAGGTCTTCGGTTCCGGCTTGGACATGCAGCCCGCGATCAGCGCAACCGAGCATAAGCCGGCAACCGCGGCAACGCCGCGGGAAACCCGCCGGTAAACGGCATCTGCCTTCATCAGTTCCCCTCTCGCGTCGCCGATCGACACCCTGCTCACGGCTGCGCGCAACTACCCGTAAGATTATTCTACGCCGGATTCGTTGTCCGTCGCTTAACCGATTGCGGCGCGAAGGCGACTTAAATGTGGCATCGGTGCAAAATTGCCGGTCTTGAAAGCCGCGCCTTGTTGCCGCATATCGACGGCTCCGGAGGGGTGGCCGAGCGGTTTAAGGCACCGGTCTTGAAAACCGGCGTGGGCGCGAGTTCACCGTGGGTTCGAATCCCACCCCCTCCGCCACTCTGTGCCATAGAATTTGCTGTTAAGTCCCCAATACTTATAGCGAATTCACTGGCCATTGTCGGTCTCGGCGCAGCGGGATCGCGATTCGAACTACCGTCATGCTTCCGGGCTATTCACTCGCAGGCGACGGATCGACAGTGCGCGCCGGTGTCCGCCCCGAAACCGAATAATTAAAATCGCCAATTCGTGTATTTTTCAAAACAGGTCGCGACATAACCAAATTATCGTTTAATTTCAATCTAAGGTTATTTTCTTTTATTTAGATAGGGCACAAAGTGCATCGATGATTTTTTCATGTAAAACTCCATTTGGATTTTCGCTAATTTCCCTGTCCTTTTCTCCAATCAGATCCGATGCCTTTTCTCCGATCATGATGGCGGTCGCATTGGTATTCGCCGAAATCAGCGTCGGCATGATCGAGGCATCGGCGATGCGCAACGCAGCGATGCCGTTGACCGTCAGGTCCGGCCTCACCACGGCGCCAGCGTCGACGCCCATCCGGCACGTGCCGACCGGATGGTGGTCGGTCTTCGCGTTGCGGCAGGCGTAGTCGAAATATTCCTGCTCGGATTTGACCTCCGGGCCGGGGAGCCGCTCGGCCAGGACGAAGGGTGCCAACGGCTTCTGGCACATCATGTCCTGCGCGAGTTTGAGTCCGCGGATCGACATTTTGCGATCATAAGGGTCCGACCAGTAGTTCGGGTCGATCAAGGGTGCCGCGCGCGGATCGGCATTGGCGAGACGCACCGTACCGCGCGAGCGCGGCCTCAGGAACGCCGAGTTCAGCGTCACACCGCCATGCGGCATCGCCGCCACTCCTGCCTCGATCCCCGAACCGAGCCCGAGGTGAAACTGGATATCAGGCGATCGCGCCTGCGGATCGGCGTACCAGAAGCCTCCGGTTTCAAACAGGCTGGAGGCCACGGGCCCGCCGCGGGTGAGGAGATACCGCAGGCCCGCGACCGCCGACCAGAACGGTCGCGCATATTTGTCATAGGTGTGGTCGCCGTTGCATTCGGCAATCACGAACAGGTCGAGGTGATCCTGGAGGTTGGAGCCGACGCCCGGCTGATCGATCACCGGCGTGATTCCGACGGATTTCAGGTGATCGGCCGGACCGATTCCCGACAGCATCAAAAGCCGCGGCGATCCGATCGCGCCCGAGCAGACGATGACTTCCCGCTCTGCCCGGATGATCTCCCCGCCGATCAGTTCGACGCCCGCGGCCCGGTGGTTCTCGACCACGATCCGGCGAACCTCCGCACCCGTCCGGATCGTCAGATTGTCCCGGCGGCGTGCCGGGCGGAGATAGGCTGTCGCGGCTGACGAGCGCCGCCCGCGCCGCTGGGTCAGCTGGTAGTAGCCGACGCCATCCTGCGACGCCCCGGCCATATCGCGATTGCGCGGGATACCCAGTTCCGCCGCGGCCTTAAACCATGCTTCGCAGATCGGCAGTGGCGCCGCCGGCCGGGAGACGCCGAGCGGCCCGCCTTTGCCGTGATAGTCGTTGTCCCAGGTGTCGTTGTCTTCCGCCTTGCGGAAATACGGGAGCAGATCGTCATAACCCCAGCCTTCGCAGCCGAGTTGCCGCCATTCGTCATAGTCGCAGCGATTGCCGCGCGTGTAGATCTGGGCATTGATGCTGGACCCGCCCCCGATCACCCTGGCCTGCGTATAACGGAAGACCGTGCCGTTCATGTGCCTCTGAGGCGTTGTCTGCCACCCCCAGGAGCCGATGCCCTTGGTCATCTTGGCGAAACCGGCCGGCAGGTGAAAGAAGGGGTGCCAATCGCGGCCGCCCGCTTCCAGCAGCAGCACGCGGGTTTCGGTATTTTCCGAAAGGCGCGCCGCAATCACGCTCCCGGACGAACCGCCGCCAACGACGACATAGTCGAAAACCCGGTTCTGTCCGGCGCCCGCCATGCCGGTCAGATCCGCTTTTCGGTCGCGGGATCAAAGACGACAGTCTTCTCCATGTTGACGGCGAACGTGAACTCCTTGCCGGCCCGCACGTCGGAATCGGCCCGCACACGCGCGATGACCTCCCGGCCGCCCAAGGTCATCGTCACGAAAGTGTCGGAGCCGGCGGGCTCGGTGACACCGACCAGATTGGTCATGGCTGCGATGTTTCCCGATTTGCGATCGGCGCCATCCTGGTCGGTGATCGATTCCGGGCGGATGCCGAGCAGGATGTCGCGGCCCTGCCATGCATTCAGGCCTTCCTGTCCCAGGCGAAGCCGGAGTGTGCTTCCGTCGGCAGCGGCCATCTCGGCAACGGCCGCCCCGGCCTCGATCGCGACCCTGGCGGGAATGATGTTCATGGCCGGAGAGCCCATGAACGTCGCGACGAACACGTTGGCGGGCGTGTCGTAGATCTCCTTCGGCGTGCCCAGTTGCTGAACAAGCCCCTTGTTCATGACCGCGATGCGGGTGGAGAGCGTCATCGCCTCGATCTGGTCGTGCGTGACATAGACGATCGTCGTTCCGAGCTTCTGGTGGAGCTTCTTGATCTCGGTTCGCATGTCGACGCGCAATTTGGCGTCCAGGTTCGATAGCGGTTCGTCGAACAGGAAGACGTCCGGCTTGCGCACCAGTGCCCGCCCCATGGCGACCCGCTGGCGCTGGCCGCCTGACAGCTGGCCCGGCTTGCGGCCGAGCAGGTGGTCGATCTGGAGGAGTTTCGCGACATCGGCCAGCGCCCTTTCGCGCTCGGGCTTCGGCACTCCATGCATCTCCAAGCCGAAGGTCATGTTCTGCGCGACGGTCATGTTGGGGTAGAGCGCATAGCTCTGGAACACCATCGCGATGTTACGCTTCGACGGGTGAACGCCGTTGATGACGCGGCCCCTGATCGAGATCTCGCCGGAGGTGATGGCCTCAAGCCCGGCGATCATGTTGAGAAGCGTGGACTTGCCGCAGCCCGAGGGGCCAACCAGCACGAGGAACTCGCCCTCCTCGACCGCGATATCGACCCGGTGCAGTACCTCGACACTGGCGTAGGACTTGGTGACGTTGGCGATGTCGAGGAAACCCATCGGGTTCAACCTTTCACGGAGCCGGCCATCAGGCCGCGCACGAAGAAGCGGCCGGCAACGACGTAGACGACGAGGGTGGGAAGCGCGGCGAGGATCGCGCCTGCGAAGTGGACGTTGTATTCCTTCACGCCGGTTGAGGACTGGACCAGATTGTTGAGCGCGACCGTCATCGGCTGGCTGGTGCCGCCGAACGACACGCCGAAAAGGAAATCGTTCCAGATGTTGGTGAACTGCCAGATCACCGAGACGACGGTGATCGGTCCGGAGACCGGCAGGAGGATGCGCCAGAAGATGCGAAAAAAACCGGCGCCGTCGATCTGCGCCGCGCGCACCAGTTCCGTCGGGAAAGCGGCGTAGTAGTTGCGGTAGTAGAGTGTGGTGAAACCGATACCGTAAACCACGTGCACCAGCACCAGTCCGGGCACCGAGCCGGCAATGCCGAGGCGCCCGAGCACCATCGCCATCGGGATCAGCACGATCTGGAACGGGATGAAGCAGGAAAACAGCATCAGCCCGAAGACGATCGAATCGCCGCGGAAACGCCATTTCGTCAGGACATAGCCGTTGAAGGCACCGACCAAAGTCGAGATGGCGACGGCCGGGACCACCATCAGGACCGAGTTGAGGAAATAAGGTTTCAGGCCGGTCGGCTCGACACCGATCTGCGCGGTCGACCAGGCCGAGCGCCAGGGATCGAGAGTCCAGGCCACGGGCAAGGCCATCATGTTGCCGCCGGTGATTTCTTCCAGAGGTTTCAGCGAGTTGACGCCCATGACATAAAGCGGCAGCAGGTAGAACAGGGCGAACAGCAGCAGTACGAGGTAGATGAAGGCGCGAGCCAGCGACCCTGTACTGACGGCGGTATCCTGGCCGGCGGCGGACATCAGGCTTTTTCCTTCAACTCGGCATAGAGATACGGGATCATGATCGCCGCGATGGTCATCAGCATGATGACAGCCGACGCCGCGCCAACACCCATCTGGTTGCGGGTGAAGGTGTAGGAATACATGAAGGTCGCCGGCAGTTCGGTGGAACGACCGGGCCCGCCGCCTGTCAGGGCGATGACGAGGTCGTAGGACTTGATGGCGAGGTGCGAGAGAATGACGAAGGCCGAAAGGAAGGCCGGCCGCAACATCGGAATGACGATGCGCCGGTACAGATTCCATGTCGAGGCGCCGTCAATCTGCGCCGCCTTCAGGATTTCGTTGTCGATGCCGCGCAGTCCGGCAAGGAACATGGCCATGACGAAGCCGCTGGTCTGCCAGACGGCGGCGAGCACGATGGTGTAGATGGCGAGATCGTTGTCCTTGATCCAGGTAAACGAGAAGCTCTCCCAGCCCCACAGGTGCACGATCCGCTCCAGCCCGATGCCGGGATCGAGGAACCACTTCCACGCCGTTCCGGTGACGATGAAGGACAGGGCCATCGGGTAGAGATAGATCGGCCGCAACAGCCCCTCGCCCCGGATTTTCTGGTCGAGAAAGATCGCCAGCAGCAGCCCGACAATCGTGCAGACGACAATATAGAGGGATGCGAAGATCCCGATGTTGCCGATCGCCGTGTGCCAGTGATCAAGCGCCCACAGCTTGCGGTAGTTCTCCAGGCCGACCCATTTGTACATGGGCAGCATTTTTGACCCGGTCATCGACAGGAAGACGGTGAAAAGGATGAACCCGTAGACGAAAATCAGCGTCGCCGCGAAGGACGGCGCGAGCACGAGTTTTGGCAACCAGTCCTGCAGGCGGGTGCGGAAATCGGCGCGAATCTCGGCCATGCGGCTTCTCTCCCGGGATCCTGCACGGTGTGCGGAAGATTCTGCAAGAGGGACCCGGCCGCGGCGAAGAACCCCGCGGCCGGGAACTCGGGCAGCGGCGGACCGCTGCCCGAGCGGTCTCACTTGGCAGCTGCCACCGCGTCGGCAAGCGCCTTGGCGGCTTCGGCGCCGTCCTTGTACTTGCCGTTGAACGCCCCGGTGATGACGTCATAAGCGGCGTTCTTGATCGCCGCCGGCGCGGCATGGCCGTGCGCCATCGAACCGAACAGCTTGCCGGCGGTGTTCGCCTCGGCAAGGTCCTTGATGCCCTTCTTGCCGCAATCGTCGAAATTGGTGTCCGCAACGTCGGTGCGCGCGGGAACCGACCCCTTCACGACATTGAATGCCGACTGGAACTTCGGGCTCTCGATGGCGGACGCCATCGCCTGCTGCGCCTGAAGCTTGTCGTCACCCGAGACGTTGAACATCGCGAACTGGTCGGAATTGAACGTCACGGCGCCCTGCGTGCCGGGGAAACGGACGCAGACGAACTCGGCGCCCGGCTTCTGTCCGGCCTTGAGGAACTCGCCCTTGGCCCAGTCGCCCATCACCTGGACGCCGGCCTCGCCCTTGATGACCATCGCCGAGGCAAGGTTCCAGTCGCGGCCGGAGAAGTTGGCGTCGACATAGGTGCGCAGCTTCATGAGGCGGTTGAAGGCATCGGCCATCTTCTCGCCGCCCAAGGCGGCAGGATCGAGATCGACGAACGCCTGCTTGTAGAAATCGGTGCCTTCCGACAGCACGACGCCGTCGAAGACGGTGGCATCCTGCCAGGGTTGGCCGCCATGGGCGAGCGGCGTAATGCCGTTGGCCATCATCTGGTCGAGCATGGCGACAAATTCGTCCCAGGTCTCGGGCGCCTTGCCCCCGGCCTTGTCGAGCGCCGCCTTGTTGATCCACAGCCAGTTGGTCGAGTGGACGTTGACCGGCGCCGCGATCCAGTGGCCATCGTATTTCGAGAACTTCTGCAGGGCATCGGGCACGACCTTATCCCAGCCCTCGGCGGCTGCCACGGAATCGAGATTGCCAAGGGCACCCTGCTCGGCCCAGTCGAGAATGTCGTAGCCGAGCATCTGCACGGCGGTCGGCGGATTGCCCGCGGTGACCCGGGCGCGCAGCGCGGTCATCGCCGCCTCGCCGCCACCGCCGGCGACCGGCATGTCGACCCAGCCGATGCCCTTGGATTTCAGGTCGTCCTTGAGCACGTTCAGCGCGGCGGCCTCGCCTCCCGACGTCCACCAGTGCAGCACTTCGACGTCGGCTGCCCGCGAAAGGCTGGTCGAAGCCGCCAGCGTCAGCACGGACACTACTCCCGCAACGACATTTCTCATCTCTTCCTCCCAGATTGATCGGAACCCTTCCGACTGCCCGAATTATAACGTTGCAAATTATCCATAAGTCAATATCCAGTTACTTATTTTTTTCCCTGGACGTTCAGCGCGGTACGGAAATTTCGACATCGACAGCGGAAAATGCAACGTTATAAATGGAAAATCGCAGTGATCCGGGCCTCAGCCGCGCATGCAGAAAAAGCCGACACTGAAAACCCTCGCGGAAGAAACCGGCCTGGCGCTCACCACGATTTCGCGTGCCCTTGCCAATGACGAGAAAATCGCCCGGTCGACTCGCCAGATGGTGGCGGAGGTGGCCGAACGGATCGGCTACGTGCCTGACCGGGCAGCACAGCGGTTAAGGACCGGCCGCACCAACGTGATCGCCTTGGTCGTCTCGCCGCACGAGGAGATTCTCGGGTTCCGCGGCTCGATGATCGCCGGCCTGACCACAGCGCTCAGGGGGACCCGTTATCATCTCTCGATGACGCCCTATGACTGGGACGAAGACCCGCTGGTTCCGATCCGCCATATCGTCCAGAATCGTCTGGCCGACGGATTGGTGTTCTCCGGAACCAGCCCGCAGGATCCGCGCGTGGCCTATCTCGATGCGCAGGATTTTCCGTTTGTCACGCACGGTCGCACGAGCGGCATGCCGGCGCACGCCTGGTGCGACTATGACAATGATGCATTCGCCGCCATCGCCGTCCAACGGCTGGTGGAGCGAGGCCGCAGGCGCCTGTTCATCATCCCGCCTTCGCCGGCGCGCACCTATCACCACCACATGATGAAAGGCTTCGAACGCGCCGCCCGGAAATCCGGGGCGGCCGCCCTGCATGATCCGGCGATCACGCTTTCGACGCCGATCCTCGAAATCCAGAAGGCGATCCCGCCTCTCCTTCGCGACCACCGGATCGACGGCTTCATCTGCCCGGGCGAAGTGTCCGCGATGTCCGTGCTGGCGGCCTTGCAGGACGGGGGAATTGCGGTCGGCGAAAACGTCGACGTTCTTGCCAAGCAGACCAGCCAGACATTCGACCTCTATCGACCGAAGATCGATACGATCTACGAGGACATCCGACAGGCCGGCAATGAACTCGGCACGCTGCTGTTGCGCCGGATCGCCGGCGAGGAACCGGGAAAACTGACGACCCTGCTCAAGCCGGAGTCGAATTTCCGAACCGGTTGAGAGCTCCACACGTGTCCTGCGCCGCCTCCCCTCGGCTCAGGTTCAGCACACCGATCGGAACCGTTCGATCATCGTGTCGAGCACCTCGCCCGGATCACGTTTCCACCAGTTGCCAGCGGAGAAAACCTCCACCTCGCAAAACCCGCCGTAGCCGGACGATTCCACCGCCCGGCGCAAGCCGCGGAGATCGGCAACGCCGTCGCCCATCATGCCGCGATCGAGCAGCACGTCAGTGGTCGAAGCGAGCCAATCGCACAGGTGATAGCCGAGGATTCTCCCCCCGGCGCGCCGTAGCTGATAGGCAAGATCGGTGTCCCACCAGACATGATAGACATCCACGGCGATACCGACATTCGCCGCATCGATCCGGTCGCACAGATCGAGCGCGTCGCGTACGGTGGTCAGGCAGGACCGGTCGCCGCCATAGACCGGATTGAGCGGCTCCAGGGCGAGCCTGACCCCGTGCTTTTCCGCATAAGGAGCCATTTCGCCAACGCGATCAGCAACAAGGCGCAGGCTCTCCGTGACGCCCTTCGTTCCCGGCTCGACGCCGCCGACCACGATGGTCAGCACATTCGTCTGCAACGCCGCCGCCATGTCGATGGACGCCTTGAAGTCGTCCATGACCGCCTGGCGTCCTGCCGGCGCCAGCGGCCCGACCAGGAATGGGGTTCGGCAGAGCCCGACCGTTTTCAGGCCGGCGCGCCGGACCCGTTCGCCGATTTCGACCGCGCGACTGCCGATCTCGGGCCGCCAGAACACGATGCCGCCGATGCCGCGCTCGGCGCAGGCGTCGATCGTCCGTTCGGGGCTCCAGCCGGCGCCGGCCCCCTCGACATTGTGGCCGAGCGTGGCAGTGTTCAGGGCCAGGGCGGCATGGCTTTCCGAGAAGTCGCGCATCACACGCCGTAGAGCGCCAGCAGGTTGCGCATGCGCCGAACCGCGAGCTCCGGATTGCGCAACAGGCCGCACTGGTCGGCCAGCCTGAAGATTTCTGTGAAATACGGCAGCGGCCGCATCGCCTGTGCACCGTTCAACATCACGAAATGGTCCTGGAATCCATTGAGCCAGGCAAGGAACACCACGCCCGTCTTGTAGAACCGGGTCGGGGCACGGAAAATGAGCCGTGCCAGCGGGACCGTCGGATCGAGTGTGTCGCGGAACGCCTTGGTATCGCCCTCGCCGAGCCGGCCGACCGCGTAGGCCGCCGCCGGTGCGAGCGGGTCGAAAATGCCGAGCAGCGCATGGGAATATCCCTGCGCGTCGCCCTCGATCAGTTCCGGGTAGTTGAAGTCGTCGCCGGTGTACATGCGCACGCCCTCCGGCAAGCGGCGGCGCATGACGATCTCCTTGTCCTTGTCGAGGAGGGAAATCTTGATCCCGTCGACCCTGGCCTTGTTGGCATAGATGATTTCGAGCGCGGTCTCGAGCGCATCCTCGAACTTCGGGCTGCCCCAGTAGCCGACGAGTTCCGGATCGAACATGTCACCGAGCCAATGCAGGATGACCGGCTCGTCGCAGGCACCGAGCGCCTTGTTGTAAACTTCGACGTAGTCGGCCGGACGACGAGCAACCCGCGTGAGCGCCCGCGACGCCATCAGGATGATGCGCCCGCCGACTTGCTGGATCGCCTCGATCTGCTCGAGATAGGCCCGCTCCACATCGGCAAGCGAACGTGCCGAGCCGGGATCGAGATGATCGGTCCCGCAGCCGTTCGCCACCAGGGCGTCGGGCAGTTCCTCCCTGGTGCGGCGGATCAGTTCGAGCGCGCCCGGCCAATCGAGGCCCATACCGCGCTGGGCGGTATCCATTGCCTCGGCAATGCCGAGGCCGAGATCCGCGAGGTAGCGGCGGAACTCCATCGTCTTCTTCCAGTCGATGGCCGCTCGCCCGCTCGGGTCGTTCGCCGTGAACGGATCGGCCACCACGTGGGCGGCCGAATAGACAACGCGCGCGGGACGGGCCGCAAGCCGCGCCTGCGGGATCGCCTTTCCGCTCAGCGCATAGTCCGACCTGTGTCCGTTGACGTCCGGCAGGGCGATTTTCATCCGGGCACCTCAGAAACGCGGAACAAGCATGCCGGCATCGGCGGCGATCGCCTGTCCGGTCGTGTAGGGGAGCTTGCCGGACGCCAGCGTGGCGATGATCCGGCCGACCTCGGACGGTTCGGCGACGCGCGGCAGAAGGGTCAGCCCGTCGACGGCACGCTGGCGATAGGTGTCGATCACCGGGGCCGTCATGTCCGTGGCGATCAACCCCGGCTGCACATCGTAGACGGCGATATTCTCCCGGCCGAGGCGGACCGCGAAGGCCTTGGAGACCATCGCCGCCGCCGCCTTTGATGCGCAATATTCGCTTCGCAACTCGGCGACGGCGACTGCGTTGGACGACGTCACATTGACGATGGAATGGAAGAGTTCGACCGGTCGCGACCGGGTGAGCAATCGCCGCGCGAAGGCCTGCGACAGGAAGAAGACCGCCTTGCTGTTGACGGTCAGGCAGCGGTCCCAGCTCTCTTCGCTCACATCGAGCAGATCGCCGCGCTTCAACACGCCGACACCGGCGTTGTTGACCAGGGTTGTCAACGGTCCGATTTCCGCCTCGATCCTCGCCAGTTGCGCGGAATGGGCGCCGAGGTCCGTCACATCGAACGGAGCGGCCACGACGGGCACGCCGATACGGGCGATACGGGAGACCGCGGCGCGCAGTTCGTCGTCATCCGACGGCCCGTTCAGCGCGATCGCAAACCCCTCCCCGGCCAAGGCTTCGGCGGCGGCAAGCCCGATGCCGCGCGACGATCCGGTGACAAGCGCTGCCTGCCTCATGACCGCGTGCCCTTCTTCAACAGCTCGCGAGCAATGATCATGCGCTGTATCTGGTTGGTGCCCTCATAGATCTGGCAGATCTTGGCATCGCGATAGAGCCGTTCGACCTCGAAACCGCGAATGTAGCCCGAACCGCCGAAGACCTGCACCGCATCGGCGGTCCGCTGGACAGCCATGTCGCCGGCAAAGCACTTCGCCATCGAGCACGCCTTGGTGGCATCCTCGCCGCGATCGATCTTCCCCGCCGCCGAATGCACGAGCAGGCGCGCCGCCTCAATGTCTTTCGCCATGTCGGCGAGGAGCCACTGGACGCCCTGGAATTCGGCAATCTGCTTGCCGAATTGCTTGCGCGTTCCGGCATAGTCGACCGCGGCATCAAGCCCAGCCTGGCCGATCCCGACGGCCAGCGCGGCAATGCCGACCCGGCCTTTGTCCAACACGCTCATCATCATGTGGAAGCCGCGGTTCTCCGCGCCGAGAAGCGCCGTGCCGGGCAGTTTCACATCGCTGAAGGTCAAAGCCCCGACCTGGCTCGCCCGCTGGCCCATCTTGTGTTCCTTCGGGCCGCGCTCGACGCCCGCGGCGTGTAGGTCGACGATGAAGATCGACATGCCGCGATTGCCGGCTTCCTTGTCGGTGCGTGCGAGGACGAAACCGTAATCGGCGACCGGCGCGTTGTGGATCCAGATCTTGCCGCCGTTCAGCCGCCAGCCATCGCCGTCGCGCTGCGCCGTCGTGCGAATTCCGGAAACGTCGGTACCGGCCTCCGGTTCGGTGATGCAGTAGGCAACCTTCGCTCTCATCGCCAGGATGTCGGGCAGGATCGCGCGCTGCTCCTCGGTGCCGTGGCGGACCAGGAGGCTGGAAATCAACTCGACTAGCCCGCACTGGTCGGCAACGCTCGCATAGCCGCGCGACAGTTCCTCCATGACGACCGCGTAAGTGAGCGTGTCGAACCCCGGCCCGCCCATCGATTCCGGCACGCCGATACCGAGCAGCCCGAGCTTGGCCATTTCGTCGTAGATCTCGCCGGGAAACCGTTCCTCGCGATCGAGCGCTTCGGTAACCGGGCGTATGACCTCATCGGCAAAGGCCCTGGCCATATCCCGCACCTGCAACTGCGTCTCGGAGAGATACACGTCGTGCCTCCATAGTAACTATGCAGTTACTTAAATGATTGAGTCGCCCCACGTCAAGGCTCGTATCGCGTCATCGAATTCCCCCCTTGCGGGCGGGGCCGAAGGATGGCATTAATTCACCGTACGGTTACTTATTGGAGGATGCAATGCAGGCAGGCGAAAAACGGAAATTCGGGCGGGTCGACCTCGATGTGACCGCATTCAGCTTCGGAACCGCGCCGGTCGGCAATATCTTTCGCGAAATCGACGAAGAGACCTCCGATGCGATGTTCCAGCACTCCTGGAACGCCGGAGTTCGCTTTTACGATACGGCGCCCATGTATGGGCACGGTCTGTCCGAGTTGCGCACTGGCCAGTCGCTGCGCTGGAAGAACCGCGACGATTTCGTGCTGTCGTCGAAGGTCGGCCGCTTGCTCAAGCCGGCGAAGCGCGAAGCCATCGACTTCGCGCCATGGGTCAATGCGGCGCCCTTCACCATGCATTTCGACTACAGCTACGATGGCACGATGCGCGCGTTCGAGGACAGCCTCCAGCGCATGGCGCTCGAGCGCATCGACATACTCTTCATCCACGACATCGACGTTTTTACCCGCGGCAGCGATCAGCCGGAGGTATTCAGGCAGGCGATGGATGGCTGCTACAAGGCGCTGGCCGACCTGCGCGACCAGAAAGTCGTCAAGGCGATCGGCGTCGGCGTCAATGAGTGGGAGGTCTGCCACGAGGCGCTGAAGCAGCGCGATTTCGACTGCTTCCTGCTGGCGGGGCGCTATACCCTTCTGGAACAGGAAGCGCTGAACGAATTCCTGCCGCTGTGCGAGAAGCGCGGCGCCGCGGTCGTCGTGGGCGGTGGCTTCAACTCCGGCATTCTTGCAACCGGGGCCAAGCCGGGCGCCAAATACAACTACGCACCCGCGCCCGCACACATCATGGAGAAGGTGGTAAAAATCGAGGCGGTCTGCGCGAAGTTCGGCGTGCCCCTACCAGCGGCCGCCCTGCAATTCGTCGTCGCCCATCCTGCCATTCCCTCGTTCTGCGCCGGGACGCGAACGGTCGAGCAACTCGACCAGAATCTCGCCTGGTTCGCCCACCCGATCCCGAAGGAATTCTGGTCCGCGCTCAAGAGCGAAGGATTGCTGCGCGAGGACGCGCCGGTTCCGGCATGACCGACCGGCTGCTGCCGGCAGGGCTTTACCGCTTCGCGGATCTGCAGGCCGGCGACCGGATCGAGACGGACAGGATCGTTGTCTCCGAAGCGCTCTTTGACCGGTTCGCGGACCTGACCGGTGACCGCTTCGCCATCCACATGAGCGACAAGGCGGCACAGGAACTCGGCTTTCCGCGGCGGGTCGCCCACGGGCTTCTGGTTCTGTCGCTTGTCGACGGGCTCAAGAACCAGGCGCCGGCGGAACTTGCGGCTATCGCATCGCTCGGATGGGAATGGCGATTTCGCAAACCGGTCCTTGCCGGCGACGAGATCAGGGCAACGTTGACGGTGGTGTCGAAACGGCTGACCAGTGACCCGTCGCGCGGTATCGTGGCGCTCGACGTCGACGTCCGCAATGGCGAAGGCGAACTCGTGCAATCCGGTCAGAACCAGCTGATGATGATTGTCCAGGCCAATTCGGCGCCGGCTAGCGCAGGAGAATGGCGCGAAAATCGTTGACGTTGGTGCCGGTCGGCCCGGTGACGAACAGGTCCCCCAAGGCCTCGAACGCCGAATAGGAGTCGTTGTCCGCAAGCAGTGCTCGCGGATCGAGCCCCAGACGCCTGAGTCGATCAACCGTTGTCCCGTCGGCGAAAGCGCCGGCATTGTCCTCCGAACCGTCGATGCCGTCGGTATCGGCGGCCAGCGCCGTGAACCCGATCCCCTCCGCGGCCATCGCCAGGGCAAGCTGGAATTCGCTGTTGCGCCCGCCGCGCCCCTTGCCGCGCAAGGTCACCGTCGTCTCCCCGCCCGAGAGGATGACCACTGGACGGGAGAACGGCCGGTTCCATCGGGCCACTTCCCGGGCGATCGCCGCATGCATCCGCGCGATATCGCGTGACTCGCCCTCGATGGCATCCGACAGGATGACCGCCGGAAGGCCGCTTCGTTCCGCTTCTCTTGCCGCCGCCTCCAAAGACAACCGGGCAGAGGCGATCACCTTGACCTCATTGCGGGCGAAAACCGGGTCTGCGGGATCGGGCGCGGGCTCCTCGTCCCCGTCCAGCCAATTCATCACGGACGCGGGCAGGTCCATTCTCCATGCCTTGACGAGTTGCCGAGCCTCTGCGCGCGTCGCGCCATCGGGAACGGTCGGGCCGGAGGCGACCTGCGCGGGGTCGTCGCCCGGAACGTCGGATACGACCAGGCTCACGACCTTGGCCGGAAAGGCGGCCCGCGCCAGACGGCCGCCCTTGATCAGGGACACCTGCTTCCTGATGGCGTTCATCACCGAGATCGGCGCCCCGCACGCCAGAAGCGCGCGGTTGAGGGCGGCTTCGTCGTCCAAGGACAACGTCCCGGGCGGCATGGGAAGCAACGCCGAGCCGCCGCCGCAGATCAGCGCGACGACGAGGTCATCGGCGGTCAGCCCGGCAACGGTGTCGAAGAGCAACCGGCTCGCGGCGAGCCCGGCCGCATCGGGAACCGGGTGCGCCGATTCCATCACCCGGATGCGCTTCGTCGGACAAGCATAACCGTAACGCGTGACCACCACGCCGGAAAGCGGTGCATCCCAGAGCGTTTCGAAGGCCGCCGCCAATTGCGCCGCGCCCTTGCCGGCACCGACCACGATTGTGCGGCCCTTCGGCCTGTCCGGCATGTTGGCGGATAATGCGGAAACGGGATCGGCCGCTGATACTGCGGCATCGAAAAGCGCCTTGAGGATGTCCCGATCAGTCACTTCAGATTTCGACGTCGGCCACGAAGACGCCGTCCGCGCCACCTTCAAGCTCGGCCACGATTTTCGCACCAATGGCTTTGTGCTCCTGGTCGACAAGATAGTCGTCCCGCGCCTTCGCATCGCGGAAATCGAACCAGAACACATCCTTGAAGCCGCGCACAAGCTCGGTTTCGGGCGAGACGTTTTCGAATGTGCGGAAATCGAGGATTCCAGCGATGTGACCCCGCAGCGAGTCCAGCGCGGCGTAAAGCCGCGCCTTGGTCGCCGGGGAAGTGCCGGGGCGAAAACGCAACGCGACGATATGGCGGATCATGTCATTTCCCTTTGAAGTTCGGCTGCCGTTTTTCCCGGAACGCCGATAGGCCCTCTTTCAATTCGTGGCTGTTCGCCGCGACCATTCCGGCCAGGGCTTCCAGGACACGTTCGCGTTCCTCGCCTTCGGCGGCGTTGACGAGCATCTTGGTCAGTTCGGTCGCGATCGGCGAGCGCCTTGCGACGCGTGCCGCCATTTCGCGCGCCGCTGCCAGCCCCTCGCCCTTGCCGACAACCATGTCGACCAGACCGAGACCGCGGGCTTGCGTCGCGTCGAAGACCTCGCCGAAAACCGCCATTCGCCGGACGGTCTGGGCGCCGAAGCGGCGGACGGCACGTTGCGTGCCTGACCAGCCGGGGATGATGCCGAGCCCACTTTCGGGCTGTCCGATTTTCACGTGCGCCTCGGCGATCCGGTAATCCGCGCAGGCGGCGAGTTCCAGCCCCCCGCCGAGGCAATGGCCGTTCAGGACCGCGACGACCGGAATGGTGAGGCGCGCCAGCGCATCGAATGCCGCGTGTCCGTCGCGCACCCAGTGGCGGCCGAAATGGCCAGGATCCCACGAACTCCAAGCGTCAATGTCGCCCCCGGCGCAGAACGACCGCTCGCCTTCTCCTGTCAGGACCAGCACGCGCGCCTCGGAACGCTCGATCGCGCGGCAGGCTTCGAGCAGCGCGTCCACCATGTCGGCGTCGAAGGCGTTCAGCTTTTCGGGACGGCTAATCGTCAGATAGGCGATTTCGCCGTCGAAAATGGTCTGCAGACGGGAGTCGTTCACAGGAGCAATCCCATCGGCGGTTCCCGGAAAAGCGCGCTGTCCATGGATTTCAGGTTCGGCGAGACCCGCAATGGCGTGGCGGCCCGGGCGAGAATGTCGCGCTCCAGATCGATGCCCGGCGCGATCTCCGTCACGATCAGGCCGTCCGGATCGAGATGCAGCACGCAGCGTTCCGTCACATAGGTGATGTCCTGGCCTTGGGCGGTCGCCCGCGTCCCGGAGAAACTGATCTGGTCCACCTTGGGCACGAACTTGGCGATCCGACCCTCCTTGTCGATCACCAGACGTCCGTCCTCGATGTGCATCTTGGCGCCGGCATTGAAGTTGCCGGAAAAGACGATCTTGCGTGCCCGCGCGGTGATGTCGACAAAACCGCCCGCCCCGGCGGTGCGGTGCGGCGTCGACGAAAGGCGGGAGACATTGACCGAACCGTCCGCGCCGACTTCGAGGAAGGACAGGAGCGAACAATCGAAGCCGCCGGCCTGGAAATAGATGAACTGGTGCGGCGACGCGACGAAGGCCTCGGCATTGGAGGCGCAACCGAACTTGAAATCGAGCAGCGGCACGCCGCCGACCGCCCCTTGCTCGATCACCCAGGTGACCTTGCCGTGCATGCCTTCCTCGATCAGCACCCTCGGCACATTCGCCGAGATGCCGAACCCGATGTTGACGGCCCAGCCGGATTTCAGCTCCATGGCGACACGGCGGGCGATGACCTTGCCGACATTGAATTCAGGCGTCCGGAACGTGTGCAGCGGCCTGAACAGTTCGCCGGAGATCGCCGGATCGTAGGCGGTCGCGGTCGTCTGCAACTGCTCCGGCACCTCGACAACGACATCGACGAGGATGCCGGGGACCATGACGTCATGGGGACGCAGCGTCCCCTGAGCCGCGACCCGCTTGACCTGCGCGATGACGATGCCGCCGGAGTTGCGCGCCGCCAGCGCCATTTCCATCGCCCCGAGCGTGGCGCCTTCATGCTCGAAGGTCAGGTTGCCCTTTTCATCGGCGGTGGTGCCGCGGATGATGGCGATGTCGGGCTGGACCGGCGGGAAATGAAGCCATTCCTCGCCATCGAATTCCACCAGCTTGACGATCGGCGACTTGCGGGCCGATTCGTTCATGGCGCACCCGTCCTGCCGCGGATCGACGAAGGTATCCATGCCGACCTTGGTCAGCACGCCCGGGCGTTTGGCGGCGCCCTCGCGCAGCATGTCGAAGACGATTCCGGAGGGAATGTTCCAGGCCGCCACATCTTCCGCCAGGATTCGCTGCCAGATCAGCGGCGGCTCGGCGTTGGTCGGGCCGGAAGGATAGGATCCGCCGATAATCCTGGAGATCATGCCAGGCTTGGCGATGTGATCGACCCCTTTCGTTCCGAACAGGTCGCCGGCGGCGATGGGGTGAACCGTTGTCAGTCCCTTGGGCGAGCCCTCCCGGTCGAAGCGCTCGCCCAGCGCTTGCAGCACGGCATCCGGGCACAGGAGCCCCGACGAGGAGTTGACCGCAACCACCGCGCCGTCCTGGATCAGTTTTACGGCCTCCTCGAGCGGCCTGACCTTGCCAACCATATCGCTTTCGCCTCTTGGAATTAAGTAACTAACCAGTTATAAAAATAGCCTGTAACGGGTTGCCACTTCAAGGCCCAATTGCAACGAACTACACTCGACGACGCCAATGGTCAGGTTCGCAGGAAGGAGGCGAGATGAACATCACATACCAAAAGGCCAATCAGAGGGCCTTCGGCACATTTCCGCTCAAGGGCGATGTCTTGCGCGACGCGATTCACGCTGCGATTTCCGTCGGTTACCGGGCCTTCGATACCGCGCAGATGTACGGCAATGAAAGCGATACGGGTGCGGCGCTGTCCGATAGCGGCATCGCCCGCTCCGAACTCTGCATCACCACCAAGGTGAATTTCGAAAATTTCACCGACAACGATTTCATCCGGTCGGTCGAAAAATCGCTCTCCGACCTCCGGATCGACAAGGTGGACATTCTGCTCCTGCACTGGCCGACGCCGGGCGGCGCAATCCGCAAGTCGCTGGAACTGCTCCAGAGCGCGTGCGAGCGGGGGTTGGCCTCAAACATCGGCATCTCCAACTACACCGCGGCCATGATGCATGAGGCGAGCAAAATCGTCGGCGTGCCACTGGTGACCAACCAGGTCGAATTCCATCCGCTGCTGAGCCAGGACCGTCTGCTGGCCGCGGCCCAGGAAACAGGAATCCCGCTGTCGTCCTACTGTTCGGTGGCCAGGGGCGAAGTGTTCAAATACCCGGTCTTCGGCGAGATCGGCAAAGGCTACGGGAAATCGGCGGCGCAAGTCGTCCTGCGCTGGATCCTGCAAAAGGGCGTATCGATCAACACGATGTCGACGAAGCCCGAAAACATCCGCGCCAATTTCGACGTGATGGATTTCACCCTGTCGTCCATCGACATGCGGAAAATCGACGACATGACGTCCACCGGTTACCGGATCGTCGGCAAGGACCTGGTGCCCTACGCGCCAGATTTCGACTGACGCGAAAAAATGAGGGCGGCGTTTCCGCCGCCCTCGCCTTCGCGGCGGGAGGGTCCGCGGGAGGTCTCTACTGATTGCCACGGATCATGTCGGCGGCCTTTTCGCCGATCATGATTGTCGGCGCGTTGGTGTTCGATCCGATCAGCGACGGCATGACCGAGCTGTCGCAAATGCGAAGCCCATCGATGCCTCGGACCTTCAATTGGGGATCGACCACCGCCATCTCGTCCACACCCATCTTGCAGGTGCAGGTCGGATGGTAGGAGGTGCGGCCGTACTGGCGGGCATAGGCCTCGAAGTCGGCCTGCGTTCGGACGTTACGGTCAGGGAACCGGATCTCCTTGATGTATTTCTGCAGTGAAGGCTGGCTGAAAATCTCCCGGCTGATCTTCACGCCTTCCGTTGAAATGCGGAGATCGTCCGGGTGGCCGAGGAAATTCGGGTCGACGATCGGATTGTCGCGCGGATCGCCTGATTTCAGGGTGACCGAACCGCGAGCCTTCGGGCGAAGCGTGTAGCTGTTGAGCGTGATCCCCGAAGATCCCTTCGGGACCGAGGGAACGCCCGCTTCGGCCCCCGCGCCGGCGAGGAAATGGAACTGCAGATCGGGCCTCGTCCCGGAGCCCATCCCGGACGCATGCCAGAATGCGCCGCCTTCGACGACATTCGACGTAACCGGTCCGGAGTTGAACAGCGTGTATTCGATGCCCGCCCACAGCATCCAGTGCAGCTTGCCATACTTGTCGAGGGAATCGTGGCCCTTCAGTTCGGCGACGATGTCGATGCCGAAATGGTCGTTCATGTTCTGGCCGACGCCAGGAAGGTTTTCCACGACCCCGATGCCGTGGCCCTCCAGATGCGCCGCCGGCCCAAGGCCCGACAACATCATCAGCTTCGGCGTGCCGATCGCGCCGGCCGCGAGCAGTACTTCGCTTCCGGCATGAAGAGCCTTGACCGCGGAGTTGACGACGATCTCGATGCCGGTCGCCCGCTTGCCGTCGAACAGGACCTTCAGGACCAGCGCTCCGGTGACCACCGTCAGATTCCGGCGTTTCAACGCCGGGCGCAGATAGCCGACCGCCGCCGAGCAGCGGCGGTTGTTCCTGGTGGTAGTCTGATAGAGACCGGCGCCCTCCTGGCTTTCGCCATTGAAATCCGGATTGTAGGGCATGCCGAATTCCTGGCAGCTCTGCACGAAGGCGCGCGACAGGGGATTCGGATCCGGAATGGCGGACACCCCGAGCGGACCGTCCGTCCCGTGCCATCCGCCGGAAAAGACGGTGTTGCCCTCCGAGCGCAGGAAATACTTCTGGATATCCGCGAATGCCCAGCCCTCCGCACCTTCCTCCTCGGCCCAGCGGTCGTAGTCGGAAGGATGGCCGCGGGTGAAAATTTCGGCATTGATGGACGAGCCCCCACCCAGAACCTTTGCCTGGGCATAGGGGATTTCGCGGTTGTTGGCGTGCTTCTGCGGCGCAGTCGACAAACCCCACGTCAGGGGACCGGTGGTCATCTTGGCAAAGCCGACGGGCATGTGAATGAGCGGATTGGTATCCTTGCGTCCGGCCTCGACGAGACAAACCCTGACATCGGGGTTTTCCGACAGCCGGGCCGCCAGAACGCACCCCGCCGAACCACCGCCGACAATCACATAGTCATAGGACTCTGCCATCACTTGATCCAATGCGAGCGCTTGCCGATCTCGACGTGGACCGACTTGACCTGCGTGTATTCCTCGACGCCGTACATGCCGGCTTCGCGGCCCCAGCCGGATTGCTTGAAGCCGCCGAGCGGCATCTCCGGTCCTCCGGCCATGATCGTGTTGACCCAGAAGCGGCCGGCACGCACGCGCCGCGTCACGGTCAGCGCCTTGTCGATATTCTTGGTCCAGACGCTGGCCGCCAGGCCATAAACCGTATCGTTGGCGATCGCGATCGCCTCCTCGACCGTGTCGAAATGGAAGGACGAAAGGACCGGGCCGAAGATCTCGTCTTTCGCAATAGACATCGAGCGGGTGACACCGGAAAATAGCGTGGGCGCGATGTACTGCCCCTTGCCGATCTCGACGGTCTGCCCCCCCGTTATTAGCTCCGCTCCCTCAGCCTTCCCCTTTTCAATGAAATCCATGATCGTCGCGTTTTGCGCGTCGGTGGTGATCGCTCCGACCTGCGTCTCATCCTGCAGCGGATCGCCGACCACGATCTTCTTCATCTTGGCAGCGAGGATTTCCTCGAACTCCCTTGCCACCGACCGTTCGACAATCAGCCGGCTCGACGACACGCAGCATTGGCCGGTATTGAACGAAATGCCGAAGGCGGCGCCATCGGCCGCATCGTCCAGATAGCTGTCGGCGAACACGATGATCGGGTTCTTGCCGCCCAGTTCCAGCCCAAGCTTCTTGAAGTTGGAATCGGCTGCCGCGTGCACGCATGATCGCCCGACCGCGGTCGAGCCGGTAAACGACAGCATGTCGACGTCCGGATGCTCGGTGAGCGCCTGGCCAATGGTACGGCCAGAACCCGTCACCACATTGTACACGCCTGCCGGAAGGCCCGCTTCGGCGAGGATTTCCCCCAGCAGAAGCGTCGTCGCCGAGGTGACCTCCGACGGCTTGACGACCATCGTGCAGCCCGAAGCGAGAATGAACGGGACGCGCTCGCACAGGATCAGGAACGGGAAATTCCATGGCGTGATCAGGCCGACCACGCCGATCGGTTCGCGCAGCACCATCCCGAACAGGCCATCGCCGAGGCTGTTGAAGCTATCCCCGTGCAGGAGCCGCGCCGCGCCGGCGCCGGTCTCGAAGCAGGCGATGCAATGGTCGATCTCCCCGCGCGCCTGCGCGATGGGCTTGCCGTTTTCCAGGACCTCCCAATAGGCGATCTCGTCGCGACGCTGGCGGAGAAGTTCCGCGGCGCGCAGCAGTACGCCGCCGCGCTCGGCGCCCGACAGACCGGCCCAGCTCCGGTCCTCGAAGGCGCGACGGGCGGCCGCTACCGCGGCGTTAAGATCATCGACCGAGCACCGGGGCACGCGCGTCACGGGCACGCCGTGGCCCGGCGAGTTGCGCTCGAACAGGTCCGAGCCGGCAACCCACCGGTTGTCGACCCAGAAGCCGAATTCGCGCGGAGACGGCGGCAAAGAACGCAGGGAAACCGGGCTGTTCATTTCAGACTCCTACGAATTTGCAACGTTGTAATTCTTGTAAATGAATAGTTACTTCCGAGTCAACAACAGCCCTCCCCCCAACGTTGTCAGGCGTCCGTGAAGGTGCGAACCACGAGCGGGGTCTCCTGCGCGGCTTCCAGCCTCGGCGCCCATTGCGAAAACCAGGCTTGCGCGAGATGCCGGTCGAGGTCCGCACGGCTTGCCCAGCTTTCGACGATCACCATTCGATTGTGATGCTGCGGATCGACCCAGAGGTCGTAGAACAGGCATCCCTGCTCGGCCCGGCTGCGGACCACGAATTCCTGCCTGAACATCGTGGCGAAGCCGTCGGCCTCCTCCGCCTTCACCTGCAGTTCGACGACGAGATTGACCGGCGTCATGATGCCAACTCCCAGAAGCGGTTGTATTTCGCCTTGAGCGGGTGGCACTCCTCGCGGCGGTCGACCCAGTATCCGACCCACTCAGCCAGACGCGTACCGGCGCGGCGGCAGGCTTCCCTGGCGTGATCGGCGCGAGGCTCACCGGCAACGACCGCGCCGTAATGAAGGCTTTCCTTCTTGGCCACGTAGTCGGTGATGCCGAAGACGAAATAGCCCATGTTCATCATCATGATCGACATGGCCTGGCAGGTCAGTTCGCCACCGCCGCCAAGGCTTCCGGCCGACGTGAAGGGAACGGCGAACTTGCCGTCGGTCTTGAACCAGATGTCCGGTGTATGGTCGTCCCACCACTTCTTCATCCGCCACGACACGCCGCCCAGATGCGTGGGGCAGCCGACGGCGATGCCATCGGCCCAGAACACATCGTCAGGCACCGCGTCGGTTACGAAGCGGACGCGGATTTCCATGCCGTCGACGCTCTCCACGCCCTCCTTCACGAAGGGAACCATCGTCTCTGTGAACCGCCTCTCGCTGTCGGTATCGTAGATGATCAGGATCTTTCCCATGCTCCGGTGCCTCCCGTCAGAAAACGATCTGGGTCTTCAGATCGCGGGGCCGCTGCGGCAGAGTCTCGAACGCCTCCTGGATTCGGGCGAGCGGATAGCTCGCGCCGGTGAAGGCGCCGGTACGAAACCGGCCATGGACCAGCAAGGCCAGCGCATCGTGCATGTCTTCGCCCATGCCGGCGACCGATCCCTTGATGCTGTTTTCCTCCAGGATCGTCCGCAGGATATCGACCGGCACGGTTTCCCCCGGACCGGTGATCCCGAAGAAGGCGACATGGCCGCCCTTGCGGATCAGATCGAACGCTTCGGCGTAAAGCCGGGCCGAGCCGACGCTTTCGATGACCAGATCGGCGCCGCGCCCGCCGGTCATTTCGAGGACGCGGGTCTTGAGGTCAGAGGGGTCGGAGATCGCGGCGTCGGCACCCGCTTCCAGCGCCATCCGGCAGCGGTCTTCGGAGAGGTCGGCGACGATGATCGGCGCCGCGCCGCAAAGCCGCATCATCTGAACGTGCAGGTTGCCGATGGGACCGGCCCCCAGAATGACCACCGACTGACCGATTCCGGCCCCTGCCTTGCGCGCGGCGCGCACAACGCAGGCTACCGGTTCCGTCAGCGCGAGGATTTCGGCCGGGACGGTTTTCGGTGCCTCGATGACCAGTCGCGCCGGCAGCGCGACATATTCGGCGAACGCGCCGTCGCGCCCGATCCCGACCTGCGTCATGCTAGGACAATTGAGGATTTCGTTGCGGCGGCACCAGTAGCAGGTGCCGCAACCGATATTGATGTCGGCGACGCAGCGCATGCCGACGCCCACATTGCGCACGGCAGCCCCGACCGCCGCGACGTGGCCGCAGAATTCATGGCCCGGAACCAGCGGAAGGCGATCGGCTGCGTAGTGGCCGTTGAAGATGTGCATGTCCGTCCCGCACACCCCCGTCCTCTCGATGCGCACCAGCGCGTCCTCGGGTCCGTATTCGGGGATCGGGACCTCGCGCAGCTCGAACCGGCGGGGTTCGACAAGGACAGCGGCCTGCATGGTCCCGTTGCCCCTCATTTCACCGTCCTCAGCTTCGACCGGTCGATGGTGAGGGCGATCGCGACGATCAGGACGAGGCCAAACACCATTTGCTGCTGCGTCGCCGCGATGCCGAAATAGAGCATCGAGGCGCGGATGACGGCGACGATCATGGTGCCGATCGCCGTGTTGAGGACACCGCCGACCCCGCCCGTCAGCGGCGTTCCACCGACAAGGACGGCCACGATCGCCGGCAGGAGGAAGCCGTTGGCGATGGTCGGCGCGCCGCCCGACAGCTTGACCGAGAACAGTAGTCCGGCCGTTGCCGCGAGCCCGCCGGAAATGGCGAAGGCAAGGATCTTGTAGCGCGCGACATTCAGACCCGAGGCAGCCGCCGCGAGTTCGCCGGCACCGACCGCCTTGAGTGCGCGGCCAAGCGTTGTCCGCCTCTCGATGAATAGGCAGATTGCCAGAAGGCCGGCGGCGATAAACAGTTCATGCGGAACGATTCCGCTGCGCCCGATCATCCAGCCGAACACGTCGTCGCGCTGCACCGCATCCATGTTGAGCGAGCGGTTGCCGGAAAGCCATTGCGCAATCGAGAAGCAGATTCCGCCGACCGCGAGCGTCGAGATGAACGAAGGCACCAGAAGGCGCGTCGTCACGTAGCCGGAAACCATGCCGAGTAGGAAGCCGGCGACCACGCAAAGGGCTGCGACCCAGAAGCCGAACGACGCCAGATAGACGGTAGCGACGACGGTGATCATGTTGGCCATCGACTGCGCCGAGAGGTCGATGCCGCCGATGTAGATCGCGAAGGTCAGGCCGAGTGCCATGATGAACAAAGGCACGATGTCGCCGGCCAGCGACAGCATGTTGACCGGCTTCAGGAAGTGGGGATCGAACGATCCGACGAGCGCGACGAGCGCCAGCAGGGTGATCCAGGGCAGGTGCGGCTTCAGGCGCTGAAGGTTCATCGTCATCCCTCAGATCATGTAATGGAGCAGGTCGTAGGGGGTCGGCTTCGCACCCGGCGCGCAATCGAAGCGCTTCTGGATCTCACCGTCCTTTACGATGATGATGGTGTGCGACAGGCCAATGGCCTCTTCGAGCGTATCGGCGACGAGCACGACGCCGATCCCGGCGTCGCACATGTCGCGGATCATCTCGTAGACGTCCTCCTTGGCTCCGATGTCGAGGCCACGCGTCGGGTGGTCGAGCAGCATGATGTCCGAGCCCGCGGATCGCCACTTCGCCAACACCACCTTCTGCTGGTTGCCTCCCGACAGGTTGCCGCAATCGGCAAGCTCGGAGTGCGCCTTGATGGAAAGCTTGCCGATCCACTCGCGCGCCAGGCTTTTTTCCGCGCTGACGTTCAGGACCCCTACCCGCGAATAGCTGCCCATCTGCGAGAGCGTCATGTTTTCAAAGACGCTCATGCCGGCGACAATGCCCTCGACCTTGCGTTCGCGGGGCACGTAGCCGACGCCGCGAACGACGGCATCGCGCGGCGAAAATCGCGTCACGGGCTCTCCCTTGATCGTGACGGCGCCCGCGGCCGGCCGGTGCATTCCGTAGATCGTCCGCAGGATCGCCTCGCGGCCCGAACCCTCGGTTCCGACAAGGCAGAGGACCTCGCCGGCATGCAGGGAAAGGGAGATGTCGTGGACACGGCCAGGCAGGCTCACCCCATCCATGCGCAGCAGTTGGCGGCCGGCATCGAAGGGCTTCTGGCGCTGTTCCCGATAGTATTCCTTGTTGACGTTGCGACCGACCATCTTGTGCTGGATCGCCTCCGCGCTCTTGGCGCCGTGGTCGACCACGTCGACGACCTGACCGTCCTTCATCACGTAGATGCGGTCGGCAAGTTCCATCACTTCGTCCATGCGATGGCTGACGAAGATAAAGGATGCACGAGCGGTGAGATCCCGCACGATCTGAAACAGCATCCTTACCTCGTCCTCGGCCAGCACGGAGGTCGGCTCGTCGAGCAGGATGACCAGGTCGCCGTCAATCCGCTCCTCCAGTGTGAGCACCTTTGCGAGTTCGACGAGCTGGCGCTGGGCGAAAGACAGATCCGAGGTGACGGTCGCCGGGTCAATGTCCAGCTTGACCTTCGCGAGCTGCTTTCGCGCCGCCGCGGCCATCGCTTTCCAGTTGATGATACCCGTGCGCACGAACGGCGCCTCGTTGCCGAGGAAGATGTTCTCCATGACGGTCAGGTTGGCGATCAGGGACTGCTCCTGAAACACCATACCAATTCCCTTCTTCATCGCCTGGCGAGGATTCTGGAAGCGCACGGCCTTGCCGTCGATGGCGATCGTGCCGCCATCGGGTTGATACGCGCCGTAGATCACCTTCATCAGCGTCGACTTGCCAGCGCCGTTCTCCCCGACAAGCCCGACGATCTCGCCGCGCTTGACCAGGAAGTCGACCGCCTTGAGCGCATGGACGCCGGGGAATTTCTTGTCGATCGATTTCAACTCGTACATCGCGTCGCCCTCACTTCACGAAACGGACACTGCGACGGTCCGTCGAGAGCACCACGGCCACGATCACCAGCAAGCCGAGCATCCCGTCCTGGAGGTAGTCGGGCAGGCCGATCACGACCATGCCGTTGTTGATGACGTTGACGATCAGCACGCCAACGACGACGTTCCAGACGCCGCCGATTCCGCCCCAGAGCGCGACGCCGCCGACGACCGCCGAGGTGATCGAAGCGAACATGAAATTGTTGCCTGTTGCCGTCTCGGCGATGCCGATGCGGGCGACGGCAAGCAATGCGCCGACGGCGTAGAAGATGCCGGCCAGGGTGAAGCCCATGATGCGCACGCGCTTGACATCGAGCCCGGAGGCGTGGGCGAGTTCCTCGCCTCCGCCCACAGCGTAAAGGTTTCGCCCCAATGTCGTCCGGGTCAGGATGAACCAGGCGGCCAGAACGAAGACGATCGCGACATAAACCATCAACGGGAAGCCGGCGACCCGGTACGTCAGCAGGCTGCGAAACACCTCGTCCTCGATGCGGATCCGGTTGCCGCCGGTCACGAGCAGCGCCAGACCCGTGCCGACAAATCCGAAGGCGAGACTGGCCATGAATGAGGGGATTTGAAGCCGGACGTGCAGGAAGCCATTAACGAAGCCGAAGACGGCCCCGATCAGCAATGTCGCAGGGACGGCGATCCAGGCAATCGACGCCGCCGTCCCGCCCAATGCGAGAAACATGGTCGCAAAAAGGACCGCCGAGACGGAAATGGCGCCCTCCATCGACAGGTCGATGGATCCCATGATGATGATGAAGGTGACGCCGAGCGCCACCATCAGCGGCGGCGCTGCCGCCAGGGCGA